>Ga0209164_1000218_pt1 | contig 177400 bp, 110 predicted proteins | sample MTBNYHSulfiMetaG_FD_187458 | JGI IMG/M metagenome (GOLD analysis project Ga0209164, IMG submission 187458) | Enrichment culture microbial communities from rom New York Harbor, USA that are MTBE-degrading - MTBE-NYH (New York Harbor Sulfidogenic)... | ecosystem: Environmental > Aquatic > Marine...
ATCATATAACGGCTTTTATCCTATTGATTCTAAAACGATAATGTACCACCCAAGGACCCTAGAGTCAAGCGAAATATTCACTATGTTTCACTTTTTCAATATGTTAGACTTTTTGCGAGTTCATCATACATGTGCGTCCCCCGGTGATCCAGGTCATGGACTCTGTCTCTGTCGCATTGGGGGCAACTGGTGACGTACCGGACGGGGGCGTGTGCGGCATCCGGGCGTGGGGGGGAATGTCACTTTTTTGTATACGGGGCATTGCCATTTGGCCGGTGGGCCGGTATGATACGCCCAACGACCACCGTACATGAACTTGGGGGCGCATCCGGCCGGCGGCTGACGGGCGGCCGGAGCGCCGCCGAAACCCTTCCATGAAAGGAGACAGGGGGTATGAGTACTCTACGATTGATCGCCTTGAGTTGTGTCGACACCCAGGAAGCCGAGGACGAGATCACGGTGAAGTACACCGACGACTGGGCGCCGGGTGGCCGGGCCGAGGCGACGGTGCTGCATCCGCGCACCATGGACCGGGGAGACAGCGTCACCCTCAGCTATGAGCCGGAGTTCGAGCACGCCGCCGTGGTCAGCCTGTGGGAGGTGGACCGGACCGGCACCGACGATTTCATCGGCTTCGTGCTGATCACACCCCTCTACGAGGACACGGGGGAGCACACCCTGACGGTGGAGCGGCCGGGGCTCGGCTCCTACCGGCTGACCTTCGAGGTGCTCAGCGGACGGGTCACGGCCGAACGGCCGGTGCTGCGCCTGCTCAGCCTCATCTGCGACGACGCCCAGGAGCGCGAGGACGAACCGGTGCTCATGGTCAACGGGCGCGAGGTCTGGAGCGGCCACATGCGCAGCGACGATTCGCGCACCCTGGACATCGCCGTGTCTTTCAACCGCGAGGCCCGCATCGACCTGTGGGAGCGGGACAGCGTGCGGTCCGACGCCTTCAGCAGCCTGCTGGTGGATCGCACCCTCCGCGGAGACGGGGTGCAGGAGGCCCGCTTTGCCATCGATCGCGGCATCGTGGGCGATGCCACCTACCGCCTGCGTTACCAGGTGGAATAAACCCGGCCGGCCGAGCGGAGGGTGACGGCCATGGACGGCCAGCGGCGGTTTCTGCTCTTGACTGGCGGCGGTTTCTTGGTAAGATGAATTTTTGCCGACGCAAGGAACTGGCCCTATGTCCCACACCCATGCCTATCCGCTGTCGCCCCTCCAGGCCGGCATGCTCTTCAACACATTGTACCGGCCGTCGGCCGGGGTGGACATCGAGCAGATCATCCTCACCCTGCCCGAGGCCGTCGACCCGGCCGCTTTGGAGCGGGCCTGGCAGCGCCTGGCGGCGCGCCACGGGGTGCTGCGCACCGAGTTCCGCTGGGCCGACCGGCCCCAGCCGGAGCAGCGGATCCGGCCGGCAGTCAGCGTCCCCTTTGCCGTCCATGATCTGACGGACCAGCCCGCCGCGGCGCACCAGCGGCAGCTGGAAGAGTACCTGGCCGCCGACCGCCGCCGCGGCTTCGATCCGGCCGCGGCCCCCCTGCTGCGCCTGGCCCTGTTTTGCCTGGCGCCGGCGGACCACCGGCTGGTCTGGACCTTTCACCACATCCTGCTGGACGGCCGCTCGTTCGTGCCGCTGCTGGACGAGGTGTTCGCCGACTACGCCGCCCTCCGGGCCGGCCGGGAGACGGACTTTCCCCGGCGGCGGCCCTACCGGGAGTTCATCGCCTGGCTGGACGGCGTCGACGGCGCGGCGGCCGAAAGGTTCTGGCGGGAACGGCTGGCCGGTGTGGGCGAGTCGACGCCGCTCCCCCTGGACCGGGGCGCGCCGGCCGAGCCGGTGTCCGGTGGCCGGCTGGACCGGCAGACCGTCATCCTCCCCCCTGACGTGGTGGCGGCCCTGCGCCGCCAGGCGGCGCGGCACGACCTGACCCTCAACACCCTGGTCCAGGGGGCCTGGGCCATCCTGGTCCGCCGCTACACGGGCGCGACGGACGTGGTCTTTGGCGTGACCCGCGCCGGCCGCCGCGGCACCGTGCCCGACAGCGACGACATCATCGGCAACTTCATCAACACTGTCCCCCTGCGGGCGACCATGGCCGACGGGGGGAGCGTGCTGGACCTGCTGCGCCAGGTGCGCGAATTCGCTGTGGCCACCCGGCCCCACGAGCACACGCCCCTGGCCCGGATCCGCGAGTGGAGCGGCGTTCCGGCCGGGCAGCCGCTGTTCGAGAGCCTCCTCTTTTTCGAGAACGGGCAGCTGGAAAGCCGGCTGCAGGCCCGGGGCGGCGACTGGATCCGCCGGCGGGCCGAGCTGCGCGAACAGGCCGGTTTTCCGCTCAGCGTGGCCGCTTACGCCGAAGCCGACCTGGAGCTCAACATCATCTACGATCCGGACCGTTTCGCCGCGGCGGACATGGGTCGGGTTCTCGGCCACCTGCAGCACCTGCTGGGTGAACTGACGGGCGACCTGTCCCGCTCGCCGGCGCGTCTCCCCCTGCTGCCGATGGCGGAGGTCCGGCGGATGGTCCGGGACTGGAACGACGAGTCCCTGGATTACCCCCGGCAGTGTGGCATCCATGAACTGTTCGAGGAGTGGGCGGCGCAGGCGCCGGAGCGGACGGCGGTGGTGGTAGACGACCGCCACCTGAGCTACGGCGAACTGAACCGGCGCGCCAACGCCCTGGCCTGGCGACTGCGAGAGCGGGGGGTGGTCCCCGACGAGCGGGTGGCCATTCGCCTCGACCGCTCGCCCGAGCAGCTGGTGGCCATCCTGGGCGTGCTCAAGGCCGGCGCCGCCTACCTGCCCCTGGACCCCATTTATCCGCCCCACCGGCTGCGTGTCATGCTGGAAGACGCCCGGGCGTGCATTCTCATCGGGGCGGATGTCGACCACAGCCTGCCGGTGGAACACCGCCTGGTGCTGTCCCCCGCACCGGCGGCCGACGAGGCCGGGGCGCGGGCCGACAATCCGCCCTCCGCCGCCGGACCCGATCACCTGGCCTACGTCATGTACACCTCAGGCTCCATGGGCCGGCCCAAGGGGGTGATGATCACCCACCGCAACGTGGTGGCCTTCCTGCACGCCATCGGCCGCCGCACCCGCCTGGACGTGCCGCGCATCGGCACCTCCCTGGCGTCCTACAGCTTCGATACGTCGGTGGAGGAAATCTTTTCCTGTCTCTGCTTCGGCGGCACCGTCCACCTGGTGCGACCCGAGATCAGCACCGACGGGGCGGCCTTCGCCCGCTACATCCTGGCCCACGGCATCAACACGGCCTACATCCTGCCCAACTACCTGGTGGCGGTGGCCGAGGGGCTGGCCGCCCACCGCGACCGCTCCCCCCTGCGCTGCCTGCTGACGGGGATCGCCCCGCTGAAGCAGCACGTGCTGCAGCGGTTCCGCGACCTGTTCCCGGACATGCACATCATGAACTGCTACGGCCCGACGGAGGTCACCTGGGGGCCGTGTTCATTCGTTTTTCATGAGGCCGAAGATCCCCACCTTGTCGTGCCCATCGGCCGGCCCTTCGCCGGCTACCGGATGTACATCGTGGACGAGCACCTGCAGCCGGTGCCCGTGGGCGTGGCCGGCGAGCTGCTGGTGGGCGGGGTGGGCGTCGCCCGCGGCTACCTCAACCGGCCGGAGGAGACGGCCGAAAAATTCATCCCCGATCCGTTCCGCCCCGGCACGGGGGGCCGCGTGTACTGCACGGGCGACCTGGCCCGCTTCCGGGCGGACGGCAACGTGGTCTTCGTCGGCCGGCGCGACAACCAGGTGAAGATCCGCGGCTACCGCATCGAGCTGGGCGAGATCGAAACGGTGCTGCGCCGGCACCCGGCCGTGGCCCAGGCGGTGGTCATCTGCCGCGAGGACCCGGGCCGGGAAAAAGAGGTGGTGGCCTACCTGGTCTTCGAACCGGGGGACGCGCCCGCGGCGGCGGAGCTGCGCCGCACCGTGCGGGAACAGCTGCCCCTCTACATGATGCCGGCGGCCTTCGTTTCGCTGGAACGGATCCCCGTGACGCTGAACGGCAAGCTGGACCGGGCCGCCCTGCCGGCACCCGGTGACGACGCGGCCGAACCGGAATCAGCCCCGCCGGCGGACGGCCCCCTCAGTGCGGCCGAGACGCGTATCGCCCGCATCTGGCGGGAGGTCCTCGGCGTGACCGACATCGGCCGCGAGGAGAATTTCTTCGACCTGGGCGGCGATTCCCTGGCCGCCATCCGCCTCCATGACCGCCTGAAGAGCCTGGGCGGGCGGGAGCTGAGCCTGGTGCAACTTTACCGCTGTTCCACCATCGCCGCCCAGGCGCGGTTTTTCGACCAACCAGCCGCCGCCGCACCGGCGCGGGACGAGGCCATCGCCGCGCGGGTCCGGCGGCGCCAGGCCGCCCTGGACCGGTGGCGGCGAGATCCCGATACGTGAGGTCCGATGCCCATGCCCGATGAAGCCCGCCGCTTTTCCGCCGATGCCATCGCCGTCATCGGCATGGCCTGCCGTTTTCCCGGGGCCGATACCCCTGAGGCGTTCTGGGAGAATCTGCGGACGGGCACGGAGTGCATCACCTTCTTTACGGCCGAGGAGATGCTGGCGGCGGGGGTGGACCCGGCCGAGGTCCACCACCCCGATTACGTGCCGGCCCGGGCCATCCTGGACCGGGTGGAATGGTTCGACGCCAAGTTTTTCGGCTACTCGCCCCGCGAGGCCCAGGCCATGGATCCCCAGGAGCGCCTGTTTTTGCTGTGCGCCTGGGAAGCCATGGAGCGGGCCGGCTACGCCGGCACGTTCGGCCGGGGCCGGGTGGGCGTCTTCGCCGGCACCAGCAGCAGCGCCTACCTGCAGCATTACCTGCGCCGCAATCCCGAGTTCATGGCCGCCATCGGCGAATACCAGGTGAATATCGTCAACCACCCCGACTTCCTGCCCACCCAGGTCAGCTACCGGCTGGACCTGACCGGCCCGTCGGTGAACGTCAATACGGCCTGCTCCACCTCCCTGGTGGCCGTCCAGCTGGCCTGCCAGAGCCTGCTGGTCCACCAGTCGGATCTGGCCCTGGCCGGTGCCTCCCAGATCGACCTGCCCCAGCGCCAGGGGCACCTCCACCGCCAGGGGATGATCCACTCGTCCGACGGCCACTGCCGGCCCTACGACGTCAACGCCACGGGCATCGTCAACGGCAACGGCGCCGGCGTGGTGGCCCTGCGCCGCCTGGAGGACGCCCTGGCCGACGGCGACCCCGTCCTGGCGGTGATCCTGGGCGCAGCCGTCAACAACGACGGCGCCCAGAAGATGGGCTATTCGGCCCCCAGCGTCGACGGCCAGGCCGAGGTCATCCGGGAGGCCCAGGCCATGGCCGGCGTGGAGCCGGCGACCATCACCTACGTGGAGGGGCACGGCACGGGGACGGCAGTGGGCGATCCCATCGAGTTGGCGGGCCTGGCCCAGGCGTTCCGGGCCGGCACCGACCGCCGTAATTTCTGCGGCATCGGCTCGGTGAAGTCCAATGTCGGCCACCTGGACCGGGCCGCCGGCATGGCCGGACTCATCAAGACCATCCTGGCCCTGCAGCACGGCCTGCTGCCGCCCAGCCTGCATTACACCGCCCCCAACCCGGCCTTCGACATGGCCGCCAGCCCGTTCTTCGTGGTGGCCGCGCCCACGCCGTGGCAGCCGGAGGGCTTTCCCCGCCGGGCCGGGGTCAGCTCCTTCGGTATCGGCGGCACCAACGCCCACGTGGTGCTGGAGGAGGCGCCACCGGCCGGGGTGTCGGGGCCGTCGCGGGCCCGGCAGCTGGTGGTGCTGTCGGCCAAGACGAAAACCGCCCTGGCGGCCGCCCGCCGCCGGCTGCGCGAGCACCTGGCCGCCGCACCGGACCTGGCGCTGCCCGACCTGGCCTGGACCCTGGCCGTGGGCCGGGCGGCCTTCCCCTGCCGGCAGTCCACGGTGGTGGCGGATACGGCGGAGCTGGCCGACTGGCTCGCCATGGAGACAGCGCCCCATGTCACGGCCCGGCCGGGGCGGTCGGCAGTATTCCTCTTTCCGGGGCAGGGGGCCCAGCATCCGGGCATGCTGCGCGGGCTGCGGTCGGCCGAACGGGTCATCGAGCGGACCCTGCGTGAGAGTTTCGACATCCTGGCCGGCGAGCTGGACACGGATCCCGAGGCCATCATCTATCCGGCGGACGACACGGACGAGGCCGCGGTGCGGCTGGCCCGCACCGTCTACGCCCAGCCGGCGCTGGTGGCCACGGAGATCGCCCTGGCCCGCTGGTGGCTGTCCCTGGGGGTAGCGCCGCGGGCCATGATCGGCCACAGTGTGGGCGAATACGCCGCCGCCTGCCTGGCCGGCGTCATGAGCCTGCCCGAGGCCCTGCGGGCGGTGGCGGCGCGGGGGCGGCTCATGCAGGCCTGCCCGCCGGGGGCCATGCTGTCGGTGGCCCTGGACGAGACGCGTCTGGCGCCGTATCTCGGCCCGGACGTGGACGTGGCCGCCGTGAACACTCCCGACATGTGCGTGGTGTCCGGTCCCTTCGCGGCGGTGGAGTCACTGGAGCGAACCCTGCGCCAGGCAGGCATCGCCTCCGTCCGGCTGCACACCTCCCATGCCTTTCACTCAGCCATGATGGACCCGGTGCTGGACCCCATCCGCGACGTGATGCGGGGGGTGGACCTGCGGCCGCCGCAAATCCCATTCATCTCCAGCGTGACGGGCGACTGGATCACCGACGTCGAGGCCACCGACCCCGATTACTGGGCGCGGCAGGTGCGCCGGCCGGTCCGCTTCGCCGCCGGCGTGACCACCCTGCTGGCCCAGGCGCCGGCGGTGCTGCTGGAGGTGGGACCCGGCACGACGCTGGTGGGCCTGGCCCGCCGCCATCCCGCCTGGGACGACCGCCACGCCGCCGTGGCCTCGTGCCGCCATCCGCGGGAGACCAAGGCGGACGAGGCCGTGCTGCGGCAGGCGGTGGGAAGCGCCTGGTCCCACGGCGTGGCCGTGGACTGGCCGGCCTATTACGCCGGTGAGCGCCGGCGCCGTGTGGTGCTGCCCACCTATCCCTTCGAGGAAGAGAGATACTGGGTGGAACCCCGTGTCCCGGCCCACCGCACCGCCGACACGGCGGACGCGGCCCCAGCCGGAGAACGGGCGCCGGTGGCCGTGGAAACCCCTGCGGCGGGCCGTCTTTACCGGCCGGTCTGGCGCGAGACGCCCGGGCCGGCACAACCAGACACCCCGGCGGCGACCCCGGCGCCGTTGCTGCTACTGGGCGCGGCCGGCGGCTTCGGCCGCGACCTGGCCGACCATCTGGCGAAGGGGTACCCGGGTCCGGTGGTTCGGGTCACGCCCGGGGCGCGGTTCGTCCGGACCGTGCCCGGCCACTACGAGCTGCATCCTGACACCGGGGCGGAGTATGACGCCCTGCTGGGGCAGCTGGCGGAGCAGGAGGGATTGCCGGCCCGGATCCTGGTGCTGTGGGACCTGGCTCCGCCGACGCCCGCGCCGCCCGAAGACGTGACGGCGGCGGCGGACCGGCGCGCCTTCTATCGCCTGATGTTCCTGGTCCAGGCCATGGGCCGCCGCACCTGGACTGAAGACGTTTCGCTGCTGGTGGCGACGGCCGGCGCCGTGGCCACCGGCGAGGACGAAACCATCCAGCCCGGGCGGGCCCTGCCGCTGGGTCTGGTCAATCTCATCCCCCGCGAGTACGCCCAGGTCCGCTGCCGCGCGGTGGACGTGGTCCTGCCGGCGGCACCCACCGCGGCGGACCGGGCACGGATCGCCGGCATCCTCAGCCAGGAGCTGGCCGCCGCGGAGCCCGACGGCGTGGTGGCCCGGCGCGGCGACCACCGCCTGACCCGCCGCTTCGAGCCGCTGCCGGTCCCCGCCGGCGCGGCCCCGCCGCCGCTGCGGCACCGGGGGGTCTACCTCATCACCGGCGGCACGGGCGGTATCGGGCGGGCCCTGGCCGACCGGTTGGCCCGCGATCATGAGGCCCGGCTGGTTCTGACCAGCCGCACGCCCCTGCCGGAGCGGACCGAATGGCCGGATGTGCTGCAGGCCTCCGGAACCGATCGGCGAACGGCCGGCCTCATCCGCGACATCCAGGCGTGGGAGGCGGCCGGTGCCCGGGTCATGACCGCCACGGCCGATGTGGCCGATGCAGCGGCCATGCGGACGGTCATCGCCGCCGCCGTCGAACGCTTCGGCGCCCTCCACGGCGTCATCCACGCCGCCGGCCGGGCCGATTACCTGGGCGTCATCCAGAACCGGACGCCCGCCGCCACCGACGAGATCCTGGCCCCCAAGGTGACGGGCACCCTCGTTCTCGACACACTGACCCGTTCTCTGAACCTCGATTTTTTTGCCCTCTGCTCGTCCATGGCCGTGGTCCGTTACGAAAACAGCTTCGGCCAGGCGGGCTACTGTGCCGCCAACGAATTTCTCGACGCCTTCGCCTGGCACCGCCGCGGCCGCGGCGAGAAAGGCACAGTGACCATCAACTGGGACGCCTGGCGCGAAGCGGGCATGGCCCTGGACGCCGCCCGCCGGCGCGCCGCCCGCACCGCGGGCGGCTCCGCCGCGGACCACCGGAGCGGGGCCCCGTATCCCGGTACCGTCGCGGCGACGGCATCCGGCCGCACCGAGCAGCACTGGTCATTGTCGGCGGCCGACTGGATCGTCGCCGAGCATCGCCTGGCCGGCCGGCCCCTCGTCCCGGGCACGGCCTACCTGGCCTGGGCGGCGGATGCCTTGCGCCGCCAGACAGGCGGCGAGGGTGTTGAGCTTCGCGACGTCATCTTTTTGCGGCCGCTGCAACTGGACGAGGGCGAAACGCGACCGGTCCGCCTGACCCTGGAGACGACCGCCGGCGTCATCCGCTTCGGCATCGCCAGCCAGCCGTCGCCCGGCGGGGAGTGGACGGAGCACGCCCGCGGCGAATTGGCCGGGATCGCGGCGGAAACCGTGCCCGGATCCGCCTGGTCGGGCACGGCCGGCCCGCCGGCGGCCATGGACGAGCTGCCGCCGTGGCCGGACGCGGGACCGGGCCTGGCGTTCGGCCCCCGCTGGCACCTGCCGCGCCGCATCGCCCGGACGGCGGACGGCAGCGCCTGGCTGCGCATTGACGCCACCCCGCAGATCCAACAGGATCTGGCCGCCCACCCCCTGCACCCGGCCCTGCTGGACCTGGCCACCGGCTTCCCGTCGGAGCTGTCGCCATCGGAAGAGATGTTTCTGCCCTACGGCTATGACCGGATCCGGCTCTACGGTCCGCTGACCGCCCCCCTCTTTAGTCGCGCCAGGATCGATCCGGAGGCCGATCCCGCCGCCGAGACGCGGCGGTTCGACCTGACCATGTACGGCGCCGACGGCACGCCGCTGGCCGATGTGGCGGGCTACACCCTGCGCCGGTTGTCCCGGCCGGTGACCTCGCCGGCCGAACCGGTGCCGTCGCCCGTTGCGGCTTCTGCCGGCGCGTCGGCCAATGTCCGCCTCACCATCGCCCAGCCGGGCCGACTGGCCTCCCTGGCCTACGGGCCGGCCGACCGGCCGGCGCCCGGGCCGGAGGAGGTGGAGATCGCCGTCCGCGCCGCGGGCCTCAATTTCCGCGACGTCCTCATGGCCCTGGGCCTGATCCCCGGCGTCGACGACCAGGTCATCCGGCCCGGCTTCGAGTGCAGCGGCGTGGTCAGCCGGGTGGGGGCGCAGGTGACGGATTTCCGGCCCGGCGACGCTGTCATGGCCGCGGTCCGCGGCGGATTCGCCCGCTATGTCACCACGCCGGCGTTCATGGTCAGCCCCACGCCGGAGGCATGGAGTTACGCCCAGGCGGCGGCCGTCCCCGTCGCCTACGGCACGGCCTACTACTGCCTGGTGACGGTGGCCCGGCTGCAACCGGGCGAGAGTGTGCTGATCCACGCCGCCGCCGGCGGGGTGGGCCTGGCCGCCGTGGCCGTGGCCCGCCGGCTGGGCTGCACCGTCTACGCCACGGCCGGCAGGAAAGAGAAGCAGGAGTACCTGCAGGCCCAGGGGGTGCGCCATGTCATGAGCTCCCGCACCCTGGACTTCGCCGACGAGATCATGCGCCTGACGGACGGACGCGGGGTGGATGTCGTCCTCAACTCGCTGGCCGACGAGTTCATCCCCAAGAGTCTGGGCGTATTGGCTCCCTACGGCCGTTTCGTGGAGATCGGCATCCGCGACATCCTCAACGACACGGCCATCGGCCTGGCCCCCTTCGCCCGGGGGCTGAGCTACACGGCCGTCATGGTGGGTCCGCAGGCGCCGGGCTATACGGCCGCCTGGCAGGAGATGGCCGGGCTGGTGCGGTCCGGCGGGCTGCCGCCCCTACCGGTGAAGATCTTCCCCGTGGCGGAAACGGTGCCGGCCTTCGAATACATGGCCCAGGCGCGCCATATCGGCAAGATCGTGGTGGAGCGCGACGACGCGGCCGACGCCGGGGCGGTGACGGACACTGCGGCCGTCGCCGGGCCGGCGCCCCCCGCCGGCGCGCCGGATGGGCTGATGGGGGATCCGGTGGTGGCCGATCCGGTCATCGCCGGTCTGAGCCACGCCGAAGGGGCGGCCGATTTCCTGCAGGCGCTGGCGGCGGGCGAAACGCAGCTGGCCGTGGCCCTGGAGCCGCCGCCGGCGGAGCCGGTGGCCGCCGCTCCGGCCGTGGAAGCGGGGCCGGACGACGCGGCCGCGGACGAGGATTTGCTGCCGCGGACCGTCACCACCGTCGCTTACGCGCCGCCCCGCGACGACCGGGAGCGGACCCTGGTGCGCATCTGGGAGCAGACCCTGGGCGTCCGGCCGGTGGGCATCCACGACGACTTTTTCGAACTGGGCGGCCACTCCCTGCTGGCCGTTACCCTATTCGACCGGATGAACCAGCGCCTGGGGCGGAAAATGCAGATCTCCATGCTCTTCGAGGCATCCACCGTCGCCCGCCTGGCCGAGGCCATGGGCGAGGGGGGCACTCCGCCCGCGGCCGCGCCACCGGCCGCCGTCCCTGAAGCCGGCCATCCGGTCACCCAAACGGCGGCGGCGCTGGTCCCCGGGCCGGCAGAGACGGCCACCGCACCCCGGCCCACCCTGGTCCTGGTCCACAACATCGTCGGCGAGGTGGTCTCCTACCTGCACCTGGCGCGGCAGCTGGCGCCCGACATCACGGTGGTGGCCCTGTCGGCCGATATCGCCGACGGGTCGTACCGCGAATACACCGCCCTGGAGCAGATGGCCGCCGCCTACCTTGACAGGCTGGAGCAGAAACAGATGACCGGACCTCTCTGCCTGTTCGGGCATTCCACCGGCGGCTTCGTGGCCCTGGAGATGGCCCGCCAGCTGCAGGCCCGGGGGCGGGAGGTGCCGTTGCTGGGGCTCATCGACACCCAGCTGGATGTTTTTCACAAGCCGGCGGGAGCGTTCCGCCGGGCCGACTACTGGGCCTGCTATCTGCGCAACCTGCCGGTCTGGTTCGGCCATTTCTGGCGGGACCGCGGCTGGCGCCCCGAGAAACTGCGCCGCCGGCTGAATTTTTTCCGCGGCGGCAGGTACCGCCACTGGTACGGCCGCCTCGACGCCGCCCACCAGGCCTATGTGGACTGGTCCTTCGGGCTGTTGCGCGCCTACCGGCCGCAACCCTATTCCGGCCGCCTGGCCCTGTTCCGGGTGCGGGCCCTGCCCCTGACGGCGCTGAACCGGCCCGATCTGGGCTGGGGGCCCTATGCCGCCGACGGACTGCAGATCCATCTCGTCCCCGGCGATCACATGACCATTCTCAAGGAGCCCCATGTGGCCGAACTGGCGGCGGAGATCCGCCGGGCGATGGAAGCGGCAATCCGGGCCTGACGCGCTTCCGCCGAAACTGACGGTACCCCAAAAGCTGGCCGTGGATGGAGGGGGCGGTGGTGGGTGTCAGGCCAGGGAGAAGGAAGAAGGAAGAAGGAAGAAGACGAAGGGAAGAGGTGGATCTTTCATGACACCGGATATTTCACGTTGAAGGGAAGGCGTTGATGGAGTGCGCAGCGGACCCTGTCCTTCATGGCTCTGCCATGGGCGAAGCGACGGAGGAAGCGGCGCTTATTTTCGAACGCCCATGGCCGTGGATGGCGGTGCAGATTGGAAAGAAGCTGCCGTCCGGTAAACATCAGGTTAACGAAAATGAGGAGAGCATCGTGTCAGCCCTCGTTATAATTGCCTGATCTCAAGTATTCAGCAGGTGCGGCGAATGAGCGACACTTCCGTGCCCAGCCCTACCGTCAGTATCGGCATCGTCCGGCCGCGACGCCATGAACGTGTTCTCTATCAGCTGGGGTGGGATATCCAGTTGTGGGTGTTCGGGATGGTCACCCTTTTCCTGGCCCGGGTGACATTCGTCATCGCTCTGTGGGGCGAACTGGATGACGGCGTAACCGTCACCGATCTGTTGGCGGTGGCGGAGCGCGGCATCCGCTTCGATCTGGCGGTGGCCGGACTGCTGGCCCTGCCCGGCCTGGTTTTTCTTTCCATCCCCATTGCCCTGGGCAATCTGTCCGCCACCGGCCGGTCCGTCCGCCGCTGGTGGGCCTGGATCTTCTGGACCCTCAACGGGCTGGTAACGGTGGTGGCCGTTGGGTACTACCTCGAGTACCATGACCTGTTCAACCACTCTCTCTTCGGTCTGGTGTACGACGACGTGGCGGCCATCCTGCGGACCGTGGCCAGCGAATACGCCCTGACGGAAGCGGTGATCATCATCCTGCTGGTCGCGGCCGGGGGAATTCCGCTGACGCGCGGGTGGTTTTTCCGGCCGAGGTTCGATCTGAACCGGTTGCCGGGCCGCGGCGGCCCGCCCTGGTTGCGAATGACCGTTCACGGGAGTGTTCTGGTATTACTGGTCCTGGCCCTGGTTTTTATCTTCCGCGGCAGCTGGGACCGCGTCCCCTTGCAGGAACGCCACGCCGAGGTCACCCGCCACGCCTTGCTCAACAAGGCCGTCCTGGGGAACCTGCGGGCGCTCCATGAAGCGGTGAAACTGGAAAGCGAGCTGTCCACCGAAGAAGGCTGGCGGCGGTTCCATGAGGGTGATCCGGCCGAACTGCCGGCCCGGCTGTTTCCGGATCAGCCGGCCCGATCCCGCCTGGACGACTACCTGCGGCGCCAGGCGGCCGGGCGGTCGTTGCCCGTTCGGCATATCTTCGTCATCGTGGCCGAAGGTTACAGCGCCTGGCCGCTGCGGGAGCCGTACCGCCGGCTGCCCCTGACGCCCGGCCTGCAGCGGCTGCAGGCACAGGGCGGGGTGCTGCTGGACCGGATTTTGCCGGCGTCGGACGGAACCATGAACACCCTGGCGGCGCTGGTTGCCGGTTTGCCCGATGCCGGCCTGACCACCCATTACCGGCCTTCGACGCAGCGGCCTTTGGCCACGTCGCTGCCGAACCAGTTCCGGCGCCTCGGCTGGGTCACCCGCTTCTATTACGGAGGCTCGGGCACCTGGCAGCGGCTGGCGGATTTCGTGCGGGACCAGGGCGTGACCGAGGTCCACACGGCCATCCGGATCCGGCGTCTCTGGCAAAACCAGGTGTGGGGCCTGCCGGACCGGGAATTGTTCGACTATATTTTGCGGACCTTCGGGCCGGAAGCGCCCAGCCTGAATATCATCCTGACGGTGTCCAACCATCCGCCCTATTCCATTGACCTGGCGGCAGCCGGGATCGACGCCGGCGCACTGGAACGGGACCTGCGGCGGGCCTACCCCGAGAGCCCTGACGAAGCCGCCGCCTTCGCCCACTTCCGTTACGCTGACGAAGCGCTGGCCGCCTTCGTGGCCGAGGCCGCGCGGCGCTTCCCCGGCGCCCTGTTCGTGGTGACGGGCGATCACTGTGCCCGGAACCTGCACCTGCTCCGCCGGCCGCCCCTGCTGGACATGCACACCGTACCACTGTTCTTCTACGGCGAGCCGGCCGTCATGGCCGGTTTGGCCTTGAATCCGGAGACGTTCGGTACCCAGCTGGACCTGATTCCGACCCTCATGGAACGGGCGGCGCCGTCCGGATTCGAGTACTATGCCCTGGGCCGGGACCTGGGCGGGGAACGGCCGGCGGTCGTTTTCAACCGCCACTGCGTGCTGGGTCAGGATTTTATCGCCCGGATCGACGCCCTGCCCAAGGCCGAGGATGACCGGGGCCGCCCGGTTCTCTTCGACCAATCCACGGCCGAACGCTTGCGATTGCAGCATGGGCTGATCAACGGCTTCTCGTGGCTGCGGATCATGTCCGTGGATGGGCAATGGCCGGCGATGATGAACCCCCGGTGAAGCAGGGGCGCGGAGAGAAGCAAAGGCAGCAGAGCAAGAAGGCTGAAGGCAAAAGGAGATCGGCAGCTCTGGCCGGTCGTAATTGGCTGAAGGGAAATGGATTGTGGAGTGCGCCGGCTGGACGGCGCTTTGTTTTTGAACGTGGGTGAAAGAATAGGTTTCAGGAATCGGGTGGCAGGTGTCAGGTGAAGAAGGAAAAACAAAAGGCCAAAGGCAGAAGCCACGGGGTTTCCCTTTCCGTTGTTGAACAATTTTCCGGTGTAAATTGTTCCTGAAGTCATCCGGAAATCCGCAAAAACATATCTAGTCAAATCATTGAAAAAATATGTGATCTGACACGCCCAGACAAAAAAGGCCGCTCAATTCCGATTTTTCGAAACAAATAAGGAAGGGGCGGCGTACACCTATATGTTTCGAATTTTAGGAATTGATCGGGAGAGATCCATGAAACTGCTGACGCGCGCCGAAGAGTACGTCCTGCTGGCCATCTGGCGGCTGCAGGCGGAGGCCTACTCCCTGCGGATCCAGGAGGAAATCCACGGCATCGCCGGTGAGAAGTGGTCCCTGGGGACCATTTACGCCCCCCTGGAGAGGCTGGAGAAGCGGCGGTTCATCACCTCGGCCCTGTCCGAATCCACCCCCGAGCGGGGCGGCCGGCAGCGGCGTATCTATTCCCTCACGGAAAACGGCAAGGCGGCCCTGGTCCGAACCCGGCGGGTGCAGGAATCCTTCTGGGAGGATCTGCCCGACCTGGCGGTGGAGGGAGATCCCCATGTCTGACCCGTCCCCCCGCCCACCGCGCTGGGCCGAGCGACTCCTCGGCCGGCTCTTCCCGCCCGCTGAGCGGGACGCGGTCCGTGACGATTTCCGGGAGAGCTTCGCCCGAATGGCCACCGACCGGGGCCCGGGCCGGGCCCGGCGGTGGTACCTGGTCCAGCTGGCCAAGATCCTGCGCGGCAAAGTGTTCAACGTCCTGTTCTGGAGTCTGCCCATGCTGAAAAACTATCTCGTCATCGCCATTCGCAACCTGAAAAAGCAAAAAGGGATTTCCTTCATCAACATCGCCGGCCTGGCCCTGGGCATGGCCTGTTGCCTGCTCATGGTCCTCTACATCCGGGACGAGCGGAGCTACGATGCCTTCCATGCCGACGCCGACCGGATCTTCCGCGTGGTAACGGGCATCCCGGCCGGTGGCGGACCCACCAATGCCAACGGCACCTTCGGCACCGGCCCGGCGCTGGCGCGGGAGTTCCCCGAAGTGGAGGCGGCTCTCCGCATCCGGGCCGTGGGGCACGACGGCATCCGCGTATTCGTCGGCCACGCCGACCGGAAGTTCTACGAGGACGGCTTCATTTTCGCCGATCCCAATCTCTTCACCTTCTTCTCCTTTCCCCTGCGGCGGGGCGATCCGGCCACCGTCCTGACCGAACCCGGCTCCATCGTCATCACCGAACGCATGGCCGCCAGGTATTTCGGTTTGGCCGATCCCCTGGGCAGGACCCTGGAGGCCGATCCCTACAATTCGGGCGAACACATGACGTTCCGGGTCACCGGGGTGGCCGCCGACGTGCCGGCCAATTCCCACTTCCACTTCGATTTCGCCGCGGCCTACGTCAACCAGCGGGAGAACCTGGACCGCTTCGACGGGCTGTTTTCCAATTACACCTACGTGCGGCTGCAGGACGTGGCCCAGGCCGCCGGCCTGCAGGCCCGCCTGCCCGGATTTGTGGAGCGGCACTTCGGGGCCGACCCCTGGTACGGCAACCACCTGCAGCCGCTGCGCGATATCCGGCTCTATTCCGGCCTGCGGGCAGAGCTCGAGCCCACGGGGAGTATTTTCTACGTGCTCATCTTCGCCGCCGTGGCCGGCCTGGTGCTGGTCATCGCCGCCATCAACTACATCAACCTGGCCACCGCCCGCTCCCTGAAACGGGCCAACGAAGTGGGTGTGCGCAAGGTGGTGGGTGCCGGCCGCCGGCAGCTGATGGTCCAGTTCCTTGGCGAGTCGCTGCTGGTCAGCCTGCTGGGCGGCGCGGCGGCGGCGGGGTTGACGGTCCTGGTCCTGCCCCTGTTCAACGCCCTGGCCGACAAGGCCGTCACCGCCCGGTTTCTGCTGGCGACCGGACCGCTGGCCGCCCTGGCCGGCATCGTGGCGGCGGTGGGCCTGCTGTCGGGCGGATACGTGGCCGTGGTTCTCTCCGGCATGTCGCCGCTCCAGGTGCTGCAGGGCCGCCACCGTCCGCGGGGCGGGGCGAAGCTCCTGCGCGAGGGGCTGGTGGTGTTCCAGTTCTTCCTGGGGACCCTCATGATCATCGGGGCGCTGACGGCCCACCAGCAGCTGCGATTCATCCAGAACCATCACACGGGCTACGACCGGGACGAAATCCTGGCCATCCCGCTGAACCGGGTCGCCCGCGCCGCCTATCCCGCGCTGCGCGACGAACTGCTGGCGTGTCCGGCCATCCGCAACACCACGACCTCGGCCTATGTGCCCACCCGCGGCGTGATGCACGAGGCGGCTTCGTTCGAGGGGCGGGAGGAGCGCATCACGCCGGTGATCTACAGCGTGGGTGAGCATTTCCTTGACACTTTTGGCATCCGGGTACTGCACGGCACCGGTTTCACGCGGCCGTCGCCGGACCTGGAAAACATGGAACTCCTGGTGAGCGAATACACCCTCACCGAGGCCGGTTACACCGGAGCGGCCGAGGCGCTGGGCAAGCGCGTCGAGTGGTGGGACGGAACCGGGAACTTCGGCGGTGCCATCGTGGGGATCGTCAACGACCTGAACCTCTTTTCCTTTCACCGGCCGGCCTATCCCATCGTTTTGCAGCCGGCGCCCGTCAGCCAGCATGATTACCTGTCGGTGCGGTTCGTTGCCGGTCGCGCCGGCGAGGCCCTGGCGGCCATCGAAACCACCTGGAAACGCCAGATCCCCGAGTATCCCCTCGATTATTTCTTTCTGGACGAGAGTTTCGCCGCCCTGCACCGGGCCGACCAGCGCCTGGGCGCCATCTTCCACTATTTCAGCGTCATTGCCGTGGCCGTGGCCTGCATGGGCCTGTTCGGGCTGGCGGTGTTCGCCGCCGAGCAGCGGACCAAGGAGATGGGCATCCGCAAGACGCTGGGGGCGACCCTGGGCGGCATCTGCGGCCTGCTGCTGAAATCGTTCACGCGCCGGATCGTCCTGGCCAGCCTGCTGGCCTGGCCCGTCGCCTGGCTCCTGTTGCGGGAATGGCTCGCCGGCTTCGCCTATCGGGTGGCGCTGAACGCCTGGACCTTCGTGGCGGCCAGCCTGGTATCCATCGCCGTGGCCCTGCTCACGGTGAGCTGGCAGTCCGTCAAGGCCGCCCGCACCCGGCCCATCGACAGCCTGCGCTACGAGTAGATCCGCAGCGGTCTGAACATCGGATATCCCTGACGTGATGCCGGTGGTCACACGCCTGTCCCGCCGAATCCGCCGTGTGATCCGGCGCACACTTTCCCCAATCTCCCGGGACACGCCGGCCGTTTCACCCGTATACCAAAGATTGGGGCGGGAAAACCGGGCGGTGGGCCGCTTCGGCCTTGGGATTCGTCCGACCCGCTTCTATAATGCACACATCATATCTGCGCGCGAGGAGGTTGCATGAAGCATCGGCTGGTCATTTCCGTCATCATCCTGTGTCTGTGTGGCGCCGCGGCGGCCCTGGACCCCGACGCCCGCCTGCAGTCGTTCGAGAAACACCGGCAGCTGCAGCAGGCGTCGTATTTCCGGCATTTGGAATGGCGCGCCATCGGCCCGTATTTTATGGGCGGCCGCGTCAACGACATCGAGGCGTACGAGCGCGACCCGTTCACCATAATTATCGCCACCGCCTCGGGCGGGCTGTGGCGCACCACCAACAACGCCACCACGTGGGAGCCGCTGTTCGACCACCAGTCGTCCATCAGCATGGGGGACGTGGCCGTTTCCCAGACGGACCGCGACCTCATCTGGGTGGGCACGGGCGAGGAGAACTCCCTGCGCAGCGCCTACGCCGGCACGGGCGTGTTCAAGAGCGTCGACGGGGGCCAGACCTGGCAGCACATGGGCCTGGCCGACACCCATCACATCGGGCAGGTGCTCATCCACCCCAAAGACAACGACATCGTCTACGTGGCGGCCCTGGGCCACCAGTACACCGACAACGAGGAGCGGGGCGTGTTCAAGACCACCGACGGCGGCCAGACCTGGGCGAAGGTGCTTTTTGTGAGCCCCAAGACCGGCGCCATCGACCTGGTGATGCACCCCCGGAAGCCGGATGTGCTGCTGGCGGCCGTGTGGCAGAAGGACCGCAAGGCGTGGAACATGACGGAAAGCGGCCCCGAGAGCGGCATCTACAAGACGGAGAACGGCGGCAAGACCTGGCAGAGAGTGACGGAAGGTCTGCCCGCCGGCGACGTGGTGGGCCGCATCGGCCTGGATTACTACCGCGCCGATCCCGACATCGTCTACGCCGTGGTGGACAACCAGACGCCCAAACCCGAAGAAAAAAAAGAAGAAACCGAATCGAGTGGCATCACCCTCGACCAGCTGAAGGCGATGACCGCGGAGGAGTTCCTGGCCCTGGACGACGCCGTGGTGGAACTCTTCTTCAAGGAGAACAATGTCCCCAGCCAGTTCAGCGTCCAGATGGTCAAGGGGATGGTCCGCTCCGGGCGGGTCAACCCCGAGATGATGGCCAAAATGATGGCCCAGATGCAGGACCCCATGTTCAACACCAACATCCACGGCGCCGAGGTGTACCGCAGCGACGACGGGGGCGAGACCTGGCGCAAGACCCACGACGACTTCCTGGCCAACGAGATCTTCTTCACCTACGGCTACTTCTTCGGCCAGATCCGCGTGGCGCCCGACAACGACCAGGTGGTCTACCTGCTGGGGGTGCCCCTCATGAAGTCGACGGACGGCGGCCGGACCTTCACCAACATCTCCACCGGCTCCGACTACATGGTGGGCCGGGGCGTCCACCCCGACATGCACGCCCTGTGGATCGATCCCCGCTACCCCCACCGGCTGATCCTGGGCAACGACGGCGGCGTGGACATCTCCTACGACGCCGGCGAGACGTGGCAGAGCGTGGCCAACCTGCCCCTGGCCCAGTGCTACACCCTGCACCTGGACATGGCCGAGCCGTACCATGTCTATACCGGCCTGCAGGACAACGGCGTCAACCGCGGTCCCAGCAATTTCCGCTTCGGCGACCGACTCAACATCTGGCGCATGCTCATCGGCGGCGACGGCGCCTTCGTGGATTCGGAGCCGGGCAACCCCGACGTGGTCTACGCCGCCTCCCAGTTCGGCGCCATCAACCGCCTGGACCTCGCCGCCGACCAGACGAAGAGCATCCAGCCCGAGTCGGGCGACGAGAAGAACGAGTACCGCTTCAACTGGCTGGCGCCGTTCATGATCTCGCGGCACAACCCGTACACCCTCTACATGGGGGCCAACAAGCTGCTCATGTCCGTCAACCGGGGCGACGACTGGCTGGAGATCTCGGACGACCTCACCAAAAAGCAGAACATCAAGGGGGACGTGCCCTACGCTACCATCACCGCCCTGGATGAGTCGCCCTTCAGCCCGCGGGTGCTGTACGCCGGCACCGACGACGGCAACGTGTGGGTGACCCGCGACGGCGGCGGCCAGTGGACGGCCATCCACGAAGGCCTGCCCGTCAAGTGGGTGACGCGCCTCGTGGCCTCGCAGCACAAGGCGGAGCGGGTCTACATCACCCTCACCGGGTATCGCGACGATGATTTCCGGACGTACGTCTACGCTTCCGAGGACTACGGCAAGACCTGGACGGATATCCAGGGGAACCTGCCCGCGGAGCCGGTCAACGTCATCCGCGAGGACCCGGTCAACGAGAACGTCCTCTACCTGGGGACGGACCTCACCGCCTGGGTCAGCCTCGACCGGGGGCAGAGCTGGCACTCGCTGCGGGGCGATCTGCCCACCAACGCCGTGTATGACCTGCGGGTCCAGCCGCGGGCGAAGGAGCTGGTCATCGCCACCCATGGCCGGGGGGTGTTCATCGCCGACGTCAGCCTTATCCAGCAGCTGACGGCCGAGGTCATGGCCGCGGATATCCATCTCTTCGCGCCGCCACCGGTGGTGGCGGCCGGGCCTTACCGACGGTCGCAGGCCGTCGTGCCGTTCTGGCTCACGTCGGCCGGCGAGGCGGTCATCACCCTGGCCGACGCCGACGGCAACGTGGTCCATGAGGCGACGATAGAAGGGACCGCCGGCCTGAACCGCTGGGCCTGGGACATGGTGCTGGATGCGGAGAAAGAGACGCGCCTGGAGCCGGGCGAGTACGCCGTGACGGTCACTGTGGCCGCCGGCACGGCCGAAGGTGTGCTGAAAGTGGAATAAGCAACGGATTTTTCAGCGGCCTGGAATGCGGGGTGGGCCGCCGGCCCACCCTTCCTTTCCGCCGCGCTACTGCTCATCGGTCGACTTTGCCGGAATAGTCGACACGACGATCCCGCCCCATCCGTCAACCCGGATGGAACAAGATTCCCCAATCAGAGATTGCATTCTTTCTGAAAGTCATTTATAATCAGATCAAAAGCAAAAAATCGTAACGGATCAATCCTTGCCGGACGGACGTTTACAGTCTGCATATAGTAGAATTTATTCTATTTAACTACTTTACCTGGAGGTATGTATGCGGCGTGCATTCGTCTGTATTATTTTGTTTGTCCTGGTCAGCGCTTTCACTCTGGCCGCCCGGCCGGGGTCCGGCCAGACCGAGGACCGGGCGCCGTTCAGCGCCCAGCCGCTGGAGTCCGCCGACAAGGCCATGGGTGACGTGCTGGGGTCCATCCCCGCCGGTACCACCACCGGCAGTATTGTCCTGCTGGGGGTGGAATTCGTCGGCAACAACTACTGGGTCACCGCCGCCGGTTTCGCGTCCACTGATGAACAGAACTATCTGCTGGAGCTGGACCTGAACGGCAACATCGTGAACCAGTTCGTGCAGCCCACCACCAGTGTCTGGGGTTGGCGCGACCTGGCCTGGGACGGCACGTACCTGTACGCCGGCGATGAGGGGAATGTTATCCAGCAGATCAACCCGGCCACGGGCGTGCCCACGGGGGTGACCATCCCCAGCCCCTCGGGCGTGCCCCGGGCCCTGGCCTATGACCTGGCCACCGACCACTTCTGGGTGGCCAATTTCAGATCCCCCATCTATGAGATCGACCGTACCGGGGCCGTTATCCACACCTATGCCAACAGCCTGGCCATCTACGGCCTGGGTTGGGACACCGGTTCACCCGGCGGCCCCTACCTGTGGGCCTGGTCGCAGGACGGTCCCACCGGCAGCCTGGCCACCCAGATCGACCCGGCGACGGGCTTGTCCACCGGGGAGGTGTTCAATGGTGCCGATCTTCCGGGCAACAACATTGCCGGCGGTGCGACAGTCACGACGGCCCATCCGGCCCATCCCGGCTGGCCGACGCTGGTGACCATGCACCAGGCGTCCCCGGATACTATTGTCCTGTACGATCTTTATTCGCCGGTGGAGTTCAGCATGGGCTGTGCGACATGGACCGACGAGTGCCCCACCGGCGGCGCGACTTCCGGGGACGGATACGCCAACCCGGGCGAGGTGATCCACTACACCTTTCCGGTGACCAATAATGGCATCATGAATTCCAGCGAAGTGACGGTAACCGTCACCTCTCCTTCCCCCTGGGTGGTCATGGTGGAGGATGAAGCCATTATCCCCTGGCTGGCCATGGGCGAGACACGGGAGGCGACGGGCATCCAGGTGGGCATCCGCTCCGACACGCCGTGCGGCACCCTCATCCCGCTGACCGTGGATGTGCGCTCGGCCGAGGGCCAGAACGTCTTCGACATTCAGCTGAACGTGAACAGCGGGTCCATCGTATTGACTCAGAATTTCGAGTCGTGGCCACCGGCCGGCTGGACCATCGTGGGCAATCTGAGCAACGGCTTCGTGTGGAACTCCAATATCTTCTTCGGCTACCCCAACTTCACCGCCGGTTCGGGATTGAGTGCCACGGCAGCTTCCGATATCGCGTATCCGATGGATACAGAACTCCGGACGCCCATCTTCAGTCTGAGTGGACTGACCAATCCTGTTCTTTCATTCGAGGTCACGTATTGGGATTGGCCCGGCCATGACGATCTGTTTGCCGTAGATATCTCTATGGACGGCGGAGCTGCCTGGCAATCCCTGCTGCTGTGGATGGAGGAGTCGCACAACGCTGAGTCCGTGATTCTCGATCTGTCCGCCTATGCCGGCCAGACCAACTGCATGGTCCGCTTTCGCTATGCCACTCTCACCTGGGATTGGTTTGCCCAAGTGGATGACGTCCTCATCGGGGAATGCACCTTCTGCGACAACTGTTTCCTGGACGTGCAGTCGGTCTGGGCCTCCTGGGCGCCGGCGGCCGGGGAGCCGGTCCGGTTTGGGGCCCATGTCAACACCGACTGCTCGCCGGTGGTTTACGACTGGGAAATCTACGACGAGCTGATGTTCATGATCGACGAGTCCGACCAGGCGGAACCCGTCTTCGTGTTCCCCGCCGAAGGCCTTTACTTCGTCCATCTGACCGTCGCCGCCGGGGTGGACGTGCAGGATGTCTGGTTCTTCTTCTTCGTCGATGCCGGCTACAACTACTACTTCTACGATGACGCGGGCCAGCTGGAAGGGGCCGTCAACACCCATACCGGCCGCTTCCGCATCATCCTGCCCGACCGGCCCATGTCCAGCGGCTGGTTCATCGACTACGGCTGGTTCGACGACCGGGCCGTCACGCCGGAGGGCTGGACGATTCTGAGCCTGCACTCCAGCGGCGGTGTGCCCTGGATCGCCCACATCGGGATCGTCCTGGATCACGATATCGTCCACGGTTTCTTCCTTTACAAGGACCGGGGAATCTACATCGATTTCGCGGACCGGCCCGGCCAGTAGGTCCCGCCGCCGCCATCGCCCTGACGGTTCCTCACTCTTCGCCTGATCCCAACCGCCGGCCCCGCCGGCGGTTTTTTTGTATGGGGCAGGTGGATAGAACAACGGCAAGAAAACGGCGGCCGGGCCGGGAGTGGAGCACGATGGTGGGCCCTGGTTCGAAAGGTGACGGGGGGGTCGTGAATATCCGGCCGGGGAGATTGCGAAATTGACTTGAAGCCCTTCTCCAAATGGACTATAAAGAATATGCCACCCAAACAACCGGACGTGAACGATTGGTTTTTCATATGGCGGCAGATTTGCCGCGGCAAATCCGGGATATTTATCCACTTTTTTTGCCTGGAGGTCATGATGATGCGATCATGTGCTGTTATCGTGCTGATATGGATGGCCGTCGCCTCCGCCGAGGCGGCCCGGCCCCATGCCAATCTGACGACGGATCGGGCGCTGGTCATGGCGCAAGCCGAAGGGTTCGCCGACAAGGCCATGGGTGATGTGCTGGCCATGATACCCGCCGGCACCACCACCGGCAACGAAGTTTTGCTGGGTGTGGAGTTGATCGGCAATCACTATTGGGTCACCGCCGGCGGCGTCACATCCGCATCCGAACAGAACTATCTGCTGGAGCTGGACCTTAACGGCAACATCGTGAACCAGTACCTGCAGCCCACCACCAGCACCTGGGGCTGGCGTGACCTGGCCTGGGACGGCACCTATCTGTACGCCAGTGAAGGGGGTGGCGTGATCGAGCAGATCGATCCGGCCACGGGCGCGCCGACGGGCGTGACCATCGCCGGCCCCTCGGGGATGCCCCGGGCCCTGGCCTACGACCCGGCCACCGACCACTTCTGGGTGGCGGATTTCGGTTCGCCCATCTGGGAGATCGACCGGGCCGGCAACATCCTCCATACCTATCCCAACAATCTGATGATTTACGGTTTGGCCTGGGACAACACCTCGCCCGACGGACCGTTCCTGTGGGCATGGTCACAGGATGGGCCAGCCAACAGTATGGCCACCCGGATCGACCCGGCCACAGGTCTGAGCACCGGCGACAGTTTCATGGGCTACACGTTCGGCCACGAGGGGTTTGCCGCCGGCGCCGCCTTCACCTCCGCCCATCCGGATCACCCCGGCGTGCCGGTGCTGGTGGCCATGCACCAGGCCACTCCCGACACCATCGTCCTGTATGATCTCTATTCGCCGGTCGAATTCGTCCTGGGACCCGTGAGCTGGACCGACGAGTGTCCCACGGGCGGGCCCACCTCGGGAGATGGTTACGCCAATCCGGGCGAGGTCCTTCATTTCAGCATTCCGGTGCAGAATATCGGTGTCATGACTTCCTCGGCGGTGACGGTGTCCCTGATCAGCCAGCGGCCAGGTTCCCTGATCATGCTGCAGGATGAAACCATCATTCCCTGGCTGGCTGTGGGGGCTACCCGAACGGCCGAGGGGCTGAAGGTGGGAGTACGGTACGATACCCTGCTGGGCGAAGAGATCCCGCTGATCATCGATGTCCATTCCGACGAGGGGCATAACCGATTCGCCCTCGATCTGGCCGTGACAACCGATGGCGCATTCAGTGAAACATTCGGCGCCTGGCCGCCGGCCGGCTGGACAATTGTGGACAATCTGGGCGCGGGGCCAACCTGGAACAGCACGGACTTTTATCTCGCCAACAACATGACGCCAGGGTGGGGGAGTGCCGCCCACGCGGATTCACCGTCCGGGAACCTGTCCGTCGACACGGAGCTGTGGACACCGGCCCTGGATCTGGGGGGAATGGTCGAACCGGTACTTATGTTCGAAGCATTTTTTTACACCATCCCTCCGGAAAGCACCGATTTGTTCCGCGTGGATATTTCGGTGGACGGCGGCACCAGCTGGATGAATTTGCGGACGTCCCAACAGATGTTCATCGGTGCCCAGCCGGTGATCATCGATCTGGGGCCGTTCGCCGGCCAGCCCGACTGTCGCATCCGTTTCCACCTGGTGGCCGACAACCGGTTCGTGGTTGCCCAGGTGGATGAAGTCTATGTCGGGGAATGGCATATCTGTGATTACTGTTTCCTGTCCATCGACGGGATCTGGCCGTCCCGGCCGCCGGTGGCCGGAGAGCCGGTGCAGTTCAGCGCCCGCGTTCGCGCCGATTGTGAACCGGTCTACTATATCTGGCAGATCCAACATGATCCCTGGTCCATAGTGGACTTCTCGCATGAGCCGGAGCCGGTCTTCGTTTTTCCGGCCGCCGGGACCTACCAGGTGCAGCTCATCGTCAAGTCCGGCGCGAACTTGGCCAAGGTCCAGCAGGATATCCATGTCGGGCCGCCGTATGACGTTTACTTTTACGATGACGACGGCCAGCTGGAAGGCGCCGTCAACACCACCACCGGCCGCTTCCGCCTCATCCTGCCCGACCGGACCCGGCTGGACGACTGGTACGTCGACACCGGCTGGTTCGATGACCGGGCGGTGACGCCGGAGGGCTGGCGGGTGCTCAGCCTGCACTCCAGCGCCGGGGTGCCCTGGATCGCCCACATCGTCATGGATCTGGACCATGATATGGTCCATGGCTTCTTCCTTCACAAGGAGAAGGGTATCTTTATCGATTTCACGGACCGGCCCGGCCAGTAGGCCGCGCCGACGCCATCGCCCTGACGGTTCCTCACTCTTCGCCTGATCCCAACCGCCGGCCCCGCCGGCGGTTTTTTCATGGGCGGTTCCAAAACGGCCGGCGGCCGATTTTTTCCGTGGGTTTGACGCCCGTATTGCGTCATGATAGGTGGAAGCGACCCCGATGAAGGAGACATGGGTGATATCCGAGGATGAACTGCTGGCCATCTATCATGAGACAGTCCACCCCCTGTACAGGTATGTGTCGCGCCGCACAGGCGGCCGGCGGGAACTGGCGGAGGACATCGTCCAGGAAAGCTACATCCGTGCCTGGGATCACTGGCACCGCCGTCCGGCGGAGCAGCCCATGGCCTGGCTGACCACCGTGGCCCGCAACCTGCTGGCCAGCCATTTCCGCCGCCTCCAGCCGGATTCGCTGGAGCAGATGGCCTTCGATCCGGCGGCGGAGACGCCCGACCTGGACGCACCGGCCGTCGTGGACTGGGTACAATGGGGGCTGGCCCGTCTCAGGAAGGGCCAGGCGCGAATTCTGGAACGCTTCTATTTTGATGAGTTGCCGGTCCGGGAGATCGCCCGGGAATGGCGCCTGACCGAACGGGCGGTGGAGGGACGCCTCCGCCGCGCCCGCCAGGCCTTGCGCCGGCAGCTGGAACGGGCCCGCCGGGCCCGGGGAGGTCACTGATCATGACTCATGTACATGAACCCGATCCCACGTTTCTGGAAAAACTGGAATGGCAGCTGAAGGCGGAGGAACGCCGGCGCCGGCGGTTCCGCCCGCCGGAGCCATCGTCAACCCAATGGAGGAATATCAAAATGATCGGTATTGTGTTTTGTTCCATATTGACGGGCATGATGGCGTCATCCACCGTGGCCCATTTTCAGGAAATCTCTCAACGGCAGCTGCTGCTGGCCCGGCAAGAGACCCAGATCCGGCTGGTGGAGTCCAGGCTGGAGCTCATGCGGGAGCACCAGGCCGAGCTCGCTCGCAAGATCGAGGCGGGTTTGATGCCTGTCGTCGAGCAGGAAAGCCTCGCTGGCCAGATCGCCCGGTTGGAGATCGAGCGGCACCGTCGCCAGCTGGATTACGAGGAAATCCTGCTGTCCAGCCGGGCGCCGCGTGATGATCTGGCCGCGCCCCGGGTGGACGAGCGGGATTTTGTCACCGAGCGGCTGGCGCTGGAAATGCAGTCGCTGGACCGGGTGGAGGCGCAGGTCCAGGCTGAGGAGGCGTATCTCCGGCAACGGGTGGATCTCGGGCTGATCCACCCGCAGGAACTGGCACCCTACGAGTTGCAACTGGAGCGCCTGGCGGGGGCCCGGGTCGAACTGCAGCGCAAGCTGGAGTTGCGCAACCGCTACCTGGGCGGCGAACTGTCGGCGGAACAGGTGGAGCTGCAGGAAATGCTGACCGCGGCGGAGCGGCGGCTGGCGACGGCCCGGTCCGTGGCGGCGCATCTCCGGCAGACGCTGAGCGAGCTGGAGAAGGTCCACCGTCTCGGCCTGGTGGACAAGGCGCAGCTGCGGCAGGCGCGCCTCCAGCTGCAGGACGCCGAGGCCGAGGAATGGCTGGCCCAGCTCGAGATCCAGAGCCTGCACCAGAATCTCCCTCAGTGACGGCCTGGTCCGGCGAGGATCAGGACCCGGGACGACGTATTCAGGAGGAGACATCCGGGCGGATGTCCTTTTTCAGATTTGGGGAATCTGGCCGTCGGCCGGATGACAGCGGATGATGAGAAGAGTCATGTCGTCTTCCTGTTCCTCGTCCGCGCGCCACCACCGGACTTGCTGCAGGAGCGCCTCGATGATCCGCTCGGGCGGCTGGCCGGCCACCTGGCGGAAACATTCGCTGACACGGGCGTAGGTGAACGGGGCGCCTTCCCCGTTGCGCTGCTCGGCCAGTCCGTCGGAGAGCAGCAGCAGCACATCGCCGGAACGGAGCGGCACGCGCCGCGTCTCGTACGGGAAGACATCCATGGCGCCCAGGGGCATGCCGCAGACCAGCACCTCCTCCACCTGGCCCGAATCCCCGCGGTAGATGTAGACGGGCGGCATGCCGGCATTGGCCAGGGTCAGCTGGCCGGCATCGATTCTGAGAATGGCAAAAGCCATCATCAGGTTGTCCATGCGAATCTTGCGGATGGTGGTGTTGCTCTGGACCAGGAACTCGCGCAGGTCGCGGGTAGCGGCGGGCATGTTGAACAGGACCTTGGCAATGGAGACCATGGAGCCGGCCTTCATGCCGTGGCCGGTGGCGTCACCGAGGGCGATGGTCAGGGAACCGTCGTCCCGGGCGATGAAATCGTAGTAGTCACCACCGATTTCCGTGGCGGTGGACATGTGTACGGCGATATCCAGGTGCGGTGGCCGCGGCAGCTCACGCGGCAGCATGGAGAGTTGAAGCCGGCGGGCCTCTTCCAGTTCGGCGGCCTGTCGTTTCTGCTCCGTCCGCTGCCTGCGCAGGTACAGTTCAACGCGGCGCACACCGTAGAGCAGGCCGACGATACCCAGGAAATAGGACCAGTAGGCCCAGGTGGTGCGGGTCCAGGGGGGATGAACCGTCAGGGCGAGGGACGTGCCCTGTTCGTTCCAGGTGCCGTCACCGTTGGAGCCCCTGACGTGCAGGACGTACTCACCCGGTTCCAGGCCGGTGAACATCACGTCGCGCCGCTCTCCCAGCCGGATCCAGTGGTCGTTGAAGCCCTCCAGCTTGTAGGCATACTGGTTGCGGCGAACGTGATGGTAGCTCAGGGCGGCGAACTCGAACAGCAGCAGGTGATTCTTATAGTTCATATCCAGATGGTCCAGCTCGTTGATGCCCAGGTCCACCTCGATGCCGTTCTCCAGATCGGGCGAATAATGCTGCAGGCGGGAAATGACCACGGGCGGCACATAGGGGTCGTCCAGCACCCGGCTGGGGTGAAAGATGTTGAAGCCGTTGACGCCCCCGAACAGCATCTCGCCGGTCCGGGGGCTGCGGAAACTGGCGTTGCCGTTGAATTCGTTGTCCTGCAGGCCGTCGGACACATCATAGTTGCGGAAGACGTTCCGCTCCGGGTCGAAGCGGGCGAGGCCATGGTTGGTGCTGAGCCAGAGCCGGCCCTGACCGTCTTCCTCGATGCCGTACACCACGTTGTTGGGCAGGCCGTCCTTCTCGGTGAGGTGATCGAAATGTCCGGTTTGGGGGTCGAACCTGTCCAGGCCGCTGCCGTTGGTGCCGATCCAGAGAGTGCCCTGGCGGTCACGGTGAATGGCGAAAATGTCGTCGTGGCTCAGGCTGCGGGGATTCCGGGGATCATGACGGAAATGGGTGAATCGGCCCTCGTCGGGATGAAACCGGTTCAGACCGCTGCCCACGGTGCCGATCCAGAGGGTGCCGTCCGGGTCAAGGTGAAGGGAGTAGACGTAGTTGCCACTGAGGGAATTGTCCGGCGCGTCGGGGTCGCGGGTGTAGCGGATGAAGCGGCGCTGCCGTGGATCGAAGCAGTTGAGACCGCCGCCCCAGGTGCCGATCCAGAGCCGACCGTCCGGATGGACACGCAGAACGCGGACGTCATTATAGCTGAGGCTGGAATTGTCTGCCGGATCGTTGACATACCGCGTGAAAGTGCCGCGCCGGCGGTCGAGGCGGTTGAGGCCGCCACGGTGTGTGCCGATCCACAGGTCACCCTCCGGGTCCTGGGCGATGGCCAGAACCTCGTCATTGCTGAGGCTGGCCGGATTCTCGGGATCATGGCGATACACGGTGAAGCGTCCCGATCGCCGGTCGAAGCGGTTGAGGCCGCCGCCGTAGGTGCCGATCCAGATGAATCTGTCACTGTCCTCGAACAGGGCGAACACCATGTTGTGGTTGAGGCTGTGGGGCTGTCCGCTATGGTGATGATGGTGGACGAATTTGCGCGGCCGGTCGTAATAGGTGCTGATTCCGGCAAAGGTGCCCAGCCACATCAGGCCGCCCCGGTCCTCCATGATGGTGTACACGATATCGTTGCTGAGGCTGTCCGGCTGCCGGGCATTATGCCGAAAGACCGCAAACGTTTCTTCCTGCGGATCGAATCGGTTGAGACCGCCGCCCCAGGTGCCGATCCATACCGGCCCGCGGTCGTTTCCGAAGATGGCATAGACGTTGTCGTTGCTCAGGGAAGCGGGATTGTCCGGATCATGGACATACCACCGCAGGTCCCCGCCGCCCGGATGATGAATGCCGAGCCCCTGATCGGTGCCCAGCCACAGCCGCCCGCCGGCGTCCAGGCGGAGGCAGCGCACGGCCGGGGCCTGTTCCCCCGACAGGGCGGGATGGGCCAGGGGGACGGCCGCCGGTTCACCGCCGGCCGGATCGAAGCGGAACAGGCCACCCAGGGTGCCGATCCACAACGTTCCATTCTCGTCCTGCACGAGGCTCCACACGTCGCAGCGACGGGGGATGGTGCCGGCACCGGGCTCATGCAGGAAGTGGTCGAAGTGGTTGAGAAGAGGGTCAAAGCGGTTGAGGCCGTTGCGTGTGCCGATCCACAAGGCACCCGAACGGTCCTCGAAAACGACGCGCACGAAATTGTCGCTGAGGCTGCGTGGGGCGTCGGGATCATGGAGGTACCGCGTAAAGGTGCTGTGACGGCGATGATAGCGGTTCAGGCCGCCGTTGGTGCCGATCCAGAGCGTGCCGTCCGACTGTTCGCTGATAGCCAGCACGTAGTTGTTGGACAGGGACTGCAGGTCTTCAGGGTCATATTTGAAGATAACGAAACTGTAGCCATCGTACCGGTTGAGGCCGTCCTGGGTTCCGAACCACATGAACCCCCGGCTGTCCTGGTGGATGCTGTTCACTGAACCCTGCGACAGGCCGTCGCTGGTGGACAGTACGTTGAACTGCGGTGGTTCGGCGCCGACGGCCAGCGCCGGGCCGAGGGCGAAGAGGATGACCAGGCTGAAGCAGGCGGATTTGCTCACGGCGACTCCCGGGGCTTTCCATATCATAGACCCCACGCCGGGTCCGAATCATTCATCCCCGGATCGGGGTATTCCACACGTTTTGGTCTGTTGCGTCCACAAGGAAAACCGACGCCCGATGTTCGGGCCGTACCAGATGAGATGACCTGTTCCCAATAATGGACTCACAAAGCATTAAAAACGGATGTGACCGGTCAGCGGCGCCGGGTGCGGGCGGATAGTGCACCACATTTTTGTCAAACATTTGTGGGTGTTCGCCGTAGGATTATCTATCTCGTCCGGGGAACCGATCTACCCACTCACGGAGGATGTCATGAGAGTGCTCATCAGTCTGCTGTTGTTGGGATTGTCGGGTGGTGGCGCTTTTTGTTCCGATGCGCCGCCCACCCAACAGGACAAGTCCGCCATCGAGGCGGCCGCACTGGATTACATGGCCGGTGCCCATGAAGGGAACGTCGCCCGCATCGAACGCTCGGTGCATCCCGAGCTGGTCAAGCGCTCGGTGATGAAGCTGCCGCAAGACGGCCGGGAGGTCCTGCGCACCGCCGGTTTCAGCCGGCTGGCGGAGATGGTGCGCGCCAAGCAATTACCCCCCCTGGAAGGGGAAAAAGATCAGGTGGAATTCACATTGTTCGCCGTCCGGGACGGGCTGGCCAGCGGCCGGGTGGTTTCCCCCCTGTTCTGCGATTACTGCCATTTCGCCAACATGGACGGGCAGTGGAAGCTGATTCAGGTGCTGTGGCACCCGAATCCGGCGGCGGCCAGCGGGGCGGAGCCGAAACCGGCCTTCGATCCCGAAAGGGAAAAGAAGGCCATCCGCCAGGCGGCGCTGGATTACCTGGAAGGCTATTACTCCGGCGATGCCGAACGCATGGCCCGGGGCGTCCACCCGGAGCTGTGCAAGATGATCCCGGTGACGTTGCCCCAGACCGGCCGGACCATGCTCAATTACTCCGGGTCTGAGCTGCTCATCGAGGCCACCCGGGCGCGCACGGGTCTCCTGGACGAGGACAAGCGGAACATCCGGCTGACCATTTTCGACGTGCAGCCCAACATCGCCCTGGTGGAGGTGTTGTCCACCATGTTCCATGACTATCTCCAGCTGGCCTGTCTCAACGGGGAATGGAAAATCGTCAACGTGCTCTGGAAGATGAATCCCGAGGCGCCACGTCCCGCCCGCTGAGGTGTCTCCCGGTCCGGGGCCGAGGTGGATGCCGGGGCCGCCGTTCCACCTCACCGGCCGCCGGCGCAAGGCAAAATCTGTTGCCCGCCCTCAAGCCCCCGCGCTATAATCGGCGGCGAAACCAAACCGTCGCTGTAAAGTCACTTTATGTACAGGGAGCCACATTCGCTCCCGTCGTCCGGAAACACGAACAGGGAGGTCGCTTAATCATGCCGGAAATCGTGCAAACGAGTCGGACCACCCAGGCCCTGCTCGGCCTGGCCGCGCTGGTGATCGTGCTGGCGGGCATGTCCGCCGCCCGCGAGATCATGGTGCCCTTTCTGCTGGCCCTCTTCATCGCCATCCTCCTCTCGGGCCCCCTGGTCTGGATGCGCCAGAAGGGGCTGCCCCTCTGGCTGTCCCTCCTTATCATGATCGTGGCCGTGCTGCTGCTGCAGTTCGGCCTGGCCGGACTCATCGGGACGTCGGTCAACGATTTTCTCCAGAACCTGCCCTCTTACGAAACGCGGCTGACCCAGCAGACGGACATGGTGGTCGGCTGGCTGGCCGGCCTGGGGGTGGATGTCAACGAGGCGTTCCTGTCGCAGATCCTGGACACGGGCTCGGTGATGCGCCTGACGGCCACCCTGTTCAACAGTCTGGGCAACGCCTTCACCAATACGGTCATCATCCTGTTGCTGGTCATTTTCATGCTCATGGAGGCGTCGAGCCTGCCCCAGAAGCTGGGCCGCCGGCCGGACAGCTCGCCCGATTCCATGAACCGCCTGCACCAGATGGTGGACAACGTCCGGGACTACATGGCCATCAAGACCGTCATCAGCCTGGTCACCGGGTTGCTGGTGTTCCTGCTGCTGACTGTCCTGGGGGTGGATTACCCGGTGCTGTGGGGTGTGCTGGCCTTCGCCCTGAACTATATCCCCAATATCGGCTCCATCATCGCCGCCGTTCCGCCGGTGCTGCTGGCCTTCATCCAGTTCGACCTGCTGCGGGTGGCCCTGGTGGCCGCCGGTTTCGTGGTCATCAATTTCGTGATGGGCAACGTGGTCGAGCCGCGCTTCATGGGCCGCGGCCTGGGCCTGTCCACCCTGGTGGTGTTCGTTTCGCTGCTCTTTTGGGGCTGGCTGCTGGGCCCGGTGGGCATGCTGTTGTCCGTGCCGCTCAGTATCGCCGTGAAGATCGTCCTGGACAGCAGCGAGGAGACCCGCTGGCTTGCCGTGCTGTTGGGCCCGGCCGCGCCGCCGCCGGAACCGGCGCCCCCGGCCCCGGCCGCAGGAGATGAAGGCTCCGCCGTCAGCGGTTGATGCGGCCTATTTCCGGAAATACTCCTCCAGGCGATCGAAGGCCAGGTCGATGGTCGCCTCCGGCACGCAGAAGGACATCCGCACATGCCCCTCCCCCTGGAAAGCCACCCCCGGCGTGGTGGACACCCGCGCCTCCTGCAACATCCGCCTGGCGAAGGCCATGGAGTCACGGCCGGCGGGCAGCTCGACCCGGGGAAACATCAGGTAGGAACCGCGTGGTTTCTGATACGAGAAAACCTCGGGCAGCCGGTCCAGGCGACGGCACATGAGGTCGCGGGTTTTCTGGTAGTTCAGACGGAACCCGGCTACACAGTCCTGGGGGCCCGTCAGGGCGGCCAGGGCGGCATACTGGCTCACCACCGGCGCGCAGATGCAGAGGGGGATGTGGGCCTTGCCGATCTGGGCGATCCATTCGGGGGCGGCGTGAAGATAGCCGACGCGCCAGCCGGTCATGGCATAGGTCTTGGTGAAGGTATAGCAGCTGATGGTCCGTTCGCGCATGCCGTCCAGGGCGGCCATGCTGACATGGCGCTCGCCGTCAAAAACGAAATACTCGTACGCTTCGTCGGTGATGACCACCAGGTCGCACTCGCGGGCGATGTCGGCCAGGGCGGACAGCTCGTCACGCGTGTACACGGCGCCGGTGGGATTGTTGGGCGAGCTGTACAGGATGGCCTTGGTGCGGGGTGTGACCAGGGCGCGCAGGCGCTCCGGGTCCAGGCGGAAGCCTTCCCCGGCCAGTGTGGGCGCCAGTACCGGCCGGCCCGAGGCCAGCTCCACCTGGCGGATATGGGTGGAATAGCCGGGCACCGGTATGATGACCTCGTCCCCCGGATCCACCACGGCCATGACGGCGGCGGTGAGCCCCTCGATGGCGCCGACGGTGATGAGGATTTCGGTCGGATTGGCGGTGATGTGGTTGTCACGCTGCAGTTTGCGGACGATCTCCTCCCGCAGGGCCGGCAATCCACCGGTTTCGGAATAGCCGCCGGTCTTCCCCTCCTCGATGGCGCGGATGGCCGCGCGGTTGATGTGATCGGGCGTGCCCGTGGTGGGTTTCGCCCAGGAAAGGAAAGCCACGTCCTCGATCTGCCGCGACAGCCGCGTCATCTCGTGGATGGCCGATGGGGGAATGGCGGCGATCTTCCTGGACACATGATACGGGATGGACATAATGATACCCCCTTACGGTTCTGACGTTTTCACGGTGGATTTATCATACCCCAAAATCCGCCCGATGCCAAATCGGGGCTGTCGAAAGTGGCGGTCAGCGGGGGGGCGACGTTCGTCCCGGCGGAGCCGGCGGCGGACTGGCAGGGGCCGGGGGCTGAAGGGAGACAGCCAGGGTGCGAACCCGCGAGATCTCCCGGTAGACATCCCGGAAGCGCCGGCAGAAAACCATGAAAGACGTCCGGGGCATGGCCGGATTGAGATACAGGTAGGTCTCCGGTTCAAACCGGTTGAAGTCGGAGTGATCCCGCAGCCGGGACCAGTCCATGTCCCGGCTGACCCGGCCCTGCCGCAGCGCCTCGTCCCACAGGGCCGTGCCGGGGAAAGGCACCAGGGGGCAGATCTCGATTTCGTGAATGAAATGGCGGTTTCGCCCCATAAACTGCAGCGTGGCCGTGAGGTCGGCGGCCGTTTCCCCCGGTACGCCGATGACGAAAGAGCAGCAGGTGCGGATCCCGTGCCGGGCGCACAGCTCCAGGGCCCGCTGGTTGAGGGCGACGCTGGAGCGCTTGTCCAGCCGGTCGAGGATGGGCTGGCTGCCCGATTCGATACCCAGGGACAACCGGATCACCCCCATGCGCCGCAGTTGCCCGACGAGGTCCTCCGTCAGCAGATTGGGCCGGGCAAAGGCGCTAAATCCCCGCTCGAAGACGATGCCGCCGTCGGCCAGCCGCGCGGCGATCCGCCCGACGCGCCGGGGATCGGCCACGAACAGGTCGTCCATGAACTTGACCAGCGGCGGGTCGAGTTCCATCTTAAGCCGCCGCAGTTCATCGGCGACGCTGTCGGCCGAATACTGCCGAAAACAGGGCCACAGGGCGCCGGATGAGCAAAAGGCGCAGCCATAGGGGCAGCCGCGGGAGGTGAGCAGGTGGATGCAGTCGGGCGGGTCCAGTGTCCGGCGGTGGGGGAAGGGGATACGGTCCAGCGGACGGATCGCCGCCCGGGGGGGATTCACCGTGACCCCCCGGCGGGGGTCGCGGAAAACGATGCCGGCCACGGGCCGCAGTGTGTCGGGCGCGAAGGAGCCGGTCCGGGCGAAGATGGTCAGCAACTCACGCAGGGTTTCCTCGCCTTCGCCCATGACGCCGAGGGCACACTCTTCGGGCAGCCGGTCAGGGAGCAGGCTGATGTGAACGCCTCCCACCAGCAGGGGCGCGGAGGTCTGCGAGCGCAATTCAGGCACCAGCCGCTGCAGGGCGCCGAAGTTCTCCGTGACGGCGCTGAGGCCGATGATGTCCGGCTGGCGGGCCAGGATGGCGCGGGAATCATAGTCCCAGAACAGGTCCACGTCGGGCCGATGGCGGCCCAGGTAGCCCTGCAGGCTGAGCACCCCCAGCGGCGGGCACATGGTCTGCATGAACCGGCGGGCGGGTGTGGAATCATCGATGACGACGATGACGCCCAGCTTCATGGTACACTGTTCCTGAACAGGTTGGCGGCCTCTGGCCAGCGGCGGCCGGGAGAACCGGTCCCCGGCTGCCGGCAGGGCAGAATTCCTGCTTCTACTCTACCATGGATCCGGCGGCCGGCCAAGACATCGTGTCGGACCGGAGAACAGCCATGACCCGCATGGAGCGGCGAGGCAAGGCCTATATCGACTGGTTGAAGGACGACCTGCGGGGAGCGGGGCGGGATGCGGAGATACCGGAGCCCTCACCGGCGGCGGAGGCGCGCTGCGCGGCCCGTCAGCGGATGGCCCGATCCCGATTCAGCCCCTGGCTGGAGCGGCCGGGCGTGGTGACGCCGTCCATTCTCCACAGGGAGCCGCGGGAGCTGTGGCGCCAGTTGTGGGCCATGTGCCGGCAGCGGGCGGCCCTCTCCATGACGGTCCGGTCGGGTGTGGACAATGTGCAGCATTGTCTGGAGGATGTCCTGGCGCGGGGTGTGCCGGGCGACGTCATGGAAGCCGGCGTCTGGAAAGGGGGACTGACCATCCTGATGCGGGGCATTCTCAAAGCCTGGGGGGTGACCGATCGTCGTGTCTGGGTGGCCGATTCCTTCGCCGGACTGCCGCCACCCGATCCCGACACCCATCTGGAGGATGCCGTCACCGCTTTCCTGCTGGACGACGTCGACCAGCTGAGGATTTCCTTGCCGGAAGTCCGGGCCAATTTCCGGCGATACGGCCTCCTGGACCACCAGGTGCGGTTTCTGGCCGGCTGGTTCCGGGACACCCTGCCGGCGGCGCCGGTGGAGCGGCTGGCCCTGCTGCGGCTGGACGTCGACTGGTACGAATCCACCCGGGATTGCCTGCGCTATCTGTATCCACGGCTGGAGGTGGGCGGCTACGTCATCATCGACGATTACGGGCTGCCGCTGGGCTGTCGGCGCGCCGTGGACGAGTACCGGCGGGACCATGGCATCTGCACGCCCGTGGAGTGGGTGAACATGCAGACCGTCTTCTGGCGGCGGGAGGAATGATTCTGGCGTCGCCATGTGAATTCCGCCTGCCGGCAGGCGGCGTCTGCGGACGGTGACCATAGACCGCACCGGCCGGGCGCGGCTGTGGAGTGCGCTGGCAAGACAGCGCTTTGTTTTTGAGCACCGATGCCCGCGGATCCGGAAGCTCAGGCATCCTGCCTGAGATTTCAGTCTCTCCTCCACACCCGTAGCTGCCGCCCGCCCGGCGGCGGTTTGGAGTGCAGCGGCCGTGCCCCAAAAAGGTTCGGCCCCGGCGGCGAAGCCGGGGCCGAAACATACGGTGACAGACTGTTTTCGTTCGATGTCCGGCGTTACTTGTCCTTCGGTGTCGGCTCCTCCACCTTGTTCTTCTCCACCAGGGCCTTGATTTCGGCCGGCAGGTCGAACCGGTCGGCCGGCATGTCCACGTTGTGCTCCATGCTGGTGATGTTCAGCACGCGGGTCTGGCCCATGATCTCCATGGTGGTCTTGAAGGACATGGTGATGCCGTCCACTTCCCGGTAGTCGCCGGGATAGGCCACCAGCTGGATGGTGCCCATGGGGCCCTCGATGGTGGTCTCGCTCTTGACGGCCAGATGGGTCTCCGCATCGAAGCAGACCGTCTGGGGATCGGCACCGTTGGCCGGGTACATTTTCACCTTGTGGCACGGCCGGTCCTTGACCGTGTCTTCACCCACATATTCCACCTTGCTGAAGGCGTCGCGCCAGTAGATGTCCCGGTCAAAAATGTTGGCGCTGGCCGTGGTGAGCTTCTCCTTGCCCTCACGAATCTGCGGTCCGTTGATGGCCGAAATTTCCCAAACCGTCTCGCCGTCATAGCCGCTTTCCATTTTGCCCGTGGCGGCCGAGTCGATGAGGGTGTAGGCCTTGTTGGGCTTGGCCTGGTACATGGTCAGGTCGATGGAAATGCCGGCGCCGACGATTTCCATACTCGCTTTCATGATCCGGTTCTGGATTTTGTCGAACGCGGCCAGGCCGCCGCTGGCTTCCACATAGCGGTCCAGGATGGCCTCGGCCGAGGGGGTGGCTTCCTGGGCCATGACCGTGGCACTTCCGGCCAGGCCCAGCACCAGCACCAGGGTGAACATGGCCGCTCCGGTCAGTCGCCACACGTCACTGATTCTCCCGAATGTCCGGCTTCTACTCATAATGATTCTCCTTTCTGATCCTGCAATGGTTATGTTGTTTCGTTACTTGTTCTGACTCTTGATCCAGGCCACGGCGGCGTCCAGCACCGGATCCTCTCCCTGCAGCAGCGCGGCGCGGGTCGGCGTGACGGTTTCGTGGGGCGTCACCCCGTTCCCCTCCAGCACGTCGCCGCCGGCGGAGCGGTAATTGGCGAAGGCGTACTGGAAGCCGTCGCCGTTGGGCAACTTGACCACGATGGAGGGCAGGGCGGCACCGGCGGTGGTGCTGCCGAAGAGCCGGGCGCGATCCAGGTCCTTCAGCCCGCCGGCCATGAATTCGGAGCAGGAGGCGGAAAGTCCGTCAATGAGGACCGCCACCGGACCGTGAAATATCTCCGGCCGCGGCCGGACGATGATCTTCAGTTCGCTGTCGCGGTAATACACGGTGCCGAGATGCAAGTTCTTCCGGTCGATGAGCCAGCCGGCCATGCCGGTGGCCATGTTGGGCAGGCCACCGCCGTTGCCGCGCAGGTCGATGACCAGGCCGTCGGCCGCCATGAACTGCTGCATGGCCGCGTTGAATTTCGGCATGAGCTGGACCGGGTCCATGAAGGCGTTGAAGGCGATATAACCTATATTTCCGTCCAGCGGCCGGGATTTGATCCACACATGAAAAGGCGGCAGATAGCCCAGGCGATATTTCTGGCCGGGGGGATCGATGCGGCTGATCTCTTTGGTGACGGGACGATTTTCCCCGTCGAGAAAGGTGACGCTGACCGCTTCGGCCACCGGACCGTCCAGCCGGCCTTGCACCACCGAGGCCAGTACCGCGTCATGCAGGGTTCGGCCGGCAAATTCCCGGTGCATTTTCTCCAGCAGGGGTGCCAGGTCCGTCTCACCGATATGGGTGATGGCCCAGCCGGTCTGAACACCGGTGGCGGCCGCCGGTGATTCGGGCTCCACGGCCGTAACCAGCGCCTGACCTTCCAGGTAGCGCATATCCAGGCCGGTAATCCCGCTATCCGCCGCCGGGGCGGATTCCTCGGTGCCCATCTCGGCGAAGAGATGGCCGGGGATGATGTTGAAATGGGACAGTTCCAGCCGGGCGATGATTTTGCGCAGCACCTGGCGGGCCTCCTCCATGGTGGCGGCCGCTTCCATTTCGGGCAGCAGCTCCGCCCGGACGGCGTTCCAGTCGAGGCCGCCGAGGGCCGGATCGTAGTGCTTGTCGCGGATGGTGGACCAGACCATGTCAAAGGATTGGCGGTTGAGTTCCTTTTGTTCGGCGGTCAGGGTGTCTTCGGCTGCCCCGGCGCCGGCGGCGGCGAATGCTGCCAGCCACAGACCGAGCAGGAGGATGGTGGTGGCTTTCCACAGGACGGTTCTTGCCATGATGTCGTCTCCTTGGGCGATGATCAGTCCCCCTTGTTTGGGTATCTCCCGCCGGATAGCAGGAGGCGGGAATTTTGCCGCCCGCGGGGGTGCGCCGATGGCCGGCAGTTACAGCTTGTACGTGTCGCCGTCGGCCATAATCTCATTAATTTGGATAATCACCAAGGAAATTGTACCCCGGCGGGGGTGCCGGCCGGCCGGTCGCCGCCGGCCCGGAACGGTTGCCCCGGACGGCTCCGGTGCCCCTGGCGGAATCGTCCGGCCGGTTGCCGCATCTTTCCCGGGGAGCGGACGCCGGGTGGGCAAAACTTTCCGCTGAGGAACGGGCATGAACACAATGGACAACACATACGGCCAGCGCTGGCTGACGGGACTGGCTCTCGCGGGGCTGCTGGCGCTGCTCGTCGCGCCCGCGCATGGCCAGGCGCGGCGTGGGGAAGGCGGACCCCCGCCGGGCGAGGGGCCCGGCTGGTCCACCTTTGTGGAAGGGGCGTTTCTGCACCAGCTGGCCAGCGATCTGGACAACGACGGCCGCTATGACGCGGACCGCGCGGCGGTGCGAGCCGGCGTGACATGGATGCCCGATTACCGGCGCAGCATCTCCCTGTCATTCGGCTACGGCTTCGCCGGATTCGATTTTGAGGGGAATGGCGGGTTGTCGGGGCTGAATCCGTGGGAGGATGTCCATTCGTTCGGGGTAGGCGGGTTCATCCGCTGGGGATTGGATAGCCGCTGGACCCTGTTCCTGGCCCCCACCGTCCGCTGGACGGCGGAGCGCGGCGCCGCCTGGGGCGACGCCATCACAGGCGGCGGCTTCGCCGGTTTCGCCTACCGCTTCGGCGACCGCCTGACCCTGGGGCCCGGGGTGGGTGTGCTGAGCGAGCTGGAAGACAGCGCCAGCGTCTTCCCCGTGCTGCTGGTGAACTGGCGGATCACCCATCGCCTGGGGCTGGAGACGGGTGGCGGCCTGGGCGCCACCCAGGGACCGGGGCTGACGCTGAACTATGACCTGTCACCCGCCTGGCGCCTCTTCGTGGGCGGCCGCTATGACAAGCTCCGTTTCCGTCTTGACGACCATGGTCCGGCGCCGGCGGGGGTCGGCAGCAACCGCTCCGTGCCCCTGTATGGCGGGGTGACCGTCAATCTGAACCCACGGACCCGTTTGACGCTGATGGCCGGAGTCGATGTGGGCGGCGAATTGCTCCTCGACGACGAGAACGGCCGCCGGCTGTCCGCCGACGAATACGCCACCACGGCCGTCCTGGGCCTGGCATTCCGCTTTTCCTTCTGAGGAGGGTACCCCGCCTTCGCCGAAGGCGGGGCCGGGCTTCACGCATCATTCAGAACACTGGATTAACCGGTCAATCGTATTGATTCCTTGGCATTTCCATGGGTTCCGGGTTCGTCGAACCCGGAATGCGGGCGGATCCGGACTGCGTCAGCACCCCGCCTTCGACCTGTGTGCCGGTGCTCCCTCCACGGGGCGAAGGGGGCCGAAGGCGGCAGAAGAATTTTCAGCAACAGACTGATTTCCCGCCAAATCGCATGCCAAATACCGCCGAAGTCGTCCCCCCGGGTTCAGCGCCCCCGGGGTACTTCGCCGTTTCGCCCCGTCGCCGTTTCGCCCATTCGCTCCCGGGCGGCCTGGCGGCGCCAGTAGGCGTAGGCGGGCAGGCCCAGGGCGATGATGAGCAGGCCGGCCATGGCGTGGAAGAACTGGTGGATGAGGGTGTTGATGGAAATGAACAGCGCCGCGGCGATGAAGACGGCCGGCGTCAGGGGATAGCCGAAGGTGCGGTACGGCCGGACCAGGCCGGGCCGCTTGCGGCGAAGGACGAACACCGCTCCGGCCGTCAGCCCGAAAAACAGCCACTGGCCGAAGATGACATAGGTGAACAGTTCCTCGAAGGTGCCCGACAGGCTGAGCAGCACGCTCCAGCCGCCCATGGCCACGATGGCCACGTGGGGGGTGAGGAAGCGGGGATGGACGCCGGCAATCTTTCGGAAGAAAAGCCCGTCGCGGGCCATGGCGAAGTAGACCCGGGGCGAGGTGAGCAGCACCTGGTTGGCCGCGCCGGTGATGGACAGCAGGATGATGCCGGCCACGATGGAGGCGCCCAGCGGGCCGATGGCCAGGTTCATGGCGTCGCTGGCGATCCGGTCGGAGCGGGCGATCTCCCCGGCGGGGAATACATACAGGTAGGCCAGATTGGCGATGATGTAGATGACCATGATGGCGGCCATGCCCACGAAAATGCCCAGCGGCAGGTTCCGTTCGGGCCGGCGGGTTTCGCCAGCGCTGTAGGAGGCCGCCTCCCAGCCCTTGTAGGCCCATAGCACAGCCACCACGGCCACGCCGAAACCGGCCACCAGGTCCCACGAGAAAGCGGCCGGCGCCGGTTCGACGAAATGGCCGGGATTCCCCTCGGCAAATACGAACACGACACCGCAGACGCCGGCCAGGGCAGCGAACTTGATAACGGTCAGGACGTTCTGGACGTTGGCGCCCCAGCGGACGCCCATGTAGTTGACGCCGGCCAGCGCGGCCACCATGGCCACGGCGATGACCTTTTCGGCCAGGGGCGTCAAGGTGACGAAATGGGGCAGGTACTTGGTGGAAAAAGCCACGGCCAGGGTGGCCACGGCGCCCGTGTCGATGACCAGAAACAGGGTCCAGCCGAAGAGAAAGGCCACCAGGGGGCCGTAGGCTTCGCGCAGGTAGACGTAGATCCCCCCGGCATGGGGGTAGGCGGCGCCCAGTTCGGCGAAGGTCAGCACGCCGAACAGGCTGAGGAGGCCGCCGCCGATCCAGACGGCGAAGATGAGCAGCGGCGAGGCGACGGCGCCGGCCACGGCCGCCGGAACGATGAAGATGCCCGAGCCGATGACGCCGCCGACGACGATGCCGACGATGTCCCACAACCCGAGGACGCGGGGGAGGCTGGTAGTGGACATGGACGCTCCGGAGGCGGATCGGTTTGCCCCATCATTAGCAGATGGTTCCATGAAATGCAAGAGAGTGTCTGTTCTTTTCACGGCATATTGATCCGCAGGATGAATTGTGACACTATCAGGCGAAGGATCAGGCATTGAACCTGTGGAATCTCTAGCAACAGGCAGGTAAGGGGATGAAGCGACGGGACTTTCTGAAACTGCTGCCGGCGGGCGTGCTGGGGCTGGCCGCGGTGGGCGACGGGCCGGGATCAGCCGCAGGCCATGCGCCGTCGACGCGACCCGGACCGGGTGCCGCCACGGGGCTGGGTCCGCACTGGATCTGGTCCGGCCCCAATCTGCATGAATCCGCCGACGGCTGGCGGCGTGAATTCGCGCGCATGAAGGCGGCCGGCATCGGGGCGGTGCTGCTCACCGTCTACAACGGCCACCGGGCCTTCTTCCGCAGCCGGATAGCGGCCATGGCCGCGCCGCGCCTGGAGGAGCTCCTGCCCCTGGCCCGGGCGGCCGGGCTGGCCGTCCACGGCTGGATGTGGACCCTGCCGTGCAACGACCCGGCTATCCAGGAACGCCACCCCGACTGGTACGTCGTGAACGGGCGGGGGGAGTCGGCGCGCACCCACCCGGCCTACGTGCCCTATTACAGGTTCCTCTGCCCCAATCGGGCGGGTGTGCGCGAGCACATCCGCCGCATCGTGGCCGATCTGTCGGCGGTGGAGGGGCTGGCGGGAGTTCACCTCGATTACATCCGCTATCCCGATGTCATCCTGCCGGTGGGGCTGCAGCCCAAATACGGCATCGTCCAGGACCGGGAGTACCCGCAGTACGACTACTGCTACTGCGAGGTCTGCCGGCGCAAGTTCAGGGAAGCCACAGGGATGACGGTGGATGACCTGCCGCGGGCGGACGTCCGCGCCGCCTGGGACCGCTTCCGCTACGACAGCATCACCGGCCTGGTGAACGACGTGCTGGCGCCGGCGGTGCGGCAGCGGGGCAAGCAGCTGACGGCGGCCGTGTTCCCCAACTGGCGCAATGTGCGGCAGGAATGGTCGCGCTGGCGGGTGGACGCGGTGCTGCCCATGCTCTACCACGGCTTCTACAACGCGGGGCTGGACTGGGTGACGGCGCGCACGCGGGCGGGAATCGGCTCTCTGAAACCGGGGGTGGAGCTGTACAGCGGGCTGTATGTACCCCACCTGGCGCCGGAGGACGTGCCGGCGGCGTTGTGCGCCGCCCGGGAAGGGGGCGCGGCGGGGGTGTCCCTGTTCGACGTCCGGGCCATGAGCGAGGAGCACTGGCGGCACTTCGCCGCGGCGGCGCGGGCGTGGGGTGGCGAAACGGCGAACGGGCGAACGCGCGAACCGGCGAAGTAACCGTATTGATTTTCACTCGCTGGCCTGGTCTCCTGTGCCGATGGGGCCATGCCTTATATTTCGAATATTCCGGTCAGTATCGGGAATAAAATGCGTGCGCATGGAGCAAAAATACCTGCAGAATGTGACCTCTACAGTCGTCGATTAACACCGCTCCACCGGCGTGAGGCCGGCGGATGGCGGTGCCGGAGACGGGCGTTCCTTCAGAACGCTGCGGCGTTATCCTCGCTCTACCCAGGACTCGCGGCGCGTCATCCTGGGCTGCCGTCGGTCGGCCCCGGCGGGGCCTGAAGCTACGGATTGTCCGATCCGGGGGGCAACCCGCCGGTATCGACGCCGTTCCTGGTGATCATGGATCGGCCACCCCTGCCCGGGGCGCCAGAACAGATCAGTTTTCCGGCAGCAGGCGTTTACGGACGGTGACCGTCACCCGCCGGTCACGGCTGTGGAGTGCGCTCGCTGGAGAGCGCTTTGTTTTCTGGGAAATAACGGATGGGCGAAACGACGAGGTACCCCGGGTTTGCCCTGTCCTCCGCAGCTCGAAAGAGCGAAGGAGGACAAACCCGGGGGAGTATTCCTCTAAGATTTAATGTTTTTTGGATGGCGGCTCACCGGTTTTCGGGTGATGGACGGCCGCCTTCGTCCCCCTTCGTTCCGCCGGGCGGGTATGTGACGGGAACAGGCGTATGGCGGCGGGCGAGATGGACGTTCCTTCAGAACGCTGCGGCGTTATCCTCGCTCTACCCAGGACTCGCGGCGCGTCATCCCGGGTTGATGTCGGCCGGCCCCGGCGGGGCCTGAAGAACCGGTTTTTCCGATCCGGATGGCCGACCGGCACCAACGCCTTTCCGGGTGTTCATGGATGGGCCACCCCGGGGAGGGGTGCGGGGATAGAAATCCGCCTCCCGGCAGGAGGCGTCTTCGGGCGCGGCAGATTCTTCCCCCGCGTCCCGGAAGGAGTCGCCATCGGGCGCAGCCCGATCCGACTGATGCGGGAATGAAGCCACCGCGCGGCCGGTCAAGGCCGCAGCGGCAGGTCATCCGCCTCGGGTCCGTAAAGCTCCTCACCGTTCCAGCAGTAGGTGCAGATTTTCTCACGCGGCAGGCCGATGGCCGCCAGCATGTCGGGCAACCGCTGGTAGCGGAGGGAGGTCAGCCCCAGCTGCTGGCGGATGTTGTCGATCATGGCCGCATAGCGGAGCGAGTCGGGGTCGGCGTATTCGACCAGGTGGGCGTCGGCAGAGCCCTCCAGTTCGCGGATGGCCTTGCGCGCCGCCAGGTCCAGCTCCGATTTTGACTGGGAGAAGTTCAGGAACTTGCAGCCAAAGACCAGGGGCGGGCAGGCCGGCCGCATGTGCAGCTCCTGCGCGCCGACGTCGAACAGGCGGTTGATGATGTCCCGCAGCTGGGTGCCGCGGACGATGGAGTCCTCGCAGAACAGGATCCGCTTCCCCTCGATGAGTTCGGGGATGGGGATCAGCTTCATCCGGGCCACCAGATCGCGCACCCGCTGGTCCTGGGGCATGAAGCTGCGCGGCCAGGTGGGCGTGTACTTCACGAAGGGGCGGCGGTAGGGAATGCCGGCCTCGGCGGCGTAGCCGATGGCGTGACCGATGCCCGAATCGGGGATGCCCGCCACCAGGTCGATATCCAGCGTCTCCTGCCGGGCCAGGGCGGCGCCGCAGCGGTTGCGCACCACCTCCGTGTTGATCCCCTCGTAGCTGGAGGCGGGATAACCGTAATAGATCCAGAGGAAGGCGCAGATCTGCATCCGTTCGCCGGGCGGTTGCAGCTGGACTTCACCCGTCTGGTCGAGGCGGACGATCTCGCCCGGCCCCAGGAAGCGGTGGGTCCGGAAACCGAGGTTGGGCAGAGCGGCGGTCTCCAGGGTCACGGCCCAGCCGTCCGCCTTCCGGCCGAGGGCCAGCGGCGTGCGTCCGAGTCGGTCCCGGGCGGCGTAGACGGCCTCCTCGGTGAGGAGCAGCAGGGTGCAGGAGCCGCGGATGCGCTCCTGGGCATAGCGGATGCCTGTCACCAGGTCCCGTTGGGTGTTGATGAGGGCGGCCACCAGTTCTGTGGGATTTACCTGGTTGTCCTTCAGCTCGGAGAAGTGAAGGGCGTGGCCGGTCAGCAGCTCGCCGGCCAGGGCCTCGAGGTTGAGGATGCGGCCGACGGTGACGATGGCGTAGTTCCCGTGCTGGGAGCGGATGAGGAGCGGCTGGTCCTCGTTGTCGCTGATGACGCCGAGGCCCATAGGGCCGTGCAGTTTGGGCAGGTCCTCCTCGAACTTGGACCGGAACTGGGCATTGGAGATGTCATGGATGTTGCGCTTGAATCCCTGGGGCGTGCGGATCACCAGGCCGCCGCGGCGCGTGCCCAGGTGGGAATGGTAATCGGTGCCGTAGAACAAGTCCGACAGGCAGTCCGCGCGATGGACCACGCCGAAAACACCACCCATGCCAGCCTCCTTTGCTTCGGATGACGATTTGCCGCCCTGCCGCCGCATCGGCCACAGGGCCGGGCATTGTCCGGGGAATTGCCATCAGTCTATCATTCCCCATCCCCTGATTCAATTTTGAGTTTGGGTTTCTGCCGGACCCCGGCGGGATCATGCGACATTGCCGGCGACGCAAAAGTGTGGCACAATCCATGGCGGGGCATGTTTCGGGCGAAACAGATTGCCATCCTGATCAGGCAAGAGATGGTCATGAAAGGACTTGAACTGGCCAGGCGGTACTTCGAGGCATGCGGGCGGCCCATGCTGGCCGGGTCCTTTCCGCAGCTGCAGGGCCGTGTCGCCGCCGGGCTGGCGGGCGACGGCTCGGAGTGCTTCGGCTTCGACGACGAACTCTCCCGGGACCACGACTGGGGACCCGGCTTCTGCCTGTGGCTGACGGCGGAGGACTACGCCGCCCGGGGAGCGGACCTGGCCCGGGCCTACGATCGCCTGCCGGCATCCTTTGCCGGTTTCGGGCCACGGCACACCACGGCGCCAACGGATGAACGGGTCGGCGTGTTCGAGATCGGCGCCTTCTACCGGCGTTTCCTGGGGCTGGAGCGGCCGCCGCGCACAAACCGGGAGTGGCTGGCCCTGCCCGAGCCGGGCCTGGCCGCCGCCACCAATGGCGCCGTGTTCATGGATGAAGCGGGTGAATTCAGCCGGTTTCGCCAACATCTCCTGGATGACTACCCCGAGGACGTGCGGCGCCACAAGCTGGCCGTCCGCTGCATGAGCCTGACCCAGTCCGGGCAATACAACCTGCCCCGGTCGGTGCGCCGGGGCGAATGGTTCGCCGCCCGTTACGCCGAGACCCGGTTCTGCGCCGACGCCATCATGCTGGTCTTCCTGCTCAACCGCCGCTACTGCCCCTTTTACAAGTGGATGCACCGGGCGGTGGCCGACCTGCCGCGGCTGGGCGAAGAAACCCACGCCCGGGTGACGACGATGGTGACGGCGACGGAGTGGCAGGAGAAGATCCGGATCATGGAGATTCTGTCGGCCGAGCTGGCGGGCGAACTCCGACGACAGGGTCTCAGCGACTCGGCCAGCCCCTGGCTGATGGACCACGGCCCGGTGATCCAGGCCGCCATCACCGATCCGGAGATCCGCCAACGGGGATTGTGGAAATTCTGACCGGCCCGTCGAACGCCACGGCGGATTCCGGATGGTGAACAAATCCGGCATACAAAGAGAACGGCCGGCGTCCCCCCGGTGGGGGGCGCCGGCCAGGGGTTGTGCCGCGAGGCGGACTATTTGACGATGGTCATCTCCTCCAGCAATGCCGTGGCGTGGGAAAACTTGTCCAGGATGTAGAGCATGTAGCGGGAGTCCACCACGATGCTGCGCGTCAGGGCCGGGTTGTAGAAATAATCCGACGAGATGCTCTCGAAATTGCCGTCGAACAGCAGGCCGATGAGTTCACCCTTGCCGTTGAGGGTGGGGGAGCCGGAGTTGCCGCCGGTAGTGTCCACGTCGCTCAGGAAGTTCAGGGGCACCCGCTGGCCGAGGTTCGGCTCGGCGTAATCGCCGAAATCCCCGGCCCGGTAAAGCTGGATCAGCCGCGGCGGATTGGCGAAGGGGCGCGTGCCGCGCTCCTTGGCGATGGCGCCGTCCAGGGTGGTGAACGGCGTGAAAGTCACGCCGTCCTTGGCGTAGCCGGTGACCTTGCCGTAGGTCAGGCGCATGGTGGAGTTGGCGTCGGGATACAGCTCATTCTGCGTGTAATCATGCAGCAAGGCGATCAACCGGGGCTGCAGACGCTGCAGGGCGGCGTGGAGGGTATCCGCCTCGTCGCGCAGCTGCTTCAGCTCGACGCCCAGTTCGCCGGCGAAGGCCAGCAGCGGGTCGTCCACTTCGGCCAGCTCGCCGGCCGGCAGATCGAAGTACTTCAGGCGGGTATCCGTTTCCACGAGGCCGGTATCCCGCATCATTTCGGCCAGGCGGGCCGCCATCTGCGCGTCGGTCATCTCGCCGAACCACTGTTGCACCACCGCCGATTGCTGGGCCGCCGGCAGGGCCCGCAGTTTGGTCAGGGTATAGGTCATCAGCTCCAGATCCTTCTCGGGCAGGAGGTTGCGCTGCATGGTCTGCAACTCGCGCTTCAGTTCGGGAATGTTGCGGTCCATGTAGGCCGGATCCCGCTCCAGATCCTTTTGGGTCTTTTCCTGGGCCCAGCGGGTGATGGTGCGGCCGGCATCGAGGGTGCCGGCGAAACGGAGCAGGTAGCCGAGGATGGTCCGCAGCTCCAGTCTGGCGGCCAGCTGATCGTTGATACGGTTCAGATCGGCGATGAGGCCGGCGTCATGCTGCCGCGCCGGCTGGCCGGCGATCCATTCCCGGACCGCCACATCCCGCCGGCTGAACCGTTCGATGACGTTGTCCCGGGTCAGGCCCTGGAAATCGCCTTCGTATTTCTTGATGGCGTTGTTCAATCCCTTGACCAGCGACGCCACCCGGACCGCTTTTTCGGGACTGGTCCGGCCGATGGTCTCGAGCAGGTCCACCACGTCGCGGAACAGCCCGATCTTCAGGGGCAGCTCCCGTTCCAGCAGCACCGTGATCTGTCCCGCCGTCAGGTAGCGATCGGTGGAACCGGGATAGCCGATGACCATGGTGAAATCGTTCTCGGCCAGGGGACGCCGCGAAACAACCAGATAGTGTTCGGGATGGTACGGGACGTTCTCGGGCGCATAGTCGGCCGGCTGGCCGTCGGGGCCGACATAGGCGCGCATGAAGGAAAAGTCGCCGGTGTGGCGCGGCCATTCGAAGTTGTCGATGTCGCCGCCGAATTCGCCGATGGCGTCGGGCGGGGCATAGACCAGGCGGATGTCCCGCAGCCGCAGGTAGCGGAACAGGAGGTAGTACTTGCCCTGGTACATGGCGGCGATCTCGGTATAGACGTTGGGCTCTTTGGCCTCCACTTCCTTCTGCAGGCGCTTTTGGGCGTTCTCCATGGCCTGGAAGCGTTCCTCGTCCGTCATGACGGCCGTCAGGCCGCCGGTGATCCGGGGGGTGACATCCTCCCAGCCCAGCAGCACGCCGGCGGTGTAGCCGGGGGCCGGCAGCTCCTTGTCGCGGGTCGGGGCGTAGAAGCCGTCCACGATGTAGTTGTTGTCCCCGCTGGAGTTGTACTGGATGGCCCGGTAGGCCACGTGATGGTTGGTGACGATGAGGCCGTCGGGCGAGACGAAGGAGGCGGAACCGCCGCCCAGGTCCAGCACGGCGCGGGCGAACCGGTCCGTCACTTCGTTCATGGGGATCTCGAGGCCCAGCCCCTTGAGTTTGGCGGCGTCGAGGCGGTCCAGTTCGTTCATGGCGAACATGCCTTCGTCGGCCGGCAGGTAGGCGGCCAGCAGAGCCAGGCTGGCCAGTAAAATGATGAAACGCTTCATGACACATGACCTCCTGAAATATGGGACGACCCGGAGGGCGTCGCTCACGATTCCTCCGTGGCGATATGATCGGGGTAGTTGGTGCACCACTTGCTCCACGAGCCGGGATAGAGCCGCTCGCCCGTCAGCCCGGCATAGCGCCAGGCCAGAATGTTGTGGCACGACGTGACGCCCGAACCGCAGTAGAAGACGGGCTGGCGGTATTCGGCGAGCTGTTCATGCAACTGGTCGGCCGGCAGGAACAGGCCGTTCTGGTCCAGGTTCTCTTTCCAGAAACGGTTGACGGCGCCGGGGATGTGCCCGGCCACCGGGTCGAGGGGTTCCTGCAGGCCGGCGTACCGCTCCGGCGCGCGGGAGTCCACCAGCAGGTGATCCCGGACGTTCTCCGGCGTGATCTCCACCCAGCCGCCGAAGGGGGTCACGGCCGGGTATTGGGACGGTTCGGGGGGCCGCGGCTCGCCTTCCTCCGTCGGGTAGCCGGCCTGGAACCAGGCGGTGTAGCCGCCGTCGAGAACGGCGGCGGCGCGGTGGCCTATGGACTGGAGCATCCACCACAGGCGCACGGCCATGCCGCCGAAAATATCGTCGTAGATCACCACCTGCTGCGCGGGCCTGAGGCCGATGCGGCGCAGGACGGCGGTGAATTTGGCCGGATCGGGCAGGGGATGCCGGCCGGCCGTCTCGGTGATGGGGCCGGCCAGGTCTTCGTCCATGTGGAGGAAGACGGCGCCCGGGATGCGCTGGCGCCGGTAGATGTGGCGGCCCCATTCGGGGTCGTACAGATCGTGGCGCACGTCCACCACCATCAGGCGGGGATCACCGAGCATCTCCTGCAGCGCGTTGACGGAAATCAGGTATTCGTGCATAGGATCTCTCCTTGACGGTCAGGCTGGGTGAAGCGGGTGGCCGTGCGGCGCGCCCCGGATTCCCCGGTGCGGGAACTTCAAGTCATGCAATTTACTACGAGTGGGGCGCGATTGCAATCCCTTCCCGTGCTGAATGCGGACCGCCGGGCCCGCCGCATGGCCGGCCGTCCCGCCCCCGGCCCGGGCGGCGAAATGTACAAAAGACAGTTGACTCTATTTCCATTCCCCAGTAAGTTATAGTGTTTCCATCTCGCTCACGAGGCAACGACACCATGACCCGAAACATCCGACGTGAGGTGGCGGCCATTCTGCAGGCCACCCGGCAGCACGCCTTTCTGGCCACCGTGGACGGCCCTCAGCCCTGCTGCCGTGTGGTGGCGCCCTTTGTGGACGACGATCTGAACATCTGGATCGTCACGTTCCGCCAGTCGCGCAAGGTGGCGCAGATCGAGGGAAATCCCCGTATCTGCCTCTCTTTTCTCGAAATACCCGGCTATTCCCGGGAAGCCAATGTGTACGGTCGGGCGGAGATCGTGACAACGGACGAGGAGAAGCGCCATATCTGGGCCATCGCCGAGGAGAACCTGCGGCGCTATTTCCCCGAGGGACCCGGTAGCGAAAATTTCTGCCTGCTGCGCGTCCGGGTGGACCGGGTGGAATGGCGTCAGGGGCCGGTCCGCCAGTACCAGGTTTATCGGCCCCGTAACCGGGCGGCCCAATGACCCTGGCGACCATCCCGTGAACTAAGGAGAGACCCGTATGAAACGGCAGGGTGTGATCTGGATGACCGGCGGGCTGATCCTGCTGGCCGGCCTGGCCGCCGGCCAGGAAACCCGGCCGGCAACGCCGGCGCCCGGTTTTCCGGCCGGCCTGCGTCAGCTGGCCGCCTGGATGACGGGTGAATTCAGCAGCGCCGAGCAGGCCCGCGCCGACGACAGCTATTTCGCCATCCGGCTGGTCATGGTCCGCGTCTGGCCGGAACGCGTTGACGGCATCTGGCTCTACGTGGAGCAGGCCGTGGCCGGGACGCCTGACCAGCCGTACCGGCAGCGGATCTACCGCCTGACCCACGTGGGGGGTGATATTTACGAAAGCCAGGTGTATGAGGTCCCCCAGCCGGAGAAGTGGGTGGGGGCCTGGCAAAAACCGGAACTCCTGGCGGGACTGGCCCCCGGGCAACTGGAATTGCGCGACGGCTGCGCCCTCATTCTCCGCCGCCAGGGCGACGCCTTCGTGGGCAGCACCCTGGCCGACCTCTGCCAGAGTTCCCATCGCGGAGCGGCCTTCGCCACCTCCCTGGCCACCATCCGGGCCGAGGGCATGGTGAGCTGGGACCGCGGGTTCGACCGCCAGGGGGTGCAGGTCTGGGGCGCGGAGAAGGGGGGCTATGAGTTCCGGAAAATCAGGGACCTGCCGCTGGAATAAGCCGGCGGTCACCAGGGAGGAGGGGGCATGCCGCGACCGTTGATGATGACGCCGGGACCCACCGAGGTCCATGAGGACGTGCGGCAGGCCATGGCCCGGCCCCTGCTCAACCCCGACCTGGACCCGGACTTTTTCGAGTTTTACCGTCGCACCGCCGGCAAATGTGCCCGGCTCATGGAGACCGGCAACGACGTCCTGATCCTCGGCGGCGAGGGCATCCTGGGCCTGGAAGCCGCCTGCGCGTCGCTTATCGAGCCCGGCGATCGGGTCCTGTGCCTCGACAACGGCATCTTCGGCCGGGGGTTCGCCGATTTCGTGCGGATCTACGGCGGTGAGCCGGTATTGTTCAGCGGCGACGACCGCCGGCCGCTGGAACCGGACCGGCTGGCCGAGTTTCTGGACAAGGACCACGACTTCACCCTGGCCACCCTGGTGCATTGCGAAACGCCGTCGGGTGTGCTCAACCCGGTGGCCGACCTGGCGCCCCAGCTGCGCGCCCGGGGCATCCTGACGGTGGTGGATGCCGTCTCGTCCATCGGCGGCGAGCCCTTCCGCGCCGACGCCTGGCAGGTGGACGTGGCCCTGGGCGGCTCCCAGAAATGCCTGTCGGCGCCGCCCGGCCTGACCCTGGTCAGCCTCAGCGAGGCGGCGCGCCGGCGCATGGCGGACCGCCGCCGGCCCATTGCCTCGTTCTACGGCAACCTGGCGCTGTGGCGGGACTGGTACCAGCGGAAATGGTTCCCCTATACCCAGCCCGTTTCCGACCTGTACGCCCTGGACGTCGCCCTGGACCGGCGGCTGGCCGATCCGGACGCCCCGGGCCGTCACCGGCGCCTGGGCGAGGCGGTGCGGCAGACGCTGGCGGCGGCGGGCCTGGGACTCTATCCCCGCGCCGGCTGGTCCAACACGGTGACGGCGTTCTGCCCGCCGGCGGGACTGGCCGAGGCGGAGATCCGGCACGAGCTGCTGACCGCCCACAACATCCTGCTGGCCGGCGCTTTCGACCGCCTGGCCGGCAAGGTGATCCGCATCGGGCACATGGGCGAGAACTGCCGCGAAGACAAGCTGTTTTTGACCCTTGCCGGGCTGGACCGCTCGCTGCGGTCGCTGGGTTTCACTCCCGCCGTGGACATGGGGGTGGAATTGGCGCGACAGCTGGCGCAATGACACCGGCCGCCCGGCGTATGAATCGATCATTTAACCGGAGAGAGGAGGCAATATGCGTTCGAGTTTGTACACCCTTTGTTTGTTGGTTTTTGCATTTTTCGGATTTGGAGATATGCCCATGAGTGACACCCATCCCTTTTCGGTGCACGACATGATGGCCATGGACCGCATCGGCAATCCCCAGGTGTCGCCCGACGGCAGCCGGATCGTGTTCGTGCTTCGCACCACCGATCTGGAAGCCGACCGCGGCCGGACCGATCTCTGGCTGGTCAACACCGATGGCAGCGGCCTGCGACGGCTGACCACCCACCCGGCGGGTGATTCCAGTCCCGTCTGGTCCCCCTGCGGCAAATATATCTGGTTCCTGACCTCCCGTTCGGGCTCGTCCCAGGTATGGCGCATTCCCGCCGACGGCGGCGAAGCCCAGCAGATGACGGACCTGCCGCTGGATGTGGCCAACCTCATCGTTTCGCCCACCGGCAAGCACATCGCCTACACCCTGGAGGTGTTCCCCGGGGCCACCATCCAGGAGACGGTGGACAAGCTGCAGGCCCGGGAAAACGACAAGATCTCGGCCCGGGTCTATGACCGCCTGTTCGTGCGGCACTGGGACACCTGGATGGACGGCCGGCGCTGCCACATTTTCGTCCATGCCCTGGACCACGGCAAACCGGCCGGCGATCCGGTGGATGTCATGCCCGAGATGGACGCCGACAGCCCTTCCAAGCCCTTCGGCGGCACCGAGGAGTTCACCTTCACCCCCGACGGCACGGGCATCGTCTACACTGCCAAGAACGTGGGGCGCGAAGAGGCCTGGTCCACCGACTGGGACCTGTTCCATGCGCCGGTGGACGCCTCCCGGGCGCCGGAAAAGCTGACCACCGCCAATCTGTGGGACTCCCAGGCCCAGAACGCCGCCTGGGATACTTCTCCGCTCTTTTCCCCCGATGGCAAGACCCTGGCCTATCTGGCCATGCGGACGCCCGTCTATGAGGCCGACCGCTATCGCATCGTGCTGCGCGACTGGCCCGACGGGGACCAGCGGATCCTCACCGAGAACTGGGACCGCTCGCCGTCGTCCATCACCTGGGCCCCCGACGGCAAGACCATCTACGCCACGGCCAGCAATCTCGGCCAGCAGTCGCTGTTCGCCATCGACGCGGCCACCGGTGAGGTGCGGACCGTGGTGAAGGACGGGAACATCGGTTCCCCGACGGCCCTGGACGACCGGATCGTCTTCGCCATGGATCACCTCAAGGCGCCGGTGGAGCTGTACACGGTCCGTCCCGACGGCACCGGCATGCAGAAGATCACCGGCATCAACGACGAGAAGGTGGCGGCCATCCGCTGGGGCGAACCGGAACAGTTCACCTTCCAGGGCTGGAACGACGAGACGGTCTACTGTTACATCGTCAAGCCGGTGGATTTCGATCCCGCCAAAAAGTATCCTGTGGCCTTCCTCATTCACGGCGGTCCCCAGGGCTCCTTCGGCAACCACTTCCATTACCGCTGGAATCCCCAGGCCTACACGGGCGCCGGCTACGCCGCGGTGATGGTGGACTTCCACGGCTCCAGCGGCTACGGCCAGGCCTTTACCGATTCCATCCAGGGCGACTGGGGCGGCAAGCCTCTGGTGGACCTGCAGAAGGGTCTGGCGGCGGCCCTGGCCAAGTACCCGTGGATGGACGGCGAAAAGGTGGGCGCCCTGGGTGCCTCCTACGGCGGCTACATGATCAACTGGATCGCCGGCAACTGGCCCGACCGCTTCAAGGCCCTGGTCTGCCACGACGGCAACCTGGACGAGCGGATGGCTTACTACGACACCGAAGAGCTCTGGTTTCCCGAGCGGGACCACATGGGCACGCCGTGGACCAATCCCGAAGGCTACCGCAAGCACAACCCGGTGGAGCATGTGGACAAGTGGCAGACGCCCATGCTGGTCATCCACGGCGCCCTGGACTACCGGGTGGTGGACACCCAGGGCCTGTCCACCTTCAACCTGCTGCAGCGCCGCGGCATCCCCAGCAAGCTGGTCTATTTCCCCGACGAGAACCACTGGGTGCTCAAGCCCCACAACAGCATCTTCTGGCATGAGACCGTGCTCGGCTGGCTGGACCAGTGGGTCAAGGGTGAGACGAAGTAGACCCGACCAGGCCCGGGCGTGAGCCCCAGGCGGCGTGACGGGAGATGACCTCATCAGGCCCGGCCCCGTGCCGGGCCTTTTTTCGGGGGGCCGGCGGGGGGGCGGAATCGCCGCCGGCCATCCGTTTTTCAGGCCGGGTGCTGCGGTCCGTGGATTATAATGGCGGGCATGGCGGCTGACCTGATGCCCGCTCGTGAAACGAAACCCCCGGTTGGAGGGGCGGTCTATGGCTGAACCTCGTGAAGAAACGTCCGGCATCCCCCCGGAGCGCCGCCAGCGGAATCCGCTGCTCACCGACGAAGGCTACGCCGGCCTGCAGGCGATGGTGCAGCACCCCGACGCCCCGCGCTGGAATTACGAGGTGGGGGATCGTCTGACGGCGGAGGATCTGCCGGCCCTGGCCGATTTTCGCACCCGGGTGGGCCGGCAGCGGCCCGGGACGGAACCGGTGCCCGACGAGGCGATCCGGCAGCGGATCCGGCTCTGGCGCGAGATCGTGCCGCGGATCCGGGAGATGGTGCCTGAAGGGACGGATCTCGTCCGCGAATGGCCGTATCTGCCCACCATGACCCGGGACGACCTGGTCCGGCGGCCCGAGACGCTCCTGCCGGCAGGCGCCGACCTGACGCGTCTCATCGTCTACGATACCTCCGGCACCACCGGTCACGCCCTGCGCGTGCCCCACCACCCGCTGGCCAATGCCTTGGGTCTTGTCCTGCTCGAGTGGCTGTTGCAGCGGTACGGCATTCGCCTGGAGACGGGTCCCGGACGGACGGCGGCCATCAATGTCTGCGCCCAGGCCCGGACGGTGACCTTCGCCACGGTGTTCACGGCCTGGAACCAGTCCCGCTTCGCCAAGGTGAACCTCCATCCCGCCGACTGGCCGGACCGGGCGGCGGCGCAGCGATTTTTCCGCCATATGGCGCCGCAGCTCCTCTCCGGTGACCCGGTGAGTTTTGCCGAGATGCTCCGCTGGGGGATTCGTTTGCGGCCCCTCGCCCTCATCTCCACCGCCCTTGAATTGACCCCCGCCTTCCGTGACCATCTGGCCGACGTGTTCGGTTGTCCGGTCATCGACACGTACGCCACCACCGAAACCGGCCCGGTGGCCTATGCCTGCCCGGCCGGCGGGGGCTGGCACGTGCTGCCGCCGGACCTGTTCGTCGAAGCCCTGGACGAGGACGGCCTCCCCCAACCCGCCGGCCGGCGGGGCGAACTGGCCGTCACCGGCGGCCGCAATCCGTATGTCCCGCTCTTGCGCTACCGGACCGGCGACTTCGGCCGGGTGGACCGATCGGCCTGCGCCTGCGGCGATCCGGCGCCGCGGATCCTGGACCTGCAGGGCCGGCGGCCCGTATTCTTCCGCGCCACGGACGGCGCGGTCATCAATGCCGTGGACGTGGGGCGGGTGCTGCGGGAGTTCCTCTTCGTGCGCCACCGGTTCGTGCAGCGCCGGGACGGCCGGTGCGAGGTGGCGTTGCAACCCCTGCCCGGGTGTGACCTGGACGAAGCGGCGGTCAGGGAGAGACTGCGGGCACTGTTCGGCGCCGATGCCGTGATCGACGTGCACGTCATGGCCGCTGACGGTGAGACTCCCGATGATACCAAGATGATTCCCTACCGGAGTGAAATGGAACTGGAAGCCCCTGCCTGAGGGGGCGCATCCGCCGGAGGGGCGGCCGCTTTGCTCCGCAATGAAGGCCTTATTCCGGCGACGGGCTGAATGTGGCGCGGTAATCCTCGCGGACGGGCTGGAATACGTCCAGCAGGCGGCAGGCGGTCAGAGCGCGGCCGCCGTGCGGCACGTCCGCCGGGATCACGGCCACCATGCCCGGCGTCAGTATCCGCTGTTCATCGCCGACGGTCATCTCGAATTCACCGGCCAGCACATGAGCCACCTGTTCGTGGGGATGGGCGTGGTCCGGCAGGGCCGCGCCGGCGTCCACCGTCCAGTAGGCCAGCGTCATTCGCGCGGTGTGGATGAAGCGGGCGCGATAGCCCGGCACAATCTCGTGGGTGGGGCAGTTTTCAAGTCGGACGAACGGCATGAGTCCCTCGCTGGTTCCGTATTTGTCTGATCATTTCCGCTTTACAATTTTCCTGTCAGACCATTATTATACGTGAAGGTTCGCAATTGGCCAGAATATTTCCGGCGGCAGGCCTGGGGAGCGACTCACGAATCCCTCCATCACGGGGCAAACCCGGCCGCCGCTGCATGGGGTAAGTCGATGGCAGGTGGTTATGACAGATAATGGCATCTCCTCCCTGCCGCATCGACCGGATCTGCGCGATCCGTTGCTGGATGTGTTGACCCAGGCCGCCGCCCGCCTGTTGCGCGGCCAGACCTGGGAAGAACACGCCGCCGACGTGCTGGCGCTGCTGGGTGAGGCGACGGGATCCAGCCGGGCCTTCATCTTCGAGACATTCACCGATCCCGAGTACGGTCGCTGCATCCGTCAGCGCTACGAGTGGTGCGCCCCGGGGATCGAGTCCCAGATGGATGATGAAGATCTGCAACGGGTTCCCATCGATCTCCCGCCCTTCCAGCGCTGGACGGACATCCTGTGGCGAGACCGTTTCATCCGGCTGCACACCCGGGAGATGCCCGCGGCCGAGCGGGGGCTCTTTGACAGCCATGACGTCAGGACGGTGCTGGTGGTCCCCATTTTCGACCAGGAAAAATGGTGGGGTTTCATCGGTTTCCATGACTGCCGCGGGGAGCGGGAATGGCGGCGAGCCGAGATGGACGGCCTGCGCACCGCCGCGGATCTGCTGGGGGCGGCCGTGGAACGGTCCCATGTCTATCGCCGGCTGCGGGAGACGCAGGAGCGGCTGGACCTGGTCATCAAGGGCGGCAACATCGGCCTGTGGGACCGGAACCTCCTCACGGGCGAAGTGGTGGTGAACGAACGGGTGACGAGCATGCTGGGCTACACCCCGGCCGAGATTTACACCGACCACAAATCGCTGGTGGATCTGTCCCACCCCGATGACAAGCCGCAGGCCGAGGCGAATATCGAGGCCCACCTGCGTGGCGAGACGCCGTTCTACGAGGCGGAGTACCGTATCCGGACCAAGGCGGGTCAATGGCACTGGATACTCAGCACCGGCAAGGTCATGGAGCGACGGCTGGACGGCACGCCGGTTCGGTTCTTGGGTGTGCAGCTGGACATCCACGCCCGCAAGCAGAACGAGGTGCTGGTCCGGCAGCTGACCCGGGCATGCATCCAGGCGCAGGAGTCGGAACGGCTGCGCATTTCGGCGGACTTGCATGACCATATCGCCCAGGACCTCTCTTCCCTCAACCTGAATCTCAACATGCTGCTGGATCATGCATCGGAGCTCCGGCCCGACATGGCGGACAAACTGCGACAGTCTTCGGCCATCCTGCAGAAATCCATCGCCGCCGTGCGCAACCTGGCCTATGACCTGCGCCCGCCGGGCCTGGATCAGTTCGGTCTGGAATCCATCGTCAGCCGGTTGTGTGACGATTTTTCGCGCCAGACGGACATCCCGGTGGCCTTGACGACCGCCGGGCTGGAAAATATCAGTTTCGATGGTGATATCCGCATCAATCTGTACCGGGTGATCCAGGAGGCGCTGGCCAACATCCGCCGGCATGCCCGTGCCTCGCAGGTGAACGTGCGTCTGGTGGTCTCGTTCCCCAATCTGATCCTGTCTATTGAGGACGACGGCTGCGGCTTCGACATGGGCGAGCGCCTGTCGGCCGCCTGTGACGAGCGGCGGATGGGCCTGGAAGGGATCCGTGAGCGCATCTCGCTGCTGCGGGGCAAATTCAAGCTCAGGTCACGCCCGGGCGAGGGTACCCGGATCACCGTCAAAATTCCCTATGCGGCGGCGGAGGGGGACGGCCCCCCCCGGCCCGGCCGGTAAGCAAGGACCACAATGACCTCAAAGAACACCCTGGTGATTATTGACGATCATGCCATGTTTCGGGCCGGCCTGCGGGCCATTCTGGCGGATGACGGCCAGTTCGAGGTGGTGGGTGAGGCCGGGGACGGCCGGGAGGGATTGCGCCTGGTCCGGCGGCTGGCGCCCGCCCTGGCACTGGTGGATATCACGTTGCCGGATATCACCGGCATCCAGCTGACCGAGGAGCTGTTGCGCGTCCGCTCCGATCTGGCCGTTCTCATCGTCAGCATGCATGCCAAGGTGGATTATCTGACCGAGTCGTTCCGCGCCGGCGCCCTCGGATATGTGGTCAAGGATTCGGCGTCGGAAACCCTGTTGCAGGCGCTGCGGACCATCGCTGCCGGACGGTATTTCATCGATGCCGTCCTGACCAGCGATGTGGTCCGCAAACTCGTTGCCCGGCCGCCGGCCTTCTCCCGCACCGTTGACCGGGTCTACGAGACCCTTACCAAGCGCGAACAGGAGATCATGGGCCGGCTGGCCGAGGGCCTGGCGCCCAAGGAGATCGCCGACCGGTTATGCATCAGCACCAAGACCGTGGAGAATCATCGCTCCAACATCATGCGCAAACTTGGCGTCCACAGCACGTTGGAGCTGGTCCGTTATGCCGCCCGGCTGGGCCTCATCGACATCGATACCTGGATGAAATAGTTTTCCCGGGAAAATATCATGAAAACACGGGAATATTTCCTGCTCATCATCCCCCGAATTTGCCGAATTTGAGTGGATCTCTCTATGGACAATATTCCAAAAACACATATGATGATATATGAATCCGCGATAGTTAAGATCCGGGTTCAGGGCAATAATAGACCGGGGAGATAGTTATTTTCTTCTAGTGGGCATGAAGAATCAAGAGTCTGGGGGGGAGACCTGCTTTGCGACGCTGTAATCTTTGAGCGTCGTTTTTTTTTGCCCTGCCCGCCATCCATCCCCTGTCCCGGCCACCGGCCCCGGCCGGGCATTCCAAAACACTTGCAATCGATCCAGCGAATCCGTACTATTGACTTTCCACCCATTTGCTTCGGCCAGACGCGAAGTGGATCATTTTTATACCGGGAGCAGCATCCATGAGTGATACTCGTACCGAAAAAAAAGACCTCATCGCCCAGTGGGCGTTCGATACGCGGCCCATATTGGGCCGGTTTCACCTGTGGCTCGAGGATGTCGACATCCAGTGGGACCGTGGCGCGGCGGCCAAAGAATTCACCAAGGACATCTCTTTTCTCAACGGGCAGATGGAGCGTCTGTTCGCCATGACCGGGGCGGTGACGGCTCTGGGGACCCAGATCTTCGGCCGCTTCGGCGAAGGGGCCGACCAGGAAAAGGCCATCCTGAACCAGGTGAAGAAGGATGCCGATGCCATCTCGGCCTACGTCATGAGTGAAAGTCTGTGGTACCTGACCCGCCAGCTGCCGGAAAACCACGCCGTTATGGTCTGTCTGGGCGAGGGCCTCATGCCCAAGGTGGGCGAGACACCGGAAATGGGCTCCAACCCGCAGCTCGGTTTCGGGCGCGTGTACGCCCGGCCGGAAGTGGCCCGCTGGCTGGACCGGCGGGTGGTGCGCCTGCTGAACGACACCGATTACGGCTGGAACGACTTCTACCAGGAGATCAAGGACCATGGCCTCACCGTTTGGGGGGCGGCCATCGATACCCTGGAGAACACGTCCCGTTTCGCCAAGGGCTCCGTCACGGGTCCCATGACCGTCCTGCACCTGTTCGACCAGCCGCTGCGGATCACCCGCCCCTACGAGGGCTACATGGGCAATCTGTTCCTGCCCGCCGAGGTGGTCCGGCAGGCCGCTGAACAGGCCATCCTCATCACCTTCCGCACGCCCCGTTCCCTGGTGGTCAAGGCCATCGAGCTGACCTATCCGGGCATTCGCCGGGAAAACATTCATGTCTGGACTCTCCGCGGCAAGGGCCGCGACAAGCGCATCGGCGGCCTGTGGCAGCAGTGGGAGGAGCAGGGCGTCCATCTGGTGGACGAAGGGTGGGAACTGCCGACGGGCATCCCCGCCTTCACCGATTCGGGCACTTACGCCCCCACCTACCTCATCGGCACCTGGCTGGACGACCAGCACGAACAGCACCTGTTTCTTTGTGACGGTTACGCCGCTTCGGCGGAAGCGATGCAGGCGGCCAGCCTGGCGCCCATGCTGGATCTGGAGGCGTCCCTGGCCGTGTTCACTTCCAAGTTTGGATTGCCCTATGAAAAAGAGCAGTACGTGATGGGCCTGCATCCGGAAGCGCCCGATTTTCAGGCCTCCCTGGTCGGCCTGGTGGGCCGGGAGCTGTCCGGCGAGGACGTCAGGCACTTCGCCGCCATGATCGAGGAGGCGCGGTCCGCCGGTCTCAATCTCAGCCAGGCCACCATCGACGCCGATGATTTTTTTCCGGAAAAGCGCTGGGAGGTGATCGCCGTGTCGGGCTACATGGGCCTGGATCCCTACTCCGGCGCCCATGGGGTGGAGGAAGTGGGGCCGGGCATTTACCGGGTGACGGTCCGGCTGGCGGCCCCGCGCGGCGACAAACGCATCATTTTCACCTTGCGCCTGATGGAATCCATGGAGGAAAGCTGGCTGGTGTTCAATCCCCTGTTGAACCGCTTCCTGGCCGGCCAGGAATATACGAAACGGGCGGTGAAAATCTCCGATTCCGGGCGGATCCGCAACGAGTTGCAGACCCTGTGCATCGAGGCGCTGGAATTTCTGAAGGACGAATCCATCCGTGTACATTTCGACCGGATCCCGCCCGAGGTCATCTCCATAGAAAAACAGAAGAAGCTCCTGGAGGTGCTGCGCTGGTACAAGGAGCGACACCCCCTCTGGTTCTCATGGCTGGAGCTGGCGGCCACCGACCGCCTGGAATAGGCGCGTCGTGGCTCGAATTCTCGACTGGCTGACGAACCATGTCCCGAATCTGCCTCATCCACTGGCATGCCGACGAAGGCGCGGCCCGGGCGGCGACGCTGCGGGTCATGGGGTATGACGTGGACTTCGCGGTGCCCGAAGGTCCGTCGTTTCTCCGCCGGAACCGGCAGGCGCCGCCCGACGTGTTTCTCATCGATCTGACGAGACTCCCTTCCCAGGGCCGGGACATGGCCGTCGCCCTGCGGCAGTCGGCCGCCACCCGGCCGGTGCCGCTGGTGTTTGCCGGCGGTGATGCCACCAAGATCGGCCGGATCCACGAGCTGCTGCCCGACGCCTTCTTCACCGGCTGGGACGGCATGGCGGCCACACTGGAGCGGGCCCTGGCCGAGCCGCCGGCATCGCCGGTGGTGCCGTCATCGGCCATGGCCGGGTACAGCGGCACGCCGCTGCCGAAAAAACTGGGGATCAAGGAAAATACGACCGTGCGGCTGCTGGAGCCGCCTGACGGTTTCCGCCGCACGCTGGGCGAACTGCCGGCCGGCGTGCGGGTGACCGAAACGGCGGCGGCCCGGCCGGACCTGGTGATCTGGTTCGTGCGGTCGGCGCGCCACCTGCAGGCCGATCTGGCCGGAGTGCTGCCGCTGACGGCGGAGGCTCGGCTCTGGATCGCCTGGCCCAAGAAGGGCTCAGCCCAGGCCGGGGATCTGGGCCAGACGGACGTGCGGGCGGCGGGATTGGCCGCCGGGCTGGTGGATTACAAGATCTGCGCCATTGACGACACCTGGTCCGGACTGTTGTTCACCCGCCGCCGGGCCTGACCCGGTGGCCTCCGGGGTGGTTGAGCGCTAAAATTCTCCTGAAATGAGCGCCCCGGGCTGGCTCTGTCAGCCCCCATGATGCATCTGAACAGGAGACCACCGGTGCAGCGGGTGATTCGGCAACACGTCCGGACCTCCTGCACCGGAAGCGTCAGATCCATTTCAGGAGTCACCATGACGATCAGGAGCACGATGCTGATGCTGATGTTGCTGGCGGCAGGGACCGTTTTCGGGCAGACGAGGCAGCCGGGACCAGAGGACCCGGCCCCGCTGCTGACAGCCCGGGATATCATGCAGTGGCCGCCGGCGCCGCACGACCACCGGTTACCTTACGGCGAGGGCCCGCTGCAGTTCGGCGAACTGCGGCTGCCGCCGGGCGACGGCCCCTTCCCGGTGGTGGTGGTCATCCACGGCGGCTGCTGGCTGGCCGAGTACGACCTGGAGCATATCGGCCGCCTGTGCGCTGCCCTGACGGCGGCCGGGGCGGCCACGTGGAGCCTCGAATACCGCCGCGTGGGCGACGAGGGTGGCGGCTGGCCCGGCACCTTTCTGGACGTCGGGCGGGGCATCGACCATCTGCGGGAGCTGGAGTTCCACTATCCCCTCGATCTGAAGCGGGTGGTCATCATGGGGCATTCGGCCGGCGGTCACCTGGCGCTCTGGGCGGCCGCCCGGTACAAGATTCCTGAACAAAGCCCGCTGTACATGGCCAAGCCCCTGGCCGTGCGGGGGGTGGTATCCCTGGCCGGGATCACGGACCTGCGCACGTACACGGGCGGCTGCGGGGACGCCGTCCAACGGCTCATGGGCGGCAGCCCGGCGGAGGTGGGCGAGCGGTACCGCCACGCCTCGCCCCGGCAACAGCTGCCCCTGCCCGACATCGCCGTCCGCCTCGTTCACGGGCGGCGTGACAGTATCGTGCCCCTGGAGCAGGCCGAATCCTACCGGCTGCTGTCGCGGACCAACGGCGGCAACGTCCAGCTGAGCGTGCTGGACCAGGCCGGTCATTTCGAGCTCATCGATCCCGACTCCAGGGCCTGGCCGATGGTGCGCCGGGCCGTGTTCAGTCTGCTGAAATGACCGGTGCCGGTTCTCCCGGTGATCCGGAGGAGGCAAAGAGGATGAACAATTCCCTGATCCGGCGGTGGCGGCCGGGACTGGTGCTGTTACTGGTGGTCACCGGGGGCTGGTGCGCCGCCGCCGAACCGGCGACGGAGAATATCCTGACGCTGGCCCCGGGCGAATCCTCGCCGCCGGCGTCTATCGGCGACGTGGCCTGGATCGCCGGCGCCTGGCAGGGCGAGGCTCTGGGCGGCCGGTGCGACGAGGTGTGGAGCCCGCCGGCCGGCGGGGCCATGATGGGCATGTTCCGCCTGGTCAAGAACGGGCAGCCGGTGTTCTACGAGTTGCTCGTCATCAGTCAGGAGCAGGGCAGCCTTATCCTGCGCCTGAAGCATTTCGGCCCCCATCTGAAGGGCTGGGAAAAACAGGCCGAGACGGTGGACTTCCCGCTGGTGAAACTGACGCCCACCGCGGCGTATTTTTCGGGACTGACGTTTCGCCGGGACGGTGCGGACCGCCTGAGGGTGTTTGTCTCGTCGAAGCAGAAGGACGGCAGTATAACGGAGCTGCGCTTCGACTATACCCGCGTGACGGAGTGACGCCTGGCGGGTCTTTTGGTCTGCCGGACCGGAACTCATCCCCGCCCGATGAGTGTGTGTCACGCCAGGGGGTCGTTCCGGTCGTGGTGCGCCACCTTCACCAGGAAATAGTAATCGCCGTGACTCCCCTTGAACTGGAAGGACACCCGGATCTTCTCGGCGGGTGTGACCCAGCTGGCCTCCAGCACCGGGTAGCCCCAGTGATGGTCCTGGCCCGGGTCGCGAAAACGCAGCGTACCTTCCTCCACCGCCGCCGGTTCGCCGTAGCGGGCCCGGTAGTCCTCCACCAGCCGGCGGGTGGCCTGCAGACAGTGGTCGAATTGGGCGGCGTCCACCGTCCGTTCGTACACATCGAACATGAACCATTGCAACCGGCCGTCCTGGAAGGTGTAGGTCCAGCCGCCGGCCAGGCCATGCAGCTCGGCGTTGCGCGGCCACTGCCCATAGCTGTCCGGTTTGACTGCGGGGTACATGGCCCGAAACTCGGCCAGGGTCATGCCCACGGTGGGATAATCATCGGCATCCTGCGGGGGATTCATGGGTTCCGCCTTTCCGCCGGTGCAGCCGCCCAGCAGCCACGCCAGTAAGGGCAAAATCATCAGCCATCGGAAGCTCATCCTTCACCTCTCCATGGTCGGGTTTTTGTCCGGTTCGTGATGCCGTCGATCTTACCCTTTTCCCGGGCATTTTTCCAGCAAAGAGTGGCACCCTGAATCGTGCCGGTGGTGTCGCCGTCGGCGGCCGGGGGAAGAGGTCCGGACATCGGGCCCCCTCCGGCGAAAATTGGGCAAGGGTGGCGCGCCGGTTTCGACCCACCGGGACCGCCGGGGTCACGCGCGGCCCGGTGGGTGAACGAGGGGCGGCCCGCCCTGGCCGTCCGGCGGTTCGGGCCCGACGTCAGTAGGCCGTCTGGCCGTGGTAGCGGCATTTCTCCAGGTCGAAGGCGACCTTCACGCGCAGGGTGGAGTTCTGCTCACGCTTCATGTCGCGGACCATGGCTTCGGTGGCCGATTCCCGGCCGCGGGCCTGGCAGCGGTTCAGGAGGTAGCCGGTGGGCTGGTTGCTGGCGATGACCAGAGGCAGGGCGTGGAACTCCAGGGCGCGCACGTCGGCCCCCACCAGCGGCTGGCCGTCGTCGGCGTGCCGGGGGAAGATGAACTTGGCGCCGGTGCCGTCGGGCGTGGGCGGCAGGTAGTCCTTGAGGTAGACCCGGCGGCCCGTGTCCGTAAGCAGGAAGGTGTCTTTCCGCCATTCCGCCGCCGACCGGGCGGTGAGCTGGTCCATGAAATCCCGGAAGTCCGGACTGCTGCTTTCGGAGCAGTGGATCATCCAGGACACGACGATCTCGTCGGCGAACTCCTGGGTGTAGAACCATTCCCATTTCTTCAGCAGGGCCGGATCGCCGTGGGCGCTTTGCACGGCGTACGCTTCCCGCACGGGCCGGGCCGAAAACAGCTGCACTGTGACGGTGATCCGCGGCGAGACCTTGGTCTGGAAGGCGTGATAAAAATCGTCGGCTCCTTCCACGCGGCTCCAGGTGAAGGGGCAGGCCCAGGGGGATTCCGCCAGGGTCTGCCGGGCCTCCCGGGCCGACATGAGGCCTGGCGCGGGATCCGCCGCCGGAACGCACAGGCTGGTCAACAGGCAGCACAGGATGATGACGGTAGGACGCAGCATAGGTGACACCTCCGGATGACTATGACAGTATAAATGACAATGCGGTCAAAAATGTTCAAAAATGGGGCGGCGAAGGGATGAACGGCCGGAAATGGGGCTGGATGGAAAACTGTCCGGGCATATCATCCGCAGATAGAATACGGATCCATCATGGGAGGGACAGCATGAACCGGCGCCGTGGCCTTCGTCGCCTGGATCGGTAGCCGTTTGGGCGCCGTGCTGCGGCCGTATTTTGGAATTTTTTATATCGGGGTCAATTTGGGAATGTCGGGTAATTTCGGGGTCGGATCAGGACAACATGTTGCAATAAAACAATATCAGTGCAAAATTTGGCCTGTTTTTGCCCTTAAACGCCACTTTTTGGGGGGTAAATTCATGGGTTCGGTGTGGCGGCGTGGCGTGATGATCCGCCCGCGGCGGCGCCACGGCGCAACGAAGCAAAACAGTTCCCTGAATCGATGATGGTTCATGATCATTCCGCATGTCGCGACACGATCCGATCCCTAGCCATTTCTCTGGCCGGGCTTCGTTTCGCTGGTGGCGAAACTTCGCCCTGGCCAGCCGGCCCCGCGGGACTAAACGCAAGCGGATCAGTTTCTCGGCAGATGGGCCTTTTATCGCGAAAAGACCAGAGGACCGATCTTCCGCCAAAGATGTATAAAGAGATGAACGAAGAAGGCCCGCAGGGCCGTCCAGTCTTGTAGCCGGGGGTGAGCGCAGCGAGCCCCCGGACAGGATGCCATTAAAAATGGAGAGAGGCCTGAAAGGCCGACCAGAAAACACGCAGGCGAAAGGGCACTTGGGGTCGGACCAGGACAACATGTTGCAATAAAACAATATCAGTGCAAAATTTGGCCTGTTTTTGCCCTTAAACGCCACTTTTTGGACGTATTTTCAAAGGGTTGGCGCGGTTCTTGTATGTTCGATTTCCCGGGCTCACGAGAGAAGCGGATGCAAAACTGGCCTCGCGGATACAGGGGACGTTAACCGCGTATTTTTAGGTCCAAAAACAGGCTTCCAAGGCCATTTTTGACCTGTTTTTCGGGGCTATCTTGTTACTTTTGAATATATTGTCTTGGTCCGACCCCAAAACCAGACCCCAAAACCAATCGTGCATTTAAAATCCGGGCTGGAAGGGAAATCCGCCTGAGCTTCCGAATCGTAAAACTCCACCTCAATGGAAAAAAATATCACGCCGGCGCACATCCGGCAGATCCGTTGAGATGCCTGCGTTGGCGCCCCATCGCTGCATGGTTGCAATCGCCCGGCGGCTGCCGTAAAATACCCCTATAACACCGAACAGCTGGACGGACACCCGGTCCATGGACGGACCGGGCTTTGGGGATAAAGGGAGGGAGGAAGTATTTCATGAGGATGTCCCAGTGGCTGGTCCGGCCGGCCCGGCAGGGGCCCCGCCAGGCCCTCACCACCGCCCACCGCCTGCTCACCCAGGCCGGCTACATCCGCGAAACGGCTCCCGGGCTCTTCGCCGCCCTGCCGTTGCAGCGCCAGGCCCTGGACCGCCTGGCGGCCGTCCTGCGCGCCGAATGGGCGCCCCTGGGGGCCGAGGAGTGGCGGCTGCCGCGCCCGCAGTTCGCCGCCGACGCCGCCTCGCCGACCCTGCTGGGCGGCCGGCCCGCCTTCGAGATCACCGACCGCCGCGGGGCCCGGCTGACCCTGGCCGGACCCCAGGACGGGCTCGTCCTGCCCCTGCTGGCGCGGGAGATCAGTTCCTACAAGCAGCTGCCCCGGCGGATCTTCCAGATGGTCGAGGCGTTCCAGGACGACTACCGGGCCGGTGCGGGACTGGCCAGCGCCCGGGAGATCTTCGTCCTGCAGGCCTGGACCTTCGACGCCACCGAGGCCGAGATGGCCAACACCCTGCGCCTGCTGATCCGGCTCCTGGAGCGGGTCTGCCGGCGCGCCGGCCTGGACGGCCGCTGGGTGGATGCCGGCCGGCCCGGCGCCGAGGGGCCGCCGGCGCGGCGGCTGGTGACGCCCCGGGAGGGCGGCCCGGAGGAAGTGCTCTACTGCGCCGCCTGCGGCTACGCCGCCCTGTCCGCCGTGGCCGTGTCGCGCATCATCACCCATGCCCGGCAGGAGGTGCCGCAACCGCGCCAAATGGTGCACGGGCCGGGGCTGGTCCAGACGAAACCCCTGGCCGAGTTTCTGAATATCCCCCACTGGAAGACCACCAAGCTGCTCCTCTTCGAGGCCGACGACGAGCCGGTGGCCGTGATGGTGCGCGGCGACTGCGACGTGAACGAGGCCAAGGTGCGGCGGCGCCTGGGCTGCCGCCGGCTGGCGCTGGCGACGCCGGAGCGGGTGCGGCAGCTGACGGGGGCCGAGGTGGGTTATGCCGGGCCCATCGGCCTGCCTGACGAAGTGCGCCTGCTGGCCGACGAGGCCACCCGGGAGCGGGTCAATTTCGAATGCGGCGCCAACCGGACGGACCATCACTATATCAACGTCAATTTCCAGCGGGACCTGCCCCGACCGGAATTCGGCGATTTCCGCCAGGCGGCGGCGGGGCATCTGTGTGCCCGCTGCCAGACCGGCCGGCTGGCGGTGGAGTCGGTGCTCGAACTGGGGGAAGTGGTGCCCTGGGGAACGGTGCTGACCCGCCTGGCGGCGTGCAACTTCCTGGACGACAGCGGCCGGCAGCAACCGGCCTGGATGACGGCCCTGACCATGGACCTGACCGCCCTGCTGGCGGCGGTGGTGGAGCGTCATCACGACGCTGCCGGCATCGTCTGGCCGGCCGGTGTGGCGCCCTTCCAGGTCCACCTGGTGGGCCTGAACCTGGACGACCCGGAGGTGTACCCCGCGGCGGAGCGGCTGTACGCGCAGCTGCAGGACGAGGGGCTGGCGGTTCTGTTCGACGACCGTGACGCCCGGGCCGGCGACAAGTTCCGCGACGCCGAGCTGCTGGGCATGCCGGTGCTGCTGACCCTCAGCCGTCGCACCCACCAGGCCGGCCAGGTGGAGCTGCGCTTCCGGCATCAGACGGACAAGACGCTGCTGGGCCTGGAGCCGGCCCTGGCCCGCATCCGCCGCTTTCTGCTGCAGGGGTAAGTCACAGACCAGAGATGACGCCGAATACGCAACAGCCCACGGATGATATCCGCAAGGGTGAGCCGGGGAAGAGCCCGGAACACCCGACGGGTCTCACCGAAAAGCAATTGTTCCTGCTGATCATGGTCCTCGCCGCCGGCATACGTCTGTATGGGCTGGGAGGCAAGCAGCTATGGGTGGATGAGATCATCCAGGCGATCCATGCCACGGCGGACAGCCTGGCAGCCATCCTCCAGGGTGTGAAGACGGAGATTGGCACCGGTCCCCTGGATCACCTGCTGCAAAATATCTTTATTCAGGTGTTTGGGCGTTCGGAATGGGTATTCCGGGCCCACGCCTGCCTGTTCGGCATTCTGACGGTGGCACTGGTCTACGTCCTGGCCCGCCGTCTGTTCAGTGCCCGGGTGGCGCGGTACGCCGCCCTGCTGTATGCCCTATATCCCCTTCACCATCACTACTCCCAGGAAGGCCGGCCCTATGCCCTCCTCGTTTTATTGACTGTCCTGTCATTCGTCATGCTGGTCAGGGTGTGGCACCATCCCCGTTTTGTGGTATTTTCCGGCTACGTCCTCACCTTGACGGCCCTTTTTCATACCAATTATCTGGGATTGCTGGTGCCCGTGGTCCACGGGGCCATCCTGCTCGGCCTGCGGCGGGAAACGCCTCTGGCGGGCCAGTCCCGGTCAACGTCGGGCTGGCGATGGATGGTGATCCGGCTGGGAATGGCCTGGTGTCTGGCGGCGGTGCTCTTTCTGCAATGGCTGCTCTACGCCTTTCGGACTACCGCCGGGACAACGGCGGAGACCTTCAATGCCATGTTGGTCTACCGGCTCTTCCATGAGCTGGGGGATCGCAATCTGCCGCTGGCGTTGCTGTTGCTGGGGCTGGCCGTCTGGGGCTGGCACTGCTTGAGGCGGAGCGGCCAGCGGGGAGCGGCCGCCCTGCTCGGCTTGTGGGCCGCCTTGCCGGTCCCGCTGGTGCTGCTCCTGATCGTGGTGCGGGATTATTTTTTTGCCATCCGCCAGATTCTGCTGATAACACCCGCCTTGTATATCCTGGCCGCCTACGGCATTACCCTGTTGGGTGCCAGCCTGCGCCAACCCTGGTGTCGCCGGCTGCCGGGCATGATGTTGGCCGTCATGGCGCTCCTCTCCGTAACCACCATCGTGCTGCACCTGCCCGACCGGCGGATGGATCTGCGGGGGGCCAGCCGTTATCTGCAACGAACGGTGCGCCCCTCAGATCTGGTCGTGGCGCCGCGCCTGGCCAGTCTGCTGGAGTTCTACGCCCCGGAACTGCCGTTCGTGACCTTGCCCGAAGGAGAGGACCGCCTGTCCGTCCCGGCGGTGCCACGCCGGATTTGGTTTGTGGAATCGTCGTATACCACTACCCGTGGCCGGCAATGGCTCAGTCGACGGATAGGAGCGGGAGCGGTAAAAAGGGCCATTGGTTTCCGAAAACTGCATGTTTATGAACTTGTCCCGGCGACTGCGACGACTGTGCGTTAATCATTTAATTACAAGATAATACATGTTTTCTTGGGGCGTCTGAACATGAAGAGAAACGACAAACTGTGAATAATTTGTAATAATTGACATAAATTCACAACTTTCGTGACGAAGGTCACATAATAATTAAGTGATTTGCTCTATTATTGGCCAAACGGGACAAGCCGATACCATGACAGGAAAAAAAGTCTTCGCATTTCACATACACAGATCCAACCCGGTGCAACCCGCTCCGGGTAATCACTGAGCCACCTTCACTGAATGACGCATCGCTCCGGCGGTCATGGATTGGTAAACCCCTAAAAATCTATATTTTAAAATATGGAAAATCAGCATGGGGAGGGTATGGTGAACCGATTTTTTCTGCTCTGCAGTGTTACCCTGCTGCTCGTACCGGTGCTCGGCCAGTCGACGACGCGTGTTTCCCTTTCAACGGGCGGCGTCCCCGGTGACGGCGCTTCCCTGCGCGCGGCGGTTTCCAGCGACGGCCGGTACGTGGCCTTCCAGTCCCTGGCCGGGAACCTGGTGCCCGGCGATTCCAACGGTGTGATGGATATTTTTCTGGCGGACCGTCAGGAAAACACCCTCGTCCGGATATCCGTCCGGTCCGATGGAACCCAGGCCAATGACGACTGCGTGGGGCCGGTGATCTCCGCCGACGGCCGGTGGATCGCCTATGTCAGCCGCACCAACCGGCTGGTCTCCTCCGACGAGAACCGGGAGATGGATGTATTTCTGTACGACCGTTTGAACCGGACGACGGAAATCATCTCCCGAACCGCGTCGGGCGGTCCGGCGAACCGGGCGTCCATGCAGCCGGCCCTGTCGGCGGACGGGCGTTACGTGGCCTTCCAGTCCCTGGCCGGCAACCTTGTGACCGGCGACACCAACGGCGCCTGGGACATCTTCGTTCGTGACCGGCAGACGGACACCACCCACCGCGTTTCCGTCTCCACCGGCGGCGGCCAGGCCGACGGCTCGTCCTTCAATGCCGCCATTTCGGCCGATGGCCGTTACGTGGCCTTCCAGTCCGAAGCGGCGAACCTGGTGACCGGGGATGCCAACGGCTGCTGGGACGTGTTCGTGCACGACCGGCAGACGGGCGAGACGCGACGGGTATCGCTGTCATGGGACGGCGCCGAGATCCCGGGCGATTCCACCGCTCCGGCCATTTCCGCCGACGGCCGTCACGTGGCCTACACCAGCCGCGCCGACACCGTGGTGCCCGGCGACACCAACCTCGACATGGATGTATTCGTCACCGACTGGCAATCCGGCACGGTGGAGCGGATCTCTGTGACCGGGGACGGCCAGGAGGGGCTGGGTGACTCCATGGCGCCGGCCCTCTCGGCGGACGGGCGCTACGTGGCGTTCCAGTCGTGGGCCAACAACCTGGCCACCCAGGACAGCAACGATGCCTGGGACGTGTTCGTACGCGACCGCGAGACGGGGTGGCTGTTCTGCGCCTCGGTGACGCCCGACGGCCTGCCGGCGGGCCGGGATTCCGTCAGCCCGGTCCTGGCCGGCGACGGACAGCTGGTGGTCTTCCACTCCCTGGCCGCCGACCTGGTGGCGGGGGATGCCAACAGCGCGGCCGACATCTTTCTGACCCTGATACCGGCCGGCTGGTCGCCGGGTGACCTGAACCACGACGGTCGGATCGATGCCCTGGATATCCAGATGCTGGCCGCCTACCTGGCCGGCAACGCGGACCTGCTCCCCGGCACAAGCCTCGCCGAGGCGGACCTCTCGCCCGACGGTCTGGTGAACATATTGGATCTGCTGGCCCTCATTCGCCAGACCATCTGATGAAGCAAAGGAGGATGCCATGATTTCTCGACGTGATTTTTTGCGATATTGCGGGATGTCGGCGGCGGCCATCGGCCTGACGGCCGGCGATTACGGCCGGCTGCAGACGCTGCTGGCGGCTCCCAAGGGCCCGGTGGTCATCTGGTTGCAAGGAAGCGGCTGCACGGGGTGTTCCATGTCCTTCCTCAACCGGATTTCCCCACGGTCTCCCCAGCAGGTGGCCGATATCCTGATCCACAAGATCAACCTCATCTATCACCCCAACATTATGGGCGCGGCCGGCGAGCTGGCCGTGGCCGGTGTCCAGGCGGCGTATGAGGACGGCCGCTACTACCTGGTGGTGGAAGGCGGCGTGCCCACCGCCTTCGAGGGCTCGGCCTGCTGGGCCTGGACCACCGGCGGCCAGGACGTCACCTTTCAGGAGGCGGCCGTGGAGCTGGGCCACCGGGCGGCCGGCATCATCGGCGTGGGGACCTGCGCCTGTTACGGCGGGATCCCGGCGGCGCCGCCCAATCCCACCGGCGTGGTCCCTCTCGCCCAGCTTATCGACAAGCCGGTGGTCAACATTCCGGGCTGTCCGCCGCATCCCGACTGGATCACCTTCGGCATTGTGGCCGGCCTGCTGGGCATGCCGCTGGATCTGGACCGGTACGGGCGCCCCATGGCCCTGTTCAACCGGGAAATCCACGACAAGTGCCCCCGGCGTGACCGGGAGGAAGCCGAAACCTGGGGCGTCGATCACGGGTGCCTGGAGGAGCTGGGCTGTCGCGGTCCCCACGCCATGGTGGGCTGCAACGTCGGGCTGTGGAACAACGGGACCAACTGGTGCGTGGACGCCAACGCGCCCTGCTACAACTGCGTCGATCCGCAGTTCCCCTTCGCGGCCATGTTCGCCGAGGACGACTAGGGCGGGCCGAACCTGGAGAAAGGAGATACCATTATGGGAGTGATTCGAGTGATCGATCCGGTGACCCGCCTGGAAGGGCACCTGAAAGTGGAAGTGACTGTCGACACGGTAAACGGGGTGCAGCAGGTGGTGGACGCGCGGGCGACGGGCACGCTCTTTCGCGGGTTCGAAAAAATCCTGCAGGGCCGCGATCCCAAGGACGCGCCGCACATCACCCAGCGCATCTGCGGCGTATGCCCCGTGTCGCACGGCATGGCCTCGGTGCTGGCGCTGGACCAGGCGGGCGGCGTCACCGTCCCCGCCAACGCCCGCATTCTGCGGAATCTCATCCTGGGCGCCAATTTCGTCCAGTCCCACATCCTGCATTTCTACCATCTGGCCGCGCAGGATTTTGTGGACGGGCCGGCCATGCCCCCCTGGCAGCCGAGCTGGGCCGCCGACAAGCGGCTGGATGCCGCCACCAGCGAGGTCGTGGTCAGCCACTACGTGACAGCGCTGGACATGCGCCGCAAGGCCCACGAAATGGGGGCCATATTCGGCGGGCGTATGCCCCACCCCCCCAGCTTCATCCCGGGCGGCGTCACCTGCACACCGCGGGCCGACCGCATCCAGGCCTTCCGCGATTACCTGAACGAGCTGATTCCGTTCATCACAGACACCTACATTCCCGACGTGGAACTGATCGCGTCGGTCTATAACGACTACTGGGAGATCGGCCGGGGGGCGGGCAACCTGCTGGCCTACGGCGTGTTCGACCTGAACGACAGCGGCACCAGCAAGCTGCTGGGTCGCGGCCGGGTCGTCAACGGCTCGACGACGGTGTCACCTGTCGACACGGCGGCGATCAGCGAAAAGGTTAGCCATTCATGGTACGCCAATGCCGATGACAACCTGAATCCGGCCGCCGGCGAGACAGTGGCGGTGTATCCCAAAGGCGATGCCTATTCCTGGCTCAAGGCCCCGCGCTACAGCGGCCTGGCCTACGAAACGGGGCCGCTGGCCCGCATGTGGGTCACCGGTGACTACCAGGGCGGGATTTCCGTCCTGGACCGTCATCTGGCTCGCGCCCTGGAAACCCTGAAGGTGGCCCAGGCCATGCAGTCCTGGCTGGATGAATTGTCGGGCACCCAGGTCTACACGTCCTGGAGTGCCTATGCCAGCGGTCAGGGCATCGGCCTGACCGAGGCGCCTCGCGGCGCCCTGGGCCACTGGGTGGCCATGAGCGGAGGACGGCTGTCCCACTACCAGGTCATCACCCCGACTTGCTGGAACGCCTCGCCGCGCGACGACAACAGCGTACTGGGGCCCATGGAGCAGGCGCTGGTGGGCACGCCTGTAGGCAATGTGGACGAGCCGGTGGAAGTGGTGCGGGTGATCCACTCGTACGATCCCTGCCTGTCGTGTGCCGTGCACGTGATGCGCCCGGCGGAGAGAGCCCGGATCATCACCCTCAATCCCGGGAATGGCGCTGCATCCTGCCGGGTGGCGGAATGAGCGGTCCGGGGGATATCCACCCGAAGCAGAGAGGTTGGACATGATGGACCGGCAACACGCGCCTTTCAGGAGCACAGGCAGGAAGAGTTTCCGGCTGGGCCCGCCGCCCAACATCCTGGTGGCGGGTCTCGGCAATCTGCTGCTGACGGACGACGGGGCGGGGATCCACGTGGTCAGGGCCATGGCGAAACAAAACTGGCCGGGCCATGTCCAGCTGCTGGATGTGGGGACGGCGGTCCTGGACGCTGTCCCCTGGATCGAATGGGCCGACGGCATTCTGGCCGTCGACGCCATGCAGGCCGGCGGGACGCCGGGCACCCTGTACCGGTTCGGGCTGGCTGATGTAGCCGGGCCGGGCGAGTCCATCTCCCTCCATGACGTGAACTTCGTGTCGGTTATGCCCTTCACCCGGCGCACCGCGCCGCCGCGGATTGTGGTCCTGGGGATCGAGCCGGCCCGGATCGCATTCGGCATGGACCTGTCGTCGCCGGTGACAGCGGTCCTGCCCGCCGCTGTGGACGCCGCCGCTGCCATGGTGGAGGAACTGACGGAAAAGGCGGGGATGATGGCAGCCGTGCACGGCGCACGGGCGGCGTCGGGGAAGTAGCCGCGACAGGGCGGCGCGGTGGCTCGGCGGCCGTCAATTGCCCGGATTTTCCCGGGGACGTACGATGAAGATGTTGTCGCGGGGGAATTCTTCCAGCCGGATCAGCCGGTAGTCGGCCTGCGCGAGGAGCTCCAGCACCCGTTCCTTTTTCATGAAATGGTCGGACATGTAATCCCGGTAACGCACCGGGTCCCTTTCCACGAGCACCAGTCGCGTGTCCTCGCCGAAATAGCGGCGGAGATTGTGCAGGTACTCCACCGGGCGGGACAGGTGGTGAAAGACGTAGACCATGATGAGGCCGTCCATGGCCATGGCGGGAAACTGCGGATCGGCCTCCGTCCCCATGACGGTGACGATGTTGGTGACATTCTCTTCCCGGGCCCGGTCGCGGATGGTCTGCAACAGGTGGGACTGGATTTCGTTGGCGTAGACCTTCCCCGCGGGGCCGACGCGTTCGGCCAGCTTGAAGGTGAAATAGCCCTCGCCGGCGCCGATTTCGCCAATGTACATGCCGGGGCGAAACCCGGCCACGTCCATGATCCGCTCCGGCTGCTGCCACTTGTCCCGGCTCTGGCCGCAGGCCGGCAATATGCCGGCGACCAGTATCAGCAGGAGGGGGAGAAGACGTTTCGGTTTCATCCTACTTCCTTTCAGGCGGAACGGCGCTGCCGTGCCGGCCGGGTGAGCCCTTGATGTGAAAAAAGACACATCCCTGGACAGGGTATACGTCCCGGTGGTTCGGATGGTTTCCCCAAGGTGGGGGATTCGGCCGGCTAGCCGCGCCCGAGGTCGGGCGGAGCCGCCGCCCGGTCTTCACCGGCCGGCCGGGGATGGGTGCGGCCGCGGGCCAGGGAGGCGGCGATGCCGAAGACGGTCAGGACGATGAAGATGGTCAGGGTGGTGCGCACGCTGGACAGAAAGGCCGGAAACCGGTCGGCGGTGATTTCCGTCTGACCCAGCAGGATGTTGAAGACCATGGTGGTCACGCCCATGCTCATCATCTGGCCGCAGACGCGCATGGTGCTGACGGTGCCGCCGGCCACGCCGAAGTGTTTCCGCGCCACGGAGTTCATCACCGCCCGGGTGTTGGGCGAGGAGAAGAGGGCCAGCCCGAAGCCCAGCACCACCAGGCCGGTGACCAGCTGGGGCAATGCGGAGTCGCCGTCCAGCAGGGCCAGGATGGTCAGGCCGATGCTGGTGATGAACATGCCCAGCGAGGCGATCCGTTGGGGATCCCAATGATCCGACAGCCAGCCGGCCGCCGGCGAGAAGACGGCCATGACGATGGGCTGGCAGACGAGAATCAGCCCGGCGTCGCGGGGGCTGAGGCCCAGGTTGTACTGCAGGTAGAGGCTCATCAGGAAGACCACGGCGAAGGTGGCGCTGTAGTGGATGAAGGCGGCCAGGTTGGAGAAGGCGAAGACCCGGTTGCCGTGGAAGAGCCGGATGTCCAGCACCGGCTGGTCGATACGGATTTCGCGGCGGATGAACACGCCCAGGGCGAGGAGGCCGGCCAGGATCAGAACGGCCCCCGTGGTGGCGGGCAGCCGGCTGAGGCCGTAGATGAGGCCGGACAGGGCAAGGCCGTAGATCAGGGCGCCGATGAGGTCCATCCGTTCGCCGCGGGCCTCGGCCCATTCGCCCTTGAGCTTCCAGAGGGCCACGGCCAGGACCAGCAGCCCGAAGGGGACATTGACGAAAAAAACGCTGCGCCAGCCGAGGTGATGGGTCAGCAGGCCGCCCAGGGTCGGCCCCAGGGACAGGCCGGCATAGACGCAGGCCACGGTGAAACCCAGCACCCGTCCCCGCTGATGGGGCGGGTATACGGAGACCAGGATGGCCAGGCCGGTGCCGAAGATCATGGCGCTGCCCACTCCCTGCAGCACGCGGAACCCGATGACCATGGCCGGCGTGACGGCCAGGCCGATGAGGAGGGAGGCCAGGGTGAAGATGGCGATGCCCCAGCTGAAGATGAGCTTGCGGCCGCGGATGTCAGCCAGTCGGCCGAAGGGGACCAGAAAGACGGCGGAAGCCAGCAGGTAGGCCGTGGCCACCCAGCTGAGGAGGATGGCGTCCAGTCCGAGGTCCTGGGCCATGGCCGGCAGGGCGATGTTCACCGCCGAGCCCATGAACGGCGTCAGGAACGACGTCAGCATGGCCACGAGCAGGGCGGAGCGGCGGTATTTTGTTTGTTCGTCCATAGGCCACGTGACGCCTATCGTGGCACAGGCCAGGAAGTCAGTCAATGACAACTTGTGCCATTAACTTCTGCCCCCCGGCGGTACCCGTCGCCGGCGGAGCCACGGCATTCCGGGAGCGGAATGTAACTTTTCCGTGAAAAAAACGTATGAACGGGTAACGGATCACCGGTACATCTGAACAGACGGGGTGATGAACCATCACCCTCTTCGCGAGGAGAGCCCCCATGGGTCATACCGAACCGACTTCGCCGGCGGCTGGCCGGACGTCCCTGCTGATCCCGGCCGCACTGGCCGGGCTGAAGATCCTGGCGCACCTGCCGGTGCTGGCCCGCTACGGTTTCCATCACGACGAGCTGTATTTCATCGCCTGCGGCGCCCACCCGGCCTTCGGCTACGTGGACCACCCACCGCTGGTGCCGTGGATCGCCCGGCTGTCCACCAGCCTGTTCGGCGATTCACTGGTGGGGCTGCGCCTCTTCCCCCTCCTGGCCGGTGCCGCCGCCATGTTCATGCTGGCGGTGCTGGTGTGGCGGCTGGGTGGCGGCGTGTTCGCCCAGCTGACGGCCGGCCTGGCCTTCCTCATCGCGCCGGTGTACCTGCGTTCGCAGAACATGCTGTGCATCCCGGCCTTCGAGCCTCTTTTCTGGACGCTGGGGGCGTATTTTCTCGTGCGTATCATCCAGGAGGACAACCCCCGGCTGTGGCTCTGGGTGGGGGTGGTGACGGGCGTGGGCCTGCTCAACAAGCACGCCATGCTCTTCTTCGGTTTCGGCCTGGTGGTGGCCCTGGCCCTGACGCCGCTGCGCCGCCACTTCAAGTCGCCGTGGCTCTACCTGGGCGGGGCTGTCGCCGGCCTGATCTTTCTGCCCAACCTCGTCTGGCAGGCAACCAACGACTGGGCCACCGTCGGGTTTCTCATGAACCTGAACGAGGGGGTGATGAGCGGCATCTCCGTGCTCCAGTTCCTGGCCGGCCAGATCCTGTACCTGAACCCCGTCAACGCCATCCTGTGGATCTGGGGTCTGGTGTTCTTCTTCACCCGTCCGGGTAAGGAGTACCGCGCCCTGGGCTGGATGTGGCTGGCCATTTTCGTTCTGCTGGTTGTCACCCGCAGCAAGATCTATTACCTGGCGCCGGCCTACCCCATGCTGCTGGCCGGCGGCGCCGTGGCCCTGGCGCGCTGGGTGGAGCGCCGCCGGGCCTGGCTGCGGCCGGTGACAGCCGGAGTGCTGATCCTGGCCGGTGTCGCCATGGCCCCCCTGTCCCTGCCTATCCTCCACATCGATACCACGGAGCAATATATCCACCGCATGACCTTCGGCGCCTTCGAGAATGTCTACGAGCTGACCCGCGACCTGCGGGGCATGTTCGGCTGGCATGAGCGGGTGGCGGCGGTGGCGGCTGTCTACCACCGCCTGCCGCCGGCGGAACAGGCCACGGCGGTCATTTTCGCCCCCCACTACGGCGGCGCCGGCGCCGTGGACCTGTTCGGCCCCGAGTACGGCCTGCCGCCGGCCACCAGCCTCTCCATGTCGTACTGGCTGTGGGGGCTGCCCGAGCAGGGTTCTCTCACCCCCGTCATCGGTGTCGGTTGGGACAAGGAGACTATGGAGAAGCTCTTCGATGAGGTGGAGGTGGCGCGGGTCATCCGGCTGGAGCACGCTGCGCCGGGCGGCGCGGACTTTCCGGTGACCATCTGCCGCCAGCCCAAGTATGATCTGCGGGCCCTCTGGCTGAAGAACCGGCCGTGGTAGCGCTCCTGCGACTTCGGCCGGCCGTCAACATCGCCCCGATCTTCCTGAACAGCCAGGCGATGACTGCATTCTGAGCCCATGTCCGTCATGGGGCCTTCCGGCTGCGAGTCCGGCCGCGGGTGTTCATCCCGCCGCCGCGGCGGGGAAAAGGCGTTGCGCCGGCGCGGCGGTCGTCATAAGATAGGATCAGCAACCATTCAGTTTTATCAGAAAGCAGTATGTGGGAGGAATGACCATGAGGCGAACATTCCGGATCATGACAGTTTTGGGTGTGCTGCTGGCGGGCCTGCCGGGAGCGATCCTGCCGGCGGATGACGCGCCGCCCGCCGTGAAGACCAGGGTGCAACGGGTGGCGGTTTTCAAGAACGGGCTAGGCTTCGTCCTCCGCCAGGGGGCGGTGCCGGCCGGCGCGGAATGGCTGATGCTGGAGCGGCTGCCCGAAGCGACGCTGGGCACCCTGTGGTTCGGGACGGACCGGGGAGCGGTGGCCGAGGTGGTCGTTTATCGGGAATCCGTGACGGACACTGTCCCGGTGGCTGATGTCCGGCAGTTGGTCCGGGCCAATGTCGGTCGGGCGGTGACCCTGACCCATGGCCTGGCCGACATCCCCAACCCCCTGACCGGTCAGTTGTTGCCCCTGGCCGAAGGAGACCCGCCGAACCCGCCGCCGCAGCCGGATCCGCGGATCAGCGCCGCCCGCCCGCTGCCGACTCCCGAAGCGGGCAGCGAGCTGGTGCGGCTGAAGGTGCAGACCGGCCCTCTCATGGGGCAGACTATCCTGTTCTCCCTGCATGCCGTGCAGTCGGTGACCTTCGCCGATGAACCGGCCCTGGCGACCCGGCGGACCCGGCAGGAGCCCCGCGCCCGTCTGCGGCTGGAGGGCGCCGCGAGCGGCGGCACCCTGACCATGGCCTACCTGGAAAAGGGGCTGCACTGGACCCCGGCCTACCGCCTCGACATCACCACCCCCGCCGAAGCCGGGCTGGTGATGGAGGCCGTCCTGGTGAACGATGTGGAGAATCTCGAGAACTGCGTCGTCTCCTTCGTGGTGGGCTTCCCCTCCTTCGCCTATGCCGATGTGACGAACCCCCTCTCGCTGGACCAGTCGGTGGCCGCCTTCCTGCAGGCGCTGCAATCGGGCGGGAATCGCTTCCGGCGCAACCTGGATCAGAGCCTGATGAGCCAATCCCTGGCCAACATTGCCGACTATGACCTGGATCCGGCCACCCATTATTCCGCCGCGGCGCCGGCGCCCGGCGAGAGCCAGGAGGACCTGTTCTTCTATCATCAGGAAAACGTGACCCTGAAGGCCGGCGAACGCGCCCGCTATACCCTCCTCTCGGCACCGGTCCCGTATGAGCATGTCTATCTGCTGGAACTGCCCGACCAGATGAACGTGGACGAGCGGGGGTATCGCCGCAATTCGGGTCAGTCCGATGGCGACTCGTTCCAGGTCTGGCATGCCCTGCGTGTCAACAATACATCGGGCCAGCCCTGGACCACGGCGCCGGTGCTGGTAGTCCGAAAAGAGCTGCCCGTGGCCCAAGGCCTGCTGCCGTACACGGCCCCCGGTGCCCGCAACACCGTGCGCCTGACGGTGGCGACGGACGTGCGGGCCGAGGTGGCCCAGACCGAAGAGGCCCGGGAAGTGGTCATGATCTCCGGCGACGATTTCGAGAAGGTGGAGGTGGCCGGCCAGGTAATCCTTCACAACGGCAAGGGTGAAGCCATCCGCGTAAACCTCGTGAAAAGTATGACCGGAACGGTGCTGGACAGTCAGCCGGCCGGGGAGATGCGCAAGGTGGCGCGCAAGATCCTGGCGGTGAACCCCCAGTCGGAGATCGAGTGGGAATTCGACCTGCCGGCCGGGGAGAAGCGGGCGATCACCTACCGCTACTCCCTGCTCATCAACCGCTAGACCGGCCGGGTCTATTGCCCATCGGTTCGTTTGATCAGATCCAGGGCCGTCTCCAGGAATTCGTCGCGCCCCTCGCGCACGGCGGCGACGGTCCGCGATACCGGTACCGTCGGCCGGATGCCCACCAGGTGGTGGGGTGAGTCGTCGTGCTTGAGGACCTTCATGCCCGTCCACACGATGCGGAAGCCGCCGGGCAGGGTGAACGGATTGACGTTGCCGTTGGTGCCGGCGGTGGTCTGCCCCACGATCTCGCCCAAACGGTAGTGTTCGATGATGCCCATGACCGACTCGGCGTAGCTGATGGCCCGGCCGTCGGTGAGAAACACGATCTTGCCCGTCAGCCGGGGGGCGCGGGGGGCGAGGGTCCAGCGGCCGTCGGTGTCGGTGCCCGCCGGTCGCTGCCGGTCGGGATAGATGACCTGGGGGATGTTCCATTTGGCCGATTGTACCGGCTCATCGATCAGGTGGCAGATGATGTCGTGGTTGCCCCTGGGGTAGCCGCGCAGGTCGAAGACGACCCCCCGGGCGCTGGCCAGTTTCTCCATGACGGCGTTGATTTCGGGCATGGCGGCCTGGTCGAGATTGACGTACCAGATCCCTTCTTCCAGCTCCGCTATTTTGTCGGGCCGCGGTTCGGGCAGGTAGCCGCGAAACGTCCGCGGGCACTCCACCGTCAGCCGCTCACCGCCGCGCTGCAGCTCCAGTTTCGCTACTGAATCGCGGGGGGCGAAGGCAAACATGGCGCAGGCCTGTATCCTTTTCCAGTGGGGCGATCCGGAGAGCAGGGCTTCGTCGGCGGCGATGATGTCGCCGGCCGGGACGCCGTCGACACTCTCGATGATGTCCCCCACGTGAAAGCGTTCCGGATCTGTGGTGGCGGTGACGACGGCCTGGTCTTGAATCCAGTCCACCCGGATGGGAAACCCGGCTTCCTCCTGCAGGAGGGCGTGCAGCACGTTGCCGTGGCCGTCGTGCAGGGCGGCCACCAGCCGGCTGAGGGTCGCGCGGAAGTCGCCCGTCGTTTCGTCGGCCAGGGCACGTTGGAGGGCCAGGGTCAGCTGGGCGTCCCAGTCCGTGTCGATGCGGTCGAAATAGGGGTAGAAATGCTGGAAGACGTTCCAGGCGATGATCACGTCGCCCAGCCGGACATCTTCCCGGTCGGCGGTGAGTTCCGGCAGGGGCAGTCGGTTCAGATGCTCCTGCAGCCGGCTGAGACGTGCCGTATCCCCCGCCGGCCAGGTATGGCCGTCCCGGTCGGGCAGGGTCAGGGGCAGGCGACAGCGCACGCCGCCGCCAAGGTCGGCGGTGATGCATTCGCCGGGTTCGGGCCGGGCGTCGAACAGCGGGCCGCGCAGGGTGGTCACCGAGTCCGCGCGTTCGATCATCAGGCATCGTTCGCCCTCGGGGGCCTGTTCACCCGTCACCTGGTACCGATAACCGGGTGAAACCGCCGCCCAGCCCGCTGGACGCTCTTCCTTCACCGCGCCTTCGAAACCGCTGTTGTTCAGGGGGATCGGGGACCACTCCCCGCTGTCCGTCTGTTGCTCGAGCCGGACATCATCCACCCACACCTTGCCGGCGCCCGACAGTAAACAGCCCAGGAAGATCTGGGTGGCGTCGTCAGCCACATGCCCTTCGATCCGGCAGGTGGCCCATTGAGCCGAAGTGATGGGCCGGTCCGCCATGTTGTCGAAGAAACCGCGCTGGTTATCGGAACGATCGACGCGCAACCAGAGCTGCCCCTGGTTTCCGGCGCCCGTGACGTCGGCCCGCACACGGGCGGTCAGGCGGATGGATCGCCCGCGCCAGGCGGCGGCGTCGACGGCCTGGGTGACGGTACCGAAGCTGAATGATGAGGGCACGCGGATCGTGGTTTCCCTATTCAGCCGGACGCTCTTGTACGCGGGTGAATAACCCAGCCAGACGCCGTTATGCTGCCAGGCCACCAGACCGGCGTCCGGAATGTCGCCGGTGGTCTCCGGAAGAGCGGGGAAGTCTGCTCCGGGCAGGACCAACTCCAGGGTGGGCGACAGGGGGCGGAACAGCTCGTCCAGGGCCTGCCGCAGGGCGGAGTCATCGGGCGCCGACCGCACCACGGCCGCGCCATGGATGGCGAAGCGGTCCCAGTTGATGGCGCTGGCCTCGTCGCTGGGATGAAAGAAGCGGACGTAGCCGTAGAGTTTGGCGAAGGCGCGCAGGTTTTGGATCTCCCGGGACGGCGCCGTGGCGGCCGCCGGCCGGGACGGCAGGCTGGCAAACAACAGGATCGCACAACAGACCAACCGAAACAGACCGAGTGTCATTTTATACCCCCAATTGAAAAATCGGATTCCATGCTTTTACGAAGCCCGGGCCGCGCAAGTTCCATTGGTGGGTGGACCGACGGAAGTCCGGCGGCGGCATGGCGTCCAGACTTCCGCCGTTACCGCCGGCTGAGGAAAACCCGTTCAATGGAAATTTCCGTGGCAACTATCCGCTGATATCCGGCGTAATACGAAGGAGCACGAAAGGAGAATTGCACATGCGCCGTTTTGTTGGATTCCGTTCGATGACACGAATAATCGTTTTTTTTGTCCTGCTGACATGCAGCGTGGGTGCCGGCCGGGCCGTGGAATTCCGCCTGACCTTCCCCGATACCGTCAGCACGGAACCCCTCGCCGGGCGAGTCTATGTTTTCCTGACGGATGACACCGGCGCCTCGCCCCACCACGGGCCGAGCCCCACCCATCAGGTGCCCTTTTACGCCCGGGACGTCGTGGATTGGCAACCGGGCCAGGTGCTGGTTCTCGACGACACAGCCGAATGGTTCGGTCTGGCCATGAAGGACCTGCGGGGCCGTTACGCCCTGGCCGCCGTCCTGGATCGCGACGAAACCGAGCAGAGCCACCTGGCGCCGGGCAATATCTACAGCCGGAAACTGGTGCGCGTGTTCGGTCCGGGCGTGGCGGAGAGCATCGACATCACCCTGGACCGGCGGAAGGAACCGCCGCAGTACGAGGAATCAGAGCTGCAGAAGGAAGTAATTCTGTCCAGCCGGCGGCTGACGGAGCACCTCGGCCGGCCCGTTGCCCTCAAGGCGGCGGTGGTGCTGCCCGAGTCGTATCACCGGCGTCCTGACGCCCGCTATCCGGTGGTCTACGCCATCCCCGGCTTCGGCGGGCGCCATTACCACATCTTCATGGGGCCCTGGAACCAGAAGCGCTACGGCATGCGCGACCACGGCCTGGAAAAGATCTTCGTCTTCCTGGACGGCGACTGTCCCACCGGCCATCCCTGCTATGTGGATTCGGTGGTGAACGGCCCCTGGGCCACCGCCCTGGTGGAGGAACTGGTCCCCCACATCGACGCCACCTTCCGCACCCTCGCCGCCGGTCCGGCGCGGCTCCTCACCGGCCAGTCCTCGGGCGCCTGGGCCGCCCTGTGGCTGCAGCTGAACTACCCCGACACCTTCGGCGGGGCCTGGGCCGGTTCGCCCGATCCGGTGGATTTCCGTTCTTTTGTGGGCGTGAACCTGTATGAGGCCGGCGTCAACATGTTCACGGATGCCGAAGGGCACGAACGCCCGCTGGGCAAGGCCGGCGGCGAGACGTTGTTTACGTACCGGGAAATCTCCGACATGGAGGACCGGACGGGCAACAACGGGTTCCTGGCCACGTTCGAGGCCCAGTTCAGTCCCGCGGGGGAGAACGGGGAACCGCGGCGGCTGTGGGACCGCCGCACCGGCACCGTGGATCCGGCCGTGGTCGCGCATTGGCGGCAGTTCGACATCAGCCTCCGGTTGCGGGAGAACTGGCCGGCGCTGAAGGACAAACTGTCCGGCAAGCTGTTCATCTATGTCTCGGCGGCCGAGGAGGCGGACCTGTGCTCGCCTGTCCGCCGGCTGGATGAGGAAATGAAAAAACTGGACGCCGACGTGTTCGTGCGCGTGCTGGACAAGGGGAATCACGGCGACGACGTGTGGCGGCAGATCATCGACCAGGTCCACGAGCAGATGGACCGTCGCCTGCTGGCGGCGTACCCGCAGCTCGAACCGCCGGCCCCGGCTTCGGCGACAGCGGCCGCCCAGCAGAACTGATCCGGCAAATACCACGCAGCGTCTGATCGCGACGCCCGACAGCCCGGCAACAACCTCCGCAAGGGATTGTCTGATGAAATGGGTGGCCACACGATGTATAGTTGAGATAAAATCTAAACTATGACGATACATCCTGATCCGGGGAGGTTGCCGTGGCCGATGAACGATACATCGTGATCAACCATGAGGAGCAGTATGCCATGTGGCGGGAAGGCCAGCCGCTGCCACGGGGGTGGCGGGCCGTGGGCAGGAAGGGGGACAAATCCGCCTGCCTCAACTACATCGAGGAAGTCTGGACGGACATGACCCCCCGGGAGCGGGCCAACATCCGTGCCGGCCGGCTGCCCCGCTAGGTGAAGCCCCGGCGCGGGCACCCGCAGCGGGGTGACACGACCGGTCAGTCCAGCGGCACGGCGGGCACGGCGCTCATGAAGGTGCCGCCCGTGTCGCCGAACAGCCCGAAGACCAGCAGTCCCGGGGTGGCGTTGCGGTTCTCCACCAGCCGACAGCCGCCCGTCATGACGGATGCGCGGTGATCTCTTGCATTGGGCCTGCCTTTTGGGTAAGATACCCTGAATCCTGGATCGAGGGGAGGTTTCGCCGGCTTCAGGACCGGGCGCGACGCAGACCCTCATTGCCAGCGGCATCCGTTGCCGCAGCGGCTATTTGACACCCCTTGCTGTACAATCTGAATCGCCCTATCGAGGAGGCACGGTGGATCAAATCAATGAATTCCTGGTAACTCTCGACAGCTATCTCGGCGCCAGCGACTGGTTCCCCCTGATCTTGCTGGGCACGGGCATTTTCTTCACGCTGTACCTGCGGTTTCCCCAGATCCGTTTCTTCCGGCATGCCCTGCAGATCGTGACGGGCAAATTCGAGAAAGAGGAGTTCCAGGGGGACACCACCCACTTCCAGGCCCTGTCCACCGCCCTTTCGGGCACCGTCGGCACGGGCAATATCGGCGGCGTGGGCCTGGCCATCTACATCGGCGGTCCGGCCGCCCTGTTCTGGATGTGGGCCACCGCCTTCTTCGGCATGACCACCAAGTTCGTGGAATGCTCCCTCTCCCACAAGTACCGCACCGTGGACGCCGAAGGCGCCATCGCCGGCGGCCCCATGTACTACATGGAGCGGAAGCTCAACATGAAATGGCTGGCCGTCATCTTCGCCGTGGCCACCGTCATCTGCTCCTTCGGCACGGGCAACATGCCCCAGATCAACAACATCGCCATCGCCATGGAGGCCAGCTTCGGCCTGGCGCCGTGGATCACCGCCGCGGTGCTGTCGGTGTTCCTGTTCCTCATCATCATCGGCGGCATCAAGCGCATCGCCCGGGTGACGGAAAAGATCGTGCCCTTCATGGCCATCCTCTACTTCATCGGCGCCCTCCTGGTCATCGTGACCCACCTGGAGAACGTGATCCCCTCGCTGCAATCGGTCTTTGTGGGCGCGTTCACGGGCAGCGCCGCCATGGGCGGCTTCCTGGGCGCTTCATTCGCCTACGCCTTCAACCGGGGCGTCAACCGGGGCATCTACTCCAACGAGGCGGGGCAGGGCTCGGCCGCCATCGCCCACTCGGCGGCCAAGGCCGACGAGCCGGTCTCCGAGGGGATGGTGGCCATCCTGGAGCCGTTCATCGACACCCTGATCATCTGCACCCTCACCGGCCTGACTATCCTGGCCTCGGGCATCTGGACCGACAAGGTGCCCAACATCTTTCAGCGGGCCGACATGGAGATCATCCAGGGCGTCTACCTGCAGCAGAACGAGGAGCACAAGGCGGACCTGGCCAAGCACATCCTGCAGAAGCGGGACGATCCGGTGCGGGCCTATTCGGGTGAGCTGACGGTCCAGGACGGCCGGGTGGTTGTCCCCGGGGACATCACCATCATCCACGCCCGTTCCATCGCCGAGGACGTGCTCTTCTCCCGCGGCGGAACCCCCGTGGACGGCATCCTCCACGTGGACGCCGGCCAGCTGGTGGATACCGACGTGGTGGTGGAGGGCAAATCCCTGGTCCACAGCGCCGTGCTGACCACCGAGGCCTTCAAGCAGGGACTGTTGGGCGACAACGGGCAGTACATCGTCTCCATCGGCCTGATGCTGTTCGCCTTCTCCACGGTCATCTCCTGGTCGTACTATGGCGACCGGGCCATCACCTACCTGCTCGGCGCCCGGTTCGTCCTGCCATACCGGCTGGTCTATATCGCGGCCTTTTTTGTCGCCGCCCTCATCGACACCACCATTGTCTGGTCCCTGGCGGCGGTGGCCATCGTGCTGATGGCTGTGCCCAACCTCTTTGGCATCCTGCTGCTGCACAAGGACATGAAGCAGTCGGTGCGGGAATACTGGCAGAAGTTCAAGCGGGAGCATCCCGAAGAGGCGGCCCAGATGAAGGTCCGCGAACTGCGCCTGCCCGACTGATGTGGAGTGCGCAGCGTCAGCTGCGCTTTGTTTTCTCGAAGCGGCGAATGGGCGAACGAACGGCGGATGGCAGCGCGCTTGTGGAGTGCGGCGGCACGACGCCGCTTTGTTTTAAACGAAGCGGCCAATGTTCAGCACCGCCACCGCCGGGCTTGCCCCGGCGGATGCGATGACTGAATGCCAGAAGAGATCATCGGCGGCAAAAGGCCACCACCGGCCTTGTGCCGGTGGGGCCGTGTTATTGTTTGATTCTCGGCTGTCGACGGACAAACGGCGCGTCGCAGGAAGAAATTTGTGGCCGTTATCCTGTTTACAGCAGGTGGAACGTATAGGGAAAGCACCGCTCCACCGGCGCGAGGCCGGTGGTGGCGATGCGCAACATGGCCCATCAGCTGGCTGTCAGTCACGGCCCCGCCGGCACGAGGCCGGCGGTGGCCGACGGCCGCAACCCGCGCCGGCCGGGCGCGGCTTTTGGAATGCGCTCGCTGGCCTGCCCCGGCGAAGTCCCGCCCTGCAGGACGAAGCCGGGAGAGTGCTTTGATCTGAACGCGGCTGCCCGCGGACCAGAAGAAGGATAAAGGCTGAAGGATGAAGGCTGAAGGATGAAGGCTGAAGGATGAAGGCTGAAGGATGAAGGAAGAGGGGCCGATTCCTTTCACCGGATGGCCTTCGCTGAAGGGAAGGCGTTTATGGAGTGCGCAGCGTCAGCTGCGCTTTGTTTGGAACGAGGGTTTACGCGAATCTGATCGTTGGCCGTACCTGTCCGCGACCATTTGTTCCAGACCCGCGGCCGCCCGCCAGAAAGGAGCCGGAGTTGAAACTCGCCGTTCTGTCCGACATCCACGGCAACCGCTGGGCCCTGGAGGCGGTGCTGGACGATATCCGCCACCGTGGCATCACGGCCATGATCAACCTGGGGGACTGCCTCTACGGACCCCTCGATCCCCGCGGTACGGCCGGCATCCTCCTGGCCCTCGATATCCCCACGGTGCGCGGCAACGAAGACCGCCTGCTGGTGGCGCCGGGCGCCGCGGCCTCGCCGGCCATGGCCTACACCCGTGAGCAGCTGGACGACGCGCATCTGCACTGGCTGGGGGCGCTGCCCCTCTGCCGGCGGGACGACAAGGGCGGCCTGGCCTTTCACGCCTCGCCCGACGCCGACGACCGCTACCTGCTGTGGGACATCGGTCCATCCGGTGCCGCTGCCAGGGACGCCGCCGCCATCCGGCCCGCCCTGGGCGATGAGGTGGCGGCGGACCTGGTGCTGTGCGGGCACGACCATGTGCCGGCGGTGCGGTGGCTGGCCGACGGGACGCTGCTGGTGAATCCCGGCAGCGTGGGCCTGCCGGCCTACGACGACGACCAGCCGCACCCGCACCGCATGGCCGCCGGCTCGCCCCACGCCCGCTACGCCGTGGTGACGGACACGCCCATCGGCCGGCGCGTGGAACTGGTGGCGGTACCCTACGACTGGGGGGCGGCGTCCCGGACGGCCGAACAGAACGGCCGGCCCGACTGGGCCCGCTGGCTGCGGACAGGCGAAGCCTGAGCCAATGCGGCCGGCGGCGACAAGCTACACGACAAAGGAGGGGGCATGACAACGGCCAAACGGGTGCTTTTCATCTGCCAGCAGAACCGGCTGCGCAGTCCCACCGCTGAGGCCCTGTTCCGTGACCAGCCCGGCTGGGACGTCCGCTCGGCGGGGCTGGCCGCCGAGGCCGTCCATTCCCTGGACCGGGAGCTGCTGGCATGGGCCGACCTGGTGTTCGTCATGGAGCGCCGCCAGCGAAACCGGATCCACAAGGACTTCCCCGATCTCTACGGGCAGAAACGCATCATTTGCCTCTATATCCCCGACATGTACGAATACATGGACCCCGAGCTGCAGCTCCTGCTGCGGGAGCGGGTCGGCCCCTATCTGGAGGAGCCTGCTGCCCCGAACGGCAAGGTGGACACGCAATAGTATCCCGTCTCGACCAGCGGGTCTTCCGGATGATGGGATGATTCAAACTTCGTCGCCGGCCAGCGGTCGAATCCGCCGGTGATGGCGCAGCATCCGGTTGGTCAGGTCCAGCTGTTCGGCGTTCAGCTCGGCCCGGATGGCGGCACACCGCTTCTGCAGGCCCAGATAGCCCCAGCGGGCGATGAGGCCCGTCAGGAGGCCGAATGTGATGATGCTGAACGCTTCACTGATCTCCAGGTTCAACCACCCCGGCAGATCTGTCAGTAATGAAGACTCATCTTCCAAAATCACGTGCCTGAAAACATCGACCAGCATGGTTGTTGTTCCCAATACGCCGAGCAGAGGAGCTGTGGTACTGGCGGCGGCCAGAAAATGAACATTTTCTCTCAACCGGCGCATCACCCGGTTGACAGCCAGCCGGCCCCAGCGTGTCAGATTTTCAACCAATAAAGGGAATGGAATGTCGGCACGCAGGTCGGACATTTTGGGCGCGAGCTCTGCATAGAATTGGGAAAGATAGGCCGTTTTATAGCGTTGGGTTAACTCCTTTAGACCGATGAATTCATATGATTCCAATAGTTTTTCCGATTCACTACGAAAAATCCGGCTACGGCGGCGGGATATTGCCAGGTGAATTGTCGTCTGTAGCCACATAATTACCGAGACAATTAAGAAAAGCATTAATATCCAGATAATTTCTCTTGCAGGAGATGGGGGGGGTGGTCCCCACATATCGTTGATATCGAGCCCCTGCATGGTTTCCTGCAGCAACCACAGCCACATGTTCGACTTCCCCTTTCCGCCATTCCGGCTGGCCCATGGTCTTCTGCAATCGGATGATGAATGATTCCCTTATTTAGACTCCGCTCGAACGTCCGAAGTTCCCTCAAATGGGCAGAACCATCGGGTGGGCGCCGCCCGGTCCGCGCGGGATCGCCCGCCCCGCCGGTGGATTGAACGGTCCATTCCTCACGCCGGCACAACTTTTAATCTGCCAATTCCGTATACGAACAGATGAGCCTGCCGCGGATGCATCCGGCAACAGAACCCGGCGGGATCACCCCATCCTCGGAGGTACCCATGCGCGTTCACCCTTCGCCCCGGCGGCTCGCCGCCCCCCTGCTGTGCCTGCTGCTGGGGTCCCTTTGCCTGGCCCGTGAGTTGGACCCCCGGCACGTGGCCTACCTGGAGCAGAAGATCACCGGCCTCATGGCTGAGGCGCACGTCCCGGGCCTGACCATCGCCGTGATCACCGAAGGCGAGATCGCCTGGAGCGGTACCTTCGGCGTCCGCAGCACCGCCACGAAGGAGCCGGTAGACGAGAACACCATGTTCGAGGCCGCCTCCCTCAGCAAGCCGGTGACGGCCTACATCATCCTCCGGCTGGTGGACCAGGGGATCATGGACCTGGACACGCCCCTGGCCGACTACCTCCCCTACCCCAGGCTGGCCGGGGACGAGCGCTACAAAAAGCTCACCGCCCGTATGGTCCTGACCCACACCACGGGGCTGCCCAACTGGGGAGCGGAATTCATCCGGGATCCCGGCGCAAAATTCGGCTACTCGGGCGAGGGCTTCCTCTACCTGGGCCGCGTCGCCGAGAAGCTCACCGGCCTGTCGCTGCAGGATCTGGCCAAACGTGAAGTGTTCGACCCCCTCGGCATGGCCCACACCAGCTACGTCTGGAACGACGAGTACGACACCAACGGCGCCTGCGGCCACGACCGCCACGGCCAGGCCCACGAGAAGCGGCGCAACACCGATCCCAACGGCGGCGCCAGCCTGCTGAGCACGGCGCGCGACTACGCCGTCTTCGTGTGCGCCATCCTCAACGGCCGGGGGCTCCGCCCGGAGACCATCCGGGAGATGATCGCACCTCACATCACGGCCGACGACCGCGGTCCGGCCGACAGCCACGCGAAGATCTCCTGGGGCTGGGGCTGGGGCGTCATGCCGGCCCAGAACGGGTCGGCCTTCTGGCACTGGGGCGACAACGGCGACCTGCGCGGCTACGTGGTGGCGTACCCCCGGGTGAAGGAGGGCGTGGTCTTCTTCGGCAACAGCGAGAGCCTGTTCACCCTGGCCGAACCGCTCCTCGGCTCGCTGTTCGACGAGGTGCAGTGGCCCTTCGACTGGCTGGAGACGGAGTGCCTGCGCGATCCGGCCTGGCAGGCCCAGCTGGCCGTCGAGGAAGCGTTCCTGGAGCAGGGCGGGGCCGCGGGGCTGAAAAAACTGGCGGATGTGCGTCAGGAGAAACCCGCGCTGCTGGACGCGGCGCGGCTGGTCCGTATGGCCGACTATCTCAACGACCGGGGATTTCGGGAGGAGACCATCACCATTCTCAAGGAAAGCCTGGCGCAGACACCCGATTCGGCGGACACCTGGCTGATGCTGGCCCGCTGTCACATGGATCAGGGCAACAACGAAGCTGCTATGGCCGCGGCCCAAAAATGCCTGGAAATCGAGCCGACGAATACGCTGGCCCGCCGCGGATTGATCTGGCTCGAACCGGCCGTCCGGGCCGCGAAGGAGCCCGTCGATGTTCCCGCGGCGATCCTGCAGACCTACGCCGGTGACTACGGGGCCCGTCATGTCCGTTTCCGCGACGGATCGCTCTGGTACCAGCGCGACGGCCGGGATGAATACCGTCTCGTCCCCTTGGCCCATGATCTGTTTGCCCTGGAGGGCTACGGCATGTTCCGGATCCGGTTCGTGGCCGACGAGCAGGGCCACGTCTCCACACTCGAAGGCATCTACCTGGCGGGCAACCGCGACGAATCCCCGCGCGACCGGTAAACCATCCGGTGGTGTTCGGCCGGAAACAGACGTAGTGGAAGGCGTCTCCCTCAGCCGGGCGGGTGTTCCCGCCCGGGAAGAAGATTCACCCTGACAGGACAGGACTCTTACAATGCAGGACGGCGCTTCAGGGCGCCGCTTATCCAATGAGACAGCTGAATTGTCATCCGTCGTGAAAGCGGTGGCTACAGCCCCTCTGGGGAAGTACCGGATGCGGGGTGTCTCGCGGCGGTTGAACTATTCGCTTCGGAACGAGAGTTGGCGCGGGCCATGGGATTTTCCTGGTAATTGGTATGAAATTTGTATCCGTTCAAGGCAATGAAGCGGGAGAACACTATCCGCATACCAGGCCATACAAGGGACTCCATATGATACACAATAAGGATCCAAAGCCGTCTCATGGGGCTGACCGGGGCAAAGATGGCCGGACGAAACATTCCACTTCCACGTCACGCCGGCCAAGCCGCCGGCCGCCGTCCGTCTGGATTCTGCTGGCGGTGATGGTGGCCGTCTGGGTGCTGTTCGGCATCCTGGGGCCGCTGTTCACCGCCCCGGACCGCCTGACCATCCCCTATTCCCGCTTCAAGGCGCAGCTGCGGGACGGCAACGTCAGCAAAGTGCATTTCAAGGGGGAGAAGGTCACGGGGCAGTTTCACTCGGCCATCGCGGCGGAAGCGTCGCCGGCGGCCGCCGGGGATCAGGCGGGGGATGAGACGAAGCCGGAACCGGCGGACACCGGGACCCATACGCACTTCATGACCTTGCGTCCGCCCGTCACGGACGATCAGCTGATGCCATTGCTGGAGGAGCAGGAGGTCATGGTCACGTCCGAGCCGCAGGAGGAGGGCTGGTGGCAGTACCTGTTGCTGGCGGCGCTGCCCTGGCTGCTGCTCATCGGGTTCTTTATTTACATGCGAAACCGGATGTCCAGCCAGTTCAAGCAGATGTCCAGTGGTGGCGGCGGACTTTTCGGTGTCGGCAAGTCACGGGCCAGGAAATTCGATCGCGAGCGGACCCACGTCCGTTTCGACGACGTGGCCGGTCTGGAAAACGCCAAGCGGGACCTGCAGGAGATCATCGCTTTCATGAAGGAACCGGCCACGTTCAACCGGCTGGGGGCCGATATCCCCAAAGGCGTCCTGCTCATGGGGGCGCCCGGGACGGGCAAGACGCTGCTGGCCCGGGCCACTGCCGGCGAGGCCGGTGTGCCCTTTTTCAGCATTTCCGGTTCCGAGTTCATCGAGATGTTCGTGGGCGTGGGCGCCTCACGGGTGCGGGACATGTTCGATACGGCCAAGAAGGAGGCGCCGGCAGTGATTTTCGTGGACGAGATCGACTCGGTGGGCCGGGTCCGGGGCACGGGTCTGGGCGGCGGCCATGACGAACGCGAACAGACCCTGAACCAGATCCTGTCGGAAATGGACGGCTTCGAGCCCCATGAGTCGGTGGTGGTTCTGGCCGCCACCAACCGCCCCGACGTCCTGGACCCGGCCCTGACCCGCCCCGGCCGCTTCGACCGCCAGATCCAGCTGGAGATGCCCCACAAAAAGGCCCGGGAGAAGATCCTCGAGATCCATGTGCGCGAGGTGCCCCTGGCCGACGACGTGGACCTGGCCAACCTGGCCGCCCGGACCGTCGGTTTTTCGGGCGCCGACCTGAAGAACATGGTCAACGAGGCGGCGCTGCTGGCCGGCCGCCAAAAGAAGGATCACGTGGCCCGGGAGGACTTCGACCAGGCGCGCGACAAGATCATTCTCGGCAACGTCCGCGAGGATTTTCTCAACGACGATGACAAGAAGATCATCGCCTATCACGAGAGCGGCCACGCCCTCCTGGCCGGCCTGCTGCCCGACGCCGATCCCATCCAGAAGGTGACCATCGTGCCGCGCGGGCGCTCCCTGGGCGTCACCGAACAGGTCCCGGAGCGGGACCAGCACAACCTGGGCCGCGCGTACCTGAAACACCGCCTGACTATCATGCTGGCCGGCCGGGCGGCCGAAAAAACGGTTTTCGAGGACATGAGCACCGGTGCCGCCGATGACCTGAAGCGGGCCACCCGGCTGGCGCGGCGCATGGTCTGCCAGTGGGGGATGAGCGACGAGCTGGGTCCGGTGACCTTTCGGCAGGGGGAGTCCCACCCGTTCCTGGGCCGGGAGATGGCCCAGCCGCGCGATTTCAGCGAGGCTACCGCCCGCCTCATCGACCATGAGGTGCGCCGGATCCTGACGGAGGCCGAGAACAGTGCCCTGGCCGTGGTGCAGGAATACCGGGCGACCCTCGACCGCCTGGCCGCCGAGCTGCTGGAAAACGAGGTGCTGGATGCCGCCCAGGTGCGGCACATCCTCGACGATGCCAGATGAGGGCATGATTTGTTCATCGGGGTCTCCCGGGGCGGGCCGGGTTTCCGGTTTATGAATGTTTTAATGGATGTGGATGCCCACGGGACGGCCATGCACTGAATTTTAATAGACCATGCTGCTGTCGGGTATTGGCGGGGAAAATGGTTGGGCCGGATGGATTTTTCGGGATAGAACCTGACCGCGAAGTTCGATTTTCCCAAGCTGACGGGTTTGCAAAATGGGGGGCTTGCCACCGGATGTGTTTGTCTGAGGCACAGCCATCCCATCGTCAACAAACCAGTTTTTGCCGGATTCCAGCGGTGCTCCCAATTCACGGTTCCGCCCGACCGCGACGAAGCACGCAAGGCGACTCTGACCGGCGTACCCGGTGCCGCCTTTATATCAATGACCCGAGCGATAGATGACTCTGAGGCCCGCAGGGCCGAGACGTCTGCTAGCCGGGTGGCGAACGAAGTGAGCCCCCGGGAACAGGATGGTTTGGGGGAGTTCAAGGCCTGAAAGGCCGGCCAGAAATCTTACACAACTACACATGCTCAGGGTCGTAATGAATATCGTGTTTTTGTAACAAACGGATCAATTCCTGACGGCTGTCCAGGTCCTGATGATGCCGCTCTTGTTGTTCAATATACCGGTATACATGTTTTATGACGGATGGGGATACGCAAAAGACGGCATAACCATCCTGCCAGCTGAACAGTTTTAGATCCGGAAATGTCCGATGAATCCACCCACTGGACAACGATTTCAGACGACCAATGAATTCGGCAATGGCTCTGGTGGACGGAATGGTGATCAACAGATGAATATGATCGGGCATTCCGCCGCCGATATGGACGGTACCACCATTCCGGCGGGCAATTCCGCTGATGTAGTCCACCGTTCGCAGCAGGACCTCACCATGCAGGAAGCGGATTCTGTCCTTGGTGGAGAAGATAACATGGTATCTGAGATAGGTGAATGCCAAGTGAATGTCCTTCGTTGAAAAGATGGAAAATTATAATCCTGCATTCTTCCAGAAGGCAATACCCTCCTAATCATAGTAAATATCATTATGCTTCTGGCCGGCCTTTCAGGCCTCAGATGTCTCATGCGCTCCTTTTTCCGGGGGCTCACTTCGTTCGCCGCCCGGCTGGCAGACGGTTCGGCCCGGCGGGCCTCAACTTCTGGCTGAAACCGTCATATTTGCAATGAGCCGGATTTGAACGAGTCAGGTGGACCCATAGTCGGAGCGGCTACCTTCTGGTCGGCCTTTCAGGCCTCAGATGTCTTATACGCTCCTTTTTCCGGGGGCTCACTTCGTTCGCCGCCCGGCTGGCAGACGGTTCGGCCCGGCGGGCCTCAACTTCTGGCTGAAACCGTCATATTTGCAATGAGCCGGATTTGAACGAGTCAGGTGGACCCATAGTCGGAGCGGCTACCTTCTGGTCGGCCTTTCAGGCCTCAGATGTCTTATACGCTCCTTTTTCCGGGGGCTCACTTCGTTCGCCGCCCGGCTGGCAGACGGTTCGGCCCGGCGGGCCTTTCAATCTTTGCCATCGCCGGATTTGCGGGGCTCGCGGTGCGGGCCGGTCCGGCAGATTTCCACGAAGGCCAGGCTAGGGAGAGCCGGGCGAGAGTGTACGGCCAAGAAAACCTGGCGGCCGATCCAAGAGACACCGCGGATGGATATCCTGGTCGTGCGTGCCGGGAGAATGCCCCGGCGGGGCTCGCGGGGCTGGTGTTCGCGGCAGACTTGGTCTATGATGGGGGCAGCTCAAAAGCCATGACCAATGGAAACCGAGCCGGCTGCAAGCCGACCCCGCGGCCGGGGACTTGGTTCAGGGGAGGGATCTCATGGGCATCGGGTTGGGCCGATGGACCCGCGGCTGGCGGGGCATGTTTCCGTCCTTCGGACGGCAGGACGGGCGGTTGCTGGCGCTCCTCGCCGTGCTGGTGATCATCATGACCTGGCCCCTGGCCGTACAGCCCGGCCGCCTGATGCTGGCCGCCGAAAGCCCGGGCGACGCCTTCATCTTTCTCTGGAACTTCTGGTGGACGAATACGGCGCTGCTGGAGCAGGGCGCCAATCCCTATTTCACCCGCCTGCTCGACTATCCGGCCGGCGTCAATCTGGCCCTGCATACGTTCCCGCTGGGCTACGGCCTGCTCAGCCTGCCGGTCCAGCCGCTGGTACCCGGCCTGACCGGACTCATCACCGCCTACAACCTGGTGGTCCTTTTCTCTTTTTTCATAGCCGGCGCGGGCATGTACGGCCTGGCGTACCATGTCAGCCGTCACCGCCCCGGCGCCATGATGGCGGCGGCCTTTTACGCCTTCGCCAATTACCGGTTCGCCCACATGGTGCGGCTCCATTGCCTGAGCACCGAATGGCTCCCCTTCTTCGTCTGGTTCCTGCTGCGCTGGGCGGAGACCGGGCGCCGCCGCGACGCGGTGGGGTGCGCCCTGGCCGGGGTGGCCATTCTCTACTCGTCGTTGGAATATCTCTCCTTCATGATGCTGCTGACGCCTCTTCTCCTGATGGCCATCGTGGCGGCCGGTGGTGCGCGTCACTCGTGGCGACGACTGGTGGCGTTCCGGCCGTTGTCGGCGGCGCTGCTCACCGGCCTGTTGCTGGCGCTGCCGTTGCTGGTGAACCTGGTGCCGGACATGGACCGGGTGACGGCCTTTCATCCCTCCCAACAACGCCATTTCAGCGCCGACGCCGTGGATTTTCTCATTCCCAACACCCGCCACCCCCTGTGGGGGGAGTGGAGCCGCGGCCTTACGGCCGGCTTCCATGACGGCGAGGGCGGATTTGGCCTTTCCCTGGGGTATGTGGGCCTGGCGTTGTTCGGGGTCTATCTCTGGGTGTGGGTGCGGCGGCGCTCCCCGCTGGCGCTGCCGGGCGTATGGCCCCTGGCCGCCGTGCTCTGCCTGGTGTTGGCGTTGGGGCCTTACCTGCACCTGGCGGGCCATGTCTATGAGCCGGTGATGCTGCCCCATGGCTGGTTGTCGGAGATGATCCCTTCGCTGCGGGCGTCACGGGCCGCATTTCGCTGGATCGTGCCGGGTCTGCTGTTCATGGCGGTGACGGTGGCGGGGGCAACGGCGGCCCTGGCCGGCCGCCTGCGGGCGCCGCGCCGCAGCACCCTGCTGGCCGCGGGAATGCTGGGCTTTCTGCTGTTCGAACAGTGGGCGGCTCCCTTGCCGCTGACCACCCTGACGCCCCTGGCCGTGCCGGCGTGCTACGCCGATATCGCCACGGAGCCGGCGACGGGCAGCCTGATTCATGTGCCGGAATTGTGGTGCGGCGAAAACCTGCTGCTGCAGACCCTGCACCGGCAGCCCATCGCGGCCGAGCTGAACCGTTGCCTGCCCCAGGCCGTGGGCCGCCGGGAGGTCACCCGCCGTCTGGAGCTGCTGGTGGCCTGGCGCAACGGCCTGCTGGCCGAATCGTCGCCGCCGGCGCATGACACGCTGTGGGCGCAGGTTCGTCAGGAATTCCGGCCGGCCTGGGTTGTGGTCCGGCAGGATCTGTTGCCGGCGCCGCTGGCGCGCCGGGCACGGGAACGGCTGGCGGCGGCGGGGCCGGTGGATGTCCGGCCGTATGAGGGAGCGACGGTCTATGTGTTCAGGTAGACGGCAGGAGAATAGACACCGGCGGGTGTATGGCGGTGTCCGCGCCGGGCGGGGCATCATTCCTGGTGATTGTCCAGGTGTTTGACCAGGGTGACTTTCATGCCGTCGGGCTCCCGGTCGAAACGGATCTCGTCCAGCAGGTGACGGGAGACAAAGATCCCCCGCCCGGTATCCTTGAGCAGGTTTTCGGGCGCCGTGGGATCGGGCACCGCCTCGGGATCGAAACCGGGCCCCTGGTCTTTCACGGTGATGGTCAGGCGGTCTGCGCCGATGGTGAAATGCAGGGAGACTTCCTTGTCCGGATTGGACCGGTTGCCGTGCAGGATGGCGTTCTTGACGATTTCGGTCAGCGCGATGGCCAGGTCGGAGCAATCGTTTTCGGCCATGCCGGCCGCGCAGCCCATCCGGTGGGCCAGCCGGTCGATCTCCGGCACTTTTTCCAGTGAAGAGGGGATGGTGACGCTTTTTTCCTTCATCGGACTCCCGTTACAAACATGAAATGGATGATCATCATAATTCAAAACCGATGTTTCCGCAACCGCTAACCACCGCCGGGGAGGTTGTTAGCGACCCGTAGGTGACGTATTGGGCGCGGCCGTTTCGACGGATTGTCGCCGACGCCGGTCTCATGGCCGGGCCCCCAGGAAATAGATGATCATCATGGCCGCCAGGCGGCAGGTTCGCCGGTCCACATCGTAGCGCGGATTGACCTCGGATATTTCGAGGATCCGGCTGCGGGCGTCGCCGCCGGCCAGACGGGCCAGGGTGCAAATCTCGTCGGCCGTCAGGCCGATGGGGTAGGTGGCGCTGACACCCGGCGCGTCGACGGTGCGGACGGCGTCCAGGTCGAAGCCCCAGAAAATGGCGTCGGCCCGGCGTTCCTTGAGGATGGTGCTCACCAGCCGCTCCGGGTTCCGCCGCCGCATTTCCTCCAGGGTGAACACATGAACGCCTTTCTGGTCCACGTACCGGCGGTAGGCCGGCGCGTTGACATCCTCCTTGACGGCCAGCTCGTAGAAATTGGCCGGCGGCAGAAACCCGCCCTCCATCAGCTGGCGGTAGGGCGTGCCGCTGTTGCGGGGCTCATCGGCCCGTACGTCCAAATGGCTGTCGATGTTGAAGGTCAGGCAGTCGGGGATGACCTCCGCCAGGGCCCGCCCGTCGGGATAGGAGATGTCGTTGCCGCCGCCCAGGACGATGACGGTTTTGCCATCAGCCAGCACGTGCCGGACGATCCGGCGCTGCCGCCGGTGAATCTCCTCCAGGCTTCCGTCCACCGGCACATCGCCCAGATCGAACAGGGCATGGCGACCGATCTTTTCCGTCTCGGGAAATCTGTACAGCATGCGGCGGATGGCGTCGGGGGCCTCCCCGGCGCCGGCGCGCCCCTGGTTGCGGCGCACCCCGGCATCCTGGGGCGAGCCGAGGATGACCACGTCGGCGGCGCCGTAACACTCCGGACTATGGTCCACGACTTCGCCCAGGCGACGGTCCAGGGCGTCGTCCCGCGAGTGGAACACGTCCGGGTCGGGGCGGAGGGTGTGGTCAAAAACGTTCCAGTTCATGGCGGTCTCCCGCTTCTCCTCTCAGGATGAGGTCTCCGGCCGTTCTTCCGCCGGCGGGTCCGCGCCGCAGGCACGGGGCAGGCGGCCGATGTGCAGGGTCTGGGTGGGGAACGCGAATTCGATGCCGCGCCGCCCGAATTCCTCCTTCATGGCCAGGTTGATCTGCTGCTGGATATCCATGTAGAGGGTATAGTCGTTGCCCATGATGTAGTAGACCGTTTCGAAGATCAGGCTGAAGTCGCCGAAGCTGGCGAAATGGCTGCGATCGAAACGGACATCCTCCATTTTTTCAATAATTTCGCGGATAATGCCCGGGATTTCGCGGACATGCTCCAGGGACGTGTCGTAGGTCGTGCCGATCTTGAAGGCCACGCGCCGCTCTTCCATCCGCTTGTAGTTGCGGACGCGGGAGCCGGTCAGGTCGTTGTTGGAGAAAACCAGTTGCTCGCCGCTGAGGCTGCGGATGCGCGTGGTCTTGATGCCGACGTACTCCACCACGCCCAGAAAATCGCCGACGATGATGAAATCGCCCACCTCGAAGGGCCGGTCGAAGAGGATGGACACGAAACTGAACAGATCGCCCAGGATGTTCTGGGCGGCCAGGGCGACGGCGATGCCGCCGATCCCGAGGCCGGCCACCACGGCGGATATTTCGAAACCCAGGTTGTCCAGCAGAAACACCACACCCAGGCCCCAGATGGCCACCTTGGAAATCACCAGCAGCCCGTTGATGTTCTGCTCCCGGGCCAGGGCCGTCTCCGTCTTGCTGACATGATGTCGGACCAGGTATTCCACCAGCTTGCCGATGAAGATGATGCCGAACAGGGTCATGGCGGCCACGCCGGAGATATTGAGGATCCGCTCCAGAGTGGGATGGAGGGTCAGTTTCCGGACCGCAAAAAAGAACGCGCCGAAGTAGAGCAGCGGCAGGCCTGTTTTTTCCACCAGCGTCAGGATGAAGTCGTCCAGCAGCGTCGCCGTCTTCTGGGACAGGACACGCAGCCGTTTCAGGACGAAATGGCGGAAGATCCGGATGATGAGCACACCGCACAAGAAAAGCAGGGCGAAAATCAGGTAGTCGGCGACGGTGTTGTCCCAGAAGGACTGGCTGAGGAAATCTTGCCACATGTTCGAAAACCCTCCTTGATCGGGGATGGATGCCGGCGTCGCGGCGGGTACATATCATGTGGATACCGATCCCACCGGAACCGATTCAGCCGGACGTGCGGCCGGCACCGAATACGAGGTCCCCGGCGCACGTGCGGAACTGTGACGCCGCCTTGTCGGCGGGGGCACAGGGTCCCACAGACATAATGCAAGGTGTATACCAGTCCGTGCGGTTCCGGGCCGGCCGGAACATGGAGCCGCGGCACCGGTCGGCCTGTGAACAGGTGTCCCGCCGACCGGGATCGATTCCTTCCCCGGAGGATGGATTCCCGTCCGGCTGCAAAATTGAGAGTGCCTATCATTCTGAAAACAAGCAGGATCTGGCGGGTCGTCGACCGACCGGCCGGCGCTGTGGCAGCCGGAATCGGGGATCGGGCGGGTATACATGGATGAATCCCCAAGCGTTTCAATGGCATCGGCTGATACGGGGTGGTACACCGTTTGCAAGTTAAACCGCGGGCAGCTATAATGGAGCGGTGCTTCACCCTCGCCCGGTCCGGCCTCCGTTCGACGACACCGCCGCTATATTGCAAACTGTTGACAGCAAGGAGCATGGGCCGGTTATCCCGGTGAACCGGAGACGTATTTCGCCCGCGCGGGGAGCCGGGGCGTCGGAGCAGGCAAAGGAGACAATGATGAACCAACCGCATGCCGATGATAACGGTCTGTATATCGTGATGCTGAGCATTCACGGGCTCATCCGTGGCCATGATCTGGAACTGGGCCGGGACGCCGATACCGGTGGCCAGGTGCTCTACGTCATCGAGATGGCCCGGGCGCTGGCGGCCCATCCACGGGTGGCACAGGTGGACCTGCTGACCCGCCGGGTGGCGGATCCCAAAGTGAGCCGGGATTATGCCCAACCCGAGGAGGAGCTCGCCGACGGGGCCCGGATCGTTCGCATTCCCTGCGGTCCGCGCCGCTACCTGCGCAAGGAGTCCCTGTGGCCTTACCTGGACGGGTTCGTCGACCAGGCCCTGCAGCACCTGGGCCGGGTCGGCCGTATGCCCGACGTGATTCACGGCCATTATGCCGACGCCGGCTATGTGGGGGCCCAGCTCGCCAGCATTCTGGGGCTGCCGTTCCTCTTCACCGGCCATTCCCTGGGCCGCGTCAAGAAGGAACGGCTTGTCCACAAGGGCATGAACAAGGAGAACATCGAACAGCGTTACCGCATCGGCACCCGCATCGAGGCCGAGGAGATCGCCCTGGAGACGGCCGACCGGGTCATCACCAGCACCCATCAGGAGGTGGACGAACAGTACGCCCTGTATCACCGCTACCAGCCCGAGCGGATGGTGGTCATCCCGCCCGGGGTGGATCTCAGCCGGTTCAGTCCGCCGCCGGCGGAGGTGTTCGCGCCACCCATCGGCGAGGAACTGAAACGGTTTCTGCGGGATCCCGGCAAGCCCATGGTGCTGACCATCGCCCGGCCCGACGAGCGCAAGAACCTGCACACCCTGGTCCAGGCCTTCGCCGAGCACGAACGGCTGCGGGCCGAGGCCAACCTGGTGGTGGTGGCCGGCTGCCGGGAGGATATCCGCCAGCTGGACAGGGGGGCGCGCCAGGTGCTGCAGGGGCTCTTGCTGGCCTTCGACACCCACGATCTCTACGGCGCGGTGGCCTATCCGAAGCAACATCAGTCGGAGGACGTGCCCGACCTCTATCGCCTGGCCGCGGCTACGGAAGGGGTATTCGTGAATCCCGCGCTGACGGAGCCATTCGGCCTGACACTGCTGGAGGCGGCGGCCAGCGGCGTGCCGGTGGTGGCCACCGAGGACGGCGGGCCGCGCGATATTATCAGCCTCTGCCATCACGGGCGGCTGGTGGATCCCCTCGATCCGGCGGCCATCGGAGAGGCCATTTACGGGATTCTGCACCACAAGGAGACCTGGCGGGAGCTGTCCCGCAACGCCGTGGAAAACGTGCATGAACATTTCACCTGGGGCGGTCATGTGAAAAAGTACCTGCAGGAACTGGATGAAGTGGCCCGTCACAAGCAGCACCATCATACCGCCTACGGCGGGGAGCATCACCTCATCGACGTGGACCGCCTGCTCATTACCGACATCGACAACACCCTCATCGGCGACGAGGCGGCGCTGGAGAAGCTGAAGGAGGTCCTGGCCGGGGCCGAGGCCCACATCGGTTTCGGCATCGCCACCGGACGCCATCTGGAGCTGACTGTCGAGGCCCTGAAGGAATGGGACATTCCCATCCCCGATATTCTTCTCACCTCGGTGGGGACGGAGATCTATTACGGGCCCGGCCTGACCCAGGACAAGACATGGCGCAATCATCTGAACTGGAACTGGCAGCCCGAGGCGGTGCGGGAGATCCTGGCCGAGCTGCCGGGGCTGACCCTGCAACCGGAAGAGAACCAGCGCCGCTACAAGGTCAGTTATTATCTGGACCGCGATGAAGCCCCCCCCCGGCGCAAGATCATCCGTTTCCTGCGGGAGAAGGGGATGCGGGTGAGCGTGGTGCAGTCCCATGGCTCGTTGCTGGACATCACGCCCATCCGGGCCTCCAAGGGGAACGCCCTGCGCTATCTGTCCTGGAAGTGGAGCCTGCCGGCCGAACGGATCCTGGTGGCCGGCGATTCGGGCAATGACGAGGATATGCTCCAGGGGAACATGCTGGGCGTGGTGGTCGGAAATTACAGCCGGGAACTGCGGCGCCTGCGGGGCCGGCCCCGGATCTACTTCGCCGAGGGGCGGCACGCCTACGGCATCCTGGAGGGGATGGAACACTACAATTTCCTGCACGACATTCGCATACCGGAAGAGGAAACATATGACTCACAACCTGTATAAGTTCATGATGGAGAACCGGAAGGCGTTCTACCTGTTCTTCCGGCGCTGTCTCAACCTGAAGCGGAAGTTTCTGCTGCAGTCCGACCTGTGGCGGGAATTCGAGAGCTTCGGCGAAACGGAAACCGGCGCCGTGCTGCGGGGCAGCGTCTTCGAGGAGCTGATCCGTTTTGCCCAGGTGGCGGCCATACGGGAACCGTGGATCTACATTTCGTACCGTCCGGGGGTCGCCAAATGGCGCTTTTTGCGCTTTCACGCCAAGGACGTGGTGTTCGACGAGGTATCGGTGGCGAGTTTTCTGAACTTCCAGGAGAGCCTGGTCCATGACGACGCCAACGCGTCGGAATGGGCGCTGGAAGTTGATCTGCTCCCCTTCAACCGGGGATTCCCCCGCCTCAAGGAGACCCGGTCCATCGGCCGGGGGGTGGAATTTCTGAACCGCCATCTCTGCTCGGTGCTCTTCGCCGGCAACGGCGAGGGCAACGCCCGGTTGCTCCGTTTTCTGCAGGTGCACAAATACAAGGACCAGCAGCTGATGCTCAACGACCGGGTGGCGCGGGTGGAGGATCTCCAGCAGGCCGCCCGTGAGGCCGTGGAATTTCTGGAAAGCCGGTTGCCCGAGGAGGAATGGACGGCCATCGCCCATGATCTCCAGGAGCTGGGGCTGGAGCCGGGCTGGGGGCGCACCGTCAAGCAGATCCTGGAAAGCCTCAACCTGCTCATCGATATCCTGGAGGCGCCGGAGCCCACCATCCTGGAAGAGTTCCTGGGCCGGGTGCCCATGATCTTCTCGCTGGTGATCCTGTCGCCCCATGGCTACTTCGGCCAGTCGGAGGTACTGGGGCTGCCCGACACGGGCGGGCAGGTGGTCTACATCCTTGACCAGGTGCGGGCGGTGGAGAAGGAGATGCGCCGTCAGCTGTGGGACCAGGGGCTCGATATCCAGCCCGAAATCCTCATTGTGACGCGGCTGATTCCCGACTGCGGCCCCACCTCCTGCGACCGCCGCACCGAAAAGGTGGTGGGCTGCCGCTACGCCCGTATCCTGCGGGTCCCGTTCCGCAACGAGGCCGGTGAAGTGGTGCCGCACTGGGTGTCCCGTTTCCGGATCTGGCCCTATCTGGAGCAGTTCACCCTCGACGTGGAGCGGGAGATCATGGCCGAAATGGGCCACCGGCCGGATCTCATCATCGGCAACTACTCTGACGGCAACCTGGTGGCCACCCTGCTGTCGCAGCGGCTGGGCGTGACCCAGTGCACCATCGCCCATGCCCTGGAGAAGACCAAGTACCTCTTCTCGGACCTGTACTGGCGGGACAACGAGGAGCAGTATCATTTCAGCACCCAGTTCACCGCCGATCTCATCGCCATGAACACGGCCGATTTCATCATCACCAGCACCTATCACGAGATCGCCGGCAACCGGGACTCCATCGGCCAGTACGAGAGCTACTCGGCCTTCACCCTGCCCGGCCTGTACCGGGTGGTCAACGGCATCGACGTGTTCGATCCCAAGTTCAACATCGTTTCGCCCGGCGCCAACGCCGAGGTGTTCTTCCCCTATGACGATCAGGAGCGACGGTTGCGGGAGCTGCACCCCGAGATCCGCGCCATGATCTTCGGTCGCACCAATTCCCGCGCCCACGGCGCCATCGCCGATGATTCCAAGCCGGTGATCTTTGCCATGTCCCGGTTGGATCACATCAAGAACATCACCGGCCTGGTGCGCTGGTATGCCCGCAGCGAGCGCCTGCAGGAGCTGGCCAATCTCTTCGTGGTGGCCGGCTTCGTGAACCACGACCATTCCAAGGACGACGAGGAGCGCGAGCAGATCGCCGAGATGCACCGCCTGTTCGGCGAATACGATCTCGAGGGACGGGTGCGCTGGTTCGAGATGCAATCGGACAAGAACCTGGTGGGTGAGCTCTACCGGTTCGTGGCCGACACCCGGGGCATTTTTGTCCAGCCGGCGCTGTTCGAGGCCTTCGGTTTGACGGTGGTGGAGGCCATGGTCTCCGGCCTGCCCACCTTCGCCACCTGCTTCGGCGGCCCGCGGGAGATCATCGAACCCGGCGTCTCGGGCTTCCACATCGATCCCAACCGGGGCGACGAGGCGGCGGCGCACATGGCCGATTTCTTCGACCGCTGCCGCGAGGAACCGGACTACTGGGAAACCATTTCCAGGGGGGGCATCCAGCGGGTGGAGGCACGCTACACCTGGCAGCGCTATGCCCGCCGCCTGACGACCCTGGCCCGCATCTACGGCTTCTGGAAGTACGTGTCCAACCTGGAACGGCAGGAGACCCGCCGCTACCTGGAGATGTTCTACAGCCTCATGTTCCGCCAGCTGGCAGAACGGTCGCACTGAGACCGTCATCCCTGCCGCACCGAGGGTGGGGTGGATCGATTGGGTTTTGCCCCAGCGGAGTTGTTACGTTACTCCCCTTTTATGACGGCCAGCTCCGTGCGGGGGTAGTCGGGCGCCGGCCGGCGCTTGCTGGCCGTGCCGCACAGCTTGACGTGATTGACGCCCATGATGTAGCCGGAAGGCGATATGTCAGGGCCGTAAATGTGATACTGGATGGTGTCGCCGGCCGACATGGCCACTTCGTCCACTTCCTTGTCGAAAGAAAATGTCTGATACGTATCGTTGATGAGCTGAAAATTCCACATGGCGATGTAGATATTTTCCAACCGTACCAGGATTGTAAAATATTTGGGATCCAGTACGCCGCCGGCGGACTTCAGTACCGAGCTGGTCTCGACGTAGTCAACGATCATGTCCTGTTCCGCCTCGACTTCCCAGATCTGATGAGTGGAATTGACGGGCCACTCGGTGACGGTGTCCCCGAATTCATGCACTTCACATGCATAGGTGGGTGAGGTAACGCTCAGCTGCACCTGGGCCGCGCCCCCGACGCTGTCGCGTACGGTGACAGTGGCGTTCCCCTCGCCCTGGGCCGTCACGGTCAGGGTGTCGCCGTCCACGGTGGCGGTGGCCACCTTGGTATCGCTGCTTTCGGCCGAATAGGGCGGCGTACCGCCGCTGATGGTCGCCGTATCCTGCCCCCCCGGCGACAGATTCAGGGTGTCGGGTTCCACGGCCAGGCTGCTGGCAATGGCCGTGGCCGGTGCGGCGGGAACGGCCACGATGGTGGTGTAGTCGGCGTTCATGGTCAGGGCGAAGCCCGTGACGGGCAAGGGGCTGCGGATGTCCAGCATGACCTTGGGCGGCAGGGCCTTGGCGAACACGTCGGCCAGCAGGCGGACATATTTGCCCCTGGCCGGCACCAGGATATCCGTCATTTCCACCAGAATGCCGTCAAAGTCATAGGCCAGAGCGGTACAGGCGATTTCTTCATCCGAGGGGTTGACCACCGCCACGCCGCTGCTCCAGCCGGCACTGTTTTCCATGAGGGGATAGACCAGCCGGTCGGCGGTCGTGGCGACCAGGGGCAGGCTGGAGGTCCCCTGGGTAACCAGGGCGGTGAATTTCATGATGCCGCAGATCTCGGGCGTGGTGGCGACGATGCGCAGCCAGCCGCTCTCGATGCCCAGCCCGGGAAAGATCTCCGTCAGGTCCTGGCTGATGCCGCCGCACGGCGGGAGTTCCACATCCACGCTGCCGGATTTGACGACGCCCGCCTCGTCGAACGCTTCGATCTGGACGGTCCGGGCGGTGGCGGTGGGATTGCCCAGGGTCAGTTCGGTGCGCCATTCGCCGGGCATGACGGCGAAATGGGGCAGGTACTGGACGTATTCGTCGTCTGGACTCCCCTCGCTCAGCCAGGTGATGGCGTTGTAGAGCAGCTGCGGCATGTCACCGGTCCAGTCGGCGGTATCGGTCAGGAGCATGTTGATGGCCACGGCGTTCCCGTTGACGGCGATGGCGTTGTTACCCTCGCCGGCCCAGCGGGCCAGGAGGGTGGCGCCCGGCGCCAGGCCCGGATTCTGATGGCCGATGTGGTCCTCGATGCCGGACACACCGTTGAACAGGGGATGCCCGGCGTCGAGAATCTCCAGGGTGTCGGCCACCCAGAAATCCTCCGACGCTTCCGTGAAGGGGCTGTAGCCGTCGCTCAGGTAGCGCCCGGAGAAGCCCCATCCGTCGTAGCTCTGGACGTAGCTGCATTCGATGACCTTGCCGCCGGCATCGATGTAGTCAGCGATGGCGTCACCGACGCTGTCGGGGTCCAGACCGGCATATTCCCAGGTAAAGAGGTTGCCGATCAGGACCACGTCGAAGGCCGCCAGATCACCCGCCGCGGGATTTCCCTGGGCTGAGTCCCAGACGGTGACCGACAGATCGGCGAAGTCATCCAGGGCATCCAGCAGGAGCGGCGAATCCCATTCAACGGCATCGGGCGTCAGGATCAACACGTCCCAAATCTGTTTCTCCGCGGCCGGGACGGTCGCCGTCGCCAGGAGAATAAGAGCCGTCAGTGTGATTGTCGCCAAAATGTGCCGGAGCCCTCGACGGCGGACCGCATGGTGAGGAATGCCATTCCTCCTTCGCATGGTGGTGATGGAGTTTATGGTCGTGCCATAGTGATGTGACATGGATCCTCCCTCGCGTGTGTTCGCGGTATATATTGCGCAACGGGTGTGAGTCTGGTTGGCCCGCTCAACCTGTTGCTGTCACTGTCTGGAAAAAATTCTGCAGGAAAATCCAGGTTCCATCCAGCGGCAAGAAATGGAACAATAACGCAGCGTCCGCTTCCCCTTGAACAAATCGCCGGGTGATCTGCAATCTTCATTATATTCATTTTGGTAATATTGTCAAATCGGTCACTCCCGCGGTGCCTGGTAAAGAAAAAGAAAATCCGCAGGAAATGTGGTAAATATGGAAGGGCCAAACTGTACAAAAACAGTGCGAATCCGCGCTTCCGAAACCATTTCCGTCAGGAGGTCAAATGACTCGATATGTCCTCGCGATGGCCGTGATCATTGTCGGATGGGCCATGCCGGTAATCTCCGCCATGGCCGAAACACCTGCCGGATGTTCGGCCCCGCCGTCGGCACCGGCCGGTGAGACCCTCTTCGCCACCTTCTCCCTGTGCGCCATCGATCCGGCCACGGGCGAGTGCGGCGTGGCCGTGACCACGCGCGTCCCGTTCGTGGGGCGGGCCGTACCATGGGTGGAGGCCGGCGTGGGTGCCGTGGCCACCCAGTCCTGGACGGTGGTGGAATACGGCCGCCAGGGGCTGGACCTGCTCAGGCAGGGTGTCGCCCCGGCCGAGGCGCTGAAGAGGATGCTGGCCGACGACAAGGGCGCCCAGCTCCGCCAGCTGGGCATCATCAACATGAAGGGGGAGCAGGCGGCCTTCACCGGCGACGAATGCGGCGCCTGGGCCGGCAGCCGCCAGGGCGAAAACTACACCGTCCAGGGGAACATCCTGGTGGGACCCGAGGTCATCAGCGCCGTGGCCGAGCACTTCGAATGGACGGCCGGCAGCGGCATGCCCCTGGCCGAGCGGATGATCCGGGCCCTGGAGGCCGGGCAGGAGAGCGGCGGCGACAAGCGCTGGGGGTACCTGCAGTCGGCGGCAATCAAGATCGCCGATCCCAACCACCCCGGCCGCGGTGGCGACCACATCAGCCTGGCCATCGAGGTGGGCGAGCACCCCGCGCCGGTGGCCGAGCTGAAACGCATCTATTTCACCACGGCCCGCCGCTTCGGCTACCGCCAGTTTTCGGAGATCCGGGGGAACGACGTCCTGGAGCTGAAGCGGATGTTGCACACCCTCGGCTACTGGCACCCGGAGCTGGAGGAATTTCCCGAAGCGCCGAAGTTCAACGTGGATGAGGGACTGCGTGAATCCAACCCCGAAGAGTACCGCAGGAAAGTGGAGGAATTCCGCCAGGCCCGTGAAGCGTACATGGACACCCATGCCGTGTTCGACGCCGAGGCGGTGGCGGCGGTGGACGCCTTCCGCAAGGCCAACGACCTGGAGTGGGAGGGCAATCCCCGCGGGCTGGTGGATGAGCGCTTCATCCGCGAGCTGTGGATGAAGCATCTCTATCATGTGAAACCCGCGGCGGACCCGGTGCAGGAAACGGAAAAATAATCCGCGAAGAGACCCCGACGGGTGACGCCCGCCCGGTCTGTGCCGCCGGACGGACCGGCGGGCCGCCGGGGCGAATGTTTCTGTTGCCTTTGCCGGGCGGAATCTGCTACAAAGAACTCTTTATCCCCGCTGGAATATTTCACCGGCATGGTACGGCCGGCTCCGGTGGGAATGACGAGTGATCTTTGCCGACCCTGTTTATTCACCCATCTCCGAGTCAGTGCCGGCTACCGCGGCGCCGCCGCCACGCCGCCTGACCGTCAGGGTAAGGCTGGAAACGGCCTTGCCTCCCGTTACTTGGAAAGGAGACACTGCATGCGTTCTGTTGCCCGTCTGATGATCCCTGCTTTCATCCTGCTCAGTCTGGTGCTTTTCTGCCCTGCCGCGGAAAATCAGGAGGCTTCCGCTCCGGACAAAAAACCGGTGGTTCACATCACCGAGGAGGTGGAGGTGGTGGCCAAGGCGCCCGAGGCGGCGCCCATTTCGGCCGTGGCCACCGTCGACCGCCAGAAGATCGAGGTGGTGGCCCACAAGGATCTGTCCCAGGCCCTGGCCTATACCAGCGGCACCTATGTTTCCACCGGCACCAAGCGGGAATCCACCCTGCAGATCCGCGGCCTGAGCTCCCAGAAGATTGTGCTGCTCTACGATGGCATCCCCATTTACGAACCGTACTTCGGCTCGTTCGACCTGAACACCATCATTGCCGAGGAAGTGGAGACCATCAAGGTGGTCAAGGGGATGACCTCGGTGCTTTACGGACCCAATGTCCTGGGCGGCGCCGTCAACGTCATCACCCGGCGTCCGGACGCCGACACCTTCCGCTTCACGTCCACCTACGGCAGCTTTGACGAGGTCCAGGTGGCGGCCACCGGCACCGCCCGGCGCGGCCCCTTCGGCTTCCTGGGCTCCTTTTCCTACAACCGGGTGGACGACTTCGAGTACACCAACACCAACGGTGATCACCTTCGCCGGGCCAACACCGATTACGACACCAAAAATTTTACCGGCAAGTTCTACTATTACCCCGGCGAGAGCAGCGAGCTTATGGCCGAGTTCGGCTACATCTCCTCGGAATTCGGCCTCCCCTGGGCCACCGAGCATTACCGGGAGCGCTACTGGCGCTTTTCCGACTGGGACCGCTGGCTGTTCAACGTGGGCGGGACCTTCCCCCTGGGCCAGCTGGGCTATCTCAAGGCCCGCGGCTACTACGTCAAGCACCACAACGTGCTGGACGCCTACACCTCCCCCCAACTGGACGAGAAGGACTGGGTGTCCACGTTCAACAACTACTCTTACGGCGTATTTACCCTTGGATCCGTGATGCTCGATTCGCGCAACGAGCTGAAGTTCAGCTTCAACGCCAAGAGCGATCACGCCCGCACCCAGGACGACCTGGGCGAGGCGTGGGATGAATTTTCCCAGAACACGGTGGCCGTGGGCGTGGAAGACCATTTCTCCCTGAACCGGCAGTGGACCCTGGTGGCCGGGGTCAGCCTCGATTACCTGAACAAGGAGGCGGGCAACAACAAGACGGCCTGGAACCCCCTGGGCGGCGTCCGCTACGCGCCGACGGAAGATTTCCACGTCAGTTTCACCGTGGCCCAGAAATCCCGCTTCCCCACCATGAAGGACCTCTACAGCTCCACGGCGGGCAACCCGGATCTGCGCGAGGAGCGCGGCACCAACTACGAGCTGGGCTTCGGTTACAACCACGGTTTCCGGATCACGGGCGCCGTGTTCTACAACCGGGTGCGCGACCTCATCGAGAGCGTGCGCCTGCCAGACGGCTGGCGGGTTTCCGTGAACATCGGCCGGGCCCGCATCACCGGCTTCGAGGTGGGGGTCGCCCGGGACTGGGACATGGTGCAGTTTTCGGCCAACTACACCTATCTCAACACGGAAAACCTCGACACGGGTCTCGATCTGCCGCTGGTGCCCGAATCCCAGTTCAATGTCATGCTCAACGTCACCCCCTGGCGGAACTGGCGCTTCAGCCTGTGGGGCATCGCCATGGACGAAAGCTTCGCCGACAACCGCGGCGAGCTGCTGCGCGTGCCGGCCTACATGCTGGCCAATGCCGGTGTGACCCGGCAGTTCGAGTACTTTGACCTGTTCGCCAAGGTGGAGAACCTGCTGGATGCCGATTACGTCACGGAACCGGGCTTTCCCATGAAGAGCCGGACCTTCCGGGTGGGTCTCCGCTTCCATGTGGACCGGGATTGATCTCCCGGCAGGATGATGGGGGAGACGGCACCGCGACGCGAACCGTCTCCCCTTGTCGATGGTGGTTCGGGTGCCGCCGCCGGCGGCGGCACGCTGTGCAAATTGAAACATCAGGAAAGGGTCCGCCATGAGAAAATCGGCGTTCGTGTTTATCCTGCTGGTCGGGGTGCTGGCCATCGGCGCGGTGCTGGTCTACCGCTGGCAGAATCATGACAAGCTGGAATACCTGGCCGTGACCGGTGCCACGCCTTTGGCACTGGCCGAGACGGTGCCGGCCGGGATCGACCTGACCGTGGACGGCCGGGTGAAGCAGGAGTATCATTTCGTGGGCACCGCGTTGCGGGCGCTGGCCACCACGCGTCTCCGGACCCGGGAAGTCGATCCGGACGGCAATTTCCTGGGCACCTACGCCCACCTCGGCATCCCCGTGTACAACATTCTCGAGGGGGTGGCGCCGGCCTATCCTCCGGGCACGCCCTTCGACCGGCCGCTGGACCTGGTTGTCCGCTTCACCGCCCGGAACGGCCGCCAGGTCTATTACAGCTACGGCGAGCTGACCATGACCGACGACAGCCTGCCCGTGACCCTGGCCTTTCACCGCCTGCCGGTGCTGCCCACCAAGGATCCGCAGGAGTACACCCTGAACCGTTTCACGGACCGGCTGACGGGTCTGCGGCTCATCGCGCCGCGGGAGCCGGACACGGCCCGCTACCTGGACGACGTGGTGCGGATCAGCCTGCTGCTGCCCCGTTTTCCCGAGGAGATGTTGCCGCCGGTCCGCAAGGGTACGGATTGCGTGGCCGAGGCCCTGACCTGCGTGTCGACGGCGGGGGCGGTGCCGGCCCGTTTCGACGACGTTTCCCAACGGACGGAAACCCGGTGGGTGCGCGTCGGCCACGGCCGCGGCTTCAAGGGGATCGAGCCGAGGGTGAGCGGGTTCGATCTGCGGGCCTTCCTGATCCTCAATTTCCCGGGGCTGACGGAAATGGACCATTTTTTGTTTGTGGGCTGCGACGGCTACCGGGCCCTCTTCTCGGGGCGCGAAATCTTCGCCACCGTCGACGGTGAGGCCATGCTCATCCTGCCGGGACATGTCCGCGAACCGGAGGCGGCCGGGTTCACCCTGGCGCCGGTGGCCGATTTTTTCGTGGACCGGGATGTGTGGGGGTTGTCCCACGTGGTCCATGTCACGGCCGAGGCGGTTGAGTCGGGCCGCTGACAGACTCCGGGCGCGGGGGGTACTCCGGGCTTGCCAAACCCGGAATTCTGATCCTGCCGGGCGCCATTCCTGAATCCGCCTTCCGGCAGGAGGCGGCTATGGATGCGCGGGGGCGAACGGGCGCAGCCTGTGGAGTGCGGCGGCACGACGCCGCTTTGTTTTCGAATCGGCGAGGGAGCACGGGGATTATGTGGAGAGAGCTCGCCGGTTACGGATTGCGACCGATCGATCTGCGCCCCCGCCGGGCTTGTCCCGGCGGGAGCGAGGACTGAAAGCCAGAAAAGAGTATGGGCAGGGAATGGCCACCGCCGGCCTTGTGCCGGTGGGGCCATGCCCTATTTCTCAGCGGTAAGGAGCGCATTTCAGGGAGCGCATTTCATGGGCAAAAAACCCGATCCATGATCATTTTTCCAGTCTGCGGGACGTCGTTGCGGAACACCGCTCCACCGGCGCGAGGCCGGTGGTGGCGATGCGCAAGATGGCCGATCGGCTGGCCGTCAGTCACGGCCCCGCCGGCACGAGGCCGGCAGTGGCCGGCCAGCATCCCCCGCGCCGGCCGGGCAGTCTACTCCTCCGCTGCCAGGGGCAGGCGGATGCGGCAGCAGGTGCCGGGAGTGCGGTCGGGCACAAAACCGATCTCCCCGCCGTTGGTCCGGATCCCCCACCGGGCGATGGACAACCCCAGCCCGGTCCCGCCCTCGGCCCGGGAGCGGGCCTTGTCCAGGCGATAGAAACGTTCGAAGACCTTTTCCTGCTCAAGGGTGGGGATACCAGGCCCATCGTCGCGGACGTCCAGTAACGCCCAGCCGTCGCCGCTTCCCGACAGCACCACCTCGATGTGCCCCCCGTTGGGCGTGTACCGTATGGCGTTGTGCACCACGTTGAGGATGGCCTGGCGGACCGTCGCCGCGTGGACCCGAACGGTCAGCGGGCCATCACCGCGGAACTCGATGTGCTGCGATTTTTCCTCGGCCAGCACTTTCAGGTCATCGATGACGGCGGCCACCATCCCGCCGAGATCCAGGCGGACGGACGGCAGCGCGAACTTGCCCGAATCGCCCCGGGCCAGAATCAGGAGATTGTCCACCAGGTGGGTCAGGCGCTCCGTCTCCTCCAGCATGCTGGCGATGGCCTCGCGCAGCCGGGCGGGCTCTACTTTGCCGCTGAGGGCCACTTCGCCCGTGGCGCGGAGGGAGGTGAGGGGTGTGCGCAGCTCGTGGGAGGCGTCGGCGGTGAAGCGTCGCAGCTGCTCGAAAGAATGCTGCAGCCGGCTGAGGGTGTCGTTGAAGACGACGGCCAGCCGGCCGATTTCATCCCGGGGATTGGGCACGGGCAGCCGTTCGGACAGATTTTCGGCGCTGATGGTGCGGGCCTGCCGCGTCATGTCGTTGATGGGCGCCAGGGCCCGGCCGGCCATGAACCAGCCGCCGGCCACGGCCAGCAAGGCGGCGGCGGGGAAGCCGGCCAGCAGGATCAGGAGCAGGGCGTCGAGGATATGCTCCATGTCGGTGATGTCCTGGGCGAACACCAGCCGGAAATTGTACTCGGGAATGAAGCCGGACTTGATCCGGTAGTGGCGGTCGGCGGGGTCACGCCACGACATCTGCTCGAAGGTGTCGGCAGTGCCGACCACCGCCGACAGGTCCGCCTCCTTCCACTTGTTGGTCTGGTAGACGGTCTCGCCGTCCCGGGTCAGCCGGAACAGGCTGTTGTGCCCCAGATGCATCACGTCGTAGATATCACCGTACGATATGACCACCACAGTGGCCACGGTGTCGTAACCGGTCTCCAGTTTGCTCTGGAACAGATCGTCCAGCTGCTGCCGCACGAACACGTAGATGAGACCCGAGATCAGGCAGAAAAAGAGCAGCATGACGGTGGAGTACCAGATGGTCAGGCGCAGTCGGATGCTCGGTTGACGCCGCATCACACTGCTCCTTCTTTCAGCACGAAACCGACTCCCCGCACGGTCTTGAGCAGGGGTGAGGCGAATGGCGCGTCCATCTTCTGGCGCAGCCGGGCGATATGGACATCGATGACGTTGTCCAGGGGGGTGGCCCGGTCCTGAATCCGCCAGACATCCTGGGCCAGCATCTGGCGGGAGACCACGTGTCCCTGGTGGCGCAGCAGGTATTCCAGGAGTTCGAATTCACGCGAGGTGAGGGGAATTTCCTGTCCGGCCCGGGTCACCCGGCGGGTGACGCAATCGAGCTCCAGGTCGGCCAGCCGGAGGCGCAGGGCATGCTCGTAACGGCCGCGCCGGGTGAGGGCGCGGATGCGCGCCAGCAGCTCGGGGAAGGCAAAGGGCTTGACCAGGTAATCGTCGGCGCCCTGGTCCAGGCCCGCCACCCGGTCGTCCACGGCGTCGCGGGCGGTGAGGATGAGCACCGGCGTCTGGCAACCCTGGCCGCGCAGGGCGGCCAGGATTTCCAGCCCGCTGCGGCCGGGGAGCATCAGGTCGAGCAGGATCAAATCCACGATCTGGTTGGAGGCCAGAAAAAAGCCTTCCTCGCCGGTGGCGGCCACACTCACCTGGTAATGTTCCGCCTCCAGCCCCTCGCGGATGGCCCGGGCGACTTTGGGTTCGTCTTCGATGACCAGGATGTGCATGTCGGATCTCCTTGCCGGTACCGGTTGCCGGACGCCGCCCGCCTTCGTTCCGGAGGGCGGGCGGTGAGTTGCTCTAAGGGCTCGATACGCTCACTATACCACAGCCGCCGGTCGCTCCGGGGAATTTAGCAGGACAGTGGTCCCCGGGAACTCCCCATCAGGGTTGCTTCCGCCGAAAGCTCACGGAAATGCCCTGGCTGCTCACCTGATGCAGGGTGGTCTCGAAAGCGGGATCCCGCCGGATTTCCGCGAGGAAGTCCTGCATGTCCCGCTCGTGGGAGCTGACATTGTGGGCGGTGAAGACCCCGCCGGGCCGGATGCGATCCTTGACCAGGCGCCAGAATTTGATGTAATCAGGTTTCCAGGCGTCCAGAAACACGAAGTCGAAATCACCCTCCATGGCCGGGATTTCCTTGAAGGCGTCGGCGGTGCGGGCGTCGATGACATCGGTGAGCCCGGCGTCCTGAAAATTCCGCCACGCCGCCCGGGCCGCTTTGGCCTCATATTCCAGGGTGATGACCCGGCCGCCCGTCTGCCGGAAGGCCAGCCCCAGCCAGAGGGTGGAGTAGCCGTTGGATGTGCCGATCTCCAGCCCGCGGACATAGCCGTGTTCGACGATGAGGTCGTACAGCAGCCGGCCGTCCCGGCAGGGAATGTTCATCCCGTCGTCGTCGTAGGGCAGGTGCTTGAGGAGGGGCAGGACCTGCCGATCGGTGATGCCGGCGAAGGTTTCGGGAAATACCGCCGCCGGATCGGGCTTTTCGAACCGGTGTTCATCCAGCGGCTGATTGTGGATGATCTCGTCGAACTCGTAGGCGCTCCAGCCGCCCTTGCGGGTCACGGACAGCCGGGTGGGCACCACCACGTCGTCCACCATCCGGTAATTTTCCAGCTGCCACGCGCCGACACGGCACAACCGGCCCGTCTCCTCATCGAAATAGAGCTGCTGCCGGCCGCTGTCCACAGTGACGGCCTCCACGGCCAGCACCGGTCGTCCGTCCCGCTCCTCACGGCCGCGCAGGCGCAGGGTGGGGAACATCTCCCGCAGGTGGAGGATGCCCTGGGGCACCAGGGCCAGGTTCACCACCGACGGCACCCAATCGGGCAGTTCATGGACGCCGTCCACATCCACCCGCCAGCGCACGGTGCCGTCGAAGCCATCCTGATACACGACATCTTGCTGATGATGCACCAGCTGCCACTTGAGCGGGCTGCCGGTGAATACCTCTACGGGAAACTCCGTCCGTTGGGGATCCGTCCAGTTCAGAAACTGCCGGAAGTGGCCGCGGCAAATGCGCGAATGCAGCCGCCGAAGGGTGGCGGCACCGCCCACGGCGTCGATGTGGCGCTGCAGGATGTCCTCCAGCGCCGGCAGGCCCGCATAGACGGCCAGGGTCGCCCCGTCGACGGTGACCCGGACGTCCGGCCACTTGCGGCCGGGTTCCCTGGTCAGCTGAATCAGGGCCCCGGCCCGCCCCTGATGGGCCGCCAGCCGCCCCTCGGCCAGGACGCCGTCCGGTCCCTCCACCGTCCAGGGCGCATCGAGGGCTTGCGGCGCGGCGGTCAGCGTCAGGCGGCACTCGCCGGGCACGATCTCGCGCCGCACATGGCAGCGCACGGGCGGGCTGGCGCTGGTGGACAGGCGCACCGGGTACATGGCGGTGGCATCCTGGTGGCTCTCGATGGCGGGGAACCAGGCCACGCGGCACGAATCGCCGCCGGGCTGGCCGTCGTCGTCGTTGGCGATGACCTGCAGGGCCAACTCCCGGCCGGTAGCAGGGATGATGCCAAGGTTGCGCCACGGCAGCAGGACTTCGACGGTGGTGCCGTCCTTTCCGATCTCCCGGGCGCACTGCACCGTCAACTCAGATGGGTTTGCCTTCTCCGCCCGGTGGTCATAGATGCGATAGCGGAGGGTGGGCTGTTTCGGATCGGCGCCGGCGGTGAGCACCAGCTGGTAGCGGTTGGTGGAGCCGACGGCGGCGGCCACGAAAATCTCCAGGCAGTCCAGCCGCCACAACCGGTTCGTCTCGGCATGCTCCCGGGGGACGTCGTCGCGGATCTGCGCCAGCATCAGCAGGCCCTCGTCGTTCCAGGCGGCCCGGAATGCCACGTCGAAATCGTCGGCGGGCCGGATGTCGCCGTCCGGAGTGGTGAGCAGGTCCACCCGGAAGCCCCGGTCGCCCCAGTCTCCAGCGGCACCGTCGATGGTGACGTCCTCGAGGCGGGGGACCCGGTACGGATCGGCGGATTCAGCGGCGGGGGCCGGTCCGCCGAAAAAGAACTGCAGCAGGAGGCCGGCCAGGGTGATGATGATCCAGTGATGCATGATGAAGCTCCTTGTCATATGATCTCTGTTTATACTCTACGAGGAACCCGAGGGGTTTTGTACTGAATGATTTCTGAAGATCCTGTAAGGTTGGCGGGGGCGCGCGATCTGCCGCCGGGCGGTGCTCGCGACCGAAGGCGGTCCGCCTTGATTGGCCGCCCGGGCTGTAGCGGAGCCGCGCCACGTACAAAAATCGAATATATTTATGGTCCTTTTACATCCAATCGGAAAAGTAGTATGGGAAACATTCGCCGGCCTCCGACGAAACCACCGGGCATGATTCAGACCCGGCCGAAAATCTGAACCTCGGCGCCGGGATATCCCTCAGGAATAAAGCGGAACCAGCTTTTCCCGCTGACCGCGGAGAGAGGTTTTGGCCGACAGCCTCGCTCCCGATGCTGCAACCGGATCAACGAACGGAGAAACGATGAAATTTTTCCGCATCAACGGCGCCCGCCTGATGGCCCGTTTCCTGGACGTCGTCGAAAAAACCGGCAATCTCCTGCCCCAGCCCGGCACCATTTTTGCCCTGTTCGCCCTGGGGGTGATCATCGTCTCAGGCATCGTCGCCCGCTTCGACCTGGCGGTGACCCACCCCGGCACGGGCGAGATCATCCGGCCGGTCAGCCTGTTGTCGGTGGAGGGGCTGCACATCATCCTCACCACCATGGTGGACAACTTCACCGGTTTCGCTCCCCTGGGCACGGTGCTGGTGGCCATGCTGGGCATCGGCCTGGCCGAGAGTACCGGTTTCATCGGCGCCGCCCTCAAGAAGCTGGTGCTGGCGGCCCCGGCCCACCTGCTGACCTTCGTCATCGTGCTGGCCGGCGTGATGTCCAACATCGCCAGCGGGGTGGGCTACGTGCTGCTGGTGCCCCTGGCCGGCATCATCTTCAAGGCGGTGGGGCGGAACCCCCTGGCCGGGCTGGCCGCGGCCTTCGCCGGCGTGTCGGGCGGCTACAGCGCCAACCTGCTGCTGGGCACCATCGACCCCCTGCTGGCCGGCATCTCCCAGGAGGCGGCCCGCATCGTGACGCCCGATTATCTGGTGAACCCGGCGTGCAACTACTACTTCATGGTGGCGTCCACTTTCATCATCGCCCTGGCCGGCACCTGGGTCACGGAACGGCTGGTGGAGCCGCGCCTGCCCAGGCCGGAGAAGACAGGCCCGGCCGAGGAGATCCAGGAACTGACGCCCGCGGAAAAGCGCGGCCTGCGCTTCGCCCTGATCACGGTGCTGGTCATCACCGCCCTGTTGCTGTGGGGCACCATCCCCGCCTCGGGCTTCCTGCGCGACCCGGAAACGGGCAGCCTGCTGCACTCGCCGTTCCTGTCGGGCATCGTCGCCCTGATCTTCATCATCGCCTTCCTCTGCGGCCTGGCCTACGGCTTCGGCGCCGGCACCCTGACCAGCGACAAGGACGTCATGAAAGGGATGAGCAAGGCCATCAGCACCATGGGCACCTACGTGGTGCTGGTCTTTTTCGCCGCCCAGTTCGTGGCTTACTTCGACATGACCCGGCTGGGCCTTATCGTGGCCGTGGAGGGGGCCGAGCTTCTGAAGGCCCTGGGGCTGGTGGGCATCCCCCTCATGATCATGTTCGTCCTGGTGGCGGCCCTCATCAACCTGTGCATGGGCAGCGCCTCGGCCAAGTGGGCCATCATGGCGCCGGTCTTCATCCCCATGTTCATGCTGGTGGGCTACTCGCCCGAGTTCGTGCAGGTGGTGTACCGCATCGGCGACAGCGTCACCAACATCATCTCGCCCATGATGTCGTATTTCGCCCTGATCCTGGCCTTCGTGGAGAAGTACGACGAGAACGCCGGCCTGGGCACCGTCATCGCCCTGATGCTGCCGTACACCCTGGTGTTTACGCTCTTCTGGATGGTGCTGCTGGTCATCTGGATGCTGCTGGGCCTGCCCGTGGGGCCCGGCGCGGAGATCCACCTGCCGGCGGCCTGAGAAAGGCGGCTTGATGTGTCGACTTCTTTTGGCTACGGCCTTGCGCTCTACCTGGCCCTATCTTCATTATAAAAACAATACAGGATCAACATATAAATGTGCGCCATGGCCACAAAGTGCTTGTAGCCGTTAATTTTCGGACGTATAATTCAGCCAAAATATTACTGGTCTCGGCTAAAAACTCCTGCCCGGACACCGCACATTCATCTCACAGTAAGGAATGAGGTGTTTTCGACGGGCAAAAAAGACCCGGTGACACCCGGCATCGGAAAGTCGTCGAGGTGTATGCTGGATGCTGCGGCGTATATCGAATATCCACGGGCAGCTATGGTTCCCATCGATTCAAACCATCACAGTGGGAGGGCAGTCATGAAACAAGCAATCGTATGGTGCATTATTTTTGGGGTATTCCTAGGTTACGGAGTGGCTGAATCTCCGACGGACGCTGATCTGCAGGTACTGCGAGCCGCCCGAAGCGTACGTCTGATTCTCAATCAATCCTACAAAAATGCGCCAGATGCACGGTTGCCTATTGAAGAGGAGACCCGGAAACTGTTCAAGCTGGCCGGCATCACTCTGACGGGTGGCGCCACCGGGGCGGAAGATGTCGCCTTTGCCATCATTGTCGAGGGCAGCCCGCTCACGGAGCAATATTCAGTTATTCCCACGGGATTTGGCGGCTCCACCCGTTATTCCGGCGCCCGGCTCGATATCCAGATGGTTTTTTCTATCGGTGATCGACAGGTGCTGCTCAAAAAGTTCAAAGGGCGTCGCGATACACCGTCCAGCATCTCGTTGGATTCCTACAAAACCCCCAACGATGCGCCGTTTGGGCAAGCCCTGCAAAATGCCGATTTCAAGGGAAACCTGCTGGAGTTGATCGCCCGGGTTTGGGGAAAGAACGTGCTGCTGGCAGGATTGAAGGATGCGGACACCTCCATCCGGCGGGCGTGCGCCATCGAACTGGCCAATCATGGCGACGATGCCGTCGTCAATGCCCTGCTCGATGTCTTGCAGAAGGATGGGGCCATTGGGGAGGAGGCGGCGACATCTCTCGAGAAAATCAAGGATCCCCAATCCGTACCCGTTCTGCTGACGTTGTGCAAGGACAAAAAGGAGAATACCCGCCGTCTGGCGGCGGGGATTCTGGGGGAGATCGGTGATCCGGCCGCCGGCGATTCCCTGCTCCGGCTTCTCAAAGACAAGTCCCCGGCTGTTCGGGAAGCGGCGGTGTGTTCCCTGGGCAAATTGCGCGATCCATTGCATGCAGGAAAATGCATTTCCATGCTGCAGGATCCGGCGGCCAATGTCCGGCGGGCGGCAGCGGAAAGTCTTGGCGGATTCGGGGAAACCTCCGCCGTTGAACCTCTCCTGGGGATTCTCGAAGACAAGGACGCCAACATCCGCCTCGCGGCCCTGTCCTCCCTGCAGATGCTGCCCGATGTCCGTTCTGTAAAGGCACTGCTGTCGTTGCTGGAAGACAACAACACGAAGATCCAGGAAGCTGCCACTGCGGCACTGGCCGAGATCCGTGATCCGGCGGCCGTTCCGGAAATGCGAAAGCACCTGCAACATGAGAAATCGGGCGTTCGCAAGAACGTCCTCATCGCTCTGGCCGGCATCCGGGATCCGTCCGTGATCCCCTGCCTGGTGGAGGCCGTTCGTGATATCGATCAGGATATCCGCAAGCTGGCCCTGGAGAGACTGCAGGCCATAGATGATCCACAGGCGGCGGAGGGATTGCTGGCTGCGTTGGACGATCCGGATGAGAAGGTGCAGGCGGCCATCATGGGCCAGCTGGCCCGGATAAAATACCCGGCCGCGGTGGAGCCGATCTGCGGGAAGCTGAACGACAAGAGTGTTACTGTCCGGCTGGCGGCGATTCAGGCCCTGGGTGAGCTTGGCGACCGCCGGGCGACAGCGGCCTTGGCCGCCTGCCTGGAAAATTCCAACCGTGAGATTCGGATCAACACCGTGAAGGCCCTGGGCAAACTGGGGGATCCGGCCAGTGTCGGTCCTCTTTTGGCCGTTGTCAAAACCGACAAACAGGCCCGGAAGGAAGTTGCAGAATCCCTGGCCGCTATCCAGGAACCAGTTTCCCTGGACAGGCTGTCGTCCGCCCTCTCGGATACCAATGATCTGGTCAGGATGCTGGCAGTGGAACTGGCCGGCCGACAGAAAGCCCCCGAGATGGTGGCCGTACTGATCTCCGCCCTGCAGGATCCTGCTCATGAGGTGAAAAGCAATGCCATCGTTGCCTTGCGTGACTATCATGACGCCCGCGCCGTGGTACCCTTGCTGTACGTGATGTCCATGAGCCGCCTGCGACCGGCGGCGGAGATCACCCTGAAGGCCCATCTTGACGCCACCGCCGTTCCCCATTTGATCAGCGCGCTCAAGGATGAGAAAAGCGAGATCCGCCAGCGGGCCGCCCATTATCTGGGCCAATTGAAGTCAACAGAGGCGGTGGATGCCCTCTCCTTTACGCTACGGGATCCTGTTATTTCCGTGCGTCAGGAGGCGGCGACGGCGCTGGGCAACATCGGGGACAAGACGGCGGTGGAGCCGCTCATCCGTACCCTGAAGGACAAGGAGCGGTCGGTGAGAAAGGCTGTGGTGGCCGCCCTGGGCGATATCGGCGATATACGGGCGGTCGAGCCGCTGATCAACGTCCTGAAGGAAAAAAATACCTCTATCACAGTAGCTGCCGCCGACGCATTGCGGAAAATCACCGCCATGACCTTCGGGACTGACCGATCCCAATGGAAAGCGTGGTGGAAGAAGAACAAGAAGCAATTGTTAGCCGCACGCTGATGAAAATGAAGGCCATGGCATTGTTTCGTTTGCTCCGCGGCTGGGGATGACGGAGGGTGTTTCAGCGACGCCCGGAGCCGGCCTGCTTCAAATCCAGGTCAGTCATTCAAGCGCATCGTGAGGATCCTTTTTTACAGTCAGGAAGGCTTCATGGTGCGTCCAGGCTGGCCCACGGTAGTGCGGGAAAATCCAAATCCCCCCTGTTCTGCCTTAGACAGGTATGATATTGATTCGGGAGTGTTTCATCATCCGGATTCTAAAGGAAATGGGCATTCGGGATTGGAGTCCCTCAGGATGCAGTGCCATTGCCCGGATTCCTGTAAACCCTTCGACGACGGGAGAATGAACTTTCCTCCATCGAGGAGTGTCGAATTTGTAAACGGATAATGAAGGCGGAAGATGTGGACGGGAGCCGTTCACCTGTCAGGAAGATTACAGCAGGGGGAGTGATCATGAAACAACTGTCTGTGTGGATGATGGTTCTGGTGATGTTGGGCTGTGCCACACGGATCCGGACGGTGGCGCCCATGAAGACGCCGGTCCCGCTTTCCGCCGAAGCGCGTGAACGGGTGGCGGAAGGGGTCGGATTGCATGACCAGGGTGATTACGCGGGAGCCATCAGAAAATATGAAGAAGCCCTCGCGCTCAGTCCATCCAATCACCTGATATACTACGAGATGAGCTACGCCTATTTCATGATGGGCGAGTATCAGAAGAGTCTCGATGCTGCCCGCCAGGCCGCCACCTACCAGTCGGATATATTGCCGGTAATCTATATGCAGATCGGTTCCTGCCTTGATGGATTGGACAAGCCCCAAGAGGCCGTTGCCGCCTACGAGGAGGGGTTGCGCCTGGCGCCTGATGATCACCTGCTCCATTACAATCTGGCCGTCACCTACAGAGGCATGAAACAAAAGGAACAGGCCATGGCCCATCTGAAAAGAGCCATGCTGTCCCGGGCAACCCATCCCAGCAGTCATCTGGCCCTGGCTACCCTGTATGCCGAGGATGGCTACCGCATCCCGGCCCTCCTGGCGTATTGCCGGTTTCTCGTTCTGGAACCGAACTCCCCTCGATCGGGACAGGCGGCCATGACTGTCCAGCAGCTGATCAGCGCCGGTGTTTCCAAGGACGATTCGGGCGCCATCTCCATCACGATGGCCGCGGATGAGCCGACGTATGACGGTGACTTCGGTGCCATCGGCCTGACCTTGTCGATGAAGAGGGCTCTCCGTCATGATTCGGAAAGCGCCCCCAGGCAACCCATTGAATATATCGTTGATGAACTGCAGACCATGTTCACGGTTATGAGAGAGTTGACCGAGAACGAAGAATTTGAGGGATTCGCCTGGCAATACTACGCGCCATTCTTCATCGAGATGGAGAAGAAAAATTTCGTGGAACCGTTTGTGTATCATATTTTCCGGCTGGCCGATGATCCCGGGATCCAGGCCTGGCTGGAGGAGCACCCGGCCGAGATCAACCAGATGGTGAAATGGGCGGTTGCCTACGAATTTCAGGCAGAATGGACGGCACTCCGCCCGCTGGTTTCAGCATCGGAACATCCGTCGCCAGCCACGCCGTGATTCATTTTCCGCCTGGTTCAGCCCGGGGAAATGACCTGAGGTGTTCTTGCGGTTGCCGCCCTCATCGGATCTGCAGGGACCGGATGATCCCCTCGCATTCCTCTTCATCGAACGTGGCGGCCAGGGTGATGTACTTGATCTCCCAGATGTAATTACGATTGGTGACGTGATACATGACGCCGAATATCTCCTTGCCCTGCCAGGTGTAGGCATAGTGGTACCAGCGCCCGCGGACGCCGGGATACGACTGGTCGCCGCTGATCATGATGGCGTCGGGATGTTCCTGCCGCTCCCGGACGATCTCATCCAGCTGATAATCATGGAGGGACTTCTTTTCCTGGTTCGATTCCACCGTCACGAACAGGGCCTTGGTAACCTCCTTGTAATCGGGCGGCGGGCGGTAGTTGAAGAAAAGGCGGTAATTGATGTTCTGGCGGGGCCAGAATCCGGGCGGAACCTGGATGGACAGGAACATCCCGTCGCTGTGTTCCTTCCAGCCCCGGGCCGCTTCGAGAGCGGCGACGGCCTTGTCCATGGCCGCCACCGCCTGGCGGAAAGTGGCGTTCAGAGCGTCGTACCCCTCGGGCGTGGCGCTCACCTGAAAGGAAGCCAGGGTTTGGCTCATCCCTTCCTGGGCCCGCCACAGATGCTGCATCAGGCCCAGGGGGGAGTGGGCCGGATCCGCCTTGTCGCCGGAGGTGTCGGGAACGATGATCTTGTCGTAATTCTCCACGGCGCTACTCAGCCATTTGCGTCCCTCTTCCAGTTTGGCGAGATTGTTGTCATCGCCGCCGGCCCGCTTCTGCTCCAGCAGCCGGTCCAGCTTGTACAGGGCGCAATGCGCCTGGATGGCGGCGGGGAAAGCCAGGTATTCATCCTTCAGGGTCTGGATGCCCGCCTGTTGCGGGAATCCCGGCCCGGCGGCCAGGACAAGGATGACCAGGAACAGCAGGGTGGCGCAGCGACCGGATGGTCTACTGCCCGGAACAGTGATAGCAGGATTTGTCTTCTCCATATGATGGCTCCCTGAGATGGGTCGCCGGGGTTGACCCGATGATCTCACACAGCCGGCCGCGCTCCATGCCGCGGAACTCCAGACCGGCTGACTGCGACGGGTTCTCCGCCCTGACCCCCCCAAAATGTTCGTATTGCGTATTCCATCAACCCGATCATGATATGTTTTTCAGGATGTTGTTCCAATTGTACCATGAACGTGCCGGATCAGGGGGACGTCGGGATCGGAAGCTGAACTTGGGCGAGTCTTTTTTCATCGGTATGGGATAGTATAATGGAGCGGTATCGTCGCGTTGCGTTCCCGCCCGGGCGCAGGTGGCGGACGATGGATGTTCAGCAAGAGAGAGGGAAAAATGGGTCAAAAAAGTGTGTGGCGCGGCTGGATATTTCTGTGGCTGCTGATGATGGCTGCCGGCCTGGCGGCGGCGGTGACGCGGGCGGACATGGCCCGGCTGCACGAGCTCCACGCCGCCGGCGACTACGGGGCGGCCATCGAATTCGCCCGGGGCCTTCAGGCCAACGAACCGGAGAACACGGACCTCATGGTCATCCTGGCCGGCCTGCATTCCCTGGCGCAGCAGCCGGCGGCCGCTGTTGACTGGCTGGGCCGGGCCGTCGGGGCCGGCTTCGCCAACTACCCGCAGCTGGACCGGGACACCGACTTCGACACCATCCGCGACCGCAAGGAATACCGTGAGCTCCATTATGCCGTCCGGCGCAACGCCGTGCGTGAGATGGAAGGGAAGGCCATCACCCTCAAGGCGGGGGAGTGGACCGATCTGGAACTGGCGGGCGAGACCGACCTGCCGCGGGTGAAGGTTCAGCTCTCGTATGACTATGCGCAGCTGGAAATCAGGGCCGAAGTGCGGGACAACCATTTCAGGGACGGCCACCGCGCCTGGCGCTACGGTGACGGCTTCACCATCAATTTCACGGCACCCGGGGATTTCCGCGACGCCTACAGCGACCGGTTCCACGCCTACGGCTTCTGTCTGGAGAAGGGGCAGCCCCAGGCCGTCCTCATCAACCACGACAACACCTATTCCCTGCGACCCGTCGACGAACTGCGGCCCCGCATCGAGACGGACCCCGCCGCCGGCATCGCCCGCTACCACATCACCATCCCCTGGGAACACCTCTATCCCTTTCATCCGCTGCTGGAGAAGAAATTCGGCCTCAACATGGTCTACATCAGCCAGAACGACGACGGCACGCGGCGGATTCTCCAGTACATCAGCGATGACCGCTACGATGCGGAGGGGGTCAGTATCCGCCGCTTCGCGCCGGTGATCCTGACACCCTCGCTCCAGACGCCCCTGGCCGCCGCCGGGGTGCTGCCACAGCGGCTGGTCACCACGGCGGACGTCCCCTGGCGCCTGGCCGTGTGGAATCCCGAAGAAGGCCAGGTGACGGTGCGGCTGAAGTTGCTGGATGAAGCGGGCGCCAGCCTGGCCGAGGAGGCGGTCACCCGCCAGCTGCCCGTGGGCCGGACCTGGCTGGAAGGAAAGCTGAGTCTCCCCGCCGGTGCCGGCCGGCTGACCCTGCGAGCCACCCTGAACGGCAAGGTGGCCTGGGCGGACGACTTCCTGCGCTACGATCCGGACCTGCTGGCCAAGGTGGAGAAATTGCTGGCTGCACCGGTCGCGGAAAAGACGGCCCCCATCACCGCCACCAGCCGCGACACCCTCCGCTACCGGCTGACGCGGCTGCGGGAAGAGATCGGGCGCTTCACCGGGCGGGACGACCTGGCGGCCGTCCACACGCAGCTGATGGATCTGGCGCGGCTGCAGAAGGACTTTGCGGCGCAGGGTTCCGTGTACACCCGGCCCGGCTACCTGTTGGCGGCGTTCGCCTCGCCCCGGGACGGTAGCCTCCAGCCGTTCTCGCTGGTGATCCCGGAGGATTTCGATCCCCGGGAACCCGTGGATCTGGTGGTGGCCCTGCACGGCAGCGGCGTGGACGAAACGGGCTTCGTGCGCGCGGCGGCACGGATGTTCGCCGGAAGGCAACTCCTGTTCGTGGCCCCCCGTGGCCGCGGCCTCAGTGACTGGTGGATGGGCGCGTCGGAGCAGGACGCAGTGGACCTGGTGCGCCTGGTCAAGGGGATGTTCACCATCCGCCGGACCGTCGTCAGCGGCTTTTCCATGGGCGGCTACGGCGTGTGGCGACTCGCTTTCGGCCACTCGGCACTGTTCGACGCCGCTGTCTGCGTGTCGGGCACACCCGTACCCCCGGGCGATGACACGCCGGAGAACGACATGCGGCGGTTCGTGGGGCAGGGGAAGGACCTGCGCTACCTGGTCATCCACGGCACTGCCGACCGGGCGGTGGGTATCGCCGGTACCGACGCGTTTGTCGACGCCTTGCGGGCGGCCGGCTATGCGGTGACCTACCACCGCGTGGACGGCGGCGGCCACGGCGATTTCAGCGTCGGTGAGCTGCTGGAATCCTGGCTGAGCGACCGGCTGGACAAGCCGGCGAACTAGCGGTGGCTGGCGGGGCGGTCCCGGCCGGACAGAAGCCGTGGCCGGTGGAATGAATCATTTCCGCAATTGCTGCACCTAACCGGGGCATGAAAGAAACCGTTTCCCCCGGACGCTCTCGTGGTACAATCCGTCGCAGCCGATTCCCGTCGGACGGAATCACGCGGCGGTTGCACCCGACGCCATGGCCGCGGGGGAGGGAGCGCTCATGAAACAGCCCAAGGGCATCTACCTGGCCGGCGCCGACAAGGACGCCGGCAAGACCACCCTGAGCCTGGGCCTGCTGGCGACCCTCAACGAACGCCTCGGCCGCGGGGCGGCCTTCATGAAACCCATCGGCCAGAAATCAGCCCAGCTGGACGGCACCGCCGTCGGCCAGGACTCCTATCTCATCGAAAAGGCGCTGCACCTGGGACTGTCGCTGCGCTACACGGCGCCGTTCGTGGCCTCGTCCGGCTCGGCCGAGGATTACCTGGCCACGGGCAAACCGGGCTACATCGCCCGGCGCATCCTGCGCGCCTACCATCGCCTGGCCGCCAAGCACGACCTGGTGGTGGTGGAGGGGACGGGCCATCCCGGCGTCGGCGCGGTGTTCGATCTCTCCAATGCCGCGGTGGCGGCCCAGCTGGGGACCCCCGTCCTGCTCATCATCGACGGCGGTATCGGCAGCACCATCGACCGGTTCACCCTGTGTCGCGCCCTGTTTCAGCAGGAAAACGTGCCCATCCTCGGCGTCATCATGAACCGGGTGCTCCCGGCCAAGATGGACAAGGTCCGGGCGGCGGTGGAGCCCTGGTTCCGGCGTCAGGACGTGCCCATCTTCGGCTGGATCCCCTACAACAGCGCCCTGACCAAACCCTCCCTCGGCGTGCTCAACCGCGAGCTGAAAGCCGAAACCCTCCACCTGGCCAACGGCGGCGAGGCCATCATCGCCGACTATGTGGCCGCGTTCGAGAACGTCGAGACGGTGATGAAGGAAGTCGTCGCCAAACCGGACAGCATTCTGCTGGTGCATCACACCCGGGGCGACGTCATGGACGCCCTGCTGGCCCGCAAGCTGGCCGGCACCCTGGAGACCGGTCCCCGGGCGGTCATCCTGTGCGGTACAACGCCCGACGCCGTCAGCAGCGGCAAGAACCACATGGCCGAGGCCTGCCAGAAACTGGGCATCTCCCTGTTCCAGACCGACTATTCGCCGGGCCGCATCGCCTCCATGATGCACCACAAGATCTACAAGGTGGAACCGGAGGAGAGCGTCAAGATTCGCGAGATCATCAAGCTGGTGGGAGAGCACGTCGATGTGGACGCCATCCTGGAGCGGCTGGAGATCCTGCCCGGCGGCCCCCGCCGCAAGGGATCCATTTTTCGCAAGCTGTTGGCCCTGCCATGGCGGAAGAAGCGACGGGAAGACGGCGCCGCAGCGCAGTCGGATCATCTTCCCGAATCGTGATGGCATGGACAGAAAATGCGTCCGGCCTGCCGAAAGGACGATGTTCGCATGAAAGTTCCGGCGGCGGTATGTCAGCCGGTGAGCCCGGCCCGGATCTGGCGCGAGCGGCGGAAGAAGGACAGCACCAGGCAGAACAGGCTGACGCCGAGCACATAGAGGGGAACACCCAGCCGAAGTGATTCCGGATGACCGCCCACGAAATCCAGGGCCGGCGCGCCGTTGATCAGCACGTACCAGATCATGGTGAACAGGACTTCAAAAAATTTCCCGCTGCCCGTGAAAATACCCAGGCAAAGAGCGAGAGAGCTGACGGCCATGGCGCCCAGGACGGGCATCCAGAAGCCGTACAAATTCCCGGTGACCAGGCAGCGTGCCATGATGGGCAGGGACAGTACCAGCGCCCAGGCGAAACCGGCCAGCCAGGCTGCCGGCAGCTGGCGGCGGAGCGGGTAAGCGGCGGCAAAGACATACTCGTGGGTGCGGTGGGCCAACTCGCGGGAGCCCATGCCCGAGAAGACCAGCACCTGGAAGAAGAGCAGGGTGGGGAGCAGGGCCTGGTGGGCGACGGCCAGGGGGGCGACGGCCGTGGCGATGAACAAGCCCAGCGTAATGATTTTCCACCAGACGGATCGCCCCCGCAGCAGGAGAATCAGCTCGGCTATCACCTGACGGATGACACTGAAGCGCCGGCCGGCGGGCGGCAGGTCGAAGAAGGAGATCGCCCCGATCCCGACCCCCTCGGGTGCGTGGGGGGTGTCGCCTCGTGGACGTCTCTCCCGCCGTGATTCCCGCCGTCCCGATCGGGCCGGATCGAACCGGTGGAAGAGCAGGGCGGCCGGCACCAGCAGCAGCATCATCACCGGCAGCCACAGAAAACGGTAGCCCCAGGGATAGGATCTGAACGGGAGGCCCGGATATAAAAAGGTGCGCTCGGTCTTGTCCAGCAGGGGGAAATTGAGAGTGAATCCGCCCCGGTATTCAGGGTCGATCTCCCGCAGGGTTGAGGTCATGGACTCATGGATGGTGGCGAAGCCGCACATGTCCAGCACCTGTCCCGCCGGTGAATGCAGGTCCACGCCGCTGAAGAATTCCGTAGGGGCCATCAGCAGAAATATCCACAAAAAGTAGTAGAGAATATTCACCAGACCGCGTTTGAGCCAACGAAAGGCTTCGCAGAAGACGGCCAGGCCGGCGATGAAAACCAGCGGTACAACACAGGTGATCAGGAGCGGCATAAAGAGTTCGACGGGTCGGAAATCACCGGCCTCGTGCTTGACGAGATACGCCACGAAAATGACCACTTCCACCACCAGCACCATGGACAGCAACACGGCCAGGTTGCTGAGCATCTTGCCGGCGAGGTAGGCGTAGTTGCCGACGCGGCTGGCGGCCACGATTTCGCCAACGCGGGTCTCCTGGTCCCGCCGGACGGCGTTGCTGACCAGGTAGAAGCCCACCAGGAACAGGTAGACGGTGCTGACCAGGGCGGCCATGGTGCCGATCCAGGCGGCGTTGTTGAGGCCGCGGTACTCGCCCAGGGCCACGCCCGATTCCGTCGCCCCCGCCGGCGGGATGATGGCGTAGGCGATAGTGGCGCAGATGCCCAGCAGGATGAGGAAGCTGTAGCGGCGGATCCGTTCCAGGAAGTCGGCCCGGGCGATGTGATAGACGCTACGCATCAGCGGCTCTCCCGGCTCGCGTTCCGGGTGAGGAACAGATAGGCGTCTTCCAGGGTGGGTTTGACCGGTTGCGGATCCCGTCCGCCGGGTGCGTCGGAGTTGCGGATGATGTAGCGCACCCGCCAGATCTCATCCTCCCGCATCAGGTTGCTGACCAGGTAGCCGGCCTTGAAGCCTTCCAGCTCGGCCGGCGGTACGGCCGCTTCGAAGACCCGGTTCTCCACGTGGCGCAGGATCCGCGCCGCCGCGTTGCGTTCCAGCAGGCGGCCGCCGTTCATGATGGCGATGTCGCCGGCGATGGTCTCGATGTCCGACACGATGTGGGACGACAGGATGATGACCCGCTCGCCGGCCAGTTGGGAGAGCAGTTGCCGGAAGCGGACCCTTTCCTCGGGGTCGAGGCCGACGGTGGGCTCGTCCAGGATGAGGATGGCCGGGTCGCTGAGCAGCACCTGGGCGATGCCGATGCGCTGGCGCATCCCGCCCGAGAAGGTGCCCACGGGCTGTTTTTTCACGGTCAGGAGGTTCAGCTGATCCAGCAGGGACGCGATGCGGCGGCGGGTGCCGGGCCCGTTCAGGCCCTTGATGGCGGCCATGTACTCCAGGAACTCCACGGCGTTGAGGTGGGGGTAGACGCCGAAATCCTGGGGCAGATAGCCCAGGTCCTGCCGCAGGGCGTTGGGGTGGCGGCGGATGTCCCGGCCGTTCCACAGCACGCGGCCACGGGTGGGCCGGGACACGGTGGCGATGATGCGCATGAGGGTGGATTTGCCGGCGCCGTTGGGACCCAGGAGTCCCAGAATGCCCGGACCCAGCTCCAGGCTGAAATCCTCCAGGCCGGTCTTGCCCCCCTTGTAGATCTTGGTCAGGTGTTCGACAGTCAGACGCATGATGGTTCGCCTTTCGGACCAGATTGAGCGCGACGAGGTATGTCCCGGCGACAACTGAATCACAGAACGATTTTCGGGCAGAAAAAGTTCGACATTTGTGTTGAGTGGAGGCTTGGGGGATGCGGGTCGAACGGTCCTGTGTCCCCTGACGGCCGGCCCGACCGGAATGCCCCCGCTTGTGTTTGGCCCGTCATCCGCCTATAATAACGGCAGGTCCCGTCCCACATTCAGAAGGAGGAATCATGGTTCAGTCACCCGTGGCTCTGGTCACCGGCGCTGCCTGCGGCATCGGCCGGTGCGTCGCCCGGGAGCTGGCCGGGGAGGGTTATGCTGTCGCCGCCGTGGCCCGGACCCTGGCCGATGGGGAGCGGCCGGGGCTGGCGGCGCTTTGTGCCGAGATCGAAGGGCGTGGGGGGCGGTGCCTTCCCCTGGCGGCGGACGTGGCCGATCCGGACACCCACCCCGCCCTGGTACAGGCGGTCATGGACAGCCTCGGCCGCATCGATATCCTGGTGTGCCGCGCGGAACTGGCCGCATCGCCGGGACGGGACATCCTGGCGGCGGAGCCGGACACATTCGACGCCGTCCTGGCTGCAGGTCTGCGCAGCCCCTTCTTTCTCGGCCGGCGGGTGGCCACCCAAATGGTGGCCGACATGCACCGCCTGGACGATTATCGGCCGCTGATGGTGTTCATCACATCCATTTCGGCCCGAGTGTCGTCCACCGACCGCCCGGCATACTGCATTTCGCAGGCCGGTCTGAGCATGGCCGCCCAGGTGTTCGCCCATCGCCTGGCCGGCGAGGGGGTGACGGTGTACGAGGTGCGGCCGGGCATCATCGCCGCGGAGATGCCGGCGCCGGAGCGGTCCATGTACGACCGGCTCATTGCCGACGGCCGGGTGCCGCAACAGCGCTGGGGCGAGCCCGGGGATGTCGCCCGCTGCGTGCGGGCCCTGGCCCGGGGCGACCTGGCCTACGCCACGGGCAGCGTGCTGGAGCTCAGCGGCGGCATGCAGATCCGCCGCCTGTAAGCCTGTTCCCTGTCCGGCGGAGCCATAGACCGGACCGCATTGGGCGGGGGCTGCCGTTCGGCGGCGAGCCGGTCCGCGATGGGGCAGACCTTTTCGCCGACTGGACGTGGGCGGTCATGTGCCGGCGGCCACGTGTTCTGCGGGAGGGAACCGACCGGTGACGAGAGGAGGTATGGCATGCTGAGACGGGAATTCGTTCGCCTGATGGGCGGCACGGTCGCCGCCGGCGCGCTGTCGACCCGGGCGCTGCAGGCCTGGCCGCGCCTGGAGGATGTCCTGCGGGCCGAAGGCGCACGGCCCGATTCCGCGCACTTCTGGCGACTGGTGCGGGGGCAGTTCCTGCTGGACAGGGACGTGGCTTATCTGAACACGGGCGGACTGGGCGCCTCGCCCCTGCCGGTCATCCGGCGGCTCAAGGAGTTGATCGACGCCGAAGAGTGCCATCCCAGTGCCGGTCACGACGAGCCGGACTGGTGGCGCTTCAAGGAAAAATTCGCCCCCTGGTTCGGCCCGGGCATCTTGCCACAGGAGCTGGCGCTGACGGGCACCGCCACCGAGGGCATCAACATCGTCCTGAACGGATTGCCATGGACGGCCGGCGATGAGGTCATCACGTCGACCCACGAACACCCGGCGGTGAATGTGCCGCTCCTGCTGAAACGGCTACGCCAGGGAATCGTCATCCGCACTTTCGAGCCCGACGTGGAGCGCGGATCGGGCAACACCGAACGCATTGCCGCCCTCATCACCCCGCGCACCCGGCTCATCATCATCAGCCACGTCACGTGCACGCTGGGGCAACAGTTTCCCGTCGCCGAGATCGGCGCCCTGGCCCGTGCGCGGAATATCCTGTTCGCCCTGGACGGCGTCCAGGCCATCGGCCAGGTGCCGCTGGATCTGAAGAGCGCCGGGGTGGATTTCTACGCCGTCAGCGGTCACAAGTGGATGCACGGCACAAAGCGGACGGGGATCCTGTACGTTCGGGAGGACCGGCTCGATCTCCTGCAGCCCACCGTTGTCGGGGCGTATTCCAGCACCCGGTACGACATGGCGACACAGACCCTCACCCTGCACCCCACCGCCCAGCGCTACGAGTTCGCCACCCAGAACGAGGCCCTCTTCTACGGGCTGGCGGCGGCGGTGGAGTTCATCGATACCATCGGCCGGGACGTCATCAACGCCCACAACCGACGGCTGAGTGAGGCGTTCCATGAGGCCCTGGGCGACATTGGCGGCGTGAAGATCCTCTCGCCGCGGGAGCCCGAGTGGCGGACGCACATGATCACCTTCCGCCTGTCCGGCCGTGACAACGAGGCGGTGTATGACGAGTTGGTGCGGCGGAAACTGCGGGTGCGGAAAGTGAACGAGCATGCCCTGGACGCCATCCGGGTCTCGTTCGCCCTTTACAACGACGAGAGGGAGCTGGACCGCCTGCTGACGGAAATCCGCGACCTGGCCCGTTCCTGAGCGCGACGCCGGCTCAGGGGAACTTTTCCCGCCGAAAATTCGTTGTTCATGTTGTACTCAATCATATGAGCGGCCTTCCCCATATGCAAGGTCGTCGAAGGAGCATGCAGCATGAGTCGACATATGTTTGCGGTGATGGCCATCACCATTCTCTCCCTGACCGCCCTGGGCTGCCGGTTCATCGATCTGGGCAAGTCGGTGCGTGGATCCGGCAACATGACGGAGCAAACCCGCGCCGTCGGGGATTTCCGGGGCATCTCCCTGGGCGGTGTCGGCACGGTGTTCGTGGAGTTCGGCAATGAAACTTCCCTGCGCATCGAGGCCGAGGACAATCTGCTCCCCTACATCGAGACGGAGGTGCGCGGCGACGTGCTGAAGATCGGCAACCGCCCCATGGTCAATCTTCGTCCGCGGGAGGAGATCCGCTACTACGTGACGGTCCGGTATCTCGACCGGCTGTCCGTTTCGGGCAGCGGCGAGATCCGGGTGCCCGAGATGCGGTCGGAGCGCCTTGACGTCCGGGTCAGCGGCTCGGGCGATCTCGAAATACGACGCTGGGAAGGCGAATACATGGAAGTCTCCATCAGCGGTTCGGGCGGCGTCTTCATCGGCGGCGGCCACGGGTTCGAGCAGGAGATCCATATCAGTGGCTCGGGCGACCTGAAGGCGCCCGAACTGACCATGGACAAGGTGGATGCCTCCCTCAGCGGCAGCGGCACGGCCGCGGTGCACGTGCGCGACCGCCTGAAGGCCACTATCAGCGGCAGCGGCACCTTCTTCTATTCGGGCGAGCCGGCCATCACCACCAAGACCAGCGGCAGCGGCCGCGTCGTTCGGCGCTAGGCGTCAGGCCCGCGATTCCGGGAGAACGGTCGCCGTCGGGAACCATGGGCATCGACGGCGATACGGCTCCCGATGGCCCGACCATATTGGATAGTAATCTCGCGCTGAATGCGGTCTTTTGTCCGCCACCGCCTTGTGCTACACTCAGCCCATCTCCGCCGGTTGCACGGCCCGGGCCGCCGGCGGAACTCGTCCGGGGGAGTGTAAACGTCATGTCTCTCACCACCTTTCTCACCAGCGGCATCCTGCTGATCCTGGCCCTGGCCCTGCTCATCCTGCGGCGGCGCTTTCCGCTGCTGCGGCGCAGCGCCCGCCTGGTTTTGCTCCTCTTCGCCGTGCAGCTCCTGCGGGACGCGGCCGCCGCCGGCCTGATCGACCTGTCCATCCACCTGCTCAAGGCCGCCAACGCCCTCTTCATCTTCCTGCTGGTGGCCCTGGCCATCTACCTGTTCAAGGATATCAGCCAGGCCTGGCTGATCCAGCGCGGCATCACCGTCTCCAAGCTCTTCTGGGACCTGCTCATGGGCGTGGCCTACGCCATCCTCATCCTGGTGCTCCTCAAGGAGATCTTCAACATCGACGTGACGCCCCTGCTGGCCACGTCGGCCGTCATCACCGTGGTCATCGGCCTGGCCGTCCAGGATACCCTCATCAACCTTATCGCCGGCACGGTGTTCCATTTCGAGGATACCCTGCGCCGCGGCGACTGGATCCAGCTGGACGACCTGGTGGGGCAGGTGCGCGAGCTCACCTGGCGCACGGTGCAGCTGGTCACGCCTGACCAGGAGGCGGTCATCGTGCCCAACCAGGACCTGACGCGCAAGCAGTTCGTCAACCTGACCCGGGAGGGGGCCGCCCGGGTCATGGAGATCGGCGTCAGCTACGCCGACGATCCGGACCTGGTCATGGGCGTGCTGCGCCAGGCCGTGCTCTCCACGACGGGCGTGCTCTGGAACCCGCCGCCCGTTATCTACATCCAGTCCTTCGCCGATTTCTCCATCGTCTACCGCGTCCGCTTCTTCATCAAGGACTACACCCACTTCCGGCGCCTGGAGGGGGAGGTGCGGCGGTCCATCTGGTACTTCTTCCGGCGCCACGGTATCACCATTCCGTTCCCCATCCGCACCCTGCAGCTGGAGCGTCGCAAGGCCGAACCACCGGCCCCGCCCGACGGCCATGTGGCCGAGGCCGTGGCCCAGGTGGAGATGTTCCGCCAGCTGGATCCGGCCGAGCTGGCCGCCGTGGCCAAAACGGCCGAGATCATGGAGTACCCGGCAGGTGCCGTCATCGCCGCCGAGGGGGAGGTGGGTCGCTCCATGTTCGTCATCCGCCGCGGCAGCGTGGAGATCCTCAAGGGAACCCGCAAGGTGGCCCAGCTGGGGGTGGGCGACATCTGCGGCGAGATCGCCCTGTTCACGGGCGACCCGCGCGGCGCCAGCGTGGTGGCGGCGGCGCCCCTGGAGGTGCTGGTGGTCCACAAGGCGGGCTTCGACGCCATCCTCAAGCAGAATAAGGAATTCGTGGCCAAGATCGAACGGATGGTGACGGCGCGCCTGCAATCCACCGCCGACAAGATGGCCGCGCCCCGCAAGTCGGACGCCGACAACACCATCATCCGCCGCATCCGCAAGTACCTCCTGGGCGAGTGACGCCGGGCCGAAGATTGCCGCCATTCACCCTTCCTGCCGCGGCATGTTGTCATGTTCACCCGATACACAAACGTTGATTTATCCCGGCATTGGCCGGAACGCCCCCCGGTCAGACTGCGACCTGAATCGCCCGACACCCCGGTCCCCGAAAAAATATTCAGCCTCATCGAACAAATCGCCGGCCGTTTACGTAATTAGAATCAAAATTCTAATTTTGGGAGGCCCTCATGAATCACAGTATCCCATCCCCCGGCGGTATCCCGCGCCGGTCGGTCCACGGCCGACGCACTGCCCGGCCGGTGTCCGGCCGTGGCCTGGCGTTGATTCTCCTGCTGTTTTTCCTGCCGGGCTGGCCACTGATGGCTCAGGCGCCGGCGGATCTGGAGCGGCTTGTGGACGAGCAGTTCGCCGCCGCCAACCTGGAACGCTGGCACGTTCCCGGGGCTGTACTCGTCGTGGTGCAGGACGGCACCGTCCGGCTGATAAGGGGCTACGGTGTCGCCGATCTCCACAGCCGCCGGCCCGTCGAGCCGATGCGGACCCTGTTCCGCGCCGGCTCCGTGTCCAAGGCGTTCACGGCGGCCGCGGCCATCCGGTTGAGCGAACAGGGACGGTTGTCGCTGGATATCGACGTCAATGAGTATCTCCGTCGCGTCCGGCTGGAGGACACCTGCCCGGCGCCCGTGACTCTGCGCCACCTCCTCACCCATACGGCCGGCCTGGCCGAGTACATCCACGGACAGCATCCGCGGGCCGCCGCGGACTGGCTGCCGCTGGCGGAATACCTGGCCCGCCGTCTGCCGCCCCGCGTCCGGCCACCCGGCGAGCTCTTCAGTTACAACGATCACGGCTACTCCCTGGCCGGACTGGTGGTCCAGGACGTGGCGGGCATCCCCTACGAGGATTACATGGAACGGGAGATCCTGGCGCCGCTGGGGATGTCCCGCAGCACGTTCAGCCAGCGCCCGGCCGGGAGTCTTTTGGGCGACCTGGCCGTCGGCTACAGATTCACCGACAACCGCTACGTCGCCTACTCCCTCGACTATTGCCAGACGGTGCCGGCCGCCGGCCTGTACACCACCGCCGGCGACATGGCCCGCTTCATGATGGCCCTGCTGGACGGCGTCCGCGGCGACGACGGCGACGCGCAGATCCTGTCGGCGGCCGGTGTCGACCGCATGTTCCAGCGCGCCTTCGCCCATCATCCCGCCCTGCGAGGGCGGACCCTCGGCCTGTCGGAGATGTTCACCGACGGACGCCATGTCCTCTTCCACGACGGCGCCATGCCCGGCTTCAACAGCCGGATGTGCCTGGTGCCGGGCCAGCGGTGCGGCTTCTTCCTGGCCTGGAACTCGGACAGTCTGGCCCCCAAGTTCCGCCTCACCAATGTATTTATGGATGTCTTCTGCCCTGCGCCGCCGCCCGATCCGTCGCCGCCGGCCGTCTCCGTCGACCTGGCGCCATATGCCGGTCGCTATGCCGAGGTGGCCGGTCTGGACGGGACCGCCCTCGAGATCGGCGGCCTGTTGCAAAACACCATCCCTGTCGCCGCCACGCCCGCCGGCACGCTGCAGGCCATGGGCGGCGAATTCCGCCCGGTGGCGCCGCCCCTTTTCCGCAACGCCGCCGGCGACCCCATCGCCTTCGGGCCGGGGCAGGACCCGGAAATGGACTACCTGTTCGTGGGGACGGCCGCCTTTCGCCGGCTCTCCTTCTGGGAGACGCCCGATTTTCTGATAGGGCTGAGTATCTTCCTCCTCCTGGTGTGCCTGCCCATGGCCCTGCTCTGGGCGGGGCACGGCTGGATTTCCCCCGGGAAACTCGGTGCCTTCTGGCAACGAACCTTCCCCGACGGCCGCAACCTGGCCGGGCTGGCCAGTCTGCTCATCGTCCTTTTCCTGGGCGGCTTCGTGTTTCTCTTCCTGCAGATGGGCCATTACTGGCAGATCATGCGCGACGAATATCCCTGGAGCTGGATCACGAAGCTGCTGGTCGTGCCCCTGGTCATCGGGGTGGTGAGCATCCCCCTGCCGGTGTATGCCGTCCGCGCCTGGCTCCGGCGCCAGGGCACCCCCTTCGGCCGGGTCTGCCTCTCGCTGGTGGCGGCGGCGGCCGCCCTCTTTATATGGGTCATGGCTGCCTGGAACCTGCTGGGATTCCAATACTGAGAGGGCCGTATGAGCGAAAGCAATGGAGATCCCTTCCTCCAGTGGATCCGCCAGCCCCTCCAGGGGCGCAGCCGGCGCTCGCTGCAGCGGCTGCTGGATGCGGCCGAGGAGATCCTGCGGGAAAAGTCCTTTACGGAAATGACGGTCAACAACATCGTCCGGCGCGCCCGCTCCTCGGTAGGCGTATTCTATTCCCGCTTCCCCAACAAACTGGCGCTGCTCCATCATCTGGACGAGCGGTTCACCGCCGACGCCGAGGAGACCTTCCGCGGCCAGCTCGATCCCGCCCGCTGGCGGGGCCGCTCCCGGGCCGAAGTCAGCGCCGAGGTGGTGCGGTTTCTCTACGACCTGCATGAGCGGGACAAGGGTCTGCTGCGGGCCATCATCCTGCAGGTGCGGCTGGCGCCCAACGAGCGGTTCCAGCAGACCGGCCGGCGGTTGTCCCAACTGATCGACCGCCTGGCCGAATTTCTGAGCGCGGTGGGGGACAGCCCGCCCGGTCCGGCGGCGCGGCCGGCCATCCGGCTGGCCCTGGTGATGCTCATCGCCAGTATCCGCGATGTGGTGGTCTTCGACGAGACCACCCATCACCAGCAATTGCTGGGCCGGCAGGGCGCGGAGCTGCGGGCCGCCTTCACCGGTGCCTTCCACCGGCTGCTGGGCATCCCCGTGGAGGAGTGAGCCGATGGTCGTGGGTTCCGGTGGTCGGCCGCCGGTGGTTCGGCGGTTCGGGGTCCGGTTTTTCGGTTCGGGGTTTCGGTTCGGTGTCTCGGTTCAGGGTCGGACCAAGGCAACATGTTTAAAAGAAAGGTTATGCAGATCCCATCTGGTCGGCCTTTCAGGCCTTCCCCCTTCTTGCGGGCGTCTTTTCCCGGGGGCTCGCTGCGCTCACCCCCGGCTAGCGGACTTATCGGCCCTCCGGGCCTTCTTCATTCACATTGTACATCCCTTCTGGACAGGAATCATTGTGGCCGGCGGGCCATTCGTCGATTGCCCGGGATGACGCGCAGCGAGGCCCGGGTAAGGGCGGTGGGATGCCGAACGCCTCCTGAAGGAAGGCCCATCTCGATACCAGTCGCGAAAGAACAACCCCTACGGGCCAAGGACAGCGCGGTTCGTGTTCACAACATTATATTTTCCCCAACCAATTTTGCGGGAGGCCTGACAGGCTGGTCAGAACATTCAAGGAACACATCGGAGGCGATCATCCCGATTCAGGGAAATACCGTCGCTCCATCAGGAGGCTGTCCAGCCGGGCGGCCACGTCCGCCGCATCGTGATGGGCCATGTACCACGCCACCGTACGCCGGATCCCCTCTGTCAGGGAAACTTGCGGGGCCCAGCCCGTTGTATGCCGGGCGAGCGCGCCGTCGAGGGCCCGGTGTCGCACGCCCGTGGGCTTGTCCGCCCGATGCCGGATCCCGTCAGGGGGACGCCAGTCCATAACGGTAAAGATTTCCTCGGCCACTTGGTTGAGGCTGATGAAATCGGCGGTCCCCACGTTGACGGCTGAGCCGTCCTCGAGATGTTCGGCGGCCAGAATCAGGCCATCCACCACATCCTGGACGTAGGTGAAACCGCGCGTCTGTTCACCGTCCCCCCAGATCTCAAAGGGTGATTGCTGGATAAAGGCCCTGGCGATCAGCGCCATGAGGGCGTGGCTCTCGTTTTCCCGGGGGCCGTAGGCCGTCGAGATCCGGGCGGCGGCCGCCTTGAGACCGTACTGCCGGTGATAGGCCTGCAGGGAGAGCTCCCCCATCAGCTTGGCCCAGCCGTAGGTTTCATCGGCGAAGGCCCCCCCGCGACGGGTAAAATCCACCATGTCCTCCACCAGCAACCGCTTTTCTGCCTGGATATCCGTGGGATATACGCAGGCCGAACTGGCATAGACCATGTGCGCCACGCCGTTTCGGGCCGCGCAGGCGAAGACGATGTTGTCCAGGGCCATGTTGCCGGCGCAGTCGGCGGGATGGGCGGCGATATACCCGCGGCCGCCGTGATTGGCCGCCAGGTGAAACACCGCGTCGCATCCCCGGGTGGCGGTGTGGGTGAAATCCATGTGCCGGAGGTCCCCCTGCAGGAATTCGATTTCAGACCGCACCCGGGACAGATGCGCCAGTCGTCCGCTCGACAGGTCGTCGGCCACCCGGACCTGCACGCCTTTTTCCAGCAGGGACTCCACCAGATGGCTGCCGATGAAACTGGCGCCGCCCGTCACCAGGCATTTGGCATATTTCCACGTCATGTGATCTCCGGGTACCATGGGATGACAGATCGGCAGAGGCGCAGGATTTTCCGCCCCAATCCGGATTCTACCAGACGTCTCAGGACACGGAACAGGAAAACCTGCCACCTGTTCCAGCCGCCATGTTGTCTGACCAGCAGAGCCGCCAGTTTGTAGCTGCGGTACTCATCATAGTATTTGATGCAGTAGCCCAGCCGTTCGCTATAGACGCCTTCCCGCCAGCGCGTATGCCCACCGGCGGAGCGGACGGTGTACATGGTATAGGGGAAGCGCCGGATCCTGGGTACCAGGCCCATGGACACGAAGGAGAATTTGATAAACCGCTCCAGATTCCAGTTTGCGCAATGGGACATTTCCGTGGATAGCGCTTGTGGTTCGGTCAGAATCCTGTCTGCCACAGACAGCACCGGTAGGATGTCCTTCCGGTGGGCGATGATATGGCGGTCGGTGTAGCCGCCGTAATCCTCGCCGTCGGGAATCCAGATGTAGTCGGGGTGTAGCAGGGTCAACGGGACATGGGGCACCCGGTGCATGAAATCCGATCGGGTGACGATAAACCGGTCGTATCGATCCAAAACGTTATGCCGAACGAGACAATCCTTCAGGAATAACCGGAAAAACAGGAGAATGCCCGCCGAGCCGGGATGCTCGTCAGGCCCCCGGACACCGCCCAGCCACTGGTCCCTGATTTGGAGAAGCGTGCGCCAGTCATTCCGCAGGCCCCGGCGGCGTTGCAGATCATCAAACGCGTCGCCCCAATCGTCCGGTTCTTTATAGGTCCAGATATACCGGGCATGGCTATAAAAGGGGTTGGCTGTGTCCTCGCGGGGATTGCGCGCCACACACAGGCCCAGATCGGCGTTCATGACGTCGAGCAGATTTTCCTTGAACAGGTCGAAGGTGAGGGCATGCTCCCGGGTCTCGGCCAGAATGATGACCAGGGCGGATTCTTTACGGCCGTGTGTGCGGATCGTCATTCCATCTTCCCCCTCAGGACGGGGCGATTGGCCTGCCCCCAATGCGGCGCCATCTGTTGTGACGACTCCCGTGTTCCGGCAGCGGACGGGCCTTTCTGCAGACTGCGGTCGTTTCCGGGGTGCCGCGGCCCGGGTTTTCGGTGGCTGTCCCGGCGGGCCCTACGCACAATTATCGTTCCCGGTAGACGTCAGTGCTGACGTACTTGAGGCCCGAGTCGCACATGAGGGTGACCACCCGGGCGCCAGGCCCCAGCCGCCGGCCCACCGCGATGGCCGCCAGGACATTGGCCCCCGAGGACGTGCCCGCGAACAGGGCCTCCTCCCGGGCCAGGCGCCGGGCCATGGCCTTGGCGTCGGCGGTGGCCACGGGCACGATTTCGTCCACCAGGGCCGGCTCCCACAGCGGGGGCGTGTCGCCGATGCCGACCCCTTCGATCTTGTGGGGGCCGGGCCGGCCGCCGCTGAGCACCGCCGATTCGGCCGGCTCCACGGCCACGGCACGGATGGCCGGCCGGTGCCTCTTCAGCGCCGTGGCCACGCCGCGCAGTGACGCCGCCGTGCCCACGCAGTGAACGAAGGCATCCACCCGTCCGTCCGTCTGGGTCCAGATCTCCTCGCCCAGGGGGTGATAGCCGGCGATGCTGTCGTGGTTATGGAGCTGGTCGGTCCAGTAGGTGCCCGGCGCCCGGCTCAGCTCCCGGGCTGTTTCGATCATGTCCAGGATGAGCTGCCTGGTGGTGAGGCCCCCCTCACTGGGGACCAGGGTCAGTTCAGCCCCCAGGGCGGCCATGTGATCCAGTTTCTCACGGCTGAAGGCGTCAGAGCTGACGATGCGCAGGCGGTAGCCCCGGGCGGCGCAGACCAGGGCCAGGGCCGTCCCCGTGCTGCCGCCGGTATACTCCACCACGGTGCCGCCGGGCCGCAGACGGCCATCCCCCTCGGCCCGGTTGATGACGCCCAGGGCCATTCGGTCCTTGAGGCTGCCGGTGGGGTTCTCCCACTCCAGCTTGACGAGAATTTCGGCGCAGTCGGGGGGAACCACCTTGCACAGGCGGACCAGAGTGGTGTGGCCGATGGCCTGGAGGATGTCCATGGGGGGAGGCTCCTTCTCCGGGGTGTTCCTGTTGGGGCGCGCCGCCGGTACAGCCCACCCCACCGCCGGCACCCCGCGGCCCGGAGTGCCGGCGCTGATGGGGGGTGGAATCTGTCCGTTCGCAGAAACCTATTTGTCGAGAACCAGCTTGCCGTCCTTGATGCCACCGGTCTTGTCGATGGTGTAACCGGCGTTGCGGAACAGCTCGAGGGCCTGGTCTTTTGTCAGATCCCCTTTCTCTGCCAAAGAGAACGGAGTGAAGCCCGGTCCGGTCGTGCCTTTGGCGATGACAAAATCGTAACGACCCGGCCCATTGTGCAGGTAGATGACACTGTCGCTGGTGGCGGCGTTCCCCCGCCCGTCGATGGTCTGACCGTTGAACACCAGGCAGATCATGCTGCCGTCGGCCAGCCGCTTGAACTCATTGTAACTGCGGGCGATCCGCTGCCCGGCCCGATCGGTGGTCCGCTCTTCCCGGTAATATTCCTTGTCCAGATCGAGAAAACCGTTCTCCAGCAGGTGATCGCCTTTCTTGGCCAGGGGGCCGAAGCCGTCCTTTTCCATGGTATGATCCCAGCCGAAGGTGATCATGGAGCCGGACTTTTCCATCTGGCCCTGGTATCCGGCCAGGGGCAGGGTGCCGCTATACTGGCCGTCCTTGTTATCCAGGTTCAGGATGTCGAACTGGACGCTGCCGATGAACGTGGTGGCCGGTGTCACCAGCTCCATGATGGGCATGCCTTCGTAGTCGTTGATGACGGCCTCGTTCTGGTCGTACAGGGTGTTCCACGCGTCGAGCATATCGGAAATTTTTGTCAGACCTTTTGATTCCGGCGCGGCGGGGGTGGACGGGGTTTCGGTGACCGGTGACGCAACGGCGGGTGTCTCCGCCGGCGGCTGGGGCGAATTGCCACCGCCGCAGGCGATCAAGCTTAACGAAATCAGCAGGAAAAAGGGTGCGAACAGGTATCTCTGTGCCATATGAAACTCCTTATGAAAAAATCATTTGTCGGACACCAAGCGCCTATTTTAATCCAGAACGCCAAACCATTGCCAGTGGATTTCATCGGCAGTCCGCTTTCTTCCTTCCGGGAGCTGAGTCGAAAGACTGTGGGGGTGCGCTTCAACAGCCGCCGCAAAAATCAGGCCCTGGTAGAGTTGCATAGAATCGCCAGAGGCCCGCAGGGCCGGCTTGCCCGGGCGAAGTTTCGCCGCCGGCGAAACGAAGCCTGGCCCGTCTGGTTGCCGGGGGTGAGCGCAGCGAGCCCCCGGAAAAGATGCTCCAAAATTGAGAGGAGGCCTGAAAGGCCGGCCAGATGACAATCTTGTCGTTACGAATGGAAAACCAGCGAGAATAAACAAGGCCCGCGAGCCCGCTTGCCCGGGTGGGGCTTTGCCTACGTCCGATGGACCGATCGGCAACCGTGTGTGAATATTTTTCTAAAATCCTGGGTATAGTCCCCGCTATCCATTGAGATATTCCCAGACGGTTATGCCATGAGGCCCACAGAGCCGCCTTGCCAGGGCGAAGTTTCGCCGTCAGCGAAACGAAGCCTGGCCAGTCTCGTTGCATCGATCGAGCACCGCTCTACCGCAAGAGGGGAATGGTGGAAAGAAAAGGCCCGCCGGGCCGGCCCGATGGTAGCCGTGGGCGAGCGCAGCGAGCCCACGGAAGAGATGCATCGAGTTGCCAGAGGCCCGCAGGGCCGGCCAGAATCCCGCCGGCAAACGGCATCGATTTGAATCTGAGAGAGACCTCCGCTGCGCTGATGTCACCCTGCAGCAACGAGTGGAGGGAACCCCTCGAATTGTGCGAAAGATTCTTGGCCCTTTTTTGATATCAGCTTCGTTACCAGGATATTTTATGTATTGGATGTGGCAATGGTATTTTGATATTTTCTTCTGTATCGAAGTACTTCACTGAGAGATATTTATCATCGGAATGAATGTAAAGATCCACTTTTCGATATGTCGGCATCTTGCCGATATCGCTTCCTTCGCGTTTTGCCTTGGGGATGAAGGATTCCATGTCATCGTTACTCTCAACAAGAGTCGTATCCGAAGATAACAGGAGTTTGTTGGCTGGATCTACAGCCAATATGCTATAATCATTTTTATCAAACGGATACAAGCGGTATTCACCACTCTTCAGGTCTACTCTCAAGATGGGGTTCTCTTCTGTGGAAATACCAAGCAACTGAATCCAAATCTCTCCCAGATCATTATCCGGTAAAAAGTAGAGTGGTGAATAATTACGATGGATCGGATTGATATATTTGGAGCTGTCCCAAACCACTTCATTCGAATTATCAGACAGAGAAATCAGTAATATACAAAAGTCATTATCAATCACCAATAATTGATCCCTAACCTCCAGATAATATGAATCTTTTACGAAACGCCCTTCGAAGACTCTGGTCAATTTCCGTTCTGCCAAATCGATAAGATATATGGTGTCCGGCATATTCAGGGTACTGGATATGGCAAAAGAAATATAATTGTGCCGATCACTCCATCGAGCACAATGTATCCAGACATTTGATCGTAATATCTCGGTTATTTCCCTTGTCTCCAGAGAACACACATTAATTGAGTTTTTATACGGAGCAGAGATATCGCCCTTGGAGATATCTGCTACCAGGAGGATGTCACCAGTCGGTACACTCCCGGTCATCAAAAAGTCTGCCTGAAATACACAAGAAAAGAAACAAGCCAGCGTAGTCAGTAGAAGTAATATAGCGGCTACCCTCATTTCGCCTCCTTCCCCCGACTTATCTATTGTTTCATTACTCTCCGTCCACCAATCGGGCTCTGTCGCGAATGTTCTGCGCCGCAGTATCTCGATCAAACCGTTGCCAGAACTTGAGTGCCACAGATGAATCGGTGAATTTTCTCGACAACCTGTCTCTGATAGTATCATTTCCAACAAGAATGCGTAATCATCATCAGTTTTTTCGTTCTCAGTTAGTTGCGGATTGCAGGGGCGCCCGCCTGCACACGCCATTTTTGCGGAAGATTTTCTTGCTTTTCAATTTCAATCCTCTTCGGTTATCCCTCTCACTTCATTCATCTAAATTATATATTCTAAGGCGTTCCCATCCGAGACCAACCGCCTGCAGACCCCTTTTTGCACCCACCATCATCCACGCCGGTCCGCGGTTCATTCCCCGTTCCGATCCGTTCCCATCCGTTGGATCCGTTCCATCCGTGTGCCATTTTCCCAATGATCACTGGTCCGACAGACGGAGCCGGATATCACCCGTACGTCGGTCCACCAGCAGCCGGGTCGGAGGGGTGGAGAAACGCCTCCTGTAGGGAGGCCCGTCGCGGTGGATCTCGTGGTTTCCTGAATCAGGGGCAATTATTGTGTCGCCTCTGGCCGGGCTCCCCTCCCTTATTACTTCACTTTCCCAGGGCGGCGGCCGACCTTAATCTTCGCTATACAATCGCCGCCCTGCCGGCGGCAGAAAAAAGACCACCTGCCTGAATTCTTTGACCTTTCTTGTCCTTACTTCTCTGTGCTGATCCGTTCCCATCCGTTTGATCCGTTCAATCCGTGTGCCGTTTTTCCAATGATGCCCCACGATCTGCCACGTGGCAATGAAGAACACAGCGAAAAAAATCAGCGCCCACCTCCGGCCGGGGAAACCCCTGACCGGCAGGGCGGAGGGGGCACCCATGCCGCGCGGCAACGCTCCGTGGCCATCCCTGGTCCATCATTTGCATTGCAATGACCGCCGGGGTGTGTCACTATGTGCCGACGGCAAATACAACGCCGACTGCGCCCCAAACGGCCAATGAGGCCCTTGTTCCCCGCACGATCCCGGTCCGTCATGCTGCGGCGGAGACACCCGGCGAAATCCAACCGAGAGGTTTTGATGGCGACAAAAAACAGGCACGACAGCGGCGCCGACACCCGGATTCTGCTCACCGGGGTCTTTGGTCCCTACGCCCAGGACGACCAATACGGCAGCCGCCGGGTCAATCCCATGGAGCTTTATCACAACCAGGTGACCCGGGTGCAGGGGCCCTTCTCCCTGCGCATGTTCCACCGAACCCTCGGCCTGCTCATGATCGAGGCCAACATCGACGCGCCGTGCACCATCCTGGATTTCCCCCCGCTGGACCGTTTCATCCATGAAATCGCCACCAAAACCTATGACGTCATCGGCATCAGCGCCATCATTCCCAACCTGGGCAAGGTGCAGAAGATGTGCCGGGAGATCCGGCGACATCAACCCGGCGCCACCATCGTGGTGGGCGGCCATGTGGCCGGCCTGGACGGCCTGGCCGACCTCATCGACGCCGACCACATCTGCAAGGGGGACGGGATCCGCTGGTTCCGCCGCTTCCTGGGCCAGGACGAGGAGGCGCCCATCCTCCATCCCGCCGTGCTCTCCGGCTTCGGCACCCGGATCATGGGACTGCCGGTTTCCGCCAAAAATATGGCTGCCGTGGTGATGCCGTCCGTCGGCTGCCCCATCGGCTGCAACTTCTGCTGTACGTCGGCCCTGTTCGGGGGCAAGGGACACTCTGTCAACTTCTACGAAACGGGCGATGAGCTCTTCACCGTGCTCACCCAGATCGAAAAGCGGCTGAAGGTCCATTCGTTTTTCATCCTCGACGAGAACTTCCTGTTGTACAAGAAACGGTCGCTGCGGCTGCTGGAACTCATGCAGCAGCACGGCAAGAGCTGGACGTTCTACGTCTTCAGCTCGGCCAGCGCGCTGCGCTCGTACAGCATGGAACAGCTGGTCAGCCTGGGGGTCACCTGGGTCTGGCTGGGTCTGGAGGGCCGCAACAGCAAATATGCCAAGCTGGACGGCGTGGACACGCGGGCACTGGTCCGCGAGTACCAGTCCCACGGCATCCGCGTCCTGGGCTCCACCATCATCGGCATGGAAGAGCATACGCCGGATAACATGGAAGAGGCCATCGCCTGGGCGGTGGATCACGCCACGGACTTCCACCAGTTCATGCTCTACACGCCCGTGCCGGGCACGCCCCTGTACCGGGAACATCTGGCCAACGGCACCCTGCTGAGCGAGGAGGAGTGCTCCCTGGCCGACGCCCACGGCCAGGAGCGGTTCAACTACCGCCACCCCCACATTCCAGCCGGTCAGGAAAAGACTTTTCTGCTGCGCGCCTTTGAGGAGGATTTCCGGGTCAACGGGCCCAGCCTCGCCCGCATCGCCCGGACCACCCTGCAGGGCTGGCGAAAGTATCGGCACCATCCCGACAAACGGATCGCCCGCCGGGTCAGAAACGGAGTGAAAGGTCTGGGCACGGCCTATGCGGGCGCCGTATGGGCCATGACGCGCTGGTACCGGGACGATGCTTCCATGCACCGCAAAATGACGGATCTGCTGCGTGACCTGAGCGCCGAGTTCGGTGGGCGCGCCCGCATTATCGCGCCCCTGCTGGGACGCCTCATGCTGTTCACCTCCCGGCGTGAGGCCGCCCGGCTGGAGAAAGGCTGGACCTACGAGCCGGGCGTAATTTACGAGAAGAACCGTCTGGCCCTGCGGCTGGAGAAGCGGCGGTTCGCCCTGCCCGTGTTCCATATCCGGAAGATCCGGCGGCCGGTGTATGACATTTCGGCCGTGCTGAACAGCTATCGCGAACGGATCCTCGAATTCTGCAACCGCCTCGAGGAGAAGCACGGGCAGGCCCTGGAGCACATCGCCCGGATCGACGAGGAGCTGCAGGAGCAAATCGATCTGGCCCGGGAATTCTCCCGGCAGATGCGCACCAATCTGCATGAAAAACGGGACCAGGTGGGCGAACAGCTGCGCCTCGTCCGTGCGCGGGCCATAGCGCAGTATGACCAGGCCGCGACGGAGATCGGCCGCCTGCAGGCACAGCTCGCCGCGACCGCCGAGCAATCCCGGCAGGAGCTCGACCTGCTGGAGGATCAGATGAAAATGAAGTACCGGTCGGCCCGGAATCAGATCGAACAGACCTCGGCGCAATTTCTCGAAAAATGCAACCAGCGGCAGGAGCAGTTCGACGCGGCGGTGCAGCAGTTCCGGCAGGATGTCCAGCAGGCGGTCCAGCAGCTCCAGTCCCTGGAGGCGGCGGCCCTGGAAACGAACTGACGTTCCGCCGGTCCGGAGACCGGGCCTGCCAGCCCCTCATCCTTTCACCCAGACCAATCTGTCGTACAATCCGGCGCGCATCACCCGCGACGGACTGCCCGTGGGGCGCAGCCCTCTGCTGCCGGGGGAGTGCCGCCGGGTAATTGGCCGGATGGCCGTTTTGCCGAAAACCTACCGATCGAAACGCAATCCCCTGATCATGCTGTCGGCCGGGGCCAGCAGCGCCGGATCCGTCCGTCCGGGCTCGAGGATCAGCAGGATGGTGTAGGCCCGCCCATGGCCGAACAGGTGAATTTCCCGCACCAGGTTGCCGTCCTCGGCGTCCCGGTAGGACAGCTGTGCCGCCGGTCGGCCGCCCAGAACCAGGCGGTCGATGACGGCGCGTGGGTCGTCCTGGCGCCAGTTGCCGATGAGTTGATCCATGACCCGTGCTTCCGTGCCGGGTTTCAGGGATACCGGCGCCCGTTGGCAGATGACGGCGATGCTTTCGTCGCGCTTGAGGATCAGGTCGGTGCCCTCCTCGGCCTCCCCGGCCAGGAGGAAGTCCGCGGGCAGGGGAAAGCGCCAGTCGCCCGTAGGGTGGACGTACCAGTTGCCTGGCGCCGGTTTCTTTTTTTCCGGCGGGGGAGGTGTTACCTTCGGTTCCACCCGGACCACGGGCACCACCTCGCCTTTGCGGGGCGGCTCGTTGTCCAGGGCCGGGTCCGGCGTGGGTTCCGGCGCCGGCTCCTCCCTCAGCTCCGACGTGACCTCGCCCGTCGTCTCCGCCGGAGCGGCCGGAGGCGCCCCGGGCTCCCAGGTGTATTCGTAGTGGGCGTGGATCACGGTGCTGCCGCCGGAGATGGTGCCGATCATGCGCACCGTGATGATCTGGCGGCCCTCTTCGGGTGAGCCCAGATGGTGGGGGAAATTCCAGGCAAAGGTCTGGGTAAAGGGCAGGTGCGCCTTGCCCGCTTCCACATCCTTCCGGGAGATACTCTTCTCTCCTCTGAAATCGCGGTGGGAAATGAGATTCGCTTCCGGGGCCGGATCACGGCGATGACCGCTGTAAAACTCCATGGCGGCGGCCACGGTGCCGATATTCATCCCGGGCCAGTCGATGCCCGTCACCGTGGCGGTGATGGTCACGGGCGGATCCGAGCTGGAATACCACGGGATGACGTCGGGGGGGCGATCCCATTGAAAATGAAACGTGGTGGTGATGGGGCCGGAGCGGTCGGGGATGGTGATGGACGTCCGGGCCTGGCCGTTGCCGGGTTTCAGGCCGAAGCCGAAGCTGGGTCTGTGGGTGGTGTGGTACTGGGTGGTCCAGTGCCGGGTCATGACCCAGCGGCCGGCGGCGGCTCCGGCGGTGGAGGGGCCGCCGGTGGACGCGCCGGTCACCGAGCCGGAGCCGGTGCCCGTGCCGCCGGCAGGGGTGGCCTGGCCCGCCTTTCCGGTCACGTCGATCCAGTAGACCGCTTCCGAGGAATGATAGAGCAGTTCGCCGCTGCCGGCGGATGAGGTGGGATCGTCCTCGTAAGTCACCACGATGCGGTAGGCTTTTTTGCCCCGGATCGACGCCGGCTGGCCGTGCACGAAGGTAACCCGCAGGGGCGTATTCTTCTGCAGGGCGGTCTTGTGATGGGCCAGGGACACGTGGATCATCCGCCCGCTGGGTCCGCCCGGACCGGCGACGCCGGCCAGGCGCTGGCCCGCCAGGTGCACCGTCAGCAGGGCGTCGTCATCGTCCGTATCCAGCAGGCAGGTGAGCGTGCCGCGGTCCACGGGGCGGCGGACCCAGGTGGGCCGCCCCGGCGGCCGCGTGATCTCGCGCACCGAGATCTCGAAACTGTGGCGCAGGCTGCCGCCTTTCTCGGGTGGCGTGCGTTCCTCGCTGCCCGGGGTCTTGTCAATGATCACCACCGCCCGGACGGGATTTTCCACCATGACCCATTCGGGTACCCGGATGGGCTGGCCCGTTTTGTCCTTCACGCCGCCGCTCATGTAGAAGCGGATCACCTCCTCCACCGCGGGCACGCGCACCCCGGCCAGGCGCTCGTATTCGTCCAGCAGGGGGCTGTCCGGCGACACGATGGTTTTGCCCGGGCTGCGGGTCTTGTCCCAGGCCTGGCGCCAGGCGGCATGGGCCTTGGCCCAGAGATGACGCTCCGCGGCGTAGGTGAGGGTTTCGCCCCGCGTCTCGTATTCGGCCATGGCGGCGGCGGCTTCCCGGGCCAGGTCCTCGAATTTGAGTCGGATGGCCAGCCACCAGAGCCACTCCGTGGTGTTCTGGGCCAGACCCTCGATGTAGAAATGCTCCTGGTCGGCGGCGTGAAAGCCGGGCGCCGACAGGGACGCCCCGGCCAGAAAGCCGTGCTGGACTTCGTGCCAGCAAGTGGCCACCAGTTCCACCAGCGCCTTGTCGGGCTCGAAATAGATGTAGCCCCCCTGGGCGGCGTCGGTGGGGAAGTAGAAGGGCTCCCCCGGTTCCTTGGTGGGACCGAGTCCGTTCTGGTTCCGCCAGACGATGGTCCAGTCACCGGCTCCGGCGGGCGGCCCGAACCGGCCCCGGATCACGGCCATGTCCCCCAGGTGGACGGTCTGGCCGATGGCGGTGGCATTCAGCATGTTCACGAACTCCTCGACCCGTTTCAGAAACCAGGTCTGGTAGCGCGCCTGGACGGCCGGATCGAGCTGGGCGGTTTCGCTCAGGCGGGTATCCGCTTGAAAGGTGCTCCAGTCCGGTGCGGGGCCGGCCGCCGGGGAGAACGGGGTGGCCGCGAGGACGGCCGCCAGCATGAGCAACAGGGAAAATGAACGGGAAAAATGAACGAATCGCATGGCACCTCCGGAAACATGACAACGGATTTGAGCGGATCTGGCCGGTATCGGCGCGGCTTTCTTCCCACACATTCGGGCTCCGGCGCATCCACTCCGGCGGGCAGCCGGAACGGCCGGAGGCATTTGTCCAACAGTGATTTACAGGAAAAATCACGTTCGCCCGAAACGCCAGTGTAGATTCGCGGGGAGCAAAAGGCAAGGGAAAGAAGATGAAATCGACACACTCCCCGATCCGGCCAAAAATCGGCCGGCTACCTGGCCCCATGGGCGGCGAGGATGGCGGCGATGTCGTCCAGCTGCCGGATGCGGGCCAGGCGCAGGGGCGACAGGCCATCCTTGTCGGCCCGGTTCACGTCGGCGCCCCCCTCCACCAGCCGATTCAGCGCTGCCGCCTGGTTGTTGGCCACGGCGAACAACAGCGCGGTCCAGCCGTCCCGGTCGGTGGCATCGATGGTCGCGCCGGCCGCCAGCAACTGATCCACAATGGCCGGGTGTCCCTGGGCCGCGGCCATCATGAGGGCCGTCCGGTCGTCCTTGAAGCGGGCCTCCACAGCGGCCCCCTTCTCCAGATAGAGGGCGACCAGCTGTTCACGGCCGCCATCGGCGGCGGCGATGAGGGGCGTCGAGCCCTGCTGATCCCGGCAATTGACATCGGCGCCGCTGTTCACCAGCAGAACGGCCACTTCGGGGTGCCCGTGCAGGGTCGCCGAGAGGAGGGGTGTCCAGCCTTCGTCGTCGGGGACGTCCATCTCGGTACCATGGTCCAGGAGGAGTCGGACAATCTCCAGGTGCCCCCGCCCGGCGGCGGCCAGCAGGGCCGTGACCTGCACGTGGTCCCGGGCGTTCACCGCGGCGCCGTGGTCCAGCAGCAGCCGCACCACGTCGGCATGACCGGCCTCGGCCGCGGCCATGAGGGCGGTTTGCCCCTCGCTGGTGGGCTCATCCACGGGGCGTCCCTCCTGGAGCAGCTGCCTGACGGCGGCCAGGTTGCCGTCCATGGCGGCCTTGACGAGGGGCGGCGTCATGATGTAGCGGGTCTGCGTCCGCTGGGCGGTCCCGGCGGCGCCGGCCGCCAGAACAACCAGCCCGGCGAGCAGCAAACGCCAGGTGAATCGATGCGTCTTCATACAGCTCCTTTCTGTGTTGATGGTTGGCCATAACCTCCAGTGATAACGTCCGGTCCGGGGTGCACCGGGGTGGATCGTCGGGCCCATCATGGCCGGTCATCCTCGTCCGGCCGGCGGATCTCCTGTTCAACCTGGACGGTGAAGCGGCGGAAATTGGCGTAGGTGGCCCAGGCGTCCACCTGGTCGAGGCACGGCTTCTGGAGGCTCTTGTACTTCTCCCGCATCTTGACGGGCACCAGCAGGTCCAGCCCCGGCGGCCGGTCGTACTCCACTTCGATGGTGGCCTGGGGCACGGCGGCGTGAATGCCGCCCACCACCAGTTTCGACCGTCGCACGGCCCCGCTGTCGGCCTCCACCCAGAATTCGCCCCGGGCGAAGAGATCCGTCTCGCCCGAGCGGACGATGGTGGGGCTGGCTTCCTCGCTGAAATCGATCTTCACCAGCCGCAGTCCGTCCTTCTGTTTGGGCGAGTGGACCTTGTACGCGCAGCGCGGCTGGTTGGCCGGATGCAGAAAGGTCAGGGCCATCATGGGGATGTTGAAGTTGCGGACCACGCGGCCGAGGTTGTAGCGGGCACTCTCGTCGGAGATGCGGCCCAGGTCGGGCGATTGTGCCAGAAAGAGCCGCTCCAGCCGCACCCGCCGCTCCCGGACGAGCTCGTCGTCTACCTGGAAGGTGTCGCGGAACGCCACCCAGGCGGCGTCGGGCACGGACCAGACCAGCAGGATGTCGGAGCGCAGGCGCCGGTTCATGTAGTGCCGGCAGTCGCGGGTCAGCTTCTGGAGGTAGTCCTCCTCGGCCACGATGTTGGCGAAGGCGCGTTCGTAGGCGACGATGTAGTCACCGGCCTGAGCCAACAGCTTCTGATCCTTGCCATGTTGGTCCGCCATCGCCCACAAGAAAAGGCTTGACATGAGGACCAGGACGTTTCCAGCTTTCCTTGTCATAAGATCTTTCCCCCATTTGTTATTGGCAAAAACGTGTTTGTCAGGTCAAGGCGGTTCTGCGTCAACGGGCGGGTTCATTTTCGGCGCAAGGTCAGATCAGCCTGGTTATTCTTTTGGTGGCGGGGGCAGCAGGTATTCCTGGCCATGGGCTTCCCACCATGCGAGGCATTCTTTTAACGAGGCACCCTCCTTCAGTTGATAGGATGTCCATATGGAAACGATGGGAATCAACCCCTCGTCACCCTGCCTGATCTTGTCCATGACCTGTGGCAGCACGTCCAGACCCAAGCGCCGGATGTCCATGAAATTCTCATCGGCCGTGGATTTGTCCCCCCGTTGCTTCGCCCTTTTCCATGCATGATAGTACTTGGAAAAACGTTCGGAGGATCTCAGCCGACCGGTTTTCCACCATTTGGCATACGCCCGAGCACTAACCTTTGAATCTGGTGAACCGTAAATTTTTATTAATTGCTCTAATTCTTCCATTGTTAACAATTTTTGAGTCAGGACCAGTACAGGGTAAACCAACATAAAATCCTCGTCAGGTTTGTTTTCCAGTTTTTCGATGAGATAAGGCAAAGCCGGGCGTCCCAGTTCAATCAGATCATACAACTCCTTCGTTAATGAGGCGAAAAATGATCTCTGCGGCTGTTTTTGAGAATGTTTCCAGGCCTCGTAACGCCGGTCGAATTCGGCGCGCAGGTCATCGGCCCCGGCGGCCGCCGGGCCGATGGCCAAGGTGATCAGCAGTAGCGTGCCCGCGAATCTGCGCACAGGCGTGACCTCCGCCGCCCCCTCACCGCCCGGCCGGGGTGCGGCCGCGGCGATGCCGGCGCATGGTGCTGTTCCAGCGATACTCCATTGGTATCACGATTCCCGGCTGAACGCCAGGCAAATATGTTTTTCCTGAAGAGACCTCCTGGACGTTCTCCGCGCTCAGTCTCACTTTTTGCGGACGTCCACGAAGGCGGCGGCGGCGTCCGTCAGGCCCGAGGTTTCGTCGCAGACGGCCACGCGCACCTGGTAGACGCCGGTCTTCTCCACCACGGCCAGGTAGTCCAGCTGCCACTCCCGGTCCCCCGCCGCCGGCGGCGCCGAATGCTTCATGCCCAGCAGGTACTTGCTCTCCCGTTGCTCCAGGACTTTCCCCTTCTTGTCCAGCAGGACGGCCAGCATGTAGAGGTGGGTCCGCACCGCGTCATCCTCCGGCCGGTAGGCGAGGGCGGACCGCTTCAAAAACACGTCGGCGCGGATGGCGAACTGCTTCCGGTCGGGCGCCTGAATCACCTGTGTGTCCAGGCGCAGACCCAACCGGTTGAGGCGCAGCGGCCGGACGGCCGCCTGCAACAGGCGGACCTGGGGTGAGGGATCCGCCTCCCCCCGGCGGGTGGCCTCGGGGATGCCGAAATAACCCTGGCGATGGCGCACCTGCACGTCGTCCCGCCGGACCTTGACCTCGATCTCGTTGTAGCGCGGATACTTCCCTTGGAGGGTGAAGGCGTCGGGGTGGGGCGCGTAGGCCAGCAGGTAATAGGCCTGCTGGTCGTCCAGGACTTGCGCCACATGGCGGCTCAGGTCATTGGAGCCATGGAGAAAGAGACCACCCGTGTCATCGGCCAGTGCGTGCAGGCCCGATTCGTAGCGGGTTGTTGGCGGCGAGTAGACCCGACCGACCCGGCCCTGGTTCTGGCTACTCATGGCCCGCGCGAAATCGTGACGGTTGGTGGGGGTCGCCGCCCGGAGGCCGGTGTAGAACTGGCCGCGGGCATCCACCGTGTAGATCCGCACGCCGGCGTGATTGGCCCGGTCCACCAGCCGGTGATAGTCGTCCAGGTAGCGCAGGTAACCCTCCTTCTCGCTGAGGGCGAAAGGGAAACCATCGGAAAAGAGGACAAGCGTCTTGCGGCCGGGGACGCCCCGCAGGTCATCCACCACCGTGCCCAGGGTGGCCATGGTGCCCAGGACCGATACCTCGGTGTAGTAGCGGTGGTATTCGGCCTCGGCGTAGATCGGGTCCATGCCCGGGACCGTGGAGACCACGCCGCCGCCCGGCGGGCAGGTCCAGCTGCCCGGGGCGCACCCGGTCAGGGAGGCGTCGATCCCGGCCCGGCTGCGGTGGTTGAAGCGAAGGCCGTCGATGGCCGCCAGCAAGGCCTCCCGGTCGCCGGTGAACGGGTGGAGGGCCTGTAGACTGGTGCCGGTGCAGATCACGGCGGCCAGGTCGCCCGGCTGCATCATCTCCTTCACGAATTTTTCCAGGGCCCGCTTCACCGGCTGGATGCTGTGGAAGGAGAGGCCGCGGTCGTCCACCACCAGGACCAGGGTGTGGCCGACGGGCACCAGGCCGGGGTCGTCGCTGGCGTCCGGAAGCCGGCCGGTGCGCAGGATGCCGTCCGACGCCAGCGCCCAGCCGGGCGGGCCGGGGGCTTCCACAGAGGTGAGGTGGGTGATCCGCCGCGGCTGGCCGTTCTCGAAGACTTCGAAATCGGCGGGTGACAGGCCGGTGACAGGCCGCCCGTCCTTGTCCAGTACGGATACGTCGATCTGCACGTAATCGGCCGATACGCGAAAGACTATGTGTTTTTCTTCGTTGAACTTACTAATTCTCGAAAACGGGGTAGAATTGGTTGATCCTAAAAGGATTAGGAATAATAAGATTATATTGCGTGTTCGAACTCGATAAATTTTCAATAGTCAAAACCATTACAAGGGGTCAATGTATTTCTAAAAAAACGTATTTTATAATCTGCGACTTCGCCTTCAATATATCAAAAGATGATATATAGATATCTTTTGATTATAAATAGCACATTCCTAATCAATTAACTTCAGTTTAGTAGGGTTCTTACTACACCACTCTATCATAATTTCGATTATTCTGTTAGTCTCCTCAATTTTTTTGAGCAGCTCAGGAAAATCATAATCAAGGGCTAATAATTGTCGTGGTAGAGAAAGTCCTGTTAATGTTTCCATCGCGAAAATTAATACTTTATCCAGTTTATATTGCAATAAATGGATTTCACTCCCTCCTGCGTAAAATCCGCTATTTCTTGAAAAAGCTTGGAGCACAATTGGGAGAACTGAAGCATCGCCCAATTTCAAGAGAGACTCCACAGCTAATATTTTACAACTCAGATTGGAGTTATATAGCAGGCATAGCTCTAGTTTGGAAATACTCCTCTCAATAATTGCCTGTCTCAAGAACCCATGGCATTCATCATATTGGGAATTACTTGCATCTTCAAATATTTCTAGTATTTGTGTCGAAGTTGAACTGGCCACCCCGCTCTTGTTCTTTGAAAAATTCATCAATGTATCATAGACTTTCTTTGTTGGTCCAATCCTTAACAATTCATCATACGCTTTGGCTGCTATTTCTGGATTATTACTAGTTAAATCGCTGATAATATTAGTCAAGGGGGGACGTTGTCTTTCAATGATCAATTGAATTTTAGCATTCAACTGATTCAGTTTGGTTATTTCTGAATCTACTGCTTTTCGCTGAAGATCCTGTTGGCTGAAAATATATACCGAGGCACAAAATAAGGTGATAATTACCAATATTGTATTTTTCATTTTACGCTCCTATTCCCTAGAAATCTTGGTTATTTGCTTCCTGAAAACTATTATTGTCAGACCAACTACCGGCATTCCTTATCCATCTCATATGTACTCGCCACAATTGATAATCCGAAATTAAATACCAATCATTTTCTATCTCTAATCTAACGAATTCTCGAAAGTGATGTCTAATCTCGAATGTATCACCATCAGAACCAGTAGCATTTTGTATACCTAAAAAGGGTCGGTCGTAGGAATTTAGAACTCCAAGCGTCGCAATTGCATAAGGATCATTGGCTTCAGGAACAGCATCATCATTCCCTTCTACGGGGTCCTCTGGATAAATGTTAAGATTTGGGATGGCCGTCCAAAAGCTCTGTGGTGTGGATAGCTGGGAACTAGGGTAGTTTGCTGGATTCAATAATTTCACTTTAATCTGTCTTGATACATCCCATTTTTTGTTAGGCCCTGAAGATACACCCTGTGAAAGAGGTAACCCCGACCAATGAAATCCTCCTGGTGGTGATGTTTGATTAATTCCTGTTAAATTTGGTATGTTGCTTCCTGCAGATGTGCTTAGAATACTTATCGGTTCAATTTCATATTTAAAAGTATATCCTCCATATATGTAAAGTCCACTATCCGATGTAGAGTCATTGTTAACCACATTTCCATAACCTATTTCTATGCCGTTGCTGTTACTGCCCGGATGAGGATTCATACTAATATTATTTGCCCATACCGACCAAACTTTCAATCTCTTCAAAACAGAACTCCCCAATTTTATCTGAATGGAATGTTCCGCCGGCTGATCTTTGGGTACGGTCGCCTGGGTGGCGCTGATTTTTGTCGCGCCTTCCCAGGTTATGAGAAAATCCAAATCAACGGTATAAGGCACAATGGTGGCCGTGAGTGTTACCCTGTCACCACTTCCCCCCTTGGGAGTAACAAAATGCAGCATATGCTGGTCTCCTAAGACTTTGGTTACTCGAGTTGCCCCCTGGGCGATGACATTTTCAACCTTGACTACCGCGATTTGAATGGAACTGGTTATTGTCTGATTGATATCCGGACAAGTCCGCTGCGCAGAAACGGTGTAAAGGGCTGGATCGTTGAACGTAATGCTGCATTGCGATGATGTCCCGTTTGTAATCGTCGCACTGGGGCTGACACTCCAGGTCACGATACTACCGCTAGATCCTTCTCCAACTTCTGTAAAGTCCAAAGTTACACCATTGGGCGACCAGGCGTGATATTGGTGATCAGGTTGTACAATTCCCGACCGACATACAATTTCGACAACGGGCTCACCACCACCGCCGCCGGGAGGCTCATCTTTGGGATGAAAAGGCTCCGGCGGCGGAATCAAACCGATTACTTGACATATAATGTAATATTGACAATCATAGACCTCCCCGTCCCAGGGATCTACCCAGCAGGTCCAACAGGCCAATTCATCCGATTTTGCGGCATTCTTGAATTCGGGGGCTCGATAGGCAAACACCCGGCTGAGGACTCCCGGCGCGAACATCACCTGGTTGCTTTCTTTATTCATCTTGGCAACCGATTGGAAAAAACCACGCTCATAAACGGCTTCCGCCCAATCATTTTCCGGTATGAGGGGCCAGATAATCCGAAAAACATTGGATTTACTGTCGAAGCACAGCCCCTCCCACATTAGATGGCCATAATTGTCCGCAGACAATTTCCAAAGCGATGAGGCAATTTCATCCTCGTCAACGGGCGCCCATTTTTCGTTCATGTGATTGGGATAGCGAATCGCTCCTTTTTCCCCAGCGCCGGCCATCAGCTCTGCCAAGGCCGTCGTATCTCCCCGCAAACATGTGGGCTCGTCAACCTCATTATACATGATCCGGGTTTCCCGGCCATTCTCTTCATAGGCGATGACGTTGCCGTTCTCATCCAGTTTCACGCGAAGAACCGGGACATCGTTCTGCAGGAGAATCCTCCATTCTCCGGCCTGCTGCCATTCGAGTGTATAGTGCGTGCCATGAACATTGAAATCTTTCCGTTTGACAGAGCCTTCCTGGTTCAGTTCATAGTGCATGGCCAGATTCTTCCCGCTAGTGGCCGAGGCCAGGCAGCCCAGAGAATCATGCTGCCCCTGCCAAACAGAACCATCGGCGGCCATCACCTGGGAGACCATCCCAGATTTATCATAAGTTAAGTCCAACCAAGCACTTTTGTGATCACCGGCGAAAATGAAACGACCATTTTGATCATAATCGAAGGCCCAGTGAACACCTTCTCTATGCCAATATGTGGTGATGTTGCCATCACCATCACGTTCGAACTCGCAGCGAGCCTCCTTGCCGGCAGTGATAGCGGTTATGTCGCCATAAGAATTTCGATGCACGCGGTATTTTTCCCCGGGCGGCCACTCCGCCCCGTTGATGAGGCCATCCGCATCATATGAAAACGAATAATTGCCTTGTCCGGGAACATTGATTTTGGTGATCAAACCCGAATCGTTGTAATGATATGTTGCAGCCAGTTTCTGGTTCATGAAATATTGCGCCACGCGATTGGATCCATCCAGTTTAATGGTGGTCTCACGACCGGCGGCGTTCCGGATTCTGGTCGCGACGCCATCCGGATTATGGTGAAACGTTGTGTGATGCCCCCGGTTGTTGGTCACCGTCGTGGTCTGGCCGGAATAGTGGAATGAATATCCGAGATTCATCTCGTCAGTGACATGCTGGACTTTATTCATTGGATCATAACGCACATTCAACAGCATCCGTTGCTCCGGCGTGGTGATGGAGGTCAGCAGACGATGTTCATACAGACATTCCCATTCAGATGTGCCGCGGTCAGCAATCCTCTGCAAACAACCCATCGGATCATACTCATATCGAACAGAACGGCCATAGCTGTCCGTAAGGGAACCGATGCGGTCGTCCTTTGTATATTGGATGTCGATATACTGGCCATTGTTGTTCTCAATCCTCATTAATAAGGATCCATCATAATGCAGCTGGACAAAATGACCGTAGCGATCCTCATAGCATGGTCGTGGCGATATTCTTGCAACTGGGCGTCGAATTTCGGAATACAGAACAGAGCGGTTTCATTTCTTTGGTGTAATTTGTTGATATTAAAGAAAATTACAAAATATTGAATTTCAGCAGATCCCTGAATATTTTCACCCATGAATAATCTGTCTAACAAACTCGTCGTCTGAAACTACATAAAATGAAGGGACTACAACGGTTTTTTCCTGTTCTGTATTCCGAACAACGTGCCACGAGCGCAACATAGCGAGGGATGAGATTGCCGGAGGCGGGCGAAATAGCCCGGACGGTCAGAGAGGCCTTGTTGGCCGAAAACCGGCCATAGGTCCTTGCTGGGAAAGGTGATTCTACCGATGTCAGGGAGGGCGCTGAACTGTCAAGGCATCTTTGTTTCCCCTTCAAGAGCAACCCACGGCAGGTACACCGGGATGCCGCCCGATCGCGTGTAGCGAATGGCGACGGGGATGGCGGAGGATTGATGCCGATCGAAGTCCGGCAGTCAGAGACGGACGGGAAAATGGCGGAGGGCAGGATACGGATTGTGTGTACAACCGCGGTGCGCTTGACCCCCCAATCCCGGCCGCGCCGCGGCCGTCCTTGCCATGGGGATACCCCCTGGACCCCGCCAGGAAGACACGATCTGATCCGGATCGAATCCCGAAGGTCCATGATCATGGGCGGGTGAAAAAATAATTGACAACAGAAAACAACCAGGTAAGCTAGAATAAGATTTTCAACATCGGAATGACGTGTTCGTTTTTTCTTCGCTTAGGGGGTGTTGAAAAAGATGGGGATGACTCCTACATACGATCGATCCTTCGTGCTCGATGATCGTCCTGCCAGCCGGATCTTTGCCCGGAGACAGGGGATGCATCCTCGAATTCCAGTCACTGTCACCAAAGAGCGGGCCCACAATTCTCCACAACCGCCGAAACTGCTGGACCGGCGGCAAGCGGCGTGGCGTGCCCGTCATTATAGTCGCCGCACGGAACAGGCTTATATCACGTGGATTAAAAGGTTCATCGTTTTTCACCACGTCCGTCACCCGGCTGAGATGGCGGAACCGGAGATCAATGGTTTTCTGACCCATCTGGCGACCCAGAAAAAGGTCAGTGCTTCGACCCAGCACCAGGCGTTGTCGGCCTTGCGGTTTCTCTACCGCCATGTCCTGGACCGCGAGGTGGGTGAGCTGGGCGAGGTGATCCGCGCCCGCAAACCCCACCGCCGGCCGGTGGTCATGACCCGCGATGAAGTCAACGCCGTGCTGGAGAATCTCTCCGGCGCCACGTGGCTGATGGCCTCGCTCATGTATGGCGCGGGCCTGCGCCTCTTGGAATGCCAGCGCCTGCGCGTGCAAGACATCGATTTTACCCGCAACGAGATCCTGGTGCGCGACGGCAAGGGCGCCAAGGACCGGATCACCATGCTGCCTGCTTCGCTCAAGGCGCCGCGGCAGGAACACCTGACGCGCGTCAAAGCGATTCACGAGCAAGACCTGGCCGATGGTTGGGGCTGTGTGCTCCTGCCCGACGCCCTGGATCGCAAATACCCCAATGCCCCGAAAAATTGGCGCTGGCAGTGGGTCTTTCCACAGGAAAACCGATGGAAGAACGCCAAGACTGGAGATCAAGGCCGCCATCATGTGGACGAATCGCTGATTCAGAAAGCGGTTCGGCAGGCCGTTGCTTCAGCAGGACTGACCAGGCGAGCGACTTGCCACACCTTCCGTCATTCATTCGCCACCCATTTGCTCGAAGGAGGGTATGACATTCGAACGGTTCAGGAACTGCTGGGCCACAAGGATGTCAAAACCACGATGATCTACACTCACGTGCTGAACTGCGGGCCTTCCGGCGTGCGCAGCCCAATGGACGGGCTGTGAGGGAGAGGTACATATGCGGATCCGCATAACATGCTGGTATATAAGACTGATTCGGAGATAAGGAATTGGAAAAATAGGCGATTAGGAGCCATTTCCCGCATATCCCAAGGCGTCTTATGCGGACAGAAATCAAGGATCTCGTTTCTTATACGGGTCCATCTAATTATTGTTCTGACGCGGGAGTGAATCACAAATGGCGGCAGTTCAAGCACTGGTGAGACTGAGAATCATAAGTAGCTGCAGCTCACGCAGTCGTTGTCACTCTGGCCGATCTCGGCCTCGACCTACCGAACGTCGCCTGAAAGAAAAGCAGCCCAAGCAACGCTGGGTGCTAGAAGTGTGGCCAGCAAGCTGCTCCCGTTGCGCGGGGAATAGACCAACGGAGGAACGAAATGTTGCCAGGCAGCCTAAACCACCCGGAGGATCAGGCGGATTCAACTGCGCGAGAGTGGAGTGGTGAAGAGTCCACCCCGGCCATTTCTACAGAAGTCACAAGGTCGGAGTCTGGATTTCGCATGACGGTAACGTTCGGGCAGCATTGCTCAGCCTGCAATTATGCCTGGGTCGGAACTATCACTAATAACTTCGACCGTCCAGATATTCCACCGGGCTGGGACCTGAACGTGATTGCAAATAATCTCTACTCTGAGAGAGTCTTCATTTGTCCTAAATGCAGCAATCTCTCCGAATCATCACAGCGGGATCTATTTTTCCAAGGCTACAAGGCAGCGCTGCGAAAGGTCTTAGAGGCAAGTGTCAGTTCTTGGTTGACGTACGTCCCTGTGTTCTTGATCATGGGTGTTGTGTTATCAGCAATACATCTTGGAGGTATTCTCACTCAGAAGGGATATGTCGCTATCCTCTCTTTTTGTCTCCTCCTTCTTGGCATCGGAGCGATCGGCATGGGCTTCCTTTCTCTAGCATTTGCCGTGGTTGCTAAGATCAGGCTTCCCAAAATGAAGCAGTACGTAGAGTCGACTACCGAAGAAGATGCCAAAGAGATCTACCAGGAGGCATTGGCGAACTTGAAACCATATGAAGGCTCGATAATGAAAGAGGGAGTTTCTGAGGCTGTATATAAACAGCTCAACCGTCAGTTGTAACAATGCACAAATCGAGAGTTGCAGCCCGATAGACATAGTTTGGCGCCCGCGGTCAGAACAATCGCATGGACCAGCCGGCAGCTCTGTCACGGCCCTTGCATCGCAAGGGCTCGCGCCAGGTCGACTTCGTCGACACGCTACTATCGCAGGTCATGCGTGAAACGTTCGCGAAGCAAGAAGGAGGAAGCGGAATGAGTGATAACACACGGTCAGGCAGAAACGCCGGGTTCTTTGCGAGAATTAGGCTGTTCTTCTTGCGCCAGCATCTCCAAATGGCTGCAAGAGGATCTCACGGCTATAAGCGAGAGGCTGTAGATTTGCTGAAGCGCCATCCGGATGTGTCTAGCGATGTGCTTGTTCGGGATCTCGGTGACAAGTCGCAAGACTCCACTTATCGAATATAGACCCACAGGTTAAAGAATGTTTTATCGTGTCTGGCTGTTGACACGATCAGCGTCGTATTTGACCACCTGGGTGAGGTTGTCCAGCGCATTGTAGGTGTCTTCGGGCGCCAGGGGGCGCCACCGGCCTGGTCGGTTGCTCAAACGACTGTCTGGTCACCAGGGAACCGTATGCTGGGGCATGGTAGCTTTTGATCATGCTCGTATGGATAGTGCCTTAGTTTTGAATCAGAAATATTTTCAGCAGCAGCAGATCCCCCACCTCCAGCCGGCCGTTGACATCGAGGTCGCCACGCCGCCAGCCGACGGGGTGGGGGTCGGGTGCGCCGGTGAGCCAGCCGGCCAGCCGGGCGGCATCGGCCGAGGTCACTTGGCCGTCATCATCGACGTCCCGGGTGTGTGTCAGATCGAATACTCCCTGGAGCCCGGCGAGCAGGCGGTCCGGCGCCGTGGGATGAAAGACCAGGCTCTCCACGCCGGCCGCCGGCAGATCGCCGCGGATGGCGTGCCAGACCGTTCCCTGGTCCAGAGAGAGATACACGCCGCCGGCGGTGCCGGCATAGACCAGGCTTGGTTCCGTGGGGTGAATCGCCAGGGACAACACCAGGTTCTGGGCCAGACCCGTGTTCATGGGCCACCAGGACGCCCCGCCGTCGGCGCTGCGCCGGATGCCGGACCCGCGTGTGCCGGCGTACACGGTGGCGGGATCGTGGGGATCCACCAGCAGGCAATCCACCATCACCGTTTCCTGGGTCACCCGGGTCCAGGCAGCGCCGCCGGTGGTGGTCTTGAAGACACCGTCCATGGTGCCGGCATAGACCGTCGCCGCGTCCTCCGGGTGAAGGGCCAGTCCGCGCAGGAGGATGCCACTGAGCCCGTCGCTGTGGTCCTGCCAGGAGTCGCCGCCATCCATGCTCTTCAGGACGTGTCCGGCGGAGGTGCCCACGTACAGGAGGTCCGGGTCCTGGGCGGAAATGGCGATGCTCATGGTGAACATGCCCGGCAGGATGACGGACCAGGACTGTCCACCGGTGGTGGTGCGGAACACGCCGTTCCAGGTGGCGGCATACACCACGCCGGACTGGCAAGGGTGATGGGCCAGGCCGGCCACCGGCGCGCCGGGCAGGCCCACGTTGTCCACCCGCCACGCGGTCCCCGAGTCCGTGCTCTTGAAGACGCCGTCGGCCGTGCCGGCGTAGACCGTGTCCGGCTGCAAGGGGTCGAAGACCAGAGCGTTGACGGCAGCGGCCGGCAGGCCGGTGTTGACCGGCGCCCAGGCCGCGCCCCAGTCCTCGCTGCGGAGGGCGCCGCCGCCGGCTGTCCCCAGCAGGACCGTCTCGGGGAGTCCGGCGTCCACCGCCAGCGCCAGGACGGAGCTGTCGGCCAGACCGCCGCTGTCCGCCACCCAGTTCTGCCCAGCGTCCACACTCCTCAACAGACCGAAGCCCTCACCTCCGGCCAGGAGCCACTCATCGTCGGCGGGATGAACGGCCAGGGCATTGACCCGCGCCGGTCCCCACAGCAGGTGCTGCCACGACTGGCCGTCGTCACGGCTACCGAAGATGCCGTCGGTGGTGGTGGCCACATACAGCACGCCGGTCTGCTGGCGGGACAGCGCCAGGGCGGTGACGCTGCTGCCGGCCAGCAGCGGCTGCCACTCCCGGCCGCCATCGACGGAGACATGAACGCCTTCCGCGTCCAGCAGGCCCACATAGATTCGCATGGCATCGAGGGGATGATAGCGGATGCTGGATACCCGTTGCGAACCGGCTCCGATCACGACGGGCCACCAGGATAGGCCGCCGTCCTCGCTGCGGAAAGTACCGTCGGCGTCGGTGCCGGCGAAGAGTTTGTCCGGATTGGTCGGATCGACGGCCAGGCCCAGGATCCGGCTGGACATGGGCGACGTGGCCAGCGGCTGCCATGACTCGCCGCCATCCGTCGTTGTGAAGATCCGGCCGGACAGGGTGCCGGCATACAGCCTCGCCGATTGACCGGGGGCGATGGCGATGGCTGTCAGCCATTCGTCCCCCAACCCGCTTCCGGCGGCGGACCAGGACCGGCCGCCATCCGTGGTCTTGAACAATCCACGCCCGGGGATAGCGGCATAATAGACGTCGGGCCGGCCGGGATCGGCCAGCAGGTGCTCCACCCGCCCGCCCACCGGTCCCTGGCTGGTCCACTGATTCAGGCCGGCGGACGCCAGACCGGCGCAAGAGCAACAGCACATGATGAAGATTCGCAAAGTCTTCACGTTATATCCGCTGGTTGATACTCTTTCTGTGATGTCGACATCGGCTCCCAGGCCCTGAATGAAGCGGCGGCGAATTCCTATTCCGCCGCTTCCACCGCCAGGGCGGCATAGCCACTCATCCGGGACAGATCCGCTGATAGATGGACAATGTGGGCTATGACGGGGCTGGCCGCCTCGATCCGCACCGCAGCCACCGCCTCGCCGGGGAACACCGCCGCCAGGTCCAGCTCCTGCTGCCCGTACCCCGGCAGCGTCCCGGCCACGGTATCCACCACCAGGCCGGATTCATCGTAGGCCGTCACCGTGAACGCACATTCTCCGGCCGCCGGATGGGTCACCATGACCACGGCCATCCACTCCGCTCCGTTTTTCACCCACGGCAGCACCAGGTCCGTGGCGGTGGGTGCCACGCCCGAAAACCCGTCGAAGCGGAACGGATCGGACGATGACCGGGTCAAGACCAGCTCGAAGCCGATGACGGGCGCCGCCGCCGTGATGTTCAGCCAGGCGGCCTGGGGGAACACCTCCCCCTGAAACAGGTTCCAGATCTCCCGGGTCACCTGCGCCCCGGGCGTCACGTCCCACAGCGCCTCGGCCAGGGGATTGCCGGCCGTATCGTAGAGCATGCATTGAACGTCCGCCGCCGCCTCGCCCAGGTTCGAGACCGTAACGCCCGTCAGATATTCCTCATTGTCCGGCACGTACGGATAGACGAGCGAACAGGTTTGGGCCGGCTCATCCTTGCCGGCCAGTGCTGGCGGGTACAGGGCGGGGATGCCGGCCATGCCCTGCTGCTGGTATGAACCGAAAATCTCGAAGCCCGTGAGACTCCGGTCGGACTCCACCTCCACGAAGCGGATGTTCCCCGGATCGGCCACCGAAAACACCTCCTCCACCAACCGGACGTATTTGCCGTAGGGTGGAATCACCTGATAGACCGTCTGGATGTTCTGACCGTCCTCGGTGAACGCCTCCAGCCGCGCCGTGGCTGTCCGGTCCGCGGTGTTGACCAGCGTCAGCCCGGTGAAAAAATCCTTGTTGACGATGACGTAGGGAAAGACCAGTTCCTGCCCGCCGGCTGTAACCAGGGGGATACTGACCAGGGTCTGGCCGTCGCGGGTGCCGAACTCGGCCACTCCGGCCAGCGTCGATTTACTGGCCACCGTCAGCCAGAGATCCTCGGCCAGGGCCTTGGCCGGGAACAGTTCGGCCAGATCCAGGTCCAGCGCCTGCCAGGGGGGCAGGGATTCGTAGACCACGCTGGCCGTCAGCTCCCCCTGCGGGTTGACAGCCCCCACCACGACCGGATGATCCGCCACGCCCGTGTTCACCACCCGGATGCGGGTCCACCAGGCGTCGTTGACGGCCACATGGGCGCCGAGGATATTCTGCTGGTCCACCGCCGGGCCCAGGCGGACCACCTCCGAAAACTCGCTCACCACGGAGCTCTGGTTGTTCTCATGGGGCGCGGTGACGGTGCTCAGCGCCCAGAAGCGGGTCTCACCCGCCGGTGGGGCCGAAACGGCCCAGGCAGACGCCAGCTTGTCGCCGGTCACGACCTGCAGTTGATAGGGCCCGTTCGCCAGGGGGGATGCCCACACCATGTAGCCGCCGCCGTCGGCGGTGTAGGGAATGGGGTCCCAGCGGAGCTCGTCGTCGGCCCAGGTCACATTGCCGGGGGCGACGGTCTGGGTGGGGCCGAAACTGCCCGTGGCATGGTAGTCGGCCAGAAACGCCAGCAGGTCCGGCTGGTCGGTGTAGAGGGCGTTCCAGCGCAGGTCCAGGCCGCCGTAATCGGGATAGGCCCGATCCAGGTTGGTGAGGTTGCGCAGGGACTCAGGCAGAGGACCGGACAGGCGGTTGCCGGCCAGCTGCACCGCAAAGGCCTGGCTCAGGTTGCCCAGTTCCGCCGGAACGGGCCCGGACAGGGCGTTGTGATTCAGATCTAATCCTAAGAGAGTAGTTAGCAGGCCAATTTCCGTTGGAATGGCACCGGTAAGCTGATTATGGCCGAGATCAAGGCCAAATAAGTTTGTCAAAGTGCCCAAATTGGCCGGAATGGGACCGTTGAGCTCATTGTGTGAAAGGGACAGATTCTGCAGGTTAGTCAAGTTAGATAGTTCAGTCGGGATGGAGCCTGTCAGGTGGTTGTCCGTCAGAATCAATTCGGTCAGGTTGCTGAGACCGCCCAGTTCAGTTGGGATCGGCCCTGTCAGTTGGTTATGGTACAGACTCAGGATCCGTAACATTGTCAGGTCCCCCAGTTCCGTGGGGATTTCACCCGTGAGTTGATTTTCATCCAAATGTAGAACTCCTAAATCGGGTAAATTCCCCAGTTCCGTGGGGATGGATCCACTAAGCTGATTGCGGGTCAAAAACAGTTGGCCCAATTCTTTCATATTCCCAAATTCTGTTGGGATAGATCCAGAAAGCTCATTATCGGATAGAACCATAAAATCCAGTTTACTCAGACTACCCAATTCAGAGGGGATGCTCCCATCCAACAGATTGTTTTGCATCCAGATCTGTCTCATTTCCTTTAAATTACCCATTTCCGATGGAATCGGCCCTGTAATTTGATTATTCCATAATCTGAGCATGCCCAAACTTCTCATGTTACCGATTTCCGGGGGGATGGGACCGGAAAGCTGATTGGTATCCAGGGCCAGCATTTGCAACTCCACCAGATTGCCGATCTCCGACGGGATGGCTCCGGTCAGTTGATTGCAGCATAGATTTAAAAACCAGAGATGCGTCAAATTGCCGATCTCTGTTGGGATGGGACCGGTCAAGATATTGGCCCAAATGCCAAGCACCTCCAGATTGGTCAGATTCCCGATTTCGGTGGGGATGCTGCCGCTTAACGGATTCAGGCCCAGCCCCAGCCATTGCAGATTAGTCAATTGGCCGATCTCGGTGGGAATGGAGCCACTGAATAAATTCTCGATCAGTTCAAGATCCTTCAGGTTTGTCAAATTGCCTATTTCAGTCGGAATGGAGCCTTCGATGTTGTTGTTTGTCAGAATCAATTCTTCCAGGTTGACCAGGTTCCCCCATTCCGGTGGAAGTGTTCCGCTGAAGTCATTCCTGCTCAGGTTGATTTTGATCAAATCCGTGAGGTTCCCCACAGATGGGGGCAGGTCGCCTTGTAAGTTGTCTCCGCTTGCCAGGAGTTCCTTCAAGTTGGTCAGATTACCGATTTCTGATGGCAGGATCCCGCTCAAATCGGGATTGAAATTAATGGCAAGGATTTCCAGTTGGGAGAAGGCCCCGACGGTGGGCGGCAGTTCTCCGGTGAGATTGTTCTGGTTGAGCTGGATCTCCGTTACATGGGTACAGGCGGCATTGCAGACGATACCATACCAGGCGCACTCAGTTCCCGCCGGCCCCAGCCAGCCGTCTCGTTGCCACCAGCTGTCGCCGTTGGTGCTGTGATACAGCGCCTCCAGGGCGACCCGCTCGGCCGGCGGAATCTCCCCCCGCACCGCCAGCATTCCCATGAAGATCAATAAGATTACCATCATGGCCTTGTTCATGATGATCCCCCAGGTGTGAAATATAAGGACCGAGCGCGATGTTTACCATGCCCGATCATTCAACCGGTGCTATCCCTCGCCTATCAGCTCCCCACCACGCAAATAACCCTGCGATGGCCGGTGAACGGCGCGCTGTCCGGCCAGCTCGGGCACAGCGTATCCGAGCAAGCGAACGAAGACTTCACTATATAAATAGCATGATACAAGTTTAGAGCACGTCGCCGTGAGGATCGTTCAAGGAATCTACGGCTCCCCCGCCTTTGCCGACCGGAATTTTCTGAAGGTCTCAAGGGCACGCTGGGCTTGGCAACTATTGGTTGATAAGGCGCAGGAGTAGGTTGAAAAATGATATGAATTCCAGTTGCTGTTTTCGACCTTCCTGATTCGCTCCGCGCCACCTGAAGCACAGTTATGTTGAAATAGCGATCCTGATGTATTCTGTTGTGAGAAGACAGGCCGGACGGTGTATCCCGCAGACCGGAGAATTCGAATTGAGAGAAGAGATATGGATTTTCGATCTGAAATACTCAGAATTTGCCGCCCCGGAATTTGCCGGGGCCAAAGGATTTGCCGAGATCCTTGATTTTTGACGATCCTGACGAAAGATCCTTGATAAGGACGTCACGCCCGCTCCGCTTCGGATCCGTCATCAGGTCCCGGGTGATCTTGGCCTGGTCGGGGATCCTGATCACCGACCGCGGATCCGGTTTGTCGTCATCGACGCCCTTGACGATGATTTGGTGATCGTACAGGGAACCCCGTTCGGGCGGGGGCGAGGCGATGAGCGCGTCAAGGTCAAGTGTGTCCGCATCGGGTCGCACCACATGGAGGGCGATTCCCTTGTGGAGGGCCATGGACACGGCCCCATCGGTAAAACCCACGTTGGTAATCACGAAGGCCTTGTGGGCGGCGAGATCCTGCTTCACCTGCTGCAGCTTGACCACCGTCTCCTGGGTGACCTTCCTCTGGCCCCGCCATTTGACTTCGGCGATGTTCAGGTAGCGTCCGATGTCCGTTTCCCGTTCCCAGTACAGATCGATCTGGTGACGGTACAGCGGCAGGTCGGGAAAGCCCATGGACGGAATGCGGCTCGATTTCACTGCCGCCAGCGGGATGCCCTCCTTGTCGGCGATGAAGCGCCGGCACAATTCCTCATACTGGTGACTGTCCATCGTGCTCCTCCTTCAGAGGAAGTTCAATCCATAGAGAGCCATTGGTGCTGGCCCTACTTTTTGCGAACAACCAAAGAGACAACAGATTAAACATTCGGACTTCACTCTCATCGCGGAACATCATGCGCATCGGGGCGGCGACCCTGCCTCTATTTGGAGATGTAGATGCCGTTGGCGCGGAACCACTTGAAGTTGGTGCCGTTCTTGACGTACCAGAAGCCGTTGGCCGGATTGAACACCGCCATCTCCGTGGTGCCGTTGCCGTCGTAATCGCCGGGCACGGGGATGTCCGTGGCCGGGGTGGACGTGCACCACTTGAAATGGCCCATATGGCGGATGTACCAGAAGCCGTTGCTGGGATCATAAAGGGCCAGGTTGGCCGCGCCGTCGCCGTCGTAGTCGCCCGGCACCAGGATCATGTTGGTGCGGTACCACTTGTAGTTGCCGACGCCACGGATGTAGCAGTAGCCGGAGTGGGGATCGTAGACGGTGGGATCGGTGGTGCCGTCACCGTCGTAATCGGCCGGCACGGGGACGTCCGTCGATGGGGAGGCGGTGCACCACTTGAAGTTACCGATGCCGCGCACGTACCACCAGCCGTTGGCCGGATCGTAGAGGGCGCAGTCGGTGTCGCCGTCGCCGTCGTAATCCCCGGGCACGGGAATGGCCTGGGGCCGGCCCCAGGTGTAGGTGCCCACGTTGCGGACCTGCCAGGCGCCCGTGGCCGGATCGTACACGGCGATGTCGGCCACGCCGTCACCGTTGTAATCGCCGGGCACGGGGATCTTGCCGGCGCCGCCCCATTTGTGGTTGCCCACGCCCCTGATGTACCAGTACTCGTTGTCCAGGTCGTAGACCACGGCGTCGGTGCCCGGTTCGCCGCCGTAGTCGCCGGCGGCAGCGACGATCTTGCCCAGGCACCAGACCGGCCGGTCCGTGCCGGCGGCGGGGATGGCCATGGGGCCGCCGTGCTCCTGCGTCCACTGGGAACTCAGGACCAGCTGGCTCTGATCGGGCAGGCCGGGGGGACCGATGTCGAAGGTCAGCCGTCCGAAGCCCAGGACGCGGCCGCGACAGGTGGCGACGATGTATGTATCCTGGTGAGGCAGCGTGGTGTCGGCCGTGCCGCCCGCCACGGCGAACCAGCCCTGGCTGGCGGCCAGGCCCAGCTCGGTGCTGGAGAAGGCGTCCCAGGCGGCGGGGTCGCTCTCCAGCCCGGTGAGGGTGAAGATCGCCGGGTCATAGCCCACGGGCACGGCAAACCCGGCCAGGCACACCGGTACCGGCCCGCTCACCGTGGCAATATCCACCTTCACCCCCACCTCGACGGACATGCCATAGAGGGCCACGGACGGTGTCTGCAGGCTCACCTGGGCGGTGCCGCCGGTCACCTCCTGGGCGCAAATGGGGGTGAATAATGAACACACGAGGGCAACCAGCAGCCAGTACGTATGCAGTACCGTTTGAATTGGGAGAAAAGCTTTATGTTTCATATGGGCAAACTTCAAACCGTTTTTCAACCTGTGCCAAATAGCTCTTAAAATAATTAGCTCTTGCCATTATGATCGTATTACCTTGAGGTTGTTGGTGGCACATCTGCGGCCTATCGCCATCGCCAGCTGGGCTGAATGAAAGCATCTCATGAAGAGTCGTCTGAAATCGTCAACTCAGCTAGAGGTGGACATAGTAGGAGACGTTTAATGGAATGTGCGAGTTGAATATCCTGGCCACAAAGTTTGCAGGTATCTAATTGAAATGTTCGACAATTTATCACCTCTTCAATCGTCGGTGGCACTCATTGTTTTTTTGATTCTTCGATTTTGGGTAATCTTATTTCAATAGGCTCGGAAACGATAGCGTCAAGATAGAGATGGCCGGTTTCCGCCCATTTTGTTTGCAGTCTGTGGCCAAACTTTTTTTTGCTCTGTGGGCCTTCTGTTTCCAAATTTAAATCCCACATTTCATAGACAATTCTGATGAAAAGCGAGGATAAGCCCTTTACTTCATCCCAGTACGCTCTCTTTTCCATCGAACGCGGCGTTCCCTTGACAAGCTGAGATCTACGAAACATTACAGGAATTTCACTGGTGAAATGCAACGACTCCCCCGGTTTGACAATGCGCGCCTTATCGACAGGCGGTTTGCCCTGATCCAACGCGTTGCGATACTCGATCCAAATTGGATTGGTGGAATCGTTGCCCGGACCAACATAAGCGAATTGAATTGCTTTTCCCAGCATGGCATTTGCATAGGAGTCATATATTAGAAAAAATTCCCTGAGGGGGGCACCGGCTAAAATAATGAGATCTTGCGCTCCCGTGTTTTCCAGGGTCATCTTCAATTTCACGATGAATACAATTAAGTTCGGATCTTGCTCCACATTTTCGATTTTGGCCGTTCCCTTCAAGTCGATACCTTCATTCTGTGGCAATCCGGCTTGAAAATAATACGGCATGCGCTGATCCTGGCATTGAATGAAACCAGACAGGTAAAGTAAAAAAAGCATAGAAAAACACGTGTGACTCATTGCCTCACCTACCTTTATGAAGTACAGTTGAAATTGTACCGTACGACTTGTTTATTTCATTGACTGTGGTTATTTCAAATTGCCCTCCGCGTCCTGGTTTCGAAAACACTTGAAGGCGATTTTCATCATCCATCATCAAGAAATTGGCAAAATGTGCACCTGTCCCTTGACCCCATTGAATCAGGTCACCCGACACTAATGCAGCCATGCTGCTTTCTTTCCAACTCCCTTCTAACAGAGCGTTTGACATCAATTGTCCAGTGGTCCAGATACCCCAACCGTTGTACCTCATTCTTAAGTCAGCTTTCTGGCCTGTGAAATGCTCATAAAAATTAGGGAAGTTGACAATAGCAGCCGTCCGTGAACAATCAATGTAATTCGTGCTATTCCCCTCGTTAATAGCATCCGCTTCGATTGACAATCCCTTTTCTGCCTGCTTGAAAACTCTGCCTATGTGTCCTCCCAATTTTGTCGGGTCAATAGAGTTCGGATCTTTAGCCAACATTTTTTCCAGTTTACTAATGAACTTTTTATCTCCTGCCTTTCTGAGTTGCTGGGCCAATGTAGCTGCATTATCTCCTGCTTTTGAAGCGACAATAGTCAAATAGATAGTCACCTTTATAACTTTGCCATTTTTATCTTTCTTTTCGACTCGATTTTGTCGTATCTCCCACAATCCGGTGGGATCAAAGAGACGAATGGGATTATTGGCACAGTAAGAATACCGGTTAAACGATTGGGGATCAGACGTTTGTCCACTCGCTAATAGGGGATCTGCACTCGTGAATCGTCCCATCGAACTCCTATAAAATCTTGCCCCGAAGAAATCTAACTGAGTTTCATCATCCCTTTGCTTCCCAGTGAACTTGACATCTTCCACAGGAATCACTTCTGGGGCGAGTTCCTCGCCATAAGGCATGAAGTCATAGGCTTTGACGATGGTGGGGACCTGGAGCCCTTGGTCCTCGAGAAATTGCAGGTCCGCCCGGGTGGTGCCCAGGTGGTCCACCAGAAGAAATTTCGTGTCGTAGGCGGAGGGATCCTGCAGGGCGGCGCCCAGGTCCTGTTGGCAGATGAGGTTCTCACCTTCGTAAAAGTAGAAACTCACATTGTCGAAGATTCCGCTGGCTCCCATGGCTTTGATACGTCGCTTGCCGTCGGCGTCATAATAGTAGCGCCAGATATCACTAGTTGAACTGTCCGTGGCTTTTAAAATATGCCCCTGATCCATGTACTCCAGATTAATCGAAGGTGAAACCGCATCTTTGGTAATTTTCAGCAAATTGCCCATACAGTCATAAGATTTGGACAACAGACGGTTTGTTGCAGGATCCGCGGGAAATATCAGATTCTGATTGGGATCGTTAATATACTTTCGTTCGAGAATGTTTCCATAGCGATCCATCTGATACTGATAAACGTAGGTATAGTCGTGCGGCAAAGCCTCATAGACTTGCGTGTTGTACCCAAAATCGGTCAGCCGATTCAAATCGTCATAACCAAAGCCCATCTCCACCACGTGAGCTGTGTCACCGCTAACTGTACGGGTGCCATGGTTGATCACCTTGATGTTCCCGTTATTCTCATATTCGTAATATTCCAATCCGTCGAGAGTCCATTCGCCCTGCTCCAGTTGATTTCCGGCATTTACATAGCGCTTGTTGGGCCAGTTTCGCTCGTTAAATACCTGCCGCCAGGTGATTTCCCCACCGTCGAACCCATAGGCGTGGGCCTCCTGTGGCGCGCCGTGGGGGGCGTAGCGGATGGTGTCCATGACGTCGGCGGCGTTCCACTGCAGGCCGTTGAGCAGGCCGTGGGCGCCGTAGTTCAGGTCCACGCGCTGGCCCGACGGATAGATCATGGTCTGCAGGTTGCCCTGGGCGTCATAGGCCCGGTACTCCGTCAGGAATTCGACCGTGCCTTCACTGGCCTGGCCGAAACGCTCGCCTTTCTGCGCCGGCAGGCCGCGCCAGTCGTACGCAAAAAAGCGTTCGATGTAATAGGTCTCACTCTCGTTTTCCTCATACGTCACCTTGTCCCGCACCAGGCGGCCGAAGTTGTAATCCGGTGAAGCCGTGAAGCCCGCCGGCACGGGCTCAGTGCAAACATCATACTCATAGGCATAGTTCACGGTGATGCCTTCAAGTGTGGTCTGCCGGGTTATCAGCCGTCCCAGGTCATCATAGCTCAGAGTTTCGGTGTAATCCCCTCCCAAGGACTTTTCTGTCAGATTGCCCAGGTCGTCGTAGGTGTAGGTCATGGTGGCGTTGTTGTATTCGGGCAACGTGGCAGTCAGCAGGCGCCCCATGGCATCGTAAGTAAAAGTACGAGTTTGCTCAGGTGTCTGGTCCGGATGGAAGGTGGCGACCTGAGTCAGGTTGTCTAATATATCGTAAGAATAATAGGTATCAAGGATTCCTCCCATAAGTTCCGGATCCGGCTCGTCCACCCGCACCAAGCGGCCCAGGCCATCCTTGTACAGCAGGCGGTGGCGGCCCTCCTCGTCGATGATCTTCTCGGTAGTGCAGAGGGTGTTCTTGTCCACCCCGTATTCGATATAGGAGGAGGTGATGGCCTTGGTGCCGCCGAGCCCCGGCTTCTGCGGGTGAAATACCACAACCGGGCCGCCATAAGCTTTCGGGCGGAAAGATATAATGATGGCCTCGTAAAAAGTCACCCGGCCAAAAAGTAGGCGGCGGGGGGATAAACAGTTGACCGGAACCGGCCGGAGAGATTGCCGAGTGCGTTCTTGAAGCCGATTCGCAGAATTCGGACGGGTTCTT
>Ga0209164_1000219_pt1 | contig 176020 bp, 156 predicted proteins | sample MTBNYHSulfiMetaG_FD_187458 | JGI IMG/M metagenome (GOLD analysis project Ga0209164, IMG submission 187458) | Enrichment culture microbial communities from rom New York Harbor, USA that are MTBE-degrading - MTBE-NYH (New York Harbor Sulfidogenic)... | ecosystem: Environmental > Aquatic > Marine...
CTTTCGGTATGGCGCCGGGCCTACCGCGAATTGGAGGAGCGGGCTGAAAGGCAGCGGCCTAAACGCGGATCAAAGACCGATTTGGTTGAATACGCCCTCGGCAATATGATCGGCCCGTTCGGCATTTCGGACATTGAACAGCTCTGCCCCAGTGTGAGTCGGGACACCATCCGCCTGGTCATGAACCGCTGGCGGGAGCAAGACAGACTGGAAATGCTGGGTAAAGGCAGAGACGCCAAGTGGCAACGCATCGTGAAAACGTAGGAATACGACTTTAATGTGGGAATAAATATGGGAGTAACCGGACAACACGGCCCAACACATAGCTACGACGCCCTTCCCTATAAGCGCTCAAATATAGCGGGCAAGGGCGATCAGCGAGGTTCCAAATAAAATGGCAAAACAAAAGAAACCCAATCATATAGAAATCCCTCCGGTCCCGCGGGAGGCCATTGCCGATGTGCAGGGGGAAGAGGATTTTGTGGAGTTGCTGCGGCGGGAGCTGGAGTGGCCCATTCCCATGAGCGTGGAGCGGCTGGCGGATGTGGCCATTCCCCATGATCTGCAAAGCGACTTTGGTTTCAAGCCTGAAGAAGAGCGGATCGGGGTTTCCAGGCTGCTGACGCTCGCTGAAGATCAGCCATGGGGCGTCTTCAATTGTTTGAAAACGGGCGAGAGAATAAAGCGGCAGGGAGGAACTGCTGGGGCGCCTGCAATGCGGTCAACGAATATCTGGATTATTTCCGGGAGAAGACCCAGGACAAGCCCCTGAACAGTCTCTGGTACGGGAAGGGTGGAGAGATCAACAAGACCGCGCTCAAAATGGCGATGAAGATGGCGACGTAAGGCAGATTTCAATAGGCGCTGAGCCCCCTTTTCGTTGACTCATGGCCCGGTTAGATGTAAAAGCATCCAGCACAATGTTAAAATCGTCTTCTTTCCTCAATGCAAGAAGAGGGTGCCAAATGGTCAATCATGATCCAAAAACCCCGTTGCTCCGAACAATAGGAGGGCGGGGTTTTGTATTTTGTGGCTCCGACGGAAAGACGAAGTAGATGACCGCTGCCAACCTGGACAGAAGTCAACAAAGTCAAGAACGTTATATGTTTGCGTCTCCATCTGTAACTCCACGGGTAGCGTATGAGAGGGGCTTCAATTATTCGGTTAGTCTATATTTTTGGAAAGATTGCGCCTTTTGTCAAGAATATAAAATGCTGGGGTAAATCAGGCTTTTCGAAGCGGCCAATCCTTTGTCCAAAGCCGCGCTCCCCGGCCATCCAGCTCCACCAGATATTTCTCGCCATCGATCTCCACGACAGTGCCTGTACCGTGACTGGTTGTCACCCCTGGCCCAGATCTGATTTTCTTTGTAGGTGGCAGAGGCCAATCCAACAAGCGAAACAAGCCGAAATCGTGCATTCAAGCTGAGGTATGTCGCGGCAGGGCGGGTCTATCGCCGATCTTGAAGCGTTTCTTGCGCAAAGTTGAACTGGTTACATCCAGAAGATGGCAAAACCGGCAACTTGACAGTGTCTGGAAACCAAGCCGTTTGGAAGATCCCCGACATCTCCTGGCCCGTCGGGATATAATGCAAAGGTATGAGACAAAGGCGCGGCCACGTCGAGCGACTCGCATTATCCTGAATTACTGGATTTTTTCAGGATGCAGATGGCATTTGAAAGCTTGAAACGAGACGGGGGTTTTCGGTTTGGATGTCAGAACAAAACAGCAATAAAGAAATTCAACATATTGTGGTTTTGGAAATATGCCGGCCAAAATAATGCCTGGCAAGGATAATGCTTTAAAGGCATGACGGATGCGCTTGGTTGGAGGCAGATATCGTGTTTGGATGGCTAAACCACGCCCGGCGCCAGGATGCGAAGCGTCATGCGATGGCTGTCCAGCTGTGCCGATAAGCCCAGGGGAAGGACCAGGTTTTTGGGCCCGTGACCTGTGGGGAACCCTGTAACTAAAGGGATCTTCAAGTCGGATGCCGTATCCATGAGGATGCGATCAATGGCCGATGTGTCGCCGCAGTCTGTGAATTGCCCGGCGATGAGGCCTGCAATCCCTTTGAGTTGTCCTGTCAGTGAGAGATAGGTCAGCATTCGGTCGATACGGTATAAGGGCTCGCCTCTGTCCTCGATGAAGAGGATGCAGCCCTCAAGGGGCGGGAGGAAAGGGGTCCCCACCAGGTGACAGATCAGGCTCAGATTGCCCCCCAGCAAAGGGCCTTCAGCCCTCCCCGGAATGAGAGGCGTTGCCTCCATGGGATCGAACAAAACCGGTTGCTCGGATGACAGGACCTTGAGAAGGCTCTCCAGACTGTCGTTGGAGACCGCGGAAAGGCCCCGCACCATGGGTCCGTGGAATGTGACCAGTCCGGTCTTCCTGTAAACGGCCATCAGGAGGGCCGTTATATCGCTGTAGCCCACCAGAATTTTGGGGTGGCTACGGATCAGCTCGTAGTCGAGCCTGTCGAGGAGCCTGAGACAGCCGTATCCGCCCCGGGCGCAGAGCACAGCAGCGATCTCATTGTCCGAAAACATGGCGTGGAGGTCGGAAAGCCGGGCCGCGTCTTGGCCTGCCAGGTAGCCGTGACGGTCATAGAGGTGTGGGGCCTCATAGATCCTGAAGCCTCCGGCGGCCAACAGGTCCAGGCCGGGCTTGAGGTCCGACGCATCGACCGGACCGGCGGGCGAGATAACGCCGATCAGGTCGCCGGGCCTCAGCCGCCGGGGGGTGATGATGGGAAGGCTGTTCGGTTTGGGAATGGACATGGGCGCAGAGGTGTCTCACTGGTTTCTGTTGAAGAGGATGATGAGGCCCTGTAGGGTCAAAAACTCTTCCACATGATCGATCGTCTCCGAGACCTCGGCGACGAGGGGCGCCAGACCCCCGGTCGCAATCACCATGGGTGCCTCGCCGGACTCTTTTCTGATCCGGTTGACGATGCCGTCTACCAGGCCGGCATACCCAAAGATGATGCCCGCATTCATACTGCTGACCGTATCCTTGGCAATGACCGTCTTGGGCCGGGTGAATATCTCGACCCTTGGGAGTTTGGAGGCCTCCTGAAAGAGGGCTTCACAGGATATGATGACCCCCGGCGCGATGGCGCCCCCCATATACGCTCCTTCTCTGGATATATAGTCAAATGTGGTGGCGGTGCCGAAATCGACCACCACCAGGGATGTGCCGTATTTTTCATAGGCCGCCACCGCATTGACGATCCGGTCAGCCCCCACTTCCCTGGGATTATCGTATTTGATGGGCATGCCTGTTTTAATGCCGGGACCCACGATCACGGGCGTCACATGGAAGTAGCGGCGTGAGAATTCCTCCACAGCGTTCAGGAGCGGCGGGACCACACACGAGACAATGGTATGCCGGATATCCTCAAACCGGATGGCGTTCCACTGAAACAGGGTGCCCACAAGGATGCCCAGTTCATCGGCGGTCGTCTCCTTTTCGGTCCGGATTCGCCAATGGTGGCGTATCTGATCCCCGTCTGTCACGCCCAGGACAATATTCGTATTGCCGATATCCATGCAGAACAGCATAACGTGTTACCTCATTCCGCCGCCTTTCCCCGTTTGACGGCATCGATAATCCGGACGGTTTCCACGGCCGTCCGGACGTGGTGCACCCGCACCATGTGGGCGCCGTTCATGACGCCTGCGGCAACCGCGGCCATGCTGCCCGTGGCCCTCTCATGAGGCTCCTTTTTCAAAATATGGCCGATGAAGGCCTTGTTGGACGGTCCGAACAGGACGGGCCGATCGAGGCACTGGAACCGGGAGAGCTCCCGGATGATCCGGAGGTTGTGATCAAATGTCTTTCCAAAACCGATGCCGGGATCGACAACAGTCAGATCTCTTTGAATACCGGCAGCCTCACATCGGACCAGGGCGTCCCTTAAAAAGTCCAGAATTTCACCGATCAGATCCCCGTACACCGGGTTTTTCTGCATGTCTCCGGGCGTCCCTTTCATATGCATCAGGATGACGGGAACGCCTGCCTGAGCCGCTGTCCGCGCCATTTCCGGATCGAAACGGAGGGCGCTGATGTCATTGATGATGGACGCCCCGGCGGCCATGGCCTCCCGGGCTACCCGGGCTTTACACGTATCAATGCTGATGGGAGTGCGGATCTCTTTTCGAAGCGCTTCTATGACCGGGAGGACCCGGTCCATCTCTTCGTCGACCGACACCGGTTCGGAATAGGGTCGGGTGGATTCGCCGCCGATATCGATGACGTCGGCACCGTCCTGCGCCATTTCGAGGCCGTGCGCCACGGCCTTTTCGGTTTCAAGATAGCGGCCGCCGTCTGAAAAGGAATCAGGGGTCACATTCAGGACGCCCATGACGTGGGTCCGTTTGCCCAGGTCCAGGACCTGTCCGTTCCATTTGAGCGAGGCATCCATGCTAATCTTTTCCATCTTCGGGTGCTTCAATTTCCGTTTCTACCGAATCGGACGCAGGGGCCTGATCCTCTTTGGGCGTCGAGGCTTTTTTCTTTCTAACCTGTCTTTTTTTGGTACCGGCTCCCTTCTCGCCTGCCATGATTTCTTCCACATCCTCGCTGGTCAGGGTCTCTTTTTCAAGGAGGGCCTTGGCCATTCTGTGCATGGTATCCAGGTTATCCCGGATGAGCCGGGAGGCTTTTTCGTAGGCGCCGGTAACGATGTTTCTTACCTCCTCGTCAATCTTACGCGCCGTCTCTTCTCCGTAATCCCTGTGCTGGGAGAGCTCCCTCCCCAGGAATATCTGCTCGTCGCGTTTTCCAAAGCTCAACGGGCCCAATTCCTTGCTCATGCCGAAATCGCAGACCATCTTGCGGGCAAGCTCCGATGCCCTTTCAATGTCGTTGCCGGCGCCGGTTGTCTCGGTATTGAGGACAATTTCCTCGGCAGCTCTTCCGCCCATGAGGATGGCGATATTGTTCAGGAGATGTTCCTTGGGATAGGTATGCTTTTCGTCCATGGGAAGCTGCTGGGTGAGACCCAGGGCGCGTCCCCTGGGTATAATCGTGACCTTGTGAATCGGATCGGCGCCGGGAAGCAGCTTGGCGACCAACGTGTGGCCGGCCTCATGATAGGCGGTAATACGTTTTTCTTCTTCGCTGATAATCATACTCTTACGTTCCGTGCCCATCAGGACCTTATCCTTGGCATCCTCAAAATCGTCCATCTCCACCCGGTCCTTGCCGCGCCTGGCGGCCATGAGGGCGGCCTCGTTGACCATGTTTTCCAGATCGGCGCCGGTAAACCCGGGGGTCCCCCTGGCAAGCATGGAGACGTCTACGTTATCGGCCACCAGCTTTTTCCTGAGATGAACCTTGAGGATGCCCTCCCGGCCGCGCAGATCCGGGACCGGCACCACCACCTGTCGGTCAAAACGGCCGGGCCTCAGAAGGGCGGGGTCGAGCACGTCGGGCCGGTTGGTTGCCGAGATCAGAATAACCCCCTCGTTGGACTCAAAGCCGTCCATCTCCACCAGGAGTTGGTTGAGCGTCTGTTCACGTTCATCGTGCCCGCCGCCCAGACCGGCCCCGCGATGCCGGCCCACTGCGTCGATTTCGTCGATAAAGATGATGCAGGGGGCGTTCTTTTTCCCCTGATTGAACAGGTCCCTGACACGCGACGCTCCGACCCCCACAAACATCTCAACGAAATCGGAACCGCTGATGCTGAAAAACGGCACACCGGCCTCGCCGGCAATGGCCCTTGCCAGGAGCGTCTTCCCCGTTCCGGGCGATCCCACCAGTAGAACCCCCTTTGGGATTCTCCCCCCGAGCCGGGTGAACTTCTTTGGATCACTGAGAAATTCGACGATTTCCCCCAGTTCGTCTTTGGCCTCGTCAATACCTGCCACATCCTCGAAGGTCACTTTCTCCTGAGAATCACTCAGGAGCCTGGCGCGACTTTTTCCGAAAGAAAGGGCTTTCCCTCCACCCGCCTGCATCTGCCGCATGAAGAATATCCATACGCCGATCAGCAACAGCATGGGGACCCACGAGAGGAATACCTGGAACCACGACGAATCCTCCTGAGGTCTTGCCGTGATCTTCACCCCTTTGCTTCTGAGCAGGCTGATGAGCTCCGGATCTTTGGGCGCATAGGTCTTGAAAGGGCCCTGCGTGGACATCCCCGAGATATTTTCCCCCTGGATGGTGACCTGGTTGACACTGCCGCTGTCTACCATGGTCAGAAAATCACTGTAGCTGATGCCTGTTCTGTTCCTGTCCGGCTGTTTGAAGATCTGAAAAAGCATGACCATCATCAGGCTGATAACCAGCCACAGTGCAAGATTTTTGTAGAAAGGGTTCAATTTAGTGCGACCTCCATGAAACAGGTTCGGTAGTTGTATATTGACAACTGAATAGTGACAATTGAATAATTGAGTGAACTCTCAGTCTTCACGATTGAAACCCGAGCGCTGTTGTTGATGCATTCTGATAATGGGAATTTGGATCAGATGACTCGCTCCGGTTGAAACAGGTCTGTAATTGACGTGAAAACTATATTATTATAGTTATAATTTTTTCAAATTCCATATAAATTTAAAGATTGGCCGAGATCGCGGCATGTACCCTCTCTCCGGGGTGCGGTTTCCAAATCCTTTTTGGCGTCCCTATTTTTTCGTTGACATCGGGCATGCCGGATCATCACCATTAAACCGTGCGGATGACCTCCCGGGATTCATCAGACCCGGGGCCATCCGGAATCTGACGGTGTGAATGCCCGAAATGCGTGGCAGAACCCATGAAAGGAGCTTACCATGGAACAGCCTGCGTTCACCGAACAGGACCTCAAACAGATAGAGAGTCACGGTCTCACCCTGGCAGAGGTCAAAAACCAGTTGGATCTCTTTAACAGCCCCAGGCCCTTTCTGAAGTTGACAGGGCACTGTACGGTCGGTGACGGCATTCGAACCTTTGACCGGCAAAGGAGGGGCGCCCTGGCCGCGCTCTACGAGAAGGAGAGGCCCGGGCGTCGCTGCCTCAAATTTGTGCCCGCGTCCGGGGCCGCTTCACGGATGTTCAAGGTCCTTCTCCGGTACTACCACCGGGGCGGGGAAATTACGAGGCCGGCGGTTTCCAGAGAGGCTTCGGCAGGCAGCAGGGATGCGGAGCAGTTCCTTGTCTTTGCGGACGGGCTGAAAAACTTCGCTTTTTATCGAGACCTTGAACCCGTACTGGCGGATAACGGTCTCAGCGTGGATTCCCTGCTGGAGCAAGGGCGCTTCAGGGATATCCTACGGTTTCTCCTCACCGATGAGGGCCTCGATTACGCAGATCTGCCCAAGGGCCTGCTCAAATTTCATGAATATCCGGGGGGGAGCCGGACAGCATTTGAAGAGCATCTCGTTGAAGCCGCTTCCTATGCAGTCGACAGGGACGGCCGGTGTACCCTCAGCTTTACGGTTTCGCAGGAACACATGGACCGATTTAATGCCTCTCTTCGCAAGGCGAGGGGGGTCTACGAAGAGCGGTACGGTGTTCGGTACGATGTCACATTCTCGCTGCAGGACCCGTCCACAGACACCCTTGCTGTGGACCTGGAGAACCAGCCCTTCCGGCAGGAGGACGGGAAGCTCCTGTTTCGACCGGGGGGGCACGGCGCCCTGTTGAAAAACCTCAACCAGATAGACGGGGATATCATCTTCATCAAAAATATCGACAATGTGGTTCCGGACCATCTCAAACCGGAGACCTTTACCTGGAAAAAGATAACGGCGGGCTGTCTGATCGAAGTGCAGCGTCAGATCTTTACGTACATGGAGAAACTGGCATCCGGAGATGCGGGTCCTCACCTTCTGGAAGAGGCTGCCGATTTTCTGGAGAAGCAGCTTCTGATCCGTGTGCCCGGTCATATCAGAGGCAGGACTCCCGAAGAGAGGCGGGCCTATCTCATGGAACGTCTCAATCGGCCCGTGAGGGTGTGCGGCATGGTAAAAAGTGCAGGGGAGCCCGGGGGCGGGCCTTTCTGGGTGCAAGACGGTTCCGGTCGACGATCGCTCCAGATCGTGGAAACCGCCCAGATCGATTTCGATGCCGCGGATCAGCGGGAGATATTCGACGCCTCGACCCATTTCAATCCGGTGGACCTTGTCTGCGGCATTCGCGACTGGCGGGGCAGACCGTTTGATCTGAGACGATTCGTTGACGCAAAGGCCGTTTTCATCTCACAGAAATCCAAGGATGGAAAGGACCTCAAGGCCCTTGAGCACCCGGGCCTCTGGAACGGGGCCATGTCCGGTTGGATAACCCTCTTCGTGGAGGTCCCGGGCAGCACATTCAACCCCGTCAAGACGGTCAATGACCTGCTCCGAGAAGCGCACCAGCCGGTCTGGTAGCGCCTGCGGTTCATGGACCGGCAGCTTCGGCTTTCTGCTGCATGGTCAGGAATAAACCGGATGGGAACAATGAGTGAAACAACGCAGAAACGGGAAAAGGCGAGCATGGCCCGGTTTTCTTCGTGGTATGTATTTCTGGTCGCCCTGTTTGTTACAAGCCTTATCACTGCGAACATAACGTCGGTGAAACTGATCAGCCTCTGGGGGCTGGTCTTGCCTGCGGGCATTGTGATATTCCCGATCAGCTATATCACCGGTGATGTCCTGACAGAGGTCTATGGATATGCCCAGGCGCGGAAGGTCATCTGGCTGGGATTTGTGTGCAACCTTCTGGCCGTGGTGGTTATCTGGCTGGGAGAGATCATGCCCCCGGTTGCGTTCTGGGACGGGCAGGCTGCCTACGAGCGGATACTGGGCTATGCCCCGAGGCTCCTGTGTGCCTCCTTTCTGGCATACCTTGGTGGAGAGTTCTTTAACGCCTATGTCATGGCAAAGATGAAGATCGCCACAAAGGGACGGTGGCTTTGGACGCGCACCATCACATCGACCCTGGTCGGGCAGGGGGTGGACTCCCTCCTCTTCATTACCATTGCCTTTGCCGGAACCGTACCCATCGGGACACTGGGCTTTGCGATCGTGACGCAATGGCTGGTTAAAAGCGCCTACGAGGCCGCGGCGACACCTGCGACATACAAGGTGGTGGGGTTTCTGAAACACCGGGAAAGGCTGGATGTCTATGACCATGACACCCGCTTCAACCCTCTGCTGATCAGAGAACAGAGATAATCGCTTCTTGTATTTGCCCTGCGTAAGTGATAAGAGATGCTGTCAGGCAAGGGCATGAATGCGAAAGGCCATCAAACCCTGAACCCTTGAACCTGAACCTGAAACTTATGAATCTGCTTGATGTGCTGATAATTGCCTGCATGGTTTTTTTTATCGTGCGGGGCATATTCCGAGGGTTCCTCAGGGAAACGGGATCGCTTGCAGGCATTATCCTGGGCATCTGGGCCGCCTGCCTGTATCACCCGCAGATAACCGGTTTTCTCAGGCTCTTTTTTCCGGCATGGAAATACCTCCCCCTCCTCAGTGTTGCCCTGGTCATATTCACTGTCCTTGTCTTATGCAATGTGGCCGCCTGGCTGCTTCACAAGTTTATCACAAAGGTCTTTTTAGGCTGGGCGGACAGGATGCTGGGGGCCGGCCTGGCCGTCCTCAAGGGGGTTATCATCATCTATTTTGCGATTGTCCTGTTAACCGTTTTCGTTCCCTCCAGGTCCTCCTTTATCGCAGGCTCGTGTCTCGCGCCCGCAATTGTTCGCTCATACCAGTCCATTGTCGGGCTTCTTTCCCCTGAGGCCTATGAGAAGTTTAAAAACAGGTTTATAGCACACAGGGAAAGGATCAGCAACGCGGTCCCGGACCGGACAAAAGGCCCTGAGAGGGAACATGGCCGCCGATAGATTAGCCGCTTCGATGCAATCCCTTGTGGATCTGATGGCCCGGCTCAGAGGTCCTGACGGCTGTCCGTGGGATGTCCGTCAGACAGACGACACCGTGAAGATATATCTGCTCGAGGAGGCATACGAGGTCCTGGATGCGCTTGAGGGCGCAACTCCGCAGGAGGTTTGCTCGGAACTGGGAGATCTCCTGTTCCAGATTATTTTTCTGGCCCATCTGGCATCTGAGAGGAAGGAGTTTGACTTTACGGATGTTGTCGAGACCGTCACGAGAAAGATGATTCGCAGACACCCTCATATTTTCGGGAATGTACAGATGGAAAGCGCTGAAGATGTTGCCGCCAACTGGGCCCGAATCAAACAGGCGGAAAACACAGGGCCCGGGAACGTATCTTACCGGCTTCAAAAGGTCCCGCCGGGCCTGCCGGCCCTTTTGAGGTCCCACAGGTTGAGCGAAAGGGCGGCAAAGGTCGGGTTCGACTGGCCGGATGCGGAGGAGATCTGGAAAAAGGTGGAGGAAGAAGTGGGAGAAGCGAGGGCCGCGATGGACCATGAGGACCCGGAGGCCATGGCATCCGAACTGGGAGATCTCTTTTTCACCCTGGCGAATCTGGCACGGCACTGGGGGGAAAATGCTGAAAACCTCGTGCGAAAAGCGAACCACAAGTTCCTGATGCGGTTCGAGAAGATGGAAAAACGCCTGACCGATTCAGGGGTCCGGATAGAGGATGCCACACTGGATCAGATGAACGCTGCATGGGAAGATGCAAAGGAGCGCGAGGGGTAGGGGTTCATTGCCCAAAAAGAAGCCGAAAAGAAGGATCTTTCGCCGGATCCTGAAATGGATTGGCGCGTTACTCCTGGTCTTCTTCATACTGAGCGTCCCGGCGACGGCGCTGTTGCGGTGGGTAGACCCGCCGTTTACCGCGATGTCGGCCCGGCAGCGGATCTGCCATATGGCAGGGGGAGCCGAAGATGTCCCCCGAATTGACTGGCGGCCGCTCCGAGAGATATCGCCGCATATCCGGAAGGCGGTGCTTGCGGGCGAAGACCAGCGGTTCCTGTCACACAACGGGTTCGATTTCACCGAGATCAATGAGGCCATGAAAGATATGGTTTCAAGGAGAGGTTTCAGAGGGGCCAGCACCATCAGCATGCAGACGGCAAGGACTGTTTTTCTATGGCCGGCCAGGAGTTTTCCGAGAAAGGCCCTGGAGGTTTACTTCACCGTTCTTATTGAGATATTCTGGGGCAAGGACAGGATATTGGAGGTCTATCTGAATACCGTTGACTGGGGGAAGGGTGTGATGGGGATCGAGGCCGCTTCGCGGCACTATTTCAATAGCTCGGCTGCGCACATCACCCGGCGCCAGGCAGCCGTCCTGGCGGCCATCCTGCCGAGCCCGCACCGATGGTCCCCGACCCAGCCCGGCTCCCATGTTCTGAACCGACAGCAGCGGATACTCAGGGATATGGATAAAATGCCCCTGGTTTGCCCTGAGCAGTAAAACGCGATATCGTTGCGGCTCAGCGGACAGGTGTGCCGGTGACGCCTTGGAAAGGGGATGTCTTTGCCATGAAGGGTCGTGCCGCGATGTTTTCCGACCTCATATTCAGGATCCAGGGGATCAGTCTGAAATGGAAGCTTCTGATCCCCTTTCTCCTCTTTTCCTCCATCGGAACCATGACCCTGGCATATATCGGTTTAAGCTCGCAGCACGAACTGATCCGCCAGGAAGAGAGAAAAAAGATCCGTGATTTTTACCATCTGTTTTTGACCCGGATCGGTCACAAGGGAGATCAGGCCCTTTCCATTGCAACGGTCGTCGCCGAGGACCCCCGCGTCCGGGAATTGCTTGCAAAAAGGGATTTTGGCGCCCTCCAGGACTGCACCCTGCCCCTGTATGAACGGTTGAAAGCGAATTTCGGGATTCAGCAGTTTCATTTTCATGTCCCTCCCGGCAAGTCCTTCCTGCGCGTGCATGAACCCGGCGTATCAGGCGAAATGATATCCTACAGAAAGGCAATTATGGATGTCATGAAGAGCGGCAGGGGCATTGCGACCTTTGAATGGGGATTGACCGGCCTGGGCATTCGAGGGATCGTTCCCGTATACCACGAGGGCGTCCTGGTCGGGAGCTTTGAAATCGGATATCCTTTTGGAAAGCCTTTCTTGGAGCTTCTCAAGAAAAACTGGGGGTTTGACATCACGGTGTTTCAAAAAATGAGTGAAAACAAATACCTGCTTCTTGATACGACCATAAAGCAGGTCAAGCTGTGCTGCCCGACCGTACACCTGACCGGACCGATTAAAAATGAACCCATTGTTTTGATCGCCCCGCCTGCCCATCCGGCGAGCTCCGTCCTGTTAGGCCCGGTCAGAGACTATTTCGGGGAGGCGGTGGCGGTGGTTGAGTTGGAGACGGATCGTACGGAAATCATCCGCCGCTTGACCGGGACCCGGAACCTGATGATTGTTGTGGGGGGCGGAGGGATTTGCGTTTCTTTTGCGCTGATATGGGTTGTTGCCGTTCTCTTTACCCGGCCCATTGAGGAAATCGTTAGCCGGGCCAGGGAGATCGCCGAAGGAAAACGGGAGACCCGTCTGGGCCTGAGGCCTGACGATGAAATCGGACGACTGACCCAGTCGCTCAACACCATGCTCGATTCGCTCAAGGAGAGAAGGCTGCAGATCCAGGAATATGCAAGAGTCCTGGAGAGGAAGGTGGAGGAAAGGACCGCGGACCTGGTTTTCTCGGAAGAGAAATATCGTACATTGGTCGACAACCTGCCCCTTTGCGTGTACCGGATACTCTATGACGGCACCACCGAGTTCGTGAACCCCTACTTTACAGATAAATTGGGCTACACCGCCGAAGAGGTGGTCGGCGAAAAGCGGTTCTGGGAAACGCATATCTGGGGATGTGACAGGGAGACGGGGGAAAGGGTCTGGCGCGATTTGAGGAAGGATGCAAAGGGGTTTCGTGTTGAACGGATCGTGAAAGACAAGGAGGGTCGCAGGTACACATTTATCGACCATGCCATTCCGGCAAAAGATGACGCCGGAAACCTGAAATGGCTCGACGGCATCATGATCGATATCAGCATGCTCAAACGGCTTCAGGAGATGGCGCTGCGGACCGAAGAGATTAAGGTCCTGGGGGAGATATCGGCCCGTTTTGCCCATGAAATGAGGAATCCCCTGGTGACGGCCGGCGGGTTTGCCCGTCGGCTCCGGGACTCACTCCCCGAGGGAGACAAGCACCGGGAGTTTGCCGATATCATTGTGGAGGAGGTGGCCAGGCTGGAATATATCCTGAAGGTCATCCTTTCTTCCATCGAGCCGTTTATCCTCAACCTGTCGGAGGTGGATCTGAATTATTTGCTTCAGTCCTCGCTTGAGGCATTGAAAGACGAAATGGCTGCAAGGGGCCTCCGCCTTGAGGCGTCGCTGTCTCCTTTTCTTCCAAAGACCCAGGGCGATGGCAGCCTGCTCGAAAAGTCCTTCGACAATCTCCTGAAGCACTCGATACTATCCATGCACGAGGGCGATACCCTGTTTGTTTCCACACGGATGGAGCACGACAATCTGGTGATATCGATCCGGTACAGGGTCGAACGGTTGGCTGAAGACGATCTGCAGCAGTTCTTTTTTCCCCGATTTACAGGAAAGAATGAAGCCGTTGTATACGATCTGCCCCTTAGCAAGATCATCATCCATCGGCACGGCGGGAAGATTGACGTCTCCCGGGAGGGAGAAGATATTGCTCTGAAGATCGAAATACCTGTGGTTCCCCACGCCGGTTAAGGGAACCAGGTAAGGGCTTTATGAGGATCTGTGTCATGATCAGGTATGTGAGCTTGAACGCTTTTATCGGTGCGTGGTCCATCATCATGTGCCTCTGGGGCCTGGTGATTTCGCTGATTGACAAAAACGGCAGAAAGGTCCATTTCTATTGCGCGGTGCCGTGGGCCAGGGTCATTCTCCGGGTGTGCGGGATCACGGTGAATGTGGCCGGGCTCGAACATGTGGAGCCGAATGCGCCGCGCATCTACATGACCAACCATCAGAGCTTCTTCGATATCTTCGCCCTGCTTGCATGCCTTCCGGTGAATTTCAAATTCATCCTGAAACAGGAACTGATGAAGATCCCGTTCCTGGGACCTGCCATGAGAAAGGCCGGATATATCGGGATCGAAAGGGATGATCCGAGAAAGGCGGTTCAGAGCATGAAACAGGCTGCCGACAGGATCAGGACCGGCGCATCCGTACTGATTTTTCCGGAGGGTACCCGGAGCTCGGACGGAAGACTGCAGGACTTCAAAAAGGGAGGATTCAACCTGGCCGTCAAGGCGGGGTGTGATATTGTCCCCATAGGCATCAGGGACAGCTATCGCATCGCACCCAAGGGGAGCCTCAAGATACAAAAAGGCGCTTTTGAGTTACGGATCGGAAAGCCGGTCTCTCTTTCAGGCATCGGCAAGAGAGATACCCCGCAACTCATGGAAAAGGTCAGGTCGGAGATCTTGAAGCTGATAGGAGCGGGAGGTCTCGGAACGGCGTGTAAGGGCCGGTCAACCATGAAAAAGCATTTCATGTTCATGTTGCTTTTTACCTGTCTTTTATGGGGCATGCCCGGCAGTTCGCCAGGGTATGTCATGCCGGTCGATCAGATCGTCGAGAGGATGGGTAGCCGATTTTCCGGATTCCATACATTGATTGTTGACCAGGCCGTTCACATATTGGATGGACAGGACAGGGAGAGCGCGGAGGTGGTCCACGAGAGGATATGGCTCAGATCGCCGGGATACTGTCGCTCGGAGACCATCGGGCGGACCGAGCACCCGGATGCCTCTCTCCCGGTTGCAGCCGCGGGGCAACCCCCGGAGCAGGGAAACGCCTCTCGCGGGGCTGCGTCCGGGGCTCCGAATCGCGACACGACCTTCAGATGGCTCCTGATGGCAAATGAGGGGGATGAACTGCTTGCTTTTCTTTCACGACTGGGGGTCAATGTGGACGCTGTCGGTTACGACCGGCTTGGCGGGAACGTGGTGTATTGCATCGGCGACAAGGGTCCTGAGAGCCCGAAGCTTTTGATCGAAAGGGAGACATTTCTGCCGCTTCTGTTTTCGTATGTACCGCCAGGGGGTTCAGTCGGGAAGCGGGTAACGGTCCGGTTTGACAATTTTAAGGAGGTGGATTCGGGATGGTATCCCCACACGATCGACTACACTGCAGGGGAGGGGCAGGCGGAACGCTTCATTGTCCTCAATGTTCGCGTCAACCCACCCGTTGAGACCTCGGTTTTCCAGACCGCAGCGGAGGGGAGCGGCCCTACCGGAAAGCCTGGAAATGCCCGGAACGGAAAGGAAGAAGATCGGCTCAAAGAGGTTATCCGGCTGCTCAGGGAGAAGTATGGAGATTGAATTGGGGAATTGGGGGATTCAGGGATTGAGGAATGGGGTCCGCCTCGCGCCCCGGGCCTTCTTCTGAACCCAGCGAACCCCATAAACCCAGTCTATGTGCTTTGATATGGACGTAAGCGATGAAGGCATCCGGCGGGAGAAGGAAAAGGCCCGGCGTCTCAGGAAAACCCACTGGTGGAACCGGAGGATCGAGCAGGGGATCTGCCATTACTGCCGGCGTCGGGTGGGCCGGGAGAATCTGACCATGGACCATGTGGTCCCGCTGGCCAGGGGGGGCCGGAGCAGCAAGGGGAATCTCGTGCCTGCGTGCAAGGAATGCAACAACAGGAAAAAGTACCTGCTGCCGGTGGAGTGGGAGCAGTACCTGAACTCGCTGGACGCGGTTCAGGGCTGACGTCCATCATCCCGGGCCCGGCTCACCATAACCTCCCTGCCGATCGTCAGGGCCGGATCAAGGCCTGTCCGATCAACGGCCCGGCCCGAGTTGACCGCAATTTCAAGATGCCCGGAGCTGTCGAACAGGGCCAGTGCCTCCCGTTCCGGTGTTCCGGCATAGGTCGTTTGTATCCCTTCAATGAGCAGGTCTCCGATACGCACGACCGGCCTCCCGCCCGCTGTAAACCCTTCTATGTCCCTGCGCCGGATATTGGTGATCAGGTTCCCGAAGTGATCCACCCGCACGATCTGGCCGTAAAGGGATCCCGCCTTCCGATAGGGTTCCGGGAGCTTCAGCTGAACAGGATCGTGGATGACCGGGCCCATATCCAGGGGATCGGCGCCTTGACAGAGATGTCCTGCAACCGGTGCAAAGATATCCCGCCCATGAAATGTCTCGCTGACACGCCGCAGGAAATATCGGCTTTCGGTCAGGTGTATGACCTCGGCATCCTTACAGGCCTCAATGATCGGCCAGAAGAGCCCGTTATCCGGGCCGACAAAAAGATGCATTCGGGTCACCAGGAGGATCGGCCGCCTCTCTGTACCCACTCCCGGATCCACCACCGTCACATGGACCGTCCCCTTTGGGAAGTAAGGATAGGTCTGCTGCAATATATGCGCAGCCTGGCCAATGACCCCGGCCGCGATATGATGGCTGATGTCGACGATGCGCGCGGTCCCATGGACAGACAGGATTGCCCCCTTCATCATGCCCACATAGGGGTCTCGCAGGCCGAAATCGGTCATCAGGGTCACGATGCCGGACGGCTTCACGATCCGCCCTCTATCAGCCTGGGAACGATCTCTCCGGCCTTTCCAAGCAGGACGATGTCCATGAGATCTGAGTTGGGTGTCCTCTCCAGATTGATTTCGGCCAGCACCGCCCCCCCTGATTTGGCTGAAAAGGCCAGGGATGCGGCCGGCTGGACCACGCTGGATGTCCCGATAACCAGCATGACCTGGCACCGTTTCGACGCCTCCACGGCCTGGTGCAGGATCTCGGGGTCAAGGGACTCGCCGAACCAGACGACGTCGGGCCGGAGCAATCCGCCGCAGGCATCACATGCGGGTAGATGTCCCATGCTGGGCGACCGGTCCAGGGCTGCCTTGCGGCATCGGGTGCATCGAACCCGCCATATGTTTCCATGGAGTTCCAGGAGATGCCGGCTCCCTGCCAGAAGATGGAGACCGTCGACGTTCTGGGTGATCAGGGTGAAATCGGGGATGCGGCGTTCCAGCTCAGCGAGAGCCGTGTGGGCCGGGTTGCAGGTCTTCCGGCCGATCAGGCCCCGGCGCCAGTTGTAGAACTCCCACACCAGCTCCGGATCTCTTGCAAAGGCCTCCGGTGTGGCCAGATCTGTGGCCTGGTGTTTTTTCCAGAGGCCGTCCGCCCCCCTGAAAGTGGGGACCCCGCTTTCCGCGGAAACGCCCGCCCCTGTCAGGACAGCCACCCTTTCGGCATTCTTGAGCGCCTTTTTCAAACTATTGATCGACGTTTCCATACATGGTAGGGTAGCCAAAGGAGTTGGGTAAGTCAAGGGTTCTCAAGTGGGCGCGGCTTTCCAGCCGCGAAAAGGGAGATGAAGACCGGAAGCAGAATCATACTGATCGTCTGCCTTGTTTCTCTCCTCTTGGTCGGCGTACTTGTTGGGGCGGGTTTCTATTATTATACGCACCCTTCTTCAGTAAAGGCCTGGGTGGAGACGTCCCTTTCCCGGGCTGCCGGCGCATCGGTCGCTGTCCAAAGCCTCTCTTACGGCCTTCAACCCTTACATGTTTCTGCAAGCGGCATCACCTTCACCCCGGGGCCGGAGGGAGGGGGCTTTTACCTGAAGGTCCCGCGACTCCTCGCCGAGTTTTCTCTCGGCGGTTCATTCGGGCACAAAAGCCTTATTGTCAACCGCCTTGAGATCAAGGGGATTTCCGGCCGCATTTATCAAGATGCGTCTGTCTCCGGCATGGCCCGGAAGCCGCAGCCATCGTCGTTTGCCGGCGCCTTGTTGAAAAGGATTTTCGCCTTCCTGGTTTTCAGCGACATTCAGTTTGGGGGTGCAGCCCTTACAGACGGGGCCATGGTCGTTGAACTGAAGGACCAGACCCTTTATGTCAATGATCTCCAGGCACTCCTGAATGCCGACCATCGGGTTGAGATTTCATGCAGCGCACGGTGTGAATGGCCCTCGAGGAGGATGCTTTTTGTGGCGCCCAGGGTTCAGCTGAAGACAGATGGCGCCATATCCCTGGTCAATACGCAAATCAGCTGTGCTGTCACCCTTCATGATGCCCTGTTCCAAAGCCCTTTTGCTGAACTCGAAAACCTGCAGGGCGGGACACGCCTCTCATACCGGCCTGCCACCGGGCAGGTGGCCTTTGAGGATATGAACCTGACCCTCCAGGAGACTGACATCAAACAGGACGGATGGGAGGACAAGATCCGCCTGGGACTTCAGGCCAGGGCAGATGGCGCCTTCAGCCTGAAAAACCATCAACTGACAGTCCGAACTCTGCATCTTACCATGGGCCATCGTCTGCAATTTGAAGGGGAACTGGATGCGGCTCTTGGGACCCGGAAGAAGATAGATCTTAAGGTGGTGAATTGCCGCATGATGCCCCTGGAACTGGTCCTGCTTCTTCCCCCCCGGTTCAGAAAGGGGCTGGATCCCATGAAACTGGAGGGGGAGATCTATCTGGACGGCAGGATCGGGGCAGCTCTGGAGCAGGCCGGGTGGGTGCTGGATGCGGATCTCGAGACACGTCTGGACCGGAACCGGGTCTCTGTCAAGACCGGGGGTATCCGGATGAGCGGTGCGCTCACGGGCAGTATCCGGGTCCGGGGGCAGATCCCGGACCTGGAGGTATCGGCGGTCATGAAGGCGGAGCACGCCCTGCTTTCAGGAAACGGGATGGACGTGGCTCCTTTTGAGGCGACCCTTTCCCTTTCCGGGAGGCATCCCGCCTTTGATCTGAAAGATCTTTCGGCCCGGATTCCACACGCTGGCGCCCGATTCAAAGGTAAGCTCCTTGAGACGAACGATATCCATCTGAAGGTTGAGGAGGGCCGGGTAAACGCTACAACAAAGGTGGTGTCGCTCTCCAGGATCCATCTCAATTCATCCCTGTTGAAGAACCTCACGGGATCCCTCAGGGCTGAGGGCGGAAGGCTCACGCTGATTGAGATGCAGGGAAAAGAGACCGGACTTATTCGGTCGGCCGTGGACCTGGGGATTCTTGCTCCAGGCTGGAAACTGGCCGGAGAGGATGCTGTTCAGGTCCGGATCCAATTCAATACGGAGGAGAGGGTGGCGTTCACCTCTCGACTCGCATTTCAGGGTCTGGGCTTTCAGGACCCGGCGGCGACCTTTCTGGGGGAAAAGGTCTCCCTGACGACAACCATCAGCGGTAAAGCGGACCTTTCCAGCCATATGCTGGCTGCGGATATATCGCTTGATGCGGACAGCGGCGAGGTCCTTTACGACAGGTTCTACGTGGACCTGAAACGACATCCCCTTTCCTGGCGTAGTACGGGGACGTACAAGATCGATGGCAAAGCGGTCACACTCTCGAATGTCAGCCTTGGATTGAAAGATATCCTGTTGTGCCGGTTGAACGGCCGCATTCTTGGAAACAGCATCGCCTGGCAGCTGGATCTCACGGCAGATATCCCCGGGATCCCCTTGAAACCGCTATACGGCTTCTTTGTGGCAGAACCGTTTCAGACGGAAAAACCGCTCCTCCCGTCCATTCAAGTGGGAGGATGGGTCTCCGCGAATGTGAACCTGTCAGGAACCCGGGCCGATTGGACGGCAAAGGGATCTTTGCGGTGGGATGACGGCAGCATCTTGGCTGAAGACAGGGGGGTGTCTTTGAAGGGGATCGATCTATTGCTTCCCCTGTGGCTCAGAAGCCGGGATACGGATGGTCCTTTCAGGGCATTGAAGGGCGGAATGTCGGTACAGTCTGTGGGGCTTCCTTTCATTCCCGAACAGACCCTGGCCTTTCCGCTCGAGGCAGGTCCCAACCGGTTGTCCATCACCTCGCCGACCGACCTGAAGATCCCGGGGGGAGATGCCCGGATAGGACCGATTCTGATCACGGGACTGACCGGGCAGTCGCCATTCATCACGACACATCTCGGCATGAACACGGTGGACGTCGGGTCTTTCCTGGCCGGCATCTGGCCCCGACCCATACAGGGGACCCTCAGCGGAACCCTGGACCCCATACACATTGAAAGAGGGAGACTCACCAGTCGTGGCAGGATAACGGCAAAGGTCTTTGACGGGGAGGTCGTGTTTTCCGATCCCGGCGCATCGGGATTCCTTTCGGGAACACCGGTCTTCAAGGTGAACGTTCGATGGAAGGACCTGAACCTCTCGGAGCTTACCGCAGACACGTCTTTCGGGAAGATCGAAGGAGCGCTCGACGGGTATGCAAAAGGCCTGGAGTTCGCCCAGGGCCAGGTCCAGAAGTTTGACCTGCTGATGGAGACCGTCCGGAAGGATCGTGTGCCGCAGCGGATCAGCGTCAGGGCCGTGGACAATATCGCCCGGATAGGAGGCGGCCAGACTCCGTTTGTGGGCATGGCCGGCATGTTCGCCTCTGTATTCAAGGAGTTTCCGTATGAAAAGATCGGCGTCCACGCAACCCTGGAAAACGATGTCTTCAGGATCAACGGCACCATTCAGGAAGGCGGTACAGAGTATCTGGTAAAAAGGGGTTTATTATCGGGCGTGAACGTGGTAAACCAGAACCCGGATAATCGAGTCAGCTTCAAGGATATGATCAAACGGATCAAACGGATCAAGACATCCAAGGGCGGGCCGGTCATCAGGTAGAGATGTGATGTCAATTTTGCGAAGAAGCACAAAAAATTTTTTCAGTATCGGGAGGGCCGCTGACTGAAAAGATGAACGTCGAATCCTGCTGCAGCGGAAAACGTTGGACATTCCACTCGGCAGCGGCGGGCAAGTACTTGTCCTACTTGGTCGGATCGAAGGAAAAAGGTAATAGGTGAAACGTGAAGTTAAGTAACTTTAGGTCACTTTAGGCATTTTCAATTTTAGGCACTTCTGCGGTTTATCCGGGTGTCAAGGAGGGGAGCATGAAGAGATATCAAAAGACTTTGTGGATGACGACGTCGATTTTCTTATCATTGATTGTGGCCTGTGTGACCATCAACATATACTTTCCTGCGGAAAAGGTGGAATCGGTTGCCGGGGAGATCGTGGATGAGATCAGGGGTCAGACGCCGGGCGGTAAGGAGAGCCGCCTGAAAAAAGACGGCTTTCTTTTCAGACAGGCGGTTATGTCCTTTGTTTGCCCCCCGGCCCGGGCAGACGAGCCCCTGACTGTTTCCAATCCCACCATCCGGAGTCTGAAGGATCGGATGAAGGCCCGGTATGCCCGGATGCGGCCCTATTATGAAAAGGGGATGCTCAAGGAGCAGAACGACGGTTATGTGTCGCTCGGGAATGCGGCCGGTTTGGGACTCAAGGAAAAACGGGATCTGAACAGCCTTGTCAGTGCGGAGAACAGCGACAGGCAGCAACTCTACTCAGAGGTTGCCAAGGCCCTGAAGATCGACCCGAGCCAGGTGAACCGGGTGGCGGAGATCTTTGCCAAGGAGTGGCAGAAGCCGGTCCGCTGACGTCGCACAAACCGGAACAAAAAGATCTTACACGGAGACACGGTTGATTGAACCTTGACGGTCTCGTAAAACGCTATCTGATGCCGTGAGCGGCACTGTAACCGGAAATAACTAAAGCATATCATAATGTTATGCTTTAGTTATTTGAAAGTCGTCACCCCGTTGAATCCCGCCAAATGGCGGGACGGGGTCCAGAGGTTTCATAAGTGTTTGAGAACACTGGATTCCGGCTTTCGCCGGAATGACGAAAAGAAAGCATTTTCGACTTGTTACGAGACCGTCAACCTTTGGTTTTCGTAACGGTGGCAAAGCATGGGGGTTGATCCAAGGAGGAGCTTGATGGGACTCCTGTTCACGCCGCTTACCATTGGTGGTCTTACCATAAAAAACCGATTCGTGCGCTCGGCCACGTATGACGGGGGAGCGGAACCCGGGGGTTTCGTTTCAGAGTGGCAGATCGAGCTTTACACTGCCCTGGCCAGAGGGGAGGTCGGGCTGATTGTCAGCGGGATATGCAATGTGGATTCCCGAGGAAAGATCTCACCCTCTCAAAATTCACTCCACAGCGATCACTGCATCGAAGCCTTGTCACGCCTGACCCGTGCGGTTCATGAACAGGGTTCCAAACTGGCTGTTCAGCTCTTTCACGGCGGCAGGGAGGCCTTTCGCCGTCAGGAGGCCCTGGGGCGGCGCGCCCTGGGTCCCTCGGATCTGGAGCCGGGCCAGGACCCCTATTTCCAAGGCGCCTGCAGGGCCATGACGGATGAGGAGATCGAAGCCGCCATCGAGGCCTTCGGAATGGCTGCGGGCCGGGCCAAAGGGGCCGGTGCTGATGCGGTGCAGGTGCACGCCGCCCACGCCTATCTGCTTTCCCAGTTTCTATCACCCCAGAGCAACAAGAGAAAAGATGAATGGGGCGGTTCTCTTGAAAATCGTCTCCGGCTGCACAAAAGGGTCTATGGTGCGGTGCGTGCGGCCGTGGGAGAGGAATATCCGGTGATGATCAAACTGGGCGTGGCGGACGGGTTTGCCGGCGGGCTTGAACTTGAGGAAGGTCTGCAGGCCGCGGTGCAGCTGGCAGATCTGGGCTTTGACGCCATCGAGGTCAGTCAGGGTCTCAGAGGGTATGACGACACCCAGGCCGAGTTCCGCCCGAAGATCCTCAAGCGGGAGCATGAGGCCTGCTTCCGCGAGTGGTGCCGTCAAGTCAAGTCAAGGGTCGACGTGCCGGTCATCATGGTAGGCGGACTGCGAAGTCGAGACCTGATGGAGGAGATCTTGAGCACGGGCCATGCCGACCTCCTGGCCCTATGCCGGCCCTTGATCCGGGAGCCGGACCTTATTGCCTCGTGGAGCGCCGGCAAGGAACGTCGTGCCACATGCGTTTCATGTAACGGCTGTTTTGAGCTGATCCTGACCGGGGCCAGGTTAAAATGCGTTCTCGATGAAAAGAACGGGACAAATCTGTGATAATGTGACGGCGGTGCACTCTTCAAGCGAGCGTCGCTTCCCATGGCATTCCAAAACGGTGTAATCAGATGACAGTCGAAGAGCGTTACAGGGAAAGATACCAATCAGGAGATACGCCCTGGGACGTGGGCCGGCCGGATTTCAATCTTGAGGAAAACGATTCTAAGGGATCGGTTTCTCAGTCGGTCAATTCGCGTAATCATGTTTAAAAGAAGTCACTTCTTTTAAACGCAAGTGGTGATTTAGTGCTATCCAGGATTCCACCACCGATGACCTTTCCAATGAAAAGCGTGTGATCCCCTGCAATCAGTGTATCAGAAACTTCACATTCCAGATAACTCATCGCCTCATTTAGAATTGGGACGCCGCTCTTTCCTTCAGAGTATTCGACGGCCTGCAGCTTGTCTGTATCCCTTCCACTTGTAAACCCAAAATGTCTGGCGAGCGACTGCTGACCTTCTGCCAAGGTATTTATGCCGAAATACCCTGCAGCGGTAATCAGCCGGTGTGAATAATTCTTTGGACTTATGGAAACCGCGACCATGGGGGGCTCCCGGGAAAGCTTGGAAACCCAGGCCGCCGTCATGCCGTTTACCTTTTCACCAGCCTTCACGGTGATAATGTAAACTCCCGAGGCAATTCCGTTGTTAAACGCCGCTGCCGCATCATTCCGGCTGTCACTTTTCATAACCTTCTCCCGAGGGCTTTAGATGAAGGACATAAAAAATCCGGTTAATCCGGACAGAAAAAGAAAGACAAGGACATAAAGACGAAATTTTTTTTCTGTAATCCTGTCTCTAACCCAGGTGCCTGTTTTAAATCCGGCAAAAACCGCTGGAATCAACAAGAGTGAAACATAAACGGTAGAGCTGCTGTACATACCGTTAATGCTCAGATTGATTAGCGAAAAGATGACGATGGCGAAAAAGAATCTTGCCAGGGCAGCATGCATCTCTATCTTTTCCCAGCTATTCAGAACACCCCACATCACTATGGGAGGGCCTGACAAGGTACAGGAACCGCTCAGAAATCCGCTGACAAACCCGACAAAAGCCTCAAGGATTCTTACCGTTTGCCTGTTCTTGATCCGCAATTGGCGAGGGCCTTTCATACTGTAGGCCAACATGAATATCCCTGCCAACAGGGCAAGATTGATGTACCTTTTCATTAGAACGGGGTCAAGGTATTTCAAGAGAGCCACCCCTAAAGGAACGCCTATCAAAGCGAAAATAATAAATCTGAGTGCTCGCCCGCGGTGCGCTATTTTCCTGGTCTCTATTACCCGTAGAGTGGAACTTGCGCAGCCAAGTATCATTATTAAACCTACGAGTTCAACAGGCTGCATAAAAAATTGAAGGGCACCCACAAGAATAATGCCAAAGCCGAATCCTGCTGAGGCAGCGACAAAACTGCCAACCAGGGATAGACCCATAATCAGCCAAAATAGCGGGGAGCCAGCCTGGAGCATATCCATTGTTACTCAGTTCGGGGCTGCCAATATGACAGCGCGTTTTGAAACAGTCCCTTCAGTTCCTCACGAACAATTGGCAGGGGTGCATTATCGATCAGCCGCTTCTGCGGAAAGGCGCCGTCTGTGAGGTCTTCGATATCATCTTTTCTGTAGCCGAGCCCTTGCAGGCCATTCGGGATGCCTGTAGATTTCATCATTTCTACGATCTTGTTTGCCAGAAGATCCCCGGCATCTTTCGCATCAATACCCGCAACATCAATACCGATTGCCCGTGCGGCCGCCATGTGGCGATCAGGACAGGCAATGTGTGGTTTCAACGGTCCGGGAACAGATATAGCTTTGCCTATGGGGGCATTTACGTAATCCAGAAATTCCGCTGGATAGGTCGAATAAAGGTTGGACGCTTTACACGTGTCCATGACCGATCCGCTGATAAGCAGTGAAACGTTTTATAAGTGCTGAAGTGAATTCAAAAAAAAACGACGTTTCATGAGTCAAGACTCATTTTTCCGGGGTTCAGGATATTGTTGGGATCAAAAAGCCTCTTGATCTTACGCATGACCTCCAGCGCTACGAGATCGTGTTCCAGGGTCAAATAGGGGGCTTTGGCAAGGCCGATGCCATGTTCACCCGTCAGCGTACCTCCTAACTCGCAGGTAAGCCTAAAGATCTTTTCAACCACTTCGCTCACCCGTCTCACCTGTTCCGGATCGGAAGGGTCGTACATGACTTTCGGATGCAGGTTGCCGTCGCCCGCATGACCGAAAACGACGAAAGGCAACTCGTATTCTCTCACAATCGAGGAAATGCCTGTCAGCAGATCCGGGACTCTTGACATGGGGACCGCCACGTCCTCCGAGGCGTTGCTGGGCCGGAGCTGAGCCGCAACGCTTCCGGCGGATTTGCGGGCCTTCCATAGCTTTTCTCTTTCCTGGACCGATTCGGCTGTTTGGACGTCGGTAGCTTTGTTATCATTGAAAACATCAACAATCCGTTGCATTTGAAAAGCGGTCTCGGCCTTTGTGAAGCCATCCGTTTCGACCAGGATCATGGCCTTCGCATCGGGAAGGTCCATACCTCCCTGTTCACGCAGCACCCGAATGGTGTTGTCGTCAAGCACCTCAAGAACACTCGGAACCACGCCGGCAGCCGTAATATCGGAAACAGCCTGACCGGCATCCCTGAGACTCGGAAAAAGTGCCCTTCCTGTTTTAAATGCCGTGGGTTTGGGGCTGATTTTGAGTGTGATCTCCGTGACGACGCCGAGGGTTCCTTCGGACCCGACAAAGAGACGCACCAGATCGTATCCAGACGCCGACTTCATGCAGTTCGTACCGGTGCGCATCATGCGCCCATCCGGAAGCACCACTTCCAATGCCATGACATAGTCCCGGGTTACACCGTATTTGGCGCCCCTGAGACCCCCGGCATTGGTGGCCACATTTCCACCGATGGTGCAGGCCTTGCCGCTGGCGGGGTCTGGAGGAAAGAAAAAGCCGTATGGGGCCAGCGCTTTTTCAAGATCGGCATAAACCACTCCCGGCTGTACGACCACCCGCCTGTCGGATATCCGAATATCAAAGATCCTGTTCATCCGGCACAGGTCCAGCACGAGGCCTCCCCTTATCGGAACAGCTGCGCCGGCCATGCCTGTACCGGCGCCTCGCGGGGTTATGGGAAAAGCACGTTCATTAGCCAGGACAAGAATCTGTGATATTTGCTCCCGACTATTGGGCCACACCGCAGCCTCAGCTCGATGGTTTTTATCAGACGCATCATAGGCGTATGAAACCATATCAATCAGCCGGTCTGTAAAATTATCCTGACCTACGATAGCTATCAAGGCCTGCTTGATGCCTTCATCCATTGGATTCTCCTTAGGGCTCGCTCAAAAATAATTTCGCAGAATTGACGCTCAGATTTGGGTCGGATTTGGTTGTCGCATTTGAGTGAAGCCACAGGAATAGCCCCGCCTTGGCGGGGTTTCGAGGAGTTCACGATTGAGCGGCGACCAAAGATGGCCTGAAGCTGAGATGTAAAAATGTGAAGTTATTTTTGAGCGAGCCCTTAGCGGGCATGACCATTTTTGTGCTTCGTCAGTCGACCATGGTTCAAAGCCCCCAGTAACCGGTCCTTATAAAGCAGAAGGAAGAGAACTGATGAATATCATGGACAGGTAATCGATGACACTGCGGATGTTGAATACATTGCTCACCACCAAACTGCCAATACTGATATCCATTTCCTTTTTTAGCGCTGTATCGATGGATGTAGCCAGTTCCGGAAGGGAGGTTCCAGATTCGACAATCGTCAGTCCGATGAACTTCTCTGCTCCGTCCAGGATTTTCATTATCTTGACAGCAGAATCGAAAACGAGATGAGCTCCGAATACAACTCCGGATATGCCCATCAAGATCAATAGGACTTCTCTCTACCTTGATGAGGTTTTTGCGGCCTCGCCAATTTCCAAATCAGAAAGACCGCCCCATCATCCAGCGCCCTTTTAGAAAAGGAGTCTCCCGCATGAGATGACTATGGCGCCCGTCCCTCAGTAAGCGTATGGCTCACAACTCCTGAACTGTCTTATGGACGGATCATCCGGCTTCGGGATATTGACGATGTTGTGCGGGACAATGCCATACGATGTATTGAACCGTGTAAAAAGAAGTCCGGCAGACTGGAGGTTGGCCTTGGGTAGACCGGGTGGCAGTTTCTCGAGAACGCCATAAATCTTTACCCACTGGCCGTCTTTAATCTCGTGTGGACAATGGGTACTTACCCTGAAACCCACCGGCGCAGCGTGGGCCTCGCAACATACAATGGCAGTTCTGATGAATGCAAACTGGCCTTCGCTGTCCAGTTCAGGAGTGCGTCTGGCAATACCACGCAGGACATAGTGACCGGAGATTTTATCCGCATCCTTGTCCAGGCAGAGTTGAAACAGTTCTCCCAGATTTATTTTCGTGTACTCACGGCCGTTGTATGTTTCCCGGGAACTGTTTTTAACGGCCGGCTCTGGTTGAAAAGCAGGAGACGGCGGCACTGTCTGAGACGCCGTCGACCATTCCGGTCCTGCAACATTCAGAAGAACCATAAAAGCAAGCACGCGAAAAAACAAAGATGCGTTCCCGATTATCCGCTCGCTCTCTATATTTCTTTGTGCAGCGGGCATGATTTGGGTTCCTCCCTCCATTTTATCTTACCACCATTTGACAAGATCTGTCACCCTGTTTCGAATACTGACAAATTCCCGGTCGGAGATATCCCTCGGATAGGGGAGGTCGACGATGACCTCTTCCTTAATGCCCGTAGGTTTCTGGGTACACACGAGGATCCTCTGGGAGAGGTAGACCGCCTCTTCCAGATTGTGGGTTACAAATATGACGGTCCTTTTGGTCTTCTTCCAGACCTCGATCAACTGGTTTTCAATATAAAAACGGGTACTTGTATCCAGTTGACCAAAAGGCTCATCCATCAACAGGAGGTCCGGCTGGGTTACAAAGGCCCTGGCAATGGCTACGCGCTGTTTCATGCCTGCCGATATCTGGCTGGGGAAAAAGTGCTCGAAACCTGAGAGTCCCGTAAGGTCGAGGATAGCTGACACCCTGCTCTGGATCTCCTGTTTCGGGACTTTCTTTATTTCAAGCCCGATCTTGACATCGTCCCATACGGTCCGCCAGGGAATGCAGGACGGTTCCTGGAAAACAAAGGAGACATTGTGTTTTCTAAAATCGATCCTCTCGCCCTGCATGGTTATGGACCCTTCAGTAATGGGCAGCAGGCCGGTAACCACATTGCAGAATGTGGTCTTTCCGCAGCCTGTTGGGCCCACCACACAAAGAAATTCCCCTTCGTAAATATCGAAATCCATATGCTGCAAAACGATCAGATCCTCAAAATGCTTGCTGAGGTTTCGGACTTCGATTTTGACCTTTCTTCCTTTCATAGATGTCCTCTTGTCGCCCTATTCTACGATTTCACATTGTTGTGCTATTTCTTTCCTCAATTTCAAGAAGTCCGGGCTGGTCAGGTTCCTGGGTCTCGCCAAACGGATATGATGTTCAGCCTTTATGCTGGCGGGAAGTCTTGAGAGGACAATAATCCGCGTTGCCAGATACACGGCTTCCTCGATATTGTTTGTGATGTAGGCAACGGTCTTTTTTTCTGATTCCCATATCTTCATGATTTCGATTTGCATGAGGTATCTTGTTTGTGCGTCAAGATGGCCAAAGGGTTCGTCCATAAGAAGAAAATCCGGCTTCGTGGCATAGGCCCTTGCAATAGCGACTCGCTGCTTCATTCCACCTGAAATCTGTTTGGGAAAGTATGCTTCAAAACCATCCAGGCCCACGAGCTTAATGACTTCCCTTGTTCGAGCTTCAGATGTTTTGGGGTCTACACCTTTGATTTCGAGGCCCATGTAAATGTCGTCCCACAGGGTGCGCCACGGGATGCATGAGGGCTCTTGAAAAACGAAAGAGATGTTATGGATTTTTGGATTGACCTGCTCACCGCCGATGTTGACATGACCCCGGGTGGGCTTGAGAAGCCCGCCAAGGAGCCTGGCGAGTGTTGTTTTTCCACATCCGGTAGGGCCCACAAGGACCAAAAACTCATTTCTGTGTACCTTGAACTGAAGGTCTTCGAGAACCGTCATGTCATCGAATTTCATGGTGATCTGTGCATCGATTAGTTCCTGGTCCATATTTTCTCCCTCTAATCAATTGCGACTGCTTCTTTCCACTTGAATACCCGTCTTTCAATGAAGATAAATATCTCGTTGATGAAAAAGCCGATGGCTCCGATGACGAGCATGCCAACAATGATCTCCTCAATCCGGATGAGCTCCGCATATTTCAATATCATGACGCCGAGGCCTTCGTTCTCACCCCCGATCATTTCCGCTGCCATAATACAGTCCCATCCAATTCCCATTCCTACCCGCATGGCCGTGAAAATATCGGGCAGGGTTGAAGGGATGACGATCTTGCGAATAATATACATACGCTTTGCGCCAAAAGACCGGGGTACATCGATGTGGACGGGGTTCACCTGCTTGACGGCCAGGAGGGTACCGATGAAGATCGGAAAAAAGGCCCCCAGCCAGATGATGAAGGCGTACCGTGAGAACCCGACCAGCAGGACAATAACGAGAGGGATCCAGGCCACCGGTGGAATGAACCGAACAGGCTCAACAATGGATTTTGTGCTGTCGTAAACCCTTGGGTAGAGTCCCATGAGTATGCCAAGGGGGATACCCAGAACGCATGCCGCCAGAAAGCCGGCAAATATGCGAAGCGTGCTCCTGAATATGTGCATCCATATATTGATTCCCTCGACATCACCGTAAGTGGCAAGATCCAGGAATGCCTGGAGAACGGTCCAGGGTGTCGGTAGAAAAAGGCTCTCGGATATCCACGAAAGAGCTGCCCACAAGAGGATGAAAATGCCCAGTGCAAGTGCATTGTAACCCACCGTTACAAGCGTGCCCCTGCCTCCATTTTCACTATTCGCCATCGAAGTCTCCTTCTGTCATTCCCAGGACGGGTTGTGCCCCATAAGTGGCATCTGTGCGGATCGACCCCGCTTTCACTGGTTTATCCCAAACGCGACCTTTCACAAAGATAACCTGCTCGGTTGTCTTGTTTCACAATAGAGGTCATTCGATGGAAACAGCCGATCTCCATCTGAAAATGTGCTTTTCAATCTTGATAATCAACTCATTGATGACATAACCGATGATACCGATGGAGATCATTCCCACAACTACAAGATCCATCCGGGTAACCATGGCTGATTTCAATATAAGACGACCGATACCCACCATCTGACCCCCGATCATCTCGGCTGCCACAATGCACATCCACGAAATACCTAAGCTTATTCTCATCCCCCCGACGATACTGGGGAGAACGGAAGGGATAATGATTTTTCTGATGATAAAAGACCGGGAGGCCCCTGCTACCCTTGCCACATTGATGTAGACTGGATTGACCTGCCGGACGCTCCAGAGAGTGGAGACAAAGATCGGGAAAAAGGAGGCAACCCAGATGACAAACATATAACGGGTGAACCCGATCAGGAGCACAATGGCCATGGGAATCCAGGCAATGGGGGAGATGAAACGGATGGGCTCTATAATGATCCGGGTTCTTTCATAGACTTTCGGGTAAAGCCCCAGAAACAGCCCTCCCGGAATGCCTATGGCGCAGGCTGCCCCGAATCCGGCGAATACGCGGACAATGCTATGGACAAGATGCGTCCACAGTCTATGGCCTTCGGCGTCTCCAATGGTAAACATCTGGCCAAAGCCCACGATGATATCCTGTGGCGTCGCAAAGAAAGGGGATTTCTGCCAGCGCGCAACAAGGGTCCATAACACCAGAAAGACGGCCAGGCTAAACAGGTTCAGCCCCATTGTCTTCATTCTATCCGCATAGTTATTGTTGTTCATGCTCTTCTCCAGGGAATGGACTTATTGTCTTTGATCTGATTTGTTGCCTGCCTTGCGGCCCGAGCCCTAAAAAGGATCGTCTTTTTTGAATTGGAAACGATGCTGTTTGAACCCTGCCGGCGCCGCGATTGGAAAGCTGACCGGCAGGGAGTTATGGGAAAAACCGTCCTATTTCATATTGCGAAGATATTCCATCAGGAAATAGGGGTGATACACCTGGGCGATGAATTTATCCATGTTTTTGACCACGCCTCCCTTTATCTTGCCGCCCTGCACAAGCCCTTCGGCCTGCATCTTAAGGCTCTCGATATTCGCAAAGGGCGGATAGGGATGAGGCGTCAGCTTCCATGCCTTTTCCACGACTTCTTTTGTCGTATTGGTATATTTTACGACCAGATCCATTGTTTCATCAAAATTCTTCTGGTTCTCCATCATGTACTCGAAGGCCCTCATGTAGGCTTTCATGACTTTCTTGACGGTCTCGGGTTCTTTTGTCAGGAGTTCCCCCCTCGCCACCAAAACACAACACTGATGGCCGGGGAGGATGTCATGGGATGTCAGAAGTATGTGGCCATACCCCAAGGCGGCCGCCTTGGTGTTATGAGGAGACCAGGCGATAAAGCCGTCTATTTCCCCTTTCTGGAGATAGATGGGCATATCCGGCACGGACATGTGTTTATGGATGATCTTGATATTGTTTTTTCTTGCAACGATATCCACCATGGAGTCTTGAATGGAACCGATTCCGGGAGTGCCGATTTTCGCGCCGTCCAGGTCTTTGACGGTCTTGATGGATTCCTTGACAATGATGCTGGAACCCTCGGTGTTGCTGCCGGCCAGAATAACAACATCAACGCCCCGGCCCCGAGTGATCATGGTGGGAATACAACCGCACGTACCGAAATCCACTTCTCCGGCAGCGAGATGCTGCATCAGGTAGGCGCCCGCCAGGTACTCGCCCCATTCCACCTCAAGCCCTTCATCCTCCAGGAATTTCTTCTCTTTCATGAGCATGGAAGCAAAATTATGAATTTGATCCGCCACCAGATAGCCGAAATGAATCTTTTTCTTTTCAGCAAAGGCTGTGCCTTGAAATGCCACCGCGAAACCAAGACTTAAGACGAACAATAAAGCCAATTTCTTTTTCATTTTGCCCCTCCTTTAATCTTAAAGCCAGTGAATCATCCGACTGCCGATAGCCCCTTTACGATATTTATCACCCCCTTTATGTTATTGCCCGCTTCAGGTTCACTTTCCATACTTCTCCAGATATTTTCCAAAGAGCTCCTGCTCAGACGGCCTCCTTTCTGCAATGGGCCGGGCGAGCCTGCAAATATTGATAAAGTGCCTGTAATTCAGATTTTCAGTCGTGCTGTTGCCGCCCCAGGAGCCACAGCCCATTGTCAGGGTGAACGGCAGGCCGTTGTTGAAAAAACCGCCATTGCCAAAGGCTTGAACCTGATTCACCATAATACGACTCACTTTGGCCGACAGCGCAAGTCTTACAATGTTTTCCTCTGTTATGGTATGAATACCGCAGGAATGACCCCTGCCTTGATAGGAGGTAATGCGGTTTACGATATCAAGGGCCTCATCAAAATCCGAATATTTATAGACGGACAAGACAACGGTCAGCTTTTCGCCTGAAAAGGGGTATTCCTTCCCGATCCCTTGTTCTTCGACAAGAAAGCATTTCGCGTTCATCGCTCCTTCTGATGTGAGGCCTGCCAGGGAGGCAATGGTTTGAGGACTTCTGCATACGACTTTTCCATTTATGGCCCCATCTTTCCATATGGTCGCTTTCAATTTTTCCTTTTCTTCAGGAGAAACCAGATGGCTGCCCTTTGCTTTGAACTTTTCTATGACCTTATCATAAATGGATTCATGGACGACAATCGAGCTTTCCGAAGAGCAGCTGGTTGCATGATCGAAGGTTTTTCCCGTAAAGATCTTATCAACCGCATCGTCGATATCGGCCGAGGGGTCAATGATAACAACGGCGTTTCCCTGCCCCACACCAAGTGCCGGTTTACCGCTGCTGTATGCGGCCTTAACCATGACCGATCCGCCTGTGGCGACTACCGTATCCGCTTGACGCATAATTTCCTGCGACAGGTCCTTGCTGGGCTCTTCGACTGTTTGAACGAGATCGAGAGGGGCTTTCAGTTTGTCGATTTCTTCACGGACCAGCCTCACCACTTCCATCCCTGTCTTCTTGGCACTTGGATGACTGGCCAGAATCACGGCATTTCCTCCTTTTAAGACAACCATGATGTTGTTGATTGCCGTAGCCACCGGATTCGTGACGGGCGTAATGGCGCCAATGACCCCCATCGGTTTTGCAATCTCCGTCACGCCGGTCTTAACGTCAATGTTGATGATGCCGCGAGATAAGGCCCCTTTGAGATCCCTCAACGTCCCCATGGTTTTGTTGTGTATCTTCCTTATCCTGTCCTCGAGGATGCCCATGCCGGTTTCTTCTATGGAAAACCTGGCGAGATACTCCGCATTACTATACCCGGCCCAGGCTACTGCAGTGATGACCTCATCGACCTGCTCTTGTGTGTATTCCTCAAAGACGGTCTGAGCCCGCCTCCCTTTTTCTATCAGCTCTTCAGCGGTTCTTTCGATTTCAGACATATTCAATCCTCCTTATATATAAACCAGTCATTAAGATTCATATCAGACGCGCTTAGAAGAAATTCTCCCTTCTCTATCAATTGTTTAAGATGTTCCGCCATGTTCTTTTCAACGCGAATTTCCTCTTCGCGAAAAGGCAACCGGGTTGCCCCAAGGCATCCTTTCAGGTCATCTAAGATGCCGTCTGTAAGTATTGGAATGGCAAGAGCGACGGAATTTTTCAACGAGGCGCAATGGGTGGATTCAGCGCCGTTTATGCCATTTATGTTCATATCAAACATGTCTGCTGCCAAGGATAATGATCTATTTTCCACAGTACTGCGGGTCCCGCTTCCAATCACAATCCCCGGTGACTTATTCAGCAATACCTTGCTTCCGATCTTAATGGTTTTCAGGTGGCGATCCATCACGTATAAGTTGCTTTTTGAGGCCAATGTTCTGAAGAAGCAATTATATACATAAAGCCTGGCAAAATCGGCTTGATCCAAAGTGAAGGTCGTCCTGTATGTGTCCCCCTCCTCGGAAAGACATTCGACCTCAATCTCCTTTCGCATAATAATATCCCTGATGAGCGCTGCGCCGGTATACTTGTCCTTCCCGTTATTGCTCATCTGGGTAGCAAAGAAAAGGCCCTCCACCAATCCCAGTCGCTCATTTGGCGCTGGTCCGGGATATCCGAGAACACCGTTCAGCCATAGCTTCTTCGCGCGCGTAAATACGCCTCTCTTTGCCACGGGCACCCCTACCATGGCCGCCGTGCCTGATGTTTCCGAGCAGAAGGCGGTTGTCACAACATCGATGTCGGCCAAATTAAGGCTGGCGCCGGTTGTCATTTGCTGCATGAACTCCGCTTCCGTAAAGGCAATTACAGAGCCGTCTTTAACCTTTTCGTTGATTTCGGCGATTGATTTCTCGCGCGTGCCCATGAATCAGTCCTCTGAAAGCGGGATCGGTTCAATGGCCTCCACCATATGAACGACCCGCTGGGGGAGATGATGCCTTTCAATATTGTCAATAAGCTGTATCATACAGCCGGGACACGTGTTAATGACCACGTCTGCTTTTGTCTTCTCCAGAGAGTCGATCTTCCTTTTCGCAATCTTTTTGGACAACGCGTAGTGCTCGACGTTGAAAGACCCCCCCATGCCACAGCAGCCATTGTTTTCCATTTCCACAAAGTTGCTGCCAAATACCTGTCTCAGGAGTTTGCGGGGTTGATCTACGATTCCCTGATAACGCGCCAAATGGCAGGGGTCATGGTAAGTGACGCGGGTGTTTTCAGGCAATACTGAACGATATCTGGGGGGCTTGAAGTCAGCCAAATCGATGAGCAGCTCAGAAATGTCTCTGACCTTGTTCCCGAACGCTTCAAATGCCATCCTCTCTTCCTCATCCCGGGATAGATAGCTTGCCCATCCATCTTTCAAAGCAGAGCCGCAAGTCGCACATCCGGTGACGATGAGGTCCGCATCCAGTTTTGAGAAGACCTCAAGATTATGGCGTGCCATTTTTCCGGCGGTGTCTAAGTCACCGCTTGCGAAAACGGCGATGCCGCAGCAGCCCTGTTCCTTTGGAAAGACAACCTCCACGCCCAATTTGTTGAGGAGGCTGATAAGCGCCTTTCCAACCTCGGGAAAGCTAAACTCCGTAGCGCATCCTGAAAAATAAGCCGCCCGGATATTCCGGTTCTTGACATCTGCCAGGGGTGGATGCAGTTCAGGTATGTCCTCGCTTAGCGATCGCTTCGCTATGGAAGGGAGCTGTCTTCCACCGCCCAGACCCGCAAGAAACGTGGGAATATGACGGATTTTCCCCTCTGCCTGGAGGGGCATATGATGTATCGTGTTTTCCGGCTGTTTTGTCTCAGGCAGGAGACACTGGAATTTGGAAGCCGCCTTAAGTGCCTTTCTCATCAATTTTCTGTCAGTTAGTATTCTGCGAAAGGGGATCGATTTGTAGACGGGTAGCCCATCTCCCTTTACTAATTCGGCCCTTGCTGCAATATTCAGCAAGTCTGTTCTTACGCCTTGAGGGCATACCATTGTGCACCTGCGACACAGAAGGCATTTGCTGAAACGATCCTTAAGACCTGACGTCAGCTCTTTGTGATCATCGATGATCTCGCCCAGCAGGCGGTTTCGCCCTCTGGCCACATAGTTTTCATCCCGTTCCTCTGTATATACGGGACAGACCGTAAGGCATAGACCACAACGGACGCATTTTTCAGCCTGTTCTCGAACCCGTTCTATTTGTTTCAACACTTCCATATATGTCCCAATGCCGCTCTGTGGGCGGGTAAGCCCGGCCATGTGGAAAGGCAACTTTATGAAACAGTTAGATCAATTGTGCCACAATTTCAATCTGAAGTCAGATTCGCTTAAAAGAAATTCTCCTTTCTGCATAATCTCTTTCAGGTATTCGGCCATAAGCTCTGAACGAAACCGATTGGATTGCCGAAATATTACGGGGATATCCGTGTCGAAGGCATGAACCTGCCCGATGTGCCCCCTGGGCCTGTCCCCCTTGCCCATAAAGGCGCCGCCAAGGCAGTTTGCGGTGCAGGCGCCACAGCCAAAACAGAGGGTTTCGTCGATTTTCTTGTCTTTCCAGGAAATAGCCCCCATGGGACAGTAGTATTCGGCTGGGCACTGAAACGAACAGTAAATACAGCGGTCCGGATCAAATTCAACTTCCAGTTTTGCACCGGACCAGACATCTGCATAGGTTCGGTCCACAATGGGGATGCGGTCGCCAATGTCGGCAATATGAAGGGGAATATGCTCATCGAGACAATTTGCGAGATCATCAAGGATTTCCTGGTTAAGAACAGGGAAGGGCACGCCTATCCCGTTTGTTACTTCCACCCCGTAACTCGTCTTGAATCCGCCCATGAATTCCGGGTCCATTTCGAACATATCTGCGGCAACCGAAAGTGAACGCATCTTGGGCACGCTTCGGCTGCCGTAACCAATCAGTACACCCGGTGCTTTGTTGACCAGGATCTTCATGCCTGACCGTAAAGTCCTTGCATAGGGATCGTTTTCGAGCGGGTTCAATTCGCCGCTGCCGCTCATGCCCAATCCTTTCAGTACCGGCAGCGGGCGGCACGCAAAGATAGAAAGGGGGTTTTCCCTGTAAGAACGGTGGTTCTTGATGTTGGCGAAGGCGTAATAATTCTGAAAGTCGTTACGAAAACTGTAGTACCTCGCAAATCTGAGTTGATCCAGTGTAAATGATGTATGAAAAGTCCTGCCTTCATCCGTCAGGCATTCAACCTCGATCTTTCTTTTTTCCACAATATCTCTCAAGAGATGTCCCCCGCCGTACCTCCCTTCGTGATCGATGCTCTCTGCTGTCCCGTAAATTACTGTATCCACCATGCCGGAACCCTCAACGGGTTCAGATCCTGGCCAACAGGGAACACCGTTCAGCCATATCTTTTTAGCGCGTTTGAATGCGCCTTTTTCTGCCACAGGCACAACCAGCATGGCTGAGGTTCCCGACATGATGGCCCTTGTGCCAGTTGTGACCACGTCAACATCAGAGACCTTGAATCGATAGCCGTTCCTGACCTCATTCTTGAATTCCATGGCCGTCATCACCACGGCCTGGCCCTTTTTCAGTTTTCTATTGATCTCACAAATTGATTTTTTGTGCGTTGTCATCTCAAATCACCGGTTATTCTAAGAACTCAATCCGGCCCCATGCTCCCATATGCCCGCCGATCAAAATCACGACGCCAAGCACGCCCATTTCTCTTGCCATCTCGAGTCCTTTTTTTATCTGAGAGGGCCTTTTCATGAGGTTTGCTATGCCCGTGGCCGCAGCATCGGCCATGGAAGCGCTATGCCCTACCACCATGACAGCGTCTGCCCTGCCGCAACTCAGTGAATGCCCCAGTTTTCCTGATGAGGTACAGACCCCAACAGGGTTTTGTGATGGAGGAACGGCAATCCTGATGGCTGTGAAGTCCGAACTTTCGGCCAGGAGCAAAATTTCTCTTCTAACATCTGAACGAATGAACACATCTCCCCCATTTTCAACGATTACATCCGGGCTGTAGGGCAGGAGGCCCAGTCCGACATATTCGGCAATGGCTCCGGCCACGGAGGCCATGGGACCTACTTGAGCCCTTGAGCCGGCTTCGATCATGCTATTGATAATTTTGGGCGCAAAAGGGTCCCGTACCACAGGGCAAAGGGTCGTTGCAAAAAATGGATGTCTCTCAATGTAATTTTCAATCTGTTGACGGTATCCATACACCAGACTTTTAGCCTCTTCCTCGAGGTCCCTGATTCCAGACACCAGCAGGTCCGTCTGGTTTACACGGACTTTGCAAGTGACAAGGTCACGCGCTTTCACCAGGCCCCGGTAAACCTCGGAAGTGATGCTGGAAGCCAGCGTCAGTGGAAGATGCCTTTTAGCCGGTGATCTCAACATCGCCCATTTCACGCAGCCCCTTTTCTCCCAAGGTGAAACCAATTTCCTCAAAAGTACCAAAATAGATTGTCTTCATCGTACATCTTGTGGCACATGCCGGCCACATACCCGCCCGGGCCCTCTCAATGCAGAAATCACACGATATGAAATTCTTTTCACGGGCTTTGCCTTCAGGACAGGCCGTCCAAAAATTATAAGGTCCATAGTATTCGCATGGCGATTCGCAATGTCTGCACGCCAATGGGAGATACATGATGCGGCTCTCTTTTTCCTTTTCTTCATCCTTTATCTCAATGGGCCTGAACGAACCCGGTATGCCAACGCTTTCCCCATGCTCTATCTTACATGCCAGTTGACAGGCCCCGCACGAAATGCAGCGGTCGACATCTACGACCATCACCATTTCCTTCGGATCGTGAGACTCCGTGTGGATCGGCTTTCTTTGTTCAAAATTTTTGCTTACAAACAGTAGTCTCATAACGTTCCCAAGAAATTGAGAAGGCGTTGGCGGCTTTCCACCTTGTTCCGACCTTCCTTGTAAGCCGTAACCATGGAAAAAGACCGTTTCTCTGAACAGATCTCAGGCGCCTCAAACAGGGATAAAGGGCTATCGGAACCTAAGTGAGGCTGAAATGGGTCAACGCCCTCAGGCAGCCAGATTACCCTGGGATCCAGGCCTTCGTGTAACCAGGCCGGTGCTGAAATAACCCCTTGATCATTTTCAACCACCATCGTGTCACGGTTCTCGATCCCAAGAACTTTTGCGGTTCGGGGATTTATCTGAGCCGTCATGTCGGCCGTCCATGTATCGCGGTCAGACACGAAATATCCAAATTCCTCAACGTAATCCACCAAAACGCCGGTGATGAGTATCAATGGAAACCTGATGTCACGGTCTGACAGGTATGAATCAGGAATGAGGTTTTGATGTTCAGGGTTTTTTTCACTGGGACGTTCCTGGCCGCTAATTTCTAAAAGACTGATTTTCCCTGACCGTGTGGGAAACCGCTTTTCCGTAAGAGGGAAATGGGTGTGCCGCTCAAACAATATATTTTTGCCCCTGACATTACCCTGTCTGCCAATTAGAAAACGGCTTTCCTCAAATTCCACATCCCCTTCTTCTGTGCATGGCCATAATAAACCGCCCGGAGGGTTTTTTTCGGGGTCCAGTTTGTCCGATGAGGCCGATCTTGTTAAGGGGTTTTCTTTTAGAAAATGATCAGCCGCCAGCCGTTCATCCATATTCCCTGTTTTTGCAGCCCAAAAAAAATGTTCACCCATGTTGCATGCGTGTGCCAGGTCAGACCAGAAGTGCAGTGGAGACTTGCATTCCCCGGGTGGATCAACAATCCTGTTATGCCACTGAATGGCGCGACCGTTATTTCTTGAGACCAGACCGGAGTATTCCAGCCAGGAACTCATGGGAAAGGATATATGAGAATAATGGTAAGTTTCGTTGGGATAGGAGGAAAGATGGACAATCAGCGGGATCTCCTTTAATCCGGCCTTTGCCCTTTTGCCCAGTGCCATTTTCGGGGAGGGGTTCCCATGCCATATCAACGCGCCGATGCTGTCCGGGTCATCAATAAGGATGTTTTCCAGAAAGCGGTTGGGGACCGAATCCTTTTTATCAGCCGAACGGCCGCTCCTGTCCGCAGGGCCCACTTCGAACGAAAATGGGGATACGTTCAAGAGATTCAATCCCCCGCCCGGGATACCCACAGAACCCCGTAAGCATACCAGAGCGCCGCATGCGGAAAGGTCTTCATCAGAAAGACGTGACCGTGTGGACCAGTTGCCTGCGATGACCTGGAGAGTCCTGGCCCTGCCGATCAGATCCGCCATTCTTTCCAGGTCTTCCTGTTTTACCCAGCATGATTTCGCCACAGCATCAGGCGTAAAGGACCTTATCTTTGATTTCAAGGCATCATAACCGGTTGTCGATTCTTTAACGAAATCCTGATCTACAAAACCCTTTTCAATCAACAGATGGATAATACCTTTAAGTATTGTGCTCTGGCTGCCGGGTTTTACCCTCAAGCCGAGTGTCGCCTTGGAGCTCGTTACGGTCCGTTTTGAACCGATCGTCAGGAGCCTGGCGCCGCGGTCCCGCGCATCGATGATCGGCCCGAAGGTTATGGGGTCGGAAGCGGCGAGATCGCATTCATACAGCAGGATGCACCGGCTATGGCCCCAATCTCGTGGCGAGTTCATCAACAACTGTCCCCCGGAAACGCCGAACATCTTTCTAATGGCGCCTTCATTCCCAAAAGGATGGGGCAGGAAGCATTCCGGACCGTTGGCTGTGCCAAATGTCCTGGCAAAAAGACTCGCACCCGACGAGTAGGCAAAGGGAGCGCATTCATCGCCGTGGATGAAGAGGGCGTCCTCCTCTCCTTGTTCTGCAAGAGCCTGAATTTTCCGAGCCGTGAACGCCACGGCTTCATCCCAGCTTACGTTCTTAAACGGATCATTCAGGGTTTCCCTGATTTGAGGGGTAACGATTCTTTTTGGATTTTTCAGGTGAAAATAGCTGAGCAAACCCTTGGGGCAGCAGGCCCCTTTGTTAACAGGGTGTTCCTCGTCCCCGTAGATATCCACCATGGTGCTGTTATTCAGGAAAACCTTGAGGCCACAACCCGCAGGACAATTGCAGCAGGTCGTCCGGCGTATGGAACGGTACTTACGAATCGGCTCTTGTTTTTTCCTGAGTGTCATATCCCATTTTCTCCTTGCCAACACCCGCTCATCGATTGGCAGGGATTTATCGGATGCGGTTAACGGTTCTTTTGTCTTCTCTGAACTCCTTAACCGCCCTGACCATTGCCTTAAGATTTTCTGTCGGGGTCTGTACAGGAACGCCGCAGGCCGGCGCCAGTAAATCGATACCGTCAGCCAGGGCATTTAATGACTCTTCACGGACGTTTTCGGGTGTGCCGAAAAGAAGTGTGTCGTAAGTGGCAATATTTCCCACCAACAGCATGTCATTCCCAATTTTCTGTCGGGCCGATTGAACCGAAACCTTAGGCCCTTCAAACGAAAATGCCTCAAAACCTGTCTGTGGGATCACATCCAAGAATTTCTCCGTGTTTCCACATATATGAAGCGATATGGGACCCTGAATTTTCGCTCGCATTTGCCGATAGGCCGGCAATAAGTGCCGTTCAAAATATTTCCTGCCCAAGAGATCTCCGGAAGCCGCCGGGTCCAGAACCGAAAGAACGTCCGCCCCGGCTTCAAAAAGGAGCGTGGCATACCGCGCGAGGAAATCGACAGCCATTTTCAAATTCTTATCCATCCATTCGGGACGCTTGATAGGCCAGCGCATGACTGTCGTAGCGTCGTAAAGAGCGCTGATCAATGTTAGCGGCCCAACCATGCCCGCATAAATGGCAACGTCGCTGCCGAACTTCTCTTTCAGTATTCGGATGGCATCAAAAACAACCTGGAATCTGCCCTTTTTGAAAATGCCTTTTGGTTCCCAAAAGTCATCTTGTTCATCGAAGGTCTTTTTTGTCACTGACGGCGGAGACTCATTTCCGCCATTCCGGGTCTTACACCCAAACGCTTCGGCCTCTACGCACAGGTCGAAAGGCAGGCGGATTCCTTGAAATCCAATAGATGTGAAAATAAGACTGGCGAGCCTGGCCATGGACTGAGCGTCATTATGGGCGGTCGGATAATAAGACCCGGATGTCTCCATTTGCTCCAAGGTAACGGTAACCAGTGGACTGGAGCAAACAGGGCCGTCGCTCTTATTGCCTTTAAAGATCCGCAGAATAATATTTTCCTGGTCGGAAATTTTTCGGCTTGCCATTTTCATGCCCTTATTAAACAGAATATGGACGCGCTCCGTCGGCAGTACATTGATATTTGGGGCTGCGCCCATCAGCCAAGAGGGCCTCAGCTTTCACTCAAATAATCATAACCAACCTGAAATGCCTTTCGATTTCTGTCGTGGTACTTTGGAATGATAGCCAGCATGCTTTCCAAAAGCGTATCCTTCTCCAGGATATCTACGAGCCTGGCAATTACACCAAGCACGAGGGTATTGGCGAAGAGCGCGTTATTGAAGTTCTTGACGGAAAGCTCCTTGGCGGGAAAGGGCTTCTGGGTACACTTGAGCCCCGCGTCAATATTCTCTACAAACGCCGGGTCATAGACAATAATGCCGTAATCGGGCACCGTGTCTTTGAATTTCTCGTAAGCGGCACTCGACAGGGCTATGAAGTAGTCCGGGGACTCACACATGGGGCTGTCGATAACCTCCTTTGAGAGGACGACTTGGCTCCTTACATAACCACCCCGCATTTCTGTCCCGTGGCTCTTGAGCATCGCCACCCTCAGACCCTGTTTAACACCGGCTTCACCCACGATCTGGCCTAACCTGACAACCCCTTGGCCGCCAAACCCGCTTGCAACGAATTCGATTCTATCTTTCATAGCGATCCTGTCCTCCTGATCTTTTCAACTGTCTCATGTACAAATTCATGGAATTCAGGCCTCGAGTTGCTGGCGTCGTGCCATATGCCGCAGGCCCAGAAGGTATTCTCCTTCTCCTGGCCCAAGGGGGCTGCATGGTCCTTAATCCACCTGTAAATATTCACCTGATTCCTTGATCCAAGCTCCCTTGAGGCAAAGTTGGTGGGGCAGGGATAAGGCATGTGGATCAGTGAAAACCCCTTATTTAAAATGCCCTTTTTCATGGTCTCAACGGCCCAGGCCCCGTCCATGGCTACGTGACGGGCAAGAAATGTGGCCCCGGCGCCTTTTAGAATTTCCAGCACATCCATGCCATCACTCATCAGGTTGGGCTCGAACATGCCATAAGGACTGCTGTCCGTATGGCTCCCCTGGGGGGTCGTCCAGCCGTACTGACCGCCTGTAGATTGATAACCAAGGTTGTCGTTCACAATAACGGTTATATCAGCATTTGAGCGGGCCGCATGGATCAGGTGGGCCAGGCCGATGCCAAAAGCATCTCCATCACCAACGGTCAAAATGATTTTTTTCTCCGGAGGAAGTGCAATTCGCAGCCCCCTCGCGATGGCATATGCCCTTCCATGGGTTCCGGCAAAGCCGTCGCCATTCCATGTCGCGAATGTCTGTCTTCCGGCGCACCCGATAGAAGCCCCCCAAACGATGTCGGCGACTTCAAGACCCAGTTCTTTAATGGCCTGCACGATGATCTTGTGGTTCATGCCAAGTCCGCAGCCGGAACATGCCGTGCTGGGGATCTTCCTGGAACGCAAATACTTCGACTTTATTTCGCTTGATCTGTATTCCATTTACCATGCCTCCAATATCCAGCCCTTGCGATCAAGGGGTTCGTTTTTGAGCAATTTCTCGAAAGTCTCGATCAAGTCCGGGGTGGTAGGCAGATCTCCACATGTCCCTAAGAAATGGATTTCCGAATCTTTAGGGGCCGCTCTCTGGACTTCGCGAACGAGTTCCCCGTCCCAGTTAAGCTCCACTGTGAGGTACTTGGTTTTTTGTTTGAAATGTTCGTCCGGGAAAGGCCACAAGTTGATCAAGCGGAGAGCTCCCACCTTCAGCCCCTTTTCGCGCGCCTTGATGACCGCAGTATTCACCACACGAGAGGGGCTACCGTAAGAGACCACGACCACATCCGGGTCGTCATCCATAAATTTCTTTTCATAATGATGGTTGAAAAGCTCTCTGTGGTTGCGCACCTTGTAGATCAACCGGTAGGCGTGCTTGTGGTGAGCATCAACCTCTTCAATGTCATACCCTTCTACTGTGGGCGTCCAGTCTGAGCAGAGCGCTCCGGTATTATGGCCCAGGACTACCGGCGGGATATCAAGGTCATCGGTGAAAGGGTAAAATTCTGGTCCCTGACAGACTTTCCTGGGGTAGGTTCGAAAGCCCATCTCTTTCATTTCGTCCTCATTTTCGGGTACGCTGATGTCCTCAAAGCCGTCTGTGATGAGCTGATCCGCTAACACCAAGACCGGCATTCGGAACCTCTCCGACAGATAGAACGCCTCAACCACCATGGCCATACACTCCTGCGCGGAATTAGGCGCCAGACAGATTGTCTCAAAATTGCCGCCCTGGGTAGGGTAGCGCATCAAATAGAACTCCCCTTGACCGGGGGCGCCTGTTATGCCGCTTACCGGACCCACGCGCCCTGAATTGAGGACTACCAGCGGCGTTTCGCACCCAAGCGCCCATCCCAGCGGATCCGCGTACAGGATGTATCCGGGACCCGAAGTAGCGGTCATTGCCTTCATGCCGCCAAGGGAGGCCCCAACACACATATGACATGCCGCGCATTCGTCTTCAGCCTGCAGATAGACACCTCCTACCTGTGGCAACCGGAGACTCATGGCCTCTGCCAGTTCTGTCGCAGGCGTTATGGGATAGCCGGCAAAAAACCGACATCCGGCCAGGATTGCCCCTTCGGTGATCGCAAAATTTCCTGTTTCCAAAAACCTTTTCATATCAGAAACCTCCTCTGTTTCATGCAGTTACTTCTATGACGTCTATGGCAAAGTCAGGGCAGGCAAAATAGCACTTAAAGCAGCCGACGCACCAGTTAGAGGACTTGACCTCCTCCGGTCGATAACCCTTGGCATTAAAAAAATCCGCGGGGCCAAACGTGCCGACATTGCAGACTTCCGCGCAATATCCACATTCCTTGCAGAATTCAACGTTTAAGACCACCTCGAATTTCCTGGCGTCGCAATTGAGACAGCGGGAGGATTCAGCGTCAATCTGCGCGTCTGTTAATCCCAATTCAACATGTTCAAAACCAGAGCTTCGTTCCCACGGCTTTAGAAGAGCCAAATCCTCCCGTGCCTTCACCTCCATGATGAAATCAGGCAGAAGCACCTCTTCTTCAGGTGTGGCCAGCACTTCGGTGATGTCTCCGTCGCCCCCGAGATACCGATCAATGGCCGAGGCCGCGTTTCTGCCCTGGGCTATGGCGCCGATGATTGAATCAGGCCCTGTCGCCACGTCTCCGCCGGCGAAAACGCCTTGTTCACCCGTGGAAAGGTCTGATTCGTTAACGTCAATTCGTCCACCTTTCGTATGTATCCCCTTTGCATTCTTCAAAAACTCAAGGTCTGCGGCCTGCCCTGTAGCCAAAATGATGTGATGTGCGGTCATCTTGTAGGTAATGTCTTCGTCATAGACCGGGTTAAAGTTTCCTGCATCATCAAAAACCGAGGTGCATTTGATCAGTCTGAGGCCTGTAACCGATTCCTCTCCCAAAACCTTTTTTGGCCCCCAGGAGTTGTTGATACGAACGCCTTCCTCTTCAGCCCGGTTAATTTCCCACTCATGAGCGGGCATTTCCTCCCGCTTTTCAAGACAGAAGAGATGCACGTTGTCGGCCCCCAGTCTCCTGGCCGTAAGCGCCACGTCAATGGCTACGTTGCCACCGCCGACTACGATCAAATCTCCCTTGAAATCAAAGGAGTTATTCATGGCAACGTCCCGCAGGAAATCCCACCCCCACAAGACGCCCTTCTTTTCGGCCCCCTCCAGGGGTATTCTGGCGCTCCCGTTGGCGCCACTCGCGACAAAAACGGCATCAAAGTCTTCCTTAAGCTGACTTAAGCTGACATCTTTCCCAATGGTGGTATTTCCCTTGAAGGTAATGCCCCACTCTAATATGTCTGAGATATCCTTATCGAGCCTCTTTTCGGGCAACCTGTATTCCGGGATCCCGTAGCGCATGGCGCCGCCGGGTTTGGGGAACGAATCATAGACTGTCACCTGGTGACCTTTCCCTGCGAGATAATAAGACGCGGTAAGACCTCCGGGGCCTGCCCCCACAATGCCTATTTTTTTTCCGGTCTTTTCCGCCGCCTTCTTCCTTTTTTTCCACAGGTCCCCCCCCTTGTCCACGGCGGCACGTTTGATCGCACGGATGGCAATGGGGTCCCCAAACTGCTTGTAGGCGCAGACATCTTCACAGGGAGCGAAACAGGCATCCGCACAGACTGTTGGAAATGGCAGTTTCTCTCGCAAGACGGCTACTGCCTCGTCATATTCATGGCCCTTTACAGCGCGGATATACCTCGGTACGTCCACTCCGGCCGGACAGGCTTCTGTGCAGCGTGGTATAATGAAGTCCTTTCTTTCAACACGTCTTGGTTCCATAATGAAATCGTCCTCCTCAAAAAATAAAATCACTGTGTATATTATCCGGGCTAGGGTTAACGTAAGCGTATGCTTTACAGAATCATAAAAACAGATTTTGCGCAAACGCCTCTTTCATAAACCCTTACAGCCGGTAATCGTGAACTGAGCTTCGTAAATATCGAGGCGGGCTCCCCGCAATGATGAAAAATTTTCGATAAGAACAGCTAATTAGGATGTAAAGAAACGATCATAAAGATAATTAGCGTAACTGGCTTGATTGTCTATCGGTTTCTTCCTATCCGCCGAGGAATCATCTTGTCTCCGCGGCCCGTACTGATCCGGGAGGAACACATGCTAAGCCCTCGTTTTCCTTAACGCGTCTGAATCATCCGCATGCAGGGCTTGAAAAGATGACATTTGATCGTAATCGTTCTATGCAGATAATGACTCTCACGCAAGAATGATGCCATGCATTGACAGGAGGTTCGGGTGGCATTATGTGAGGACGGAGAAGCGTTTATCTTTTTGAAATATCTGGTAAAGTTTGTCCGAGATGAGGCACAGTAGGCGATCTTCGACGCTGAATGGAAAGCAAAATATTCTCAGTCAATAATGTACGGTTAATCGGACATGTCCGGATTTCAATACATTGCCGACGGTGTCAATACCCTTTGTAAATTGATTGCATGGGCAAAAAAGGCGGGCGGGAACGGCAAATTGTCGTTGGAAGTCAGTTTTACTTGAACAGGGCTGTCCGGATTACCGGACAGCCCTGTTTCGTTGGGCCTGTCCTGTCAGCAGTTGCTGCCCCAATTATAAGAAAGCAGATTGTGCCTCTTACATTTTTCATAAAAGGTGGACCTTGAAATGCCCAATAATTTTGAAGTCTTGGACATGTTCCCTTTGGTCAGTTTAAGGGCTTCAACCAGGATATGCTTTTCACAGTGAAAAAGCTCCTTTGACAGCAATTTGTTGGAATCAATGGAATTATTTTTTATATCATATTGCAGGGTGATGATTTCGGATGGGAGATGTTCCACGTCAATTACATTTCCATCGATCAGGCTGACCGCCCGTTCAATGACATTCTTGAGCTCACGAATATTTCCGGGCCACGGATACCTTTGTAAAATGTCCATGGCGCCTGCAGTGCACCGGATCCCCGCTTTTCCCATTCCATCGAGGAAATGGTTCAGCAGTAAGGGGATATCTCCTTTTCTATCCGATAGAGGGGGAACCTTAACGGTCATTGTGTTCAGCCGGTAGAAGAGCTCTTCCCTGAATTCACTGCGGCTCATCATTACCCTCAAGTCCTTGTTGGTCGCGGCGATGAGCCTGAAATCGACTTCAATCGGATTTAGATCTCCCAGCCTTTCCAGTGTCTTACTCTCCAAAACACGGAGAAGTTTGGCCTGGGCATTTAAGGGCAGATCACCCATTTCGTCTAAAAACAGAGTCCCTCTGTGCGCAATTTCTATCTTACCGGCTTTCCCTTTTTGCTTGGCTCCTGTAAAGGCTCCGGGGGCATACCCGAAAAGTTCCGATTCCAAAAGATCTTTTGGAATGGCTGCACAATTGACGCAGACAAAGGGTGAGTCAACCCGTTTGCTTGCCGTATGGATGGCATGCGCAAAGAGTTCCTTCCCGGTGCCGGTGGCTCCCAGAATCAAAACGGGCGCATCAGTTCTGGCATACTTAGCGCAAACTCTCTTGGCTTCACAAATCGCTTCACTTTCACCCGCTATGTCATCAAAGGTGTATGTGGCAGAAAGAAGACTATTAAGCTCCCGCTTAAAAAATTTAACCTTGGTCTCCAGAACATTAAGTCTTGCAACCAGGTCTTTGAAGCTGGCGAAGTCCTTGAATATGGACTGCAGAATGATTCCTATGGTCTCATTTCCCCTCTTAATCGGAATCCTGTTTACAAGAAAAGGCATTTCACCCCTGAGAGTACATCGCTGGCCCAGCTCCGGCCTGCCGCTGTTCAAGACAGAAGGCAATCGAGAATTCGGAAAGAATTCATTGATCGATTTTCCTTCAGCCTCCCTTCTGTCTACACCCAGTAATTCCGCGTAAACGGTGTTCATGAAGATAACTTTACATTCTTTGTCACAAAAAATAATACCTGAGTAGACATTGTTGAGGATGAGCTCCAGGCTCTCGGCTAAATACTTGAGTTCGCTAATCTCCTTTTTCCAGCCATCCTCGGGATGGTTATGATTAGCCAATCGCATCTCCTGCTCCCAACTCATATTTTTGGAAAGTGCCTCACCTGAATGATCAGATCTAAGGGCATCCATAATCCAGTGGTTATGACTGCCATTCTTTTCAATATATCATGCTGTTATGCTTTTTAGGGTATTTGGTTGATTTTGTCAATGTAATAGTCCAGGCGCAAAGCGAATTGAAGATGAGCGGTCTTTGTTCCAGTAAGTTTTTCTATTGACAAACCCAAATAAATTTGATAAAATTATGAAGTTTAGCAAACCTTTTAATATGCATCTTGTCCAATGGTCTGAGAACGCAAAGGTTGCCTGATGAAAGTCTCTGCAAAAAACCCCTGTTGCGGCGCCCCCGCCTCAGGGGTTTTTTATGTTCAGGTGCGTCACGCTTCCATCATGTCTGAAGGGGGTGATAACAACAGGGTGTACAATTACAATGCAATGATATGAATGGTTTTCAGATTGGCAAGAACCCTCATCTAAGGAGGATGTCATGGCGGAACAAAACGAAACCGGAAGCCAAGGATTTCTCAAGGATTTGGGAGCAGGTTTGACCAACTGGACCGAGCGATGGATTCCCGATTCCCTGGTCATTGTCTTTATCCTCAGTATTATTGCCTACATCCTGGCTCTGATCTGGGGGTTCGGCAAAGAGGTTACCTTCGGAAGCCGACTGTATGGGGGGATCGAGGCCTGGGGAAAGGGTTTCTGGGTCTATCTCGCATTTGCCATGCAGATGTGCCTTATCATGATGACAGGCTACATCCTGGCCCTTTCACCCCCCGTACGCCGCCTCTTGGACGGCCTCGCCGGGCTGCCCGACAAAGACAAACCCTCGCAGGCCATTGTTGTCATGGCCCTCTTTTCCACCCTCTCAGCCTGGATTTCCTGGGGCCTCTCACTCATCGGGAGCGCCGTCCTGGCCCTCTTTATCGTCCGCAGAAACCCGAAGGTAGACTATCGTCTTCTGGTGGCGTCCGCCTACTTGGGCCTGGGATGCACCTGGCACTCGGGACTCACCGGATCGGCCACCCTGATGATGGCCTCACCCGGAAACGCCCTGGTTCAATCGGCCATCAAAGAGGGTTGGATCACCGGACCTGTCTCCACCGGCAGCACCATCTTCCATCCTTATAATCTGATCCTGACAGCGGTCATCATCGTTGTCGTCACATGGCTGATGGCCAAGATGCACCCAACCCCGGAGAATACCTATGTGGTCGAGCCGGAGCTTATGGACAGGCTCAATATCTATGAGCCGCCCCAGCGTGAAACAGCCAGGTCTGCTTCGGACTGGATGAACTGGTGGCCCGGGTTCAACCTCATTATCGTGGTGGGCGGGGCCATTGCCCTGTACACATATCTCAAAGGGAAGCCTCCCGGGAACTGGCTGACCCTGAACAACGTCATCTTCTTCTTCCTCATGCTCGGCATCCTCTTCCACTGGCGTCCGTGGTCCTTTCTCAAGGCTGGCGAGGAATCGGGCAAGGCCGTCTGGGGCATCGTTATACAGTTCCCCTTTTATGCCGGGATCTACGGGCTGATCAAGTTTACGCTCCTTTCAAAGGTGTTTACCGGCTGGTTTGTGGCCATCAGCGCCCCATCCACCTTCCTCATGTTTGCCTACTGGTACGGCGGCCTTCTCAACTATCTGGTCCCGTCGGGCGGCGGCGAATGGCTCATGACCGCGCCCTATCTCCTCCCTGCGGGCCATGAGCTGGGTCTGTCTGCAAACAAGACGATCATTGCCTATGCCTGGGGCGACATGATGACCGACATGATCCAGCCGTTCTGGGCCATTGCCATGCTCGCCGTGGCGAAACTCAACTTCCGGGACATCATGGGCTATCTGATGGTGGTCTTTCTGGTCTATTTCGTCATTACATCCATCGGATTTCTTATCCTGCCATGGATCTAAAGAAGGGGAGATGCTGCTCTTGCATCTTTCTTGATGATGCATTACCCTGAAGGGCCAAACGGTCCTCCAGGGTTTTTTGATTTCGACCCGTGGGGGGACGTCAGGGGGGGGGCACGCTTTCGAGCAATAAGGATGATGATCCCGTACAAAATTTAGAGGCGTTTGTAAAGGGCTCCAGATGCAAGGCGCGCAAATTTTTAGGAGTGAGGCGTACTTTCAAGCAGGTCCCAGAGAGTAAAAATGCAGCGTAATCCCGCTTGGGCGGGACAGCGGGACTTTTTAGGAGCCGTCAAGGATATGTCAGTGAAATCAATTTATTACATGCCGGCAAGTGAACTGGCAGGGCTGATACGGACAAAAGCCCTCTCGCCGGTGGAGCTGATGCGAAAAACTCTCGAGAGGATCGAGTCCGTGAACCCTCTCATCAATGCATTTGTGGCCATGCGGGCGGAGGAGGCCATAAAAGAGGCAAAGGAACTGGAAAAGCGTATTGCCGGCGGAAGGGCGCCCGGCCCGCTGGCAGGGATTCCTGTCGGCGTCAAAGACCTGGAAGACGTGAAAGGGATGGTCACCAGCTTCGGGTCGATTCCATATAGACAAAATGTGGCAAAACAGGATTCGGTGCAGGTGGCCCGGTTGCGGCGGGCAGGGGCCATCGTCGTGGGAAAGACCAACACCCCGGAATTTGGTTTTACAGGCTTTACCAGGAACCGCTTATACGGCGTCACTCGCAATCCGTGGGACAGGGAGCGTACCCCCGGCGGTTCCAGCGGGGGGTCGGCCGCTGCCCTTTCGGCCGGTCTGGTCCCTTTAGCCACCGGCTCGGACGCGGGGGGCTCCATCCGCATCCCGGCTTGCTATTCCGGATGTTTCGGCCTTAAGCCTACCTATGGACGCATCCCTTTAGGCCCTGTGGCCCGCCTCTACACAACGCGGACCTGGACCCTGGGACCCCTTTCCCGGACTGTCCAGGACGCGGCCCTCTACCTGGACTGCGCGGCAGGCGAGCATCCGGCAGATCCCCAGGCCCTCCCCCGGCCGGCGGTTTCCTATTCGGAAGCGCTCAAGACGCCTCCCAGAGGCTTGAAAATCGGTTTCAGTCCTGACCTGGGATATGCCCGTGTTCAGAAAGAGGTAGCGGCCCTGGTAGAGAAGGCTGTCACCTCATTTGAAGAGATGGGCCATCAGGTGGAGATCTGGAAGGGGGCCCTGCCCGATGTGAGCCAGGCATGGTCGGATCTCATGAACTGGGAACTGTATGGACAGATTCATCATGATCTGGAGGGGATCCGGCCCGAGCTGGGACGCGCTCTTGTGAAGTCCCTGGAAAGTGCAAGAGACCTTTCCATTCATGACCATCTCAGAATTCAGGAGGTCCGCACAGCGCTGAACCGGGTCCTGTGGGAGGTCTTTGAACGATTTGATCTTCTCCTGACACCTGCCATGCCCACCGAGGCATTCGGAGCAAAAGGGCCCCCGCCCGCAGAGATCGACGGTCACCCGATCCCTCTCCTGGGTGCTGTAGCCTTTACGTATCCCTTCAATCTGTCCGGTCACCCTGCGGCCACGGTCCGGGTGGGCCTGACCCGGGCAGGGCTTCCGGCGGGCTTGCAGATTATCGGCCGGAGACACAGGGATGAGCAGGTCCTCCAGACAGCCTGCCTTTACGAGCAGGCGTTCCCCTGGAATGATCACTGGCCCGTTTTTCAAACGGACTGAAATGCCTCCTTCCCATCTGAACCGGCTGAAAAAATACGGAACGATCAGGAGACCCGGCAGTCGATGACAGCTTACATAGAGCAGCATTCCGAAGTGGAACTCCCCCACAGGGCGGCCTTTCTCATTGGGATTCCTGACTCATTATTGACGGCTTCGCAAAAAGCCCATCTATCCCGCCCAAGCGGGATAGCGCTGCATTTTTACGCACCGCTCCACTCCAAATTTATAGCCAGGGCCTCGGACGGGTTCCAGCAGAATCGGGTTCATGGAACGGCGTCCCTTTTGCGACTCAATATCCCCTGTTTCGCATATGCGCAAATCTCTCAATGAGTACCAGCAGAAGGCCAAACCACACAAGCGAAAAGGTTATTAATCTCCCCGGCGGAAAATCTTCGCCATAAACGCAGTATCCCAGTATGCCCATGAGTGTCGGCGCGATGTACTGCATCATGCCGATAATGGAGTAGCTGAGCTTCTTGCTGGCACTTATAAAACAGACGAGCGGCAGGGCGGTGACGAGGCCTGCGGAAAACAAAAGACAGCTGATCATAAAGCCCTGGTGCATGAATGCAAGGCTATCCTGCCGGTTCAGATAGAACAGGTAAGCGACCGCAAGCGGCAGTAGAATGACCGTTTCGATGAATAACCCCTCGCTGCCGCCGATATTGGCCTTTTTTCGGATCAGGCCGTAGGTTCCGAATGTGCCGGCCATAATCAGCGCCAGAGTGGGAAATTGGCCGAATCGGCAAATCTCCTGCGTGACCGCAATGGCGGCAAGCAATACGGCGGTTTTTTGAATCCGTGTAAGATGTTCTTTAAGAAAAACGGCTGCGAGGGCTACATTAACCAGAGGATTGATGAAATACCCGAGGCTGGCTTCAAGCACTCTTCCAGTTACAACAGCGTAAATGTAAGTCAGCCAGTTGACGGTCAATAAAAGTGCGCTGGCACACAGCACCCACCCGTGATTTTTGATCTGATTGAAGAATTTTCCGAAAAAAGTTCTATTGATTATCAGCAGCAGGAGCGCCAGTGTCGGGGTAGACCAGATAATGCGGTGGGACACCGTCTCCATGGGTAAAACCGTCGAAAGCGCTTTGAAATAGAATGGTGTGAGTCCCCAGAAGACAAATGCGGCGCCTGCCAGCAGAAGGCCTGTTCTCCTGTCATTTGGCATATCCTGTCTCAGTATTTCCTGGAGAAGTCCATCCTCAACAGTCCGGGATCGGTCATGACATTGAGAAAGCGAGCTTGTGCCCATCCATAAATGGCTGTTTTCCGCAATCTCTGCGTCAGATTCGGATGTTAATCCTCGAAATACTATAATGTATTCCTGTGGTAAAAACCTCATCTTTCTTGACCTTGAAAAAACTATCTCATTTCCGGATGGACACCAAGTACATTGGTTAATAAATACGGTAACGTATTGCTCAATTGAATCATATCTTGATGCTCGCGTTCCTGGATTCCTGCTTCCGTTTTCTTACGCGCACAATGCCTTTTCATCGGACAGCATGCGTCGACTCCTCCTGGAGCGCAATGGTGATGATGCGGCTTTTTAGTTGACTCACATCAGGTTTTCACCTACACTCGCGTCTCAACAATACTGAGCATGGATTCGTTATAAACGCCCTGCCGGTCCATGGAAAAATAGGGATGCGGCCCTTAAAAAAGGCGCCCCATGGGCCTCCTGCCATGTTTTCAGATGGCAGAAGTGTTACGGCCTGAGAAACCGTGTGCCGATGCCCCGCCCGTTGACTATCAGCGCGCTGCCAGGTTCAGATAGAAGCAAATTTCTAAGGAGGGAAGCATGAGAGACAGAAGAATACGGTATACTGTTTATTGTGTGGGAATCTTATTTGCATTGCTTGTTTTCAAGGGGCTCTTTTTCGTAGCTCTCGCTGCCGATGTCGATGAACTGCTGAAGCAGGTCAACAAGGAGTTGCGACAGGCCGAAAGGGACATGTTCAGCGGCAAGACCGACACGGCCGTGGCTTCGTTGGGGCAGATCAAAGAGAACCTTGTTCAGGCGAAGCAGGCAGACCCGAACCACCCCCAGATCGCATCGTACGAGAGCAAATACAAGAAACTGGTAAAGGATCTGGAACGCAGAACCGGTAAAGACCTGGGAGGAGGTACCCTTACTGCGGCTGGAGCGAGCACCTCGACCGACCTGGCGCCCAAACCCGGGGTCAAAGCCATGCCGGAGAAACAGGACGCTCCGCCGGCGCCTGCAAAGGCCGGATCCGGGGATCTGGCCAGAGAGACGGCCTCCCTTATTCGTCAGGCTGAACGAAGTATGTTTTCCGGCAAGAATGAAGAAGCGGCCGCCCAGATCGAGCAGGCCGAAGTCATGATTGCCGGGATCCGGGCCCAGGACCCCCAGCACCCCAGGCTATCCTCGCTTGAAAACGATTTGGACCAGGTGAAGAGAAAGCTGGTCGCCAAGATGCCCAAAGCCGGTTCCGAGCCGGTTCAGGCGGCTCAGCCAGGCCGGGCGCCCGCCGATCAGCCAGGTGTCAAGCTTCCTTATGACGCACGACGTCCCATCCAGAATGCCGATAGCGACCTCGGCAGAATCGACAGCGCCCTTGATAAACTGAAGGACCCAAAGTGGAATCATGATCAGCTTCTGAAGAACATGGACAAGTATTTGGAGAGCGCGCGTGCCAGCCTTGAAAGCGGCCGGCAGGAGGCAGCCAAAAAGGGCGTTGGCGATCACCCCGATTTTCAGCGGATAGAGGCTGACATTCGGAAGGCGGAACGGAAGATTGACGATGCGAGAGCGCGTGTGGCCCAATCCAAACAGGCAGCCGCGGCAAGTGCGGATGAAGTAACCGCCGATGTGGAGGGCCTGAAGGCAGCATACGACCGGGTCCAGCCGGTGTTTGCCAAGGCAGGCGGATCCGTAATCTATTATAATGATCTTGAGCCCGTAGCAGCGCTGATTGAAGCGATCGAACAGTTTGAAAAAAGCGATCTGGTGCCCATCCGGCAACGGATGGAGGCCTTTGCTGCGAAGTACGGCGCCACCAGAGATGCGATCGACGAAAAGGCCGACGCCATGGGATATGTGAACAATTATTACCGTGCCAGCTACCCCTTTACCGAGTTGGCTCAGGGCATCGAGAATGTGGAAAAGACCCGGAGCGTTATGGCGGACGATCTTGTGCGAAAAGCCGAGGAGATGAAGACGCGCGCGACTAAGGGGATTCACGATTTTGCCCGGCTGGAGCAGCACGCCCGGATTCGGGCCTGGGGGAGAATGGCGGCCCGCTTCGACCCTCAAAACGCGCGGGTCAAGGCGTTCAATGACGGCATCGATGCCTGGGTGGCAGCGGACGTCAAGGCTTTGAACGCCAAAATCGACAAGGCTGTTTTCCCGAAACAGGCGGCCGACGCACCCGCGGATGCTAAAAAGCTTGCCCGGGAGGCTGTGGCCTTTCTCCAGAAGGAGGAAGACAGAAGGGCTTCTGAAAAAGGCATAGAGGTCAGCAGGGTGCTTACGGTGGTCGTGACCGGCCCCTGGCGGGTCTTTAAGAAGAACATCCTCGGAGAGCCGATCCAGTACAATCTGCCCATTGCAACAGCGGTTCAGACTGAGAGCGAAAAAAACCAAAATCTGGCCAGGGTCTACCTGAGCACCATGTTAACCCATGAAATGAAAGGCGTGGAAAAGGCGCCCCCGTACCTCGGCGCCACGGTGGGGGACAGCTACTACATCCGGCCGTCTGCTTTGAATTAGACCTTATCTCCAGGTGTTCTGTCATGAAAAACAAGAAAAAGCTTTGTGCGTCTTTGCGAGGGGCATTTTGATTGCGGCTATCCGCATTGGTTAGTTTCCATCCGTAAATGGCCCTTTTCCTCAATCCCTGCGTCAATCCGCCAGAGGCGGATAAACCCGCCCGAAGGGTGGGGCGTCCAAGCAAAGCGAGGACAAAAATTGCCGATTTATGAATTGGAAACTCGCTAATCGTTAAAGCAGTTTTCCGGCATGCTCACGGTCAGACCGTCGCTCGTGAACAGACGTTTGCACAGGCCTTCCACCTTCGGCAGTTCGTATCCGAAGTAGTAGCGGAAGGCATACAGCTTACCCTGGTAAAAATCGGCATCGGCGTCACTTGGATTCCCTTTCGCCTGTCTCCGAACCGCGAGGGCCTGGAGCAGCCATTGCCATGCCATGGTGACAATGCCGAAAAGTTCCAGATACAGGGTTGCATCTGCCAGAAACAGCTCTGTTTCCCCTTTCCCTGCGATTCCGAGGAGGTGGCGGGAGACCTCTTCCAGCTTAACCAGCGCGGACGCCAGTTCCCGGGCCTGAGACGCCAGTTCGCCGTCCTCCCCGGCCTTTCCGATAACGGAGCGGACTTCCTCCAGGTAGAGCTGAAATGCCTTGCCGCCCTTCATGGGGATGTTTCTACCGAGCAGGGTCATGCCGTGGATGCCGGTCGTCCCCTCATGGATGGGGTGGATCCGCGCGTCCCTGTAGTGCTGTTCCAGCGGGAACTCGTCGCAGTAGCCGTAGCCGCCCAGGCACTGAAGACCCTGGCTGACGGCGTGAATCCCCATTTCCGATGGATAACTCTTGGCCACCGGTGTCAGGAGATCCAGCAGAAGTCCGTATTTCTCCTTTTCCGTTCCCTCGGTGACCTTTTCCAGGTCCGCGTATTTGCTGCACTGGAAGAGCAGTGACAGGGAGCCCTCCACTATGGCACGCTGGAACAGAAGCATCCGTTTCACATCCGGATGCTGGATGATGGGAACCTGGGGAAGGGCAGGATCCTTGGCCGTGAACCTCCGGCCCTGGGGCCGTTCCCTGCTGTATTCAAGGGCTGCGTAATAGGCGGCCGAGGCAATGGCTGCCGCGCCGATGCCCACGTCGATGCGGGCCTCGTTCATCATCTGAAACATGTAGCCCAGACCCTTGTGAGGTTCTCCCACGAGGTATCCCCGGCAGTCATCGTTCTCTCCGAACCCCAGTTGCAGGATGGGCGCTCCCCGGTAACCCAGCTTGTGGTAGATGGCGGCCGTTGTAACGTCATTGGAAACCAGGTTCCCCTCTTCCCCCGGGCGAAGCTTGGGTACCACGAACAGGGATATGCCCCTGACCCCCGGGGGTGCGCCCTTGATTTTGGCTAAAAGGAGGTGAACCACGTTTTCGACCGCATTGTGGTCGCTCGCCGATATGAAGATCTTCTGTCCCTTTATCCGGTAATGCCCGGCATCCGTGGGTTCTGCGGTGGTGGTGATATCCGCAAGGGAACTGCCAGCCTGGGGCTCGGTCAGGGCCATGGTGCCCTGCCACCTTCCGGCGAACATACTGGGGACATAGGTATCGATGAGTTCCTCACTTCCAAAGGAGATGATGAGATGGGCAGCGCCAAAGGTCAGGGCGATGTACACGCTTCCGGAATAGTTGGCTGCGGCGAAGATGAAGCGGCACATGCTCCCGAGTATGGCAGGCAGCTGAAGTCCTCCGAATTCCATGGGGGCCGTGGCCGCTATCCAGCCCCCTTCCCCGCACGCCTTCATCAGGGTGCGCACAGTGGGGTGGACCCGGACCTCGCCGTCTGCCAGTTCCGGGGGTTTCTTGTCCATCTCCTCGAAACAGGGCTTCAGGATGTCCCTTCCGATCTTGAGTGCGGTTTGTAGTATCATATCCACGGTTTCCCGGCTGTGTTCAGAATAGAGGGGATACGCCAGCAGGGACTCCACGTCGAACACGTGATACAGCATAAATCTCAAGTTTTTTTCACTGACAAATCTCTCGGCCACCGGAGACCTCCTTTCCAAGTGGTTCAACCCTCTGGACCCGTCCATGTCCATTCATGCAAATTCGTTTCCAGATCCTGAACCGCGCGAATCACACAGACAAACGGGCTGTTTACTGCGGGCAATACTGTTCCCGCCTCGTCCTGACAGGTTGTCCGCCGCGCACACGGGCCGGCCTTGAAACAGACTTCGGAGATAATCATAACATAGATACCCCGAATGGTTAACAGATATTTGCGGCCTTCCGGGCCCTCTCTCGATAAGTCTGCCGCCACGATCGACCTTTTTTATTGACGCCATAGATCTGGTTTTTTACACTCGATATGGAAAGAGGCGGCCGGCATCCGGCTTTGGGCCGCTTTTAATGGCGTGTTTTCATAAGCCGGGTAAGCCGCTAAAAAAGAGTACGGGAAAGGGGGATGAATGACATGAAACGAAAATGCGTAATAGGGGTGCTCCTGATGGTTTTTCTGGTTCCCTGCCTGGCCGGAGCCGTTGAAGAGGACGACTTTGTGGTGGACACCACGGAAGATCTGATCGACCTCTGCACGGTCGCCCAGGGCGATCCGCTGCGGGAAGAAGCGGTCAACTTCTGCATCGGCTACCTGGTGGGCGCCTACCACTATCATGTGGTTGCCAACAGCGGTCCAAAGGGGAACCGGCTGGTATGTCTTCCGGATCCGCCACCGCCACGGGCCAGGGTTGCACACATGTTTGTGGACTGGGTCAAAAAGCACCCCGAATATCTGAACGAGGAAGCGGTCGAAACATGGTTCAGGTTTTTGATTGAAACCTATCCCTGTAAGAAATAATCAATCCAATGGAAAGGAGCCTGATATGACAAAGATCATGATCGCATTGATGATAGCGTCCTGCCTTGTGATCGGCAGCTGTGCCGGGATGAGCCAGACCGAGCAGCGGACCTTGAGCGGGGGCGCATTGGGGGCTGCAGGGGGCGCCATTGTCGGGGCCATTGCGGGCAACGCCGGGCTTGGGGCCGCCATCGGCGGCGCTGTCGGCCTGGGCGGCGGCTATCTGTACGGAAAGCATAAAGAATCTGAGGAGGACGCCTACAAAAAGGGTTATGAGGCGGGTCGACAGAGTCGTTAGACCCTGTTGCAGCATATGCTCGAAGAACTCCGTCGGGTCTTCATGAGATGGCCGGCAGGAGGGAAAAGGCCCCCGGTCTTTAGAAGAAGGCGTTTTGCCTTAACCTCCGAAACCTTGCCGATACAGGAGATTTTTTAATGAGATCATGTAGTTCTATGCATCGGTCTTTTCTGACAAGCCCTGTGGATGTGATTACCGAAGACCCTGTCCCTGACTTTCCAACCGCCAAACTCCTTGCAGATCAAAAGGCCATGGAACTGGCCGAGGCTCCCATGCTGCTGGGATGGTATGATTCCAGGCGGGGACGGTTTTCACCCGATGTGGAGTGCTGCAGCGAAGAAAAGCCGGGGTGGATCGTCTACGCTGAATCCAGAGGCGGGCATATCACCATCGACATCAACAACGAACAGTTTGTCTTTATCTACTGCGACGTTACCGATGTGTGAGAGGGAAATGAGGCGGATAAAATAAATCCGGCATCCCACAGGGGGGCTGCTATTCCTGAACAATGGCATCGATCCCGACGCCCGTGAGCGATTCCAGGGTATCGGCGAGGAACCGGATGTCCTGCTTTCTGTTCGAGATGCTTCCGTGCTGGGGTGCAACCACGTCCATATCCAGTTCCTTTATTTTTCCGATGGCATGCCGGAGCGCCTTTTCGCAGGGCATGACACTCCTGTGAAAGTTCAGCATGTCCGGTAAAGGGCAATGGGTCTTATGGCTTGGACAGATGGTATAATCCTTACAAGTATAGCATGCTTCGCTCAGCTCAAGAAACAAATCCCACTCTGTTGAAAAGCTGCCGAACAGATCACTGGTAAAAAGGGTCCGGGTTTTCTCGTCATAGGTGACAAAACTTCCCGGATTGTGGGCGTAAGGGGTCGGAATGAATCGAAGGGACCGGTTGTTGAAGGTAAAATTAAAATCATTGTCATTGATGGAAAATAGAAGACCGTATCGGTCTCTATGGACATAGTAGGAGAGGAACGGCTGGTTGCTTTTTTCCGAGAAGAGCCTGAGGCCCGGGTTGTCGCACATATCAATAAAGTTGGGCATGGAGCCGCACAGATCGGGATCATAGTGCTGATAGATCAATGCAACAATCTGGCCCGGATCGATCCCGGCTTGAAGGATCTTCATCATGACAACGGCGAAGTCCGCTCGACTCCCGCTGTCGATCAGGACCGCCTGTCCATCCTCCACGATAAGATAGGGGTTGCAGAAGAGATGCTCGGTTTCGTCTCTGGAGCCGACCCAGAAAATGCCTTCGGCAATCTGCACCGGCCTGTCGTATTTCCTTAATCTGTCCATGAATATGCTCCTGAGGAGTCTGTTTGCCGGCCTGCCCTATGGTTCCTGTTTGACAAAATAGGCCTTCATGCCTGCCTTGTTTTTGAGAGCGACCAGCCCTCGCTCTTCAAACACAATATGGTCTTTTGTCTGCAAGTAGGTTGCCTCAGATACATTGATCCTGCCCGCTTCACCGGACGATTCAAACCGGGACGCAATGTTGACATTGTCGCCAAACACATCGAACTGCATGCGGTCCTTTCCAACCACACCGGCCATGACCTTGCCCGTGTGGATGCCGATACGCATGTGAAATGGCGGATCATTCTGCCTGTTGGACCCATCGAGGTATGTGAAGAGTTCGATGGCTGTCTGTACAGCGTCCAGGGCATGATCATGGGTCTGGATCGGCGCACCGAAAACGGCCATGTAGGCATCGCCGATGGTCTTTATTTTGGTTCCTTTGTGGCGATCGACGATCTGATCAAATCCGGTGAAAAGCCGGTCCAGGGCCTCTATCAGTTTTTCCCCGGGGATTTTTTCCGCCAGCCGGGTGAAGCCCGCAAAGTCGGAAAACAGGATGGTGCACGTGTAGGTACGCGGGGCAAATCTGTTCTCATATTTGATCTCTTCGGCAACCGTTTCAGGGAGCGTATTCTTGAGCAGCATATCCACCCGTTTTTCCAACATCACATAGCTGCGGATCAATTCCTTCAGCAGACGTTTCTGGAGGCGGTCGTCGTCGATGGTGGCCAGCGAGTCGAGATACCCCAGCATGACGGTGCGGGCAGCAACAGAATCAAGCTCGGAACCCTTGCATATGTCAAAATCGGGCTTTGTTTTCATCCATGAGACTCCCCACAAGGTTTTTCCAACCCGGGTCAGCCGGGAACGCGAGTCAGGCAACCTAAGGTTGATTCCTTGCGCCTCACACCTCACACCTATTTATACCTGCTGATATCGATTCCCCGCTCCCGGGCCCGTGCCTCATACCAGGCCATTTCGTCCGTTGGCGGGAACACCAGCTCCTGGTCCGGCTTGCGGACCAGGTGAATGGCCTCGGCCGGACATGTGGTTACGCAGAGGCCACAGCCGATGCACCGCTCCCTGATGACCTCATAAGCGTTCTCACCCTCCTGGACAGCGTTGACCTGGCAGCGTTCATAGGCGCAGGTACCACAGCTTTCGCATACGTCCGGGTCTATTTCAGCGAAGTAATACGCATTGACAACCCTGGATGCCGGGATGTTGAGGTCGTTAATGCTCCTGAGCACGCCACAGCAGCATCCGCAGCAGTTGCAGATAAAGAAATGCCCGTTCTGCACATTCCATGTCAGATGAACCAGACCGGCTTCCTCGGCCATGTTGAGCACACCGTAGGCCTCCTCCCTGGAAATGGCTCGGCCCGTCTTGGCTTCGCCAAAGACATCGGGCACCGGCGCGATGGCCAGGCAGACCTCCATGGGCTTGTCACACCGGTTTTCCAGGAGATCCTGTTCTTTTTTGCAGATGCAGTCGTTCACGAGAAAGGATTGACCACGTTCTACAATGGCGGAAACCTTCTCATAGGTCAGGGCCTCGTGTTTGGCCGGAATCTCCCTTTCAATCGGGATCACCTGCATGAACTGAGGTGTTCGCTTGAAGAATTCCCGGCCGTAGACCTTCATGTATTCCTCGCACATTTCGGCCAGTTCCCGGTCCATGTGGGGGAGCTGGAATTCATAGATGCCGAAGGCCCAGGGCACCATCTTGAACATCTTGACCGGGCCGAATTTCACGCCGAAAATCTGGCCGCGTTCCCACATGCCGGTCAGCATTTCGCCAAGTCCCTCCAGGGGACGGCCGGTGCGTTCGGCGATCTGTTCCGGGGTTTCAAAGGTCAGTTTCAGATCGCAGAAAAGCTCGGCCTGTTCCGGCTCAAATATCCGCTTGAGCAGTCTGATTTCCCTGCCGTCTTCGGTTGGCGGAAACCCGTTGGGAAGCGAATCAAGGACCCTGGCCAGTTTACGATACACATCGTCGCTCATGGCGGTCTTCCTCCTTTCTGGGGATCCCGGCTGAAATCGGGATCGATGGATAGCGTTTTTGCTGAATCGGATTATTCCCGTACAGGCGCAGTGTCGGACTTGTCCACCAGGGGAAGGATGACGCCGCGCAAGGGGATGACATGGACATTGGGTCCGGGGCACATGGCGCCTCCTTCCATGATCAGCCGGTTCTGTCTGAAATGATCGGGTACCGCTCCCAAAAGGTCCCGGCCATGTTCCCTGTGAAACCGTTCAAAGCTCGCCAAAAAAGGTTCCGGAGGACCGTCCGCAGGGTCTGCGTACAGGATGATACGGCCTCCCTTCCGGGTTACCATGGCGGCCTCACGGCCGCAACAAAATGGAGGACCCGTCAGTGGAAAGCCCGTGATTTTTTCAGACTTCTCCTCAGACCAGCAGATATCGCTTCCTGACTTCTTCATTCGTTTTCAGGTCATCGATGGTTCCGTGATAGCGGATCGCACCGTTATCAATGACGTATCCCCGGTCGCTGAGACGAAGGGCGACTTTCTGGTTCTGCTCGGCCAGTAAAACGGTCAGCCCCCTTTCCCGCAGTCTGCCGATTCGCTTTTCCAGACCCTCGACAATGAGAGGGGCGAGACCCTCTGTCGGCTCATCCAGCAGGAGAAATTCGGGGTTGGTCATGAGGGCCCGGGCGATGGTCAGCATCTGCTGCTCCCCGCCGCTCAGGAAACCGGCCTTCCGGGAGCGGATGTGGCCTAAGGCGGGAAAGAAATCATAGATGCTCTCCCGGGTCCATGGGAGGGGCGCATCTACCTTTCTCTCTGATATCTCGAGGTTGTCGTCCACCGTCAGATCGGCAAAGACCCTTCGGTTGTCAGGTACATATCCGATGCCCTCGCGGGCAAGCTGGTAGGGTTTCTTGCCCCTTGTGGACGTCCCCTTGTAGCGGATGGTCCCCGTCTTCGGAGGCGTCAGTCCCATGATGCTCCGCATGGTTGTGCTTTTTCCCGCGCCGTTCCTGCCCAAAAGGCAGACGATTTCTCCGCCGGCCACCTGGAGCGAGACCCCGAAGAGGATATGGCTCAGGCCATAGTAGGTATGGATTCCTTCCACCTGCAGCATGATCAGGCACCTCCCAAATAACATTCCTGAACCTGATGGGAGCTCCGGACAGCATCCGGATTTCCCTGGAGGATGGTTACCCCCTGATGCATGACCATGATGCTCTGGGCAACGTTGAATACCATCTCCATATCATGTTCGCAGAAGAGGATGGTCAGGCCCTGGGAATCGACGAGCCGGCGAATCAGGGTCATGGTTGCCCCGGTTTCCTCGGCGGACATGCCTGCAGTAGGCTCATCGAGCACCAGAAGCTGTGGACTGTTGCCGAGGGCAATGGCGATCTCCAGGGTCCTCTGGTCTCCATGTGCCAGAGAACCCGCAGTGATTTCAGCTTTGTCTGAAAGGCCCACATTTTCCAGTATCCTGCGGGTTTCCTCAGCGGCCATGGTCCGGGCAGGCCGGAGGAACCGGGTGCTTTTCCTCTGCTGGGACAGAACAGACACCTGCACGTTCCTGAATACGGTGAGGCGGGGGAAAATATTGGCTATCTGGAACGAACGGGCAATCCCCTTCCTGCAGATCTCGTAGGGGGGGAGCCTGCCGATCTCCTGATTGTTGAAGAGGATTTTGCCCCTGTCCGGCTTGAGCTGTCCGGTGATCAGGTTGAAAAGGGTCGTCTTGCCTGCGCCGTTGGGTCCGATGACCGCCACAAGCTGGCCGGCCTCCACCGTGAGCCGGGCGCCGCTGACCGCCTTGAAATCGTCGAACGATTTATGTAGTCCTTCCACCCGCAGCATTTATCCGTGTTCCTTTTCGAGGATTTTCTTTTGAGACCCCAGTTTCTCCATCAGGTAGCCCCAGACCCCTTCGGGCAGGAAGAAGATGAGGAGGATGAGCATTATGCCGAGAATCAGGGTCCAGTACTCGGTGTAGGTCCCCACGAAGGTCCTGAGCGATACCATGATGGCGGCACCGAACATGGGCCCGGCGAAGGTAAACCACCCGCCTAACAGACACATGATGAATACCTCCAGGGAGAATACCCAGAAGAGGAGATCCGGGAAAACAGACCCTTCCACCACCACAAAGAGAACGCCGGCGATTCCGGCAAAGAAGGTGGCGATCACGATGGCGATGAGCTGATGACGCCTGACGTTGATGCCGATCGCCTCACAGCGCTCTGGATTGTCCCGAATGGCCTGGAGCGTCGCCCCGAAAGGGGATTTGAAAATCAGATACAGGAACAGGAGACAGACGGCGAGGAGGATCAGGCCGAAATAGTATGCGCCTGTAGACGATGAGATGAGGGAGGGAAGGGGGATGCCGTGGATCCCGTCATCGCCGCCCGTAAAGCTGTACCAGCGGAAGGCAATGGCCCAGATCAGAGACCCCAGGGAGATCTGGAGCATTCCGAAGTAAAGCCGGGTGAGCCTGACGCAGAAGACACCGATGAGGAGACCGACAAAGGCGGCAGCAAAAGGTCCGGCAACAAGGGCGAGCCACGTGGGCAGGGATGTCTTGGTCAGCATCAGGCCGGCCGTATAGGCGCCTACACCATAGAAGGCCCCATGGTGAAACTGAAAGAGCCCGCCGTGCCCCACGACCATGTTGAGGCTCATTGCCAGCAGGGCCGTCACAAAGATAACGGCAAGGATGTAGATATAGAACCTTGGGAGGATGGGAGGCAGAAGCGCTAAAGCCACCAGAATGCCTGCGGCAGTCCCGAACGATTTCAGATTGAAGATTCTCTTTGACAAGATGCGCTCCTCATTACCAGACCGACTTGAGCAGGCCGGTGGGCCGCCAGATCAGAATGATCACCACCGCGAGATAGGGAAAGACAATCGCGAACTGGGGCAGCAACAGTACGCCGAAGGATTGGGTAATGCCGAAGATAAGGGACCCCACCATGGCCCCCCACATATTGCCCAGCCCCCCGATGGTGACAATGAGAAACGCCTCCATGATGATATCGTGATCCATCCCGATGGTAATGCTTACGGTAGGAGAGACCAGTGCCCCGCCCAATCCAGCCAGGAAGCAGCCCAGTACAAAGGCAAAGGCAAAGACCCAGCTTACATTGATCCCGATGGCGCCGACCATCTCCCTGTCGACCGCTGCCGCGCGCGCGATCTTTCCGATCCTGGTCCTGTTGGAGAACAGCCAGAGCCCAACGGCCACCAGGGGACCGACCACCAGGAGAAAGAGGTTGTAGCGGGGAAAAGGCGCCTCGAACAGGGTGACCGATCCGCGGAAAAATTCGGGCGCCATGATGGAGCGGTAATCCGCCCCCCAGCTCATCTTGACCAGATCACCCAGGATGAGCATGAGAGCAAAGGTGAAGAGGAGGAGCATGAGGTGCTCCCTCTCATAAAGATGGCAGAAGAGGAACCTCTCGGCGATCAGGCTGACTGCGGCTACAACAAACGGAGAAAGGATCAGTGCCAGCCAGAACCCGACAGGACCTCCGCCGAACAGGTGGGAGATGCTGAAGGCGGCAAAGGCGCCGATCATGTACAGGGAGCCGTGGGCCACATTGGGAACCCTCAATACACCCAGGACAAGGCTCATACCCGAGGTGACCACGAAGAGGATCATGGCACGACTGAGGCCTACCAGAAGATGGCTGCACAAGGCAGGGAAGGTAATGGTCTGCACCAGATCCATGATATGGGATTCCTTCAAAAAAGAATTGAGAAATCAAGGGATTCAGGAATTGAGGAATAAATCCGCAATTCCTGAATCACAGCCGTTAGTTGCCGCGGGCCTCCTTAATCTCGTCGCACGTGGGCATGACCTCGTCGCCGGTGAGAGTGACGATATTTGTAGAGATCACAAAATTCTGGCCCACTTCCTTTTTGGTGATGCCCAGGTACATGGGAAGAACGACCTGATGATCACAGGCCCGCATTTCCAGTTGACCCACGGGGCTTTCTATCTTCATCCCCGCCAGGGCGTCAACAAACTTCTCTTTGTCCAGAGACCCTGCTTTTTTGAATGCCTCTGCGATGAAGTAGGCTGTAATGTAGCCGTGAAACGCGGGAAAGCCCGGTGCTTGTCCGTATAACCCTTCGAACTTCTTTACAAAGTCCTTGTTAGACTTGGAATCGGGATAATAGAAGTGGTAGTCCATGGTGCCCATCACACCTTCAGGGGCCTCTGCTCCCAAGGGTTTCAGGACAGCGTGGTCGGTGGCGGTGTGGATCCAGATGGGGACCTTTTCAGCCATACCCGTGGCCTTGACCGCCTTCAGGATATTGGTCATGCTCCGGCCCCCGGTACAGAAGATGACCGCATCCGGTTTCGCGGCCAGGATCGAGGTGATATAGGGGGTCAGATCGGGCTCGCCTGGTTTCCACCAGGATTCTCCGATCTTCTCCACGTCCGGTTTCTTGGCCTTCAGGTTCCGCCAGGCGGCACTGGCGATGGCATGTCCATACTCATAGTCGTCGCCGGCAATCCAGTACTTCACATAGGGCTTTTTTGAAAGGGCGACACCGCCGGCCTTTCCGGCCATGGCCGTGTTTTCACCGGTGGAGAACACATAGCGATGCCCTTTTTCTCCGGTGATCCTTTCACTCTTGGAGATCCATACAATAAAGGGGACCTTTTCCTTCTTGCTAATTGCCTCCGACACGGCCATGGCGGCCCCGCTGTTGATGGTGCCCACAATCACATCCACATTCTCGCGCATGACCAGTTCCTTGGCCATGTTGAGGGCAAGATCCACCTTGAACTTGGTATCCCGCTTGGTCCATTCGATCTTGCTCCCAAGGACACCCTGCTTGTTGATTTCGTCAACGGCCATTTTGAAGCCGTTGAGTGCGTCGTTGGCATAAACTGCAGGGGGTCCGCTGTAGCAGTCGATGATCCCCACCTTGATATTTCGGGCTTGAGCATCTGCAGGCAGAAAAACAAACGTCACGGCAAGAAGGCATCCGAGCACGGCTGCGCCGGCCAACAAAAAACACCGTTTCATTTCTTTCCCTTTCGTCATTGTGTTTCCTCCCTTTGTTATGAGGTTGTGTTGTTGTACGCAGGCGCAGGGTCCGAACACTACCCCTCACCCGGGACAGTATGCCCTCGAATCTCTGAAACCCTACCCGCCCATATACATCTTGCGACGGTCGAGGTCAACACGAATATGGTGTACGCTAACCTGTCTGGGCCCTCCCAGGGTGTCTCATATCAGAGTCCCAGGGCTTCATTGATCAGGACCACCTTGATTCTTCCCTTTGGGAAGGATTTCTGAGTGATGGTCCAGGTGTTGCAGATACGGTCCGGGGCCTTGCATTCCTCGCAGCAGGAAGTCTTGACACAGGGCGTTTTCTTGTCCAGCCGCATGGCGTTGGCAGGCGCCGCGTATTCCTTGATCCTTACCATGGCCGCCTCCAGATCCGGAACGATCTTGTTTCTTCCCACCAGTATCACCACATATCTGGGACCGAAGGTGATTCCGGCCACGCGGTTGCCGGTCATATCCAGGTTGACCAGTTCCCCTGTCTCGGTTACGGCGTTGGTCCCGGTGATGAAGAGATCGACCAGAAGGGACTGCCTTCGCAGTTCCAGCGCATCTTCAGGGGACAGGGACTTGTTGAAGGTGTCCAGGACCTCCAGATTGGACATGTCCTTTAAAGCATCATACAGCCCCGTGGCCATAAAGGTCATGGACCCTCCCCAGGAGACACGCCGGGCGCCTGTCCTGGGAAGGATCTTCTCCAGTACCAGATGGCCGGCGTCCACAGCCGTATCTGCAGTGAATACCTCGAAATTGTTCCCTTCCAATGTCTCTTTAAGCTCTGCCAGACGGATTTGCCAGTAATGGCCGATCGGTTGTTCCATAGTCCCTCCTTTCCAAAAAGAATTCCGAATCATCTTTTGTCATTCTTCAATTTTCATTTTTCAATTCCTACAGTCCCATGAATTTGGCGGCGATCCCCTTCATGATCTCGCTGGTCCCGGCAAAGATGGAAAGGACCCGCGCATCTCTCCAGGCCCGTGCGATGGGATACTCCTCGCAATACCCGTAGCCGCCGTGGAGTTGGACACACTGGTCGGCCACACGCATGGCCATTTCAGAAGTCCAATACTTGCCCATGGATACGTTTGCCACCACGTTGGCCCCTTCCATGTGATCCACGATCAGTTTGTCCACAAATGTCCGTCCCAGCCGGATCTCGGTCGCCATCTCAACGATCTTGAACTGGGTGTTCTGGAACCGGGAAATGGGCCGGCCAAAGGCGGTCCTCTCCTTGCAGTACCGAATGGTCATGTCGAGCATCCTTTCGGCAGCGGCAACCGCGATAATGCAGCACATGAGTCGCTCCTGCTGGAGCTTTTGCATGAGCATCATAAACCCGCCGCCCTTCTGTCCCAGACGGTTGGCCCTGGGAATCCGGCAGTCGCTGAAGAACAGTTCGGCCGTGTCCTGGCTGTGCCAACCCACCTTTTTGATCTTCTTTCCCTTTTCAAATCCCGGTGCGCCCTCCTCCACCAGATACAGGTCAATGGCTTGATACGGGTTCTCGACAGCAGGATCTCTGGCCGCCAGTACCACCAGTCCACAGTTGAGCCCGTTGCTGATAAAGGTCTTCTGGCCATTGATAATCACTTCGCCCCCGTCTTCCACGGCCGTGGTCCGAATGGCGGCCAGGTCGCTCCCGGTATTGGGTTCGGTCATGGCCACGGCCGTGATCAGCTCGCCGGAAACACAACCGGGAAGGTATTTTTTCTTGAGTTCTTCAGAAGCAAACGAGGTGATATAGGGGACCACCACATCACTGTGGAGCGGGGCGGCCAGCCCTGTGTTTCCCGTCTTGCCCAGTTCCTCGGTCAGGATAACCGAATAGAGAAAATCGGCTCCGAGGCCGCCATACGCCTCGGGTACATCCATGCACAGGAATCCCTGTTCCCCCATTTTTCGCCACACGCTCCTGGGCACCCTGCCGGCTTCTTCCCACGCATCGGCGTACGGAATGACCTCCTTTGTAAAAAACCGCCTGACCGTCTCTCTGAAAATCCGGTGCTCTTCGGTATATTGAATGATTTCCATTAGATGTTCTCCCTAGGGCTGGTTACTGGTTACTGGATACAGAGGAGTAGGTCATGGCTGACGGCTGATGGCTGATAAGCTCACAAAGATTTAGGCTCACCAGTTCACCAGCTTAATAGACCCAACAGCTCTAATCCTTGCACCCTGCCCGAACAAACCTGTTAACCCGGTATCTGTTTTTGCACCGCCACGGGGTAGGTGTTCCCTTCTGTGTCGTAGAAAACCATTTCTCTCGCAGCGTTCCAGAGGACCTCATCCATCATGCAGTAGAAGGCTTTGACCTCGCGCGGCAGAACCTGCAGATATCCGTTCGGCATCAGGGTGTTGATCCGGCAGGTTCCCCGGGCGCCATGGAGGTCAAAATAGCTGGGGACCACCACCGGACGGCTGCCCCTGTTTTTCAGAAGGATCTCCAGATTCTGATCAAAGGCCCTTACCCCGCAGCAGGTCTTGAAAGCGAGGATCTCTTCCACGGGGGAGTTCATGGTTGCACGGATGTCAATCATATGGCTTCTTCCGGTGCTCTGCAGGGGAGTTGGATTTCCCTGCTGCTTCGGGATCCTGATCGGGCTTCACCCGGACGCCGGGTTCATACGGCTGTGGGGGGTGTAGATTGTGAGGCACTATCATAATATAATCGACCGGTTTGTGCAACGGATGTTTGCGTCTCCATGTGAAACGCAGAGAAGAGTTGATTTCCGGGTATTTTTTGCCTAAATAGAGAAGGTGCAAGGCGTAAGGCACAGGGTGCAGGGGGCAAGCCGTAAGGCGCGCGCGGGTTTCCGCTGTGAAGCCGGTTTCATGACGTCAGATCGTATCACAAAGCGATGGAAAGAAGAGGATTTATCAAAAAGGGCCTTAAATGGGCGGTCTCTCTGTTGGGCGCATCTCTTGTGGCCTATCCTGCCTTCTCATTCATGACCTTCAGGAAGGCGACAAAGAAAAGGGTTGTGTTTCATCCCGAGGATCAGACAGGGTCTGTGAATTTCAAGGAAGGGATCTATCTCATCCGGGAACCGAACGATCTGTTCGCCCTCTCGGCCCGGTGCACCCACCTGGGATGCACCGTCAATTACGATGCGGTTTCCAGGAAGTTTGCGTGTCCCTGTCACGGAAGCGTCTTCAGCCACTCGGGCAAACGGATCGCAGGTCCTGCCCGGAAAGATCTGTACAGGGTACCGCTGACAGAGACAGCCGGTGGGGACATGGAGGCTGTACTGGAAATTGGATAGAGGATTCGGTGTGTCATTCCCGGACAGAATGCTGAACAGGATCTCCCTTTATCTTCCCCGTCTCGGGCTTTCGGCCCTGATTCTCTGTATCGCTTCCGGGATTGTCCTGGCCTTTTACTACCGGCCCATGGGAGATGTCTTCCGAAATGTGGAAGAGATCACGACCCTGGTCCCTTACGGCTGGTTTTTCAGGCAGCTCCATTATGGGGCCGGACAGATGTTCGTCATCCTCATGCTCCTCCATACCCTTGATCATTTCGTGCGAAAGCGCTACAGAAGGTATGCCCCCAGGGAGTGGACATCTCTTGTCGTCTCGCTATCTCTTTGTTTTTATGCCCTTTTTACCGGGTTTGTCCTCAAAGGGGATCAGGAAGGGATGTTTGCGGGGCGAATCTTTCTGAGTATTCTCGAGACCCTGCCGGTTATCGGGGGGACCGTTGCCCGTTTGTTCATTGTGCCGGGTGAGAGCTTCTTTTTCCTCCCCTATATCTATCACTGTTTTTTCCTCCCCCTCCTGATCATTTATCTGATGAGAGGCCATATCCGCGAGTGGCTGCCGGACCGGAGATTTTTGATCTGGGGGGGCATCGGGCTTTTACTGTATGCACTCTGGGTGAAACCGGGCATGGATATTCCCCCCGAGGCGTCGGCAGGGATCGTAAAGGGCCCCTGGTTTTTTCAAGGGATACAGACGCTCCTGAAGGTCCTGCCGCCCCTCCTGGCCGGCCTGATCATTCCGGGTCTTTTCATCGGGTGCCTCCTTGTCCTCCCTGCCATGGGAATGGCCTTCAGGTCGGTGTCTTTCAAGGAAAGCAGTGTTCGTCTGGGAGAACATGGCCTTTACTGTCTGATCATTATGGCCATCTGCCTGTATGCGGGTCTGACGCTCAGGGCCTTCATCTGGGGACCCTGATGCCTGCAGCCTGCCGGTCTCGAGGAAAATGAGGAACGCCGTCGGTGCAGTCTGTGGCTCAAAGGGGTCAAGCGAAAGGGCGTGACGCATTTGCCTTTCGGAAGCGAAGCCATCATAGAAACAACATGTTTTACTGAATGTTTTTCATCCTGAATCGCTAATGCCGCAGGGCGCCTATCTTGAGAATCTGGCCTTCAATCGGGTAGGGCCTCTGGATGGAACGGTCCTGAACCTCTCCGTGCATTTCCCGGACGACTTGTCTGCTGAGTTTTTCAAAACTGGATCTTCCGGGATCAGCAATAGCCACGAATTGAACGCCTACCCCCAAGGCTCGGCATATGAGCCGTTTTAATGAATCGGCCAGTGAATCCAAAAAGCATATATCCGCACCGATCATGACATCGATGCCTTTCAGATGCCCGCTGATGAGATCATCGAAACCCAGATGCATGGTTGAGACCTCAACATGGTTGAGCTGCGTGTGGATCTGCAGATAGGGGAAGACCTCTGAGTCAATATCGACACTGGTTACCTCTGCGCCATTGTTCTTTGCACAGAAGATGCCTGCCAGTCCCCATCCGCATCCCAGTTCCATGACCCGGGCGCCTTTGGGCAACCCTTGACGGTCTAAGAAGTCCATCAACAGCCAGCTCGAGGGCCAGAGCCTGAAGCCGTGACAGGAAGCGGCATGTGTCCGTTTGAGTTTCCTGATTTTGTGGTGGCGCGGGCGGAAAACGCGTAAACCGTATTCGAGGATTTCGTTTTTTCCTTCAGAGGCAGGACAATTCCCGTCATCTAATTTTTTGCCAGGAGATTTCTCCACGCTTTTCTTTCTCTCCGACGTAGGGCGGAATCGTTTAACCGGAATGAGATCTTCGGCGGCTGGTTGTACCGGGCCTTTTCTTTAAATGCCGGGCCCCTGACCGAGACTTGCTTTTCATTTCAGCAGAAGGCGTCTTAAGGAGCGGCGGCCGCAGTTTCAGCAGCGAGTCATCCGGTTGTACGCAACGTAAAGGGTTCCCGATGTATTCCTCTATGGCCGGGATGTAAAAGGAATCGTCCTCACAGGCAAAGCTGACAGAAATACCTGTGGCGCCGGCGCGGCCCGTGCGTCCGATCCGATGTACGTAATCTTCAGGGGACCGGGGCAGGGTGAAGTTAATGACATGACTGATGCCCTCAATGTGAAGGCCGCGTGCCGCCACGTCCGTGGCCACCAGGACGCGAATGCCTCCGCTGCGAAAATTTTCAAGGGTCTGAATGCGCTTTTTTTGAGGTACGTCGCCCGAGAGAACGGCGCAGGTAATTCGATATTGTCTGAGCCGTTCCGACAGGCGGACGGTCTGATCCTTACGGTTGGTAAAAACCAGGACCCTCTGCAGATCCTGTCCCAGAATCAGATTCAGCAGAAGGGTGAATTTCTCTTCGGCAGTGACGATATAAACCATCTGATTGACCGATTCCCCTACCACATGTTCCGGTTCGATCTCCACATGAACGGGTTTTCGGGTCCATTGTTCGGCCAGTCGTTCCACCTCGGGCGTTAGCGTGGCGCTGAAAAACATTGTCTGCCGCCTGTCTTTTGCGGGGGTGCTGTGAACGATCTTTCGCACATCAGGGATAAAGCCCATATCGAGCATGCGGTCGGCTTCATCAATGACAAGGATTTCGACCTCATTAAGCCGCACGCGCTTCTGCCTGTGGAAGTCGAGCAACCGTCCCGGCGTGGCGATCATGATATCCACAGCTTTCTCTTGCAGTGCCCGTTTCTGCCTCTCATAATCCAAACCGCCAAAAACAGGTTGAATATGGATATCGGTATATTTCCCGATCGCCCGGGCGTCCTTGTCAATCTGCAGGACAAGTTCCCGCGTGGGGGCCAGAATCAGGGCCCTCGGCACACCGGGGCGACGTGGGCTCTGAATGGGTTCTGCGAGGAGCCGGGTGTAAATATCGATCAGAAAAGCGGCTGTTTTGCCGGTTCCGGTCTGGGCCTTGCCCGTGCTGTCCGATCCGGCAAGGGCCTGGGGAAGGATTTCCGCCTGTATGGGCGTGCAGTATTCAAAACCCAGGTCGAAGACGGCATGCATGATTTCAACCGGCAGATCCAGCTCGTGAAAACGGATCAGGGTTTCGTCAGGCGGTACATCAAACCGGGAAACATCCCAGGGTGTCTGAACGGTTTCTGTTTTAGTCGGATGGCTGGGTCTGGATGACTTGCGTTTTTTTCGCACATTCCGGCGCGGGGACAGGTCAGGCCGGACCGGCCCATCGATGTCTTCCAGCAAAGCCGGAGCGGCTGTTTTCTTTAATTGACCATCTGTATCTGAAAATTCTGACAAGCGGGCGTAACACTCCGCAGTTGACTCTGTAAACAACGATTCTCCTTTTTGGTATAATTTTGTATAAGAATTTGAATTAACGATTGAAAGACCTGAAACCCAAGCTATGAACCCTGTTATGAAACGTCGGCAAAAAGGGCTTCCTCTTTCCCGTGTGTCGCGTGGGAACATATTTAGGCGAGGCCCTGTGTTCTTTCGGCCGGGGGACGATGCCTGTGCGCCATCGCGGCGCCGCCATCGTATATGATGCATGTGAGGCGGGTCCTGGAGATTCACTCTTTACGTCGGCGCTTCCGCCCGTATGTTCGGTCGGCGTTCGCTAATAGCGCCGCCCGCCGCCTTGCCGCCCGCCGCCTTGCCGTCCGCCACCCCGATTTCCTCCGGATCGAGGTCCCTCGGCACGGGCTCGGGCCTTATTTACCTTAAGGGCCCGTCCTTTCAGCTCTTTGCCGTCCAGGCCGTCTATGGCAGACTGGGCGCTTTCATTATCCGTCATTTCTACGAAACCAAATCCTTTTGATCTGCCACTGTAGTCGTCTTTGATAATCTTGATGGAGTCTACCTGCCCGAACGCACTGAAGGCCTCTTTCAAGTCTTCTTCTGTCAGCTCGTAAGACAAGTTACCTACATAGATGTTCATTTGCGCCTCCTTTGAATTTGAAACCCTTTTTTATGGTCCGAAGATGGTCCCTGCTTCAATCCGTGATACGACTGTTTTGCTTCCGACGGTGAATATAAACGTGTCGGGGTTTTCTAATGGATACAATACCTGGCCATGTCGTCGATGTCAGTCAGGAATGGGAATCTGCATTCTGACCGCCTGGGACAATGGTGCGGCGGCTAAGCGCTTTCAGCGCCCTCTTCACGGGAGGAACCCTGAGGCGAGCAAGAGAGGAGGAAGAACTTGGCCGAATGGTTACCATCATAATGATCGTAACCTGATTGAGGTTTATCGGGGTCGAATAAGACCCTTAAGCCCGTCTGCAACGTTCGGTTGCTGCGGAAAAGGCTAATCCCTGATATTTACCCAACATAATATATCCTCAATTATTATAAGTCAAATTTTTTGTCATTTTCAGAAAAATATATTTTGCACGGTCTTCAAAAGCTACAAGGTCGACATCCGTAAAAAGAAAATACGCCAATTGGCCTATGTGCACGTTCCGTATAAGTGTCCCCTGCTATGCCTGATCATTGCCTCTGTGTTCCGGGCACGTCTCAATGCCTCCTCCATGGGAACAGATGTAAAACGAAGCGTATCGCCGGGTCTTAACTGGCCTAAAAGGGGGATGTCTGAGGAGATTACCGTTGCTATCTTCCTGTATCCGCCTGTTACCGTCTCGCCTAAAAGGATGATCGGCTGGGCATCTCCCGGCACCTGTACGGCCCCGGGGATAACGCCCTCTGAGATAATCGATTCACCCAGACCTTGCTCGGCCTCAATGCGAGGTCCTGCCAGCCGGATCCCCGCACGGTCGGACTGGGGCGTAACCGTGAACGGAGAACTGAGGAACCGCTCCTTTGACCGGGCGGCGAAGTGGTGATCCTGGGGTCCGAGGATGACCCTGACTTGCTGGTCGGAGGTATAGAATGGAATACATGTGCTGTCGAGAGATCTTGATTCCGTCCCCAAATGACCGGCCGGTGACTCGGAACAGAGGATGTCGCCCTTTTGAAGGGGTCTTCCCTCCAGACCTCCAAACCGTGCCGCCAGATTGGTGGACCTGCTGCCCATGATGACCGGCACCCTGATGCCTCCTCCAACGGCAAGATAGGCCCGGCAACCGCTTCGGAGCCCCCTGAAGGACAGGGTGTCCCCTTTTTGCAGAAATTGTGACCGCCACATACGAAACGGCTTCCCGTTGATCGCGGGCTGCATGTCGGCCCCGGTGACGGCGATGACTGAATCTGCGAGGGCCATGATTCTGGGACCGATGACGGTGATCTCGAGAGCGGCTTCATTTTCCCTGTTGCCGACAAGCAGATTTCCCATCCTGAGAGAAAAAGAATCTGCCGCGCCGCTGAAAGGAACCCCGAATCGTCCGGCGCCGAAGCGGCCGCAGTCCTGGACCGTGGTGAGCGGACCGGGCGTCAGGATCTTCAGGGTCTTCACTTCTGCCATTGCGCCATGTCCTCTTCGGGGATAGCGAAGAAGCGGACCTGATCTCCCATCTCCAGGAGGGCCGGCGGCCACCTGGAGGCATCGAAAAGCTTTATGGGGGTGCGGCCGATAATCTGCCATCCTCCGGGGCTTCGGGTCGGATATATTCCTGTCTGTGCCTGGGCCAGGCCCACCGATCCTTTTGGCACAGCGGTTCGAGGGGTTTCCTTCCGGGGCGTCACGAGGGCCTTCGGGAGTTCTCCCATATAGGGAAATCCGGGCATGAATCCGATCATATAGACATGGTAGACATGCGACGTATGCAGTTGAATGACTTCTTCGGGGGTTATCTGGTGGTATTGGGCCACCCAGTTCAGGTCGGGGCCGCATTCACCCCCGTACGCCACAGGGATGTCCACTGTTCTGGGTTCGGTGAGCCGGGAGGGATCCAGGGTGTCCAGGATCTGCTGGACCTGTTTTCGGAGCAGCGACACGCGGAGCTTGAAAGGGTCAAAGATCAGTAGAAGAGAGCTGTAACCGGGGATCGTCTCAATGAGCCCCTTGAGGGGAGCGGCCGTCAAGGCCACGAACAGCTCTCTGACTTTTTGATTGACATCAAGCCCGATATGATCCCCAAGCTCAACAAGGAGAGAGCGGTCGCCCATGATCCGGTATGCGGGGGTGCTGTACAGCATGGGAATGCCCTGAAAGGACCTAAAGAAAGGTTCCCATGGGAACCACCTCGATTCCGGATCCGATGAGGGTCTCCCTGACCTCCCTGACCAGGGCAACTGCCTCGGGATTGTCCCCGTGCACACAGATGGTATCTGCCTCAAGCGGGATCTCACTGCCGTCCTTAGCGATGACCAGGCCTTCGGTGACCATTTGGATAACCCTTTTCGCCACCACCTCGCTGTTGTGAAGCACCGCTCCCGCCTCCCGGCGGGATACGAGTGAACCATCCGGGTTGTAAGCCCTGTCGGCAAAAAACTCGAATGCAATTCGAATGGAATGGCGACGCCCGATGGCCTTCAACTCGCTTTTGTTGGGTCCGGCCAGTGCGACGAGGATGAGTTCCCTGTCGATACCGGCGATGACCTTTGCGACGGCATCGGAAACAACCAGATTCTGCGCGGCCATATTATAGAGCGCACCGTGTGGCTTGACGTGTTGAAGCCGTTTTCCCTGGAGGCCGGCAAATGCCTGCAGCGCGCCGACCTGATAGGCGACATCGTCCCGGATCTCTTCCAATGTCGCATCCATGCTCCGCCTGCCGAAACCGACACGGTCCGGAAAACCGGGATGCGCGCCCAGGGCCACGCCGTATCGGTTGGCCAGTGAGACGGTCCGTCTCATGACGGCAGGGTCTCCCGCATGAAATCCGCATCCGATGTTGGCAGAGCTTATTAGAGGGATCACCTCCTCGTCGAGGCCCAACTTGTAGATGCCGAAACTCTCCCCCACATCGGAATTGAGGTCAATTCTGTTTCGCAGCGCCATCGTCTTCTCCTCATCTGTTGGGTTGTTTCCCGGGGTATATTTTTCCAGCAAAGGCTGTACGGCATGCAGCATAACAGAAAAAAGCTATGATGTCATTACCAACGACGGGGCGACGATGCTTGACTTTTTATCAGGAACGGGTTACATGCCTCTCCATATCAGACTCGGGCCGTACCATGCTCAGCGATCGATCCGGCTGATATAGAACGGGGTGCTCGTTGGTTTTTCTTGACAGCTTTTTGGAGCCATGCGGAAAAGCTGACAACAGCGGGCCATGTTCGGAATGGGAGATGCCTAACTGTACAGGTCGGACAAATTCATGAGAGGGAGGTAGAATGGGGATGACAGATCTGATGGAAATCATTAAGGACAGAAGGAGCGTTCGCAAGTACCAGGATAAGGAGATTTCTGAAGAATCACTCAATCAAATCCTGGAATCGGTCAAATGGTCGCCCTCATGGGCCAATACCCAGTGCTGGGAGGTGATCGTTATCAGGGACAGGAAGGTGAAGGAGAAGCTCCAGGATATTTTGCCCAAGAGCAATCCCGCGACCAAGCACTTTTCAGAGGCCCCCCTGATCCTGGCCCTGTGCGGGAAACTGGCCAGTTCAGGGTATTACAAGGACAAGGCCACGACGAAATTCGGTGACTGGTTTATGTTCGACCTCGGAATCGCAGCCCAGAGCATCTGCCTGACAGCCTATGATCTGGGGATCGGTACAGTGATTATGGGGCTGTTTGACCATGACAAAATAGGAGAAGAGCTGGGGGTGCCGGAAGGCTACGAACTGGTATCCCTCATACCGATGGGATATCCGACGCAGGAATCCGGGGCGCCGAAACGCCGGGAGATCAGCGAATTTGCCCATTACGACAAATTTTAGGCCGATTCCTTCTGCTGCGGGGACCGGAGGGTGCCGCGGGTAAACATGATACGATGGAGAGCCGTGATGTGGGTGGTGATGGCCAGAAACCAGACCGCGGCGTGGAGAAAACCGAAAATAGAGCCTGCCGCCAGGACGATAATGCGTTCCGGTCTCTCCATCAGACCCACCGCACATTTTGGAATCACCAGTTCCGCCCGGGCGCGGACATAACTGACCATAAGCGCCCCGTACAGGGTGGCCGCTGCGACCAGGGTCATGAGAAGGTCCTGCTCCCTGGCAAAATGCGCAAGAACCCCGCCAAAGATCAGGAAGTCCGAATAACGATCCACCACGGAATCGACAAATCCACCGAACCTGGACGCCTTTCCCGAGGCCCGTGCCACGGCCCCGTCCAGCATGTCGAAAAAACCGGCCAGGACAATGGTCGCTCCCCCGGCCGCCACAAAGCCGGCGATGTAAAACCAGGCGGCTATGCCATTGACCGCGAGACCGGTAATGGTGAGGATGTTGGGAGATATGTTGTGACGGTCCAGGGCATGCGCCAGGGCCTTGAGAGGCGGCTCTATCCTTTTTTCGACGATGTTTCGCAGCATGCCGATATTTTCAGCCGGTTGAATGGTTCAATGGTTGAGACGGAATAGAGCGGATCAGCGGGCGATCTCTCCCTTAATGAACTGCTCCGTCATCTGTTTGGCATCGGTGTCGCTGAACTGTTGCGGCGGATGCTTCATGGCAAAGGCGGCGATGCTCGTTAAGGCGCCCCCGATCCCCCGATCACGGGCGAGACGGCAGCATCGGATGACATCGATAGCAACCCCGGCCGAATTGGGAGAATCCTGAACAGAGAGCCTCAGCTCCAGATCCATGGGGACGCCCCCAAAGCCCCGGCCCTCCATGCGAATAAAACAGACCTTGTTGTCGTTTTGCCACGCCACATAATCAGATGGGCCGATATGGATGTTTTCGTCATCCATGGGGTTGTCCAACTGCGACTGAACCGCCTCTGTTTTGGAGATCCGTTTGGATTCGAGGCGGTTGCGGTTCAGCATATTCAGGAAATCCGTGTTCCCGCCGGTATTGAGCTGATAGGTCTTGTCCAGCCGGATGCCTCGATCCGTAAAGAGCCTGGCAAGGGTTCGATGAATGATGGTGGCGCCGATCTGTGATTTGATGTCGTCACCTACACAGGGGATCCCTTTTTCTTCAAATCGCGCGGCCCATGCAGGGGTGGACACGATAAAGACCGGCATGCAGTTGATCAGACTTGCGCCTGCGGCAAGACAGCATTCCGCATAATAGTGAGCGGCCTGTTGAGACCCGACCGGAAGATAGTTCAGGACAATCTCCACCCTGTTCTGAACCAGTTCCTGCACCACATCCACGGGAGGTTCATTCGAAGGAAGGAAGGTTCGGTGATGCGGGTACTGCTTCATGTGTTCTGAAACGCCGTCTAAAATGTGCCCCATCTTGACGGTCACATCGCTCCCGGGGATGGATTTCATTATGGGATAGACACAATTGGGGCTGGCCTTGATGGCCTGGTCGACAGGCGTTCCCACTTTTCGCTTATCAATGTCGAAGGCGGCCACGATCTCGATATCACTTGGAAGATAACCGCCCAGATCGTAATGCATCAATCCCAGGTGTTCCTCGTCGGCCTCGTTCTGCCGATAGTGCTCGATGCCCTGGAGGAGAGAGGCCGCGCAGTTCCCGATGCCCACAACGCCTATGCGTATCTTTCTGTCTCTGTCCATGTCGCGCAATCCGCTATGAGAGTGAAGTCGAGTGGTTTAAAAACATTTAAACTTATATCGTTCTGTTGGAAAAATCAAGCGATACTTGACAGGGGCATCAATTATGGCCCTGTTCATGGCGTCTTTTCATCAACAGACTGCAAGGGGGCATCAGGACCATCCGGGGTGGCGGAATATCCGGGGGATGGCAGGGGGGCCCCCCGCCCATTGAGGCACGGGCAGGGGGTTATGTTCAGGTTAATCAAACTTCAGGACCGAGTCCAGATCGTCATCGGATACATCAAAGACCGTGTTATGAGGCGGGAGTTTTTCGGTCTTGAAGAATTCCGGGAGCCTGTCGTCCGCGGATGTGAATCCGGCGCGCCTGTTGAAGTCCGTTTCCATGTTCAGGACCTTTTTCCCGAGGGCGCCGATATCGTCGCCGGTAAGGCTCAGACCATATTTTGCGTTTACCATGTCGACGATGGCTGCAAAGGCGTCCGGGACGTCCAGTACCGGGAAAGCCACAAAGAGGCAAAGCCCGGCTGTGTCGATAGCTGCCGTGGCCACCTGGAGATCGCTGGATAGTTTGGCCTGCCCCTCGCTCTGCAGCGGGTCCAATTTGCCCCCCACATTCATGATGTTGGTTGCCACCGCGTATCCTGCCGTGTGGTCAGCCCCCATGGGTGATGTGGCATACGTAACACCTTGACCTTTGACCGCCCTGGGATCGTAGGCAGGAAGGGCCTGGTTTTTGACGACCGGCACACGCCTTACGCCAAAGGTTTTGCCCACAACAGCTGCACCTGAACCCAGGATTCGGCCCAGAGGAGTGCCTCTGCCTACCTCTGCGATGAGTTCCTCGGCCCCGGCCGCATCGCCGAATTCCTTAACGCCTCCCTCCATTGAAACGGCCACCGAATTCCCCATTTCAATGGTATCCACGCCGATATCGTCACAGGCCCTGTCGATGCGGGCGATAGCGTCCAGATCATCGATGCCGCAGTTGGGCCCCCATGCCCATACGGTTTCGTATTCGGGCCATTTGGAGACATACCCGCCCTTTTCGTCCACAAAGATCCCGGAGCAACGGATAACGCAGCCGGACATGCATCCATGAGTGGGGTTCCCTTTGCGTTCAACGGTTATCCTGTTGAGGGTTTCTCCGCCAACCTTGTCCGCCCCTTCAAACCGGCCTGAACTGAAGTTCCGTGTGGGAAGACCCCCTGCCTCATTCAGGATATTGATGAGCACATCTGTCCCGTAGGTCGGCAGGCCCTTGCCTGTCACGGGGTATTCCTGGAGTGCCTTTGCAAAGCGTCTGGCCGCTTCCTTGAACGCCTCTTTGTCGACAATAGGGGCCAGTTCACCCTCTGAAGGATCGATGATGATCGCTTTGAGACCCTTTGACCCCATCACCGCGCCCAGGCCTCCCCTCCCTGCATGACGGGTAGGGCGGAGTTCCCTGTCTGTAAAGGCCACGCTCGCCCCGGCCAGTTTCCATTCACCTGCCTGGCCGATACTGGCATAGCCTGCCTTATCCCCGAACGCAGCGCTCAGTTTGTCTATGGTGGCGTAGTTCCCGAGTCCCTTGAGATCGTCTGCAGGAGAAAGCTCGTAACGATCCTTGCCGACAAACAGCTTGTAGAGTCTCCCATCCTGTGGCAGTCCTTCCAGAACGATGGCCGCGATTCCGAGCCTGGAAAGATACTGGCCTGCCTGGCCCCCTGAATTGGCCTCCTTGATGCCGCCGGTTAAGGGGCTTTTGGCGCCGACCGATATACGACCTGAATTGGCACAGTTGGTGCCGCCCAAAAGGCCGGGAGCAAAGATCAGCTTATTGCTGGGGCCTATGGGCGAACAGGTGGGCTCCACTTCTTTTGCCACGATGGCCGATGTGAGGCCTCTTCCTCCCAGCCCCTCGTATGCCTCTGGAATATTTTCCGGCTTGACCGAAAGGTCGGTCATGTTGACCCTCAAAATCTTAAACATGTCAGCCTCCTTTCATGGATCGCGTTGGATGATTTAACTTATTTCACAGATACTGTTTGGGTTCCTCCCTGCTGATAAAAGATCAGACGGCCGGACCTTCCTGCAACTCGCTATCCATTTTATCAGACAACCATGGTAAGCCTGCCACAAATCGGATATCATATCAAGAAAATTCTTCAACTAATTCAAGATATTGGATCAAATATGATATAAGCCCGTTTCTGTTATTTGGATTGACAGTAGATGGCACTCTTGATAATGTTTGATGAGGATCCGGCGAATCCGTCAAGGAGCACAACCTGCATCCCCTATCCAATTTCATTGAAGGACTGCTGAACATGCCTGTAAAAGTTTTTTTGAGCTCAACGCTGCGGCAGCACGTGCCGGGATATGATCCTCTGGAGGGTTTACGAATTTCCCTGGAACGGAAGATAAGCGTCTCTGAGCTTTGCAGGCGAATCAACATTCCTGAGGACAAGATTAAGATTATCATGGTGAATGGGAGGAACGCGTCATCTGATTATGAACTGGCAGGGGACGAGCGGGTTGGACTTTTCCCCCCGGTGGGAGGGGGCTGAAAATGGCTGAAATCGAAAATCGACAAACCGTTACCATCCGCGTATTCGGTTTCCTGCGTGGCTACATGGATGCTCAGGGATTGCCGTATACCCTGGAAAAAGACATCCCACACGAGGGGTGTACTGCTTTCGATATTGTCAACATGCTTTCCCTCCCGCCTGAAGAGGTCGAGGCGGTCTTTCGGAACGGCCGGGTGATCAATATTTACGACCCTGTGGCTCCCGGCGACCGGCTGGCCTTCTGCCCTTATGGGACCCCGGGGCCGTATAGGGTTTTCTTAGGCATGGTGAGGGAAAACCGTGAGCGCGCCAGGCGAGAAGGGGACGGGGGATTCCCTGTAATTCCCCTGTCAAGAAAGAAGCGCTCATATGAGCCTCAAGCATAGAAAAATACTTTTCAGCATTTTTCTGATCACTGTCACCCTCCTCGTTTACTGGAAGGTGCAGTATTGTGAGTTTCTGAACTACGATGATCAGGTGTACGTGACGGACAACGCTCACGTGAGGTCCGGGTTGACGAAGGAGAGCGTGGTATGGGCGTTGACGTCGGCGGAAGCCGGTTTCTGGCACCCGTTGACATGGCTGTCGCTCATGCTGGATTATGAAGTTTTCCATTTGAACCCTGCCGGTTATCATTGGACGAACCTGCTTTTTCACATAGCAAACACGCTGCTGCTATTTTGGGTATTGCAAAGGATGACGGGGGCGCTGTGGCGGAGTGGGTTTGTTGCGGCCCTGTTTGCCCTTCATCCCCTTCACGTGGAATCTGTTGCCTGGGTTGCGGAACGCAAGGACGTATTGAGCGCCTTTTTCTGGATGGCAACGATAGGGTTGTATGTTCGATACGTGGAACGTCCGGGCGCAGGCCGTTATCTCTATGTTGTTGTTTCGTTTATTTTAGGATTGATGGCCAAGCCGATGGTGGTGACGCTGCCTTTCGTGCTGCTCCTTCTTGATTACTGGCCGCTTGGCCGTTTCCCTTCCGCTCAATTGCCACGAGCCGATTCTTTTGAAGAACCAGCCGGGGTCAGGAAATCATCAACCCTTTTCCAACTGGTTCTGGAAAAAATTCCACTGCTCTGTCTCGCCGTTTCAGCGTCTATCCTGGCCCTGGTTACGCAATCGAGCTTTGGCGCCCTGTCTTCCCTGGAATCGTTCCCTTTTGACAGCCGCATCGCCAACGCGGCGGTTTCCTATGCCGGCTATATTGGAATGATGATCTGGCCAAGCGGTTTGTCGGTATTTTATCCGCATCCCGGCTACTGGCCGGTATGGAAAATCGTCTTATCCGGCGTTATATTGCTGGCGATCAGCCTGCTGGCCCTTCGGGCATCCAGGCGTTATCCGTATGTTGCTGTGGGATGGCTGTGGTATTTAGTCACCCTTTTACCGGTGATCGGAATAATTCAGCTGGGGTCTTTTGCAATGGCAGACCGATTTACCTATCTGTCATTGATCGGTCTTTTTATCATGATAACATGGGGTGTATCCGATTTCTTCGCGAACAGGAAACACAAACGGTATCTCCTGTTGATTCCTTTTTCCTTGATTCTTACCATATTGTCTTTATGCACATGGATCCATCTGGATTACTGGAAGAACGACGTGAGTCTCTTCAGCAGGGCGATGGAGGCAACCCGGTACAATCATAAAGCATTGCATGTGTTGGGGATGGCTTACCACCGGCAGGGAAATCATGACGAAGCGGTCAAATATCTTTCTCTTTCCATTTGTATCAAGCCCGACGAGAGCAGGGCTCATAACGATCTTGGCGTTGTCTACATGGGACAGCAAAGGTTCAAGGATGCGGAAAGGGAATTCGCCGCGGCAGTAAAATTAAGGCCCGACAATGTAAAGGCAATCAACAACCTGGGTGTGGTTCTCGCATCACAGGGAAAACTCGAAGAGGCCATTGGTCACTTCCGTGAGGCGAAGAGGCTCGCACCCGAGTATGAAAGCGCAAAGAATAATTTGATGAGGGCCCTTAAAGAATCACAACAGGGACCGTAACGAGGGCAGAACAAAAGTTCAGCCTATTGATTTCGATCCAATCCGGAAACAAGGGAAACGCTTTGAGGAGTGTCCGGGACAGCAACAGGTTTTTGCACCACCGTGTAACAGGAATTACTGGCGCAACCGTTGACATTGACGGTTACAAGAGCGGGACCCTCGGGAAAATCTTCAACGACCGAAGAAGTGAAGGTGTTCTTCGTAAAGGGGGCGAGGGGGTCCGGCAGGAGCCACTTCACCTGACCGTTTGACCGGCTTTTGATTTGAACCAGGGGATAATTGGTCGGCGATCCTCTGTAATCCCCGCCGGAAGACTCTGTGAAGCCCGTTCCCGTGAACCCCAGGCCCGAAATGCTCAAACGGGTGCCCAGCCACAGGAGTGAATCAACATACTCCAGGACCGGCAAACAAACACCGTCGTTATCTTTCCGGGCCTCGAAATCCAGTATCTCCGAGTTCCTGAGACAACTCATTTTCCAAAAAAAACCGCCGCTTAACAAAATTGTTCCATCCAGAAGGGGCGTAGCCGCCGCCTCTGTCCGGTTTTCAAGACATTCGCCGACCACTGACCAGGTACGCGCAGCCGGGTGGAAGACCTCGACTTTAGCGGCAAACCCTTGAGCATTCAACCCTCCCAGCAAAGCGACACAGCCGTTGCGGAGCGTTAAAGAGACATGCCCTGAGCGCGGCACGGAAAGTTTTCCTGCCTTGCGCCACATGCCCGTCCCCGGATCGAATATTTCCGCAGCCGCCACCAGGCCGTTTCCATTGAACCCACCGCTGACAAGGACACATCCGTCCGCCAGGAGACACGCAGCGTGGCCGGCCCGGGGAAAAACCATGCTCCCTGTCGCTTTCCATGTACAGGTCTCCGGATCATACAGTTCCGCTTGCCCAACCGGTTCCCGAAGACTGCCGCCTCCCGTCACCAGAACCCTGCCGTCTTCCAGAAGCGTGGCCGAGTGAAGAAAACGGGCATGCTTCATCTGTTCCGAAGAGGTCCACTCCATGGAACGCGGCTCGAAGACCTCTGTTTCCCGCAAACCTTCCCCCTCCCCGACGCCTCCGGTGACCAGAACACGCCCATCGGACAGGAGGGTCGCGGCAAATTGCATGCGCCCCAAGACCATTTCACCGGCATTTCGCCAGACTTTTTCCGAAGCATTATAATATTCGGTTCCTTCCAGGAGGCCCCTCACACCCCGCCCCCCGAAAACCAGGGCATTCCCATCGGCAAGGAGCACGCAGACGTGGGACCAGCGCGGTTCCTTGAGAGATGCGGTGGGTAACCATTTGCCTGATTGTGGATCGAACATCTCCGCATCCCTTAATGGACGGCCGAAACGGCTCAGTCCTCCCGCTACAAGCGCCTCGCCGGTGGGCAGCAGGGTGGCGGTATGGCAGGCTCTGCCGGTGCGCATCGTCCCCCCTTTCTTGGTCAATAATTCATTTTGCGGCACATAGATCTCTGCAGCCGCCAGGACATCGTCTCCATGCACTCCTCCCGCCGCCAGCACCGTGCCGTCCGGTAGAAGGGTGGCGGTGTGCTGGCTGCGGCTGTCGTTCATGGGGCCTGAGCCCTCCCATTGCCCCGTAACAGGATTGAAAATCTCTGGATCCGGATAACCGGCGCTATTGGCGCCGCCTGCTGCCAGAATGCCGCCGTCAGGAAGACGTGTCAAAGTGAACCTCACCCTGGGCTGGAGGTTTTCGGCCTTTGTATGCGTCCAGGTGTCGGTATTCGGGTTATACACCCGCGGCTGGAGAGAATACCCTTTGCTTCCGGCCCCGCCGACGACCATGACCGAGCCGCCGAGTTCCGGCAGCTGGACGGCGCAGGCATCGGAAAGGGTACAGCCCTCCAGGATTTTCGACGGTGTCCAGGTCTCGGACTGGGGATCGAAGAGGTCGCCCGTATCGCTCCAGAACTGCCTGTCGCTTATTGCGCCGCCAAAGATGAAGACCCTGCCGTCAGGCAGGAGGCTTGCCGTGTGAAATCCCCGAGGGAAAGTCAAATCGCCCGTACGACACCAGGTGCTTGTCGAGGGGTCGAATAGTTCGGCAGAACGCACCGGGAGCATAAAGTCGATTGCGCCTCCTGCCACCAGGACCCGGCCGTCGGGCAGAAGTGTCGCCGTGTGGTTCAGTCTCCCGTCAGAAAGCGGTCCTGTCGCACTCCAGGTATCGGTCACCGGATCATACAATTCCGCGGATTTCAGCGCCCTGTTTCCATTCCAGCCTCCGACTGCCAGAACCCGACCATCGGGCAGGAGTGTCGCGGTATGGTGTGAACGCACGCCGAGCATCTCTCCCCCGCGCTTCCAGGCGCCGGTCGCCGGATCATAGATTTCAGCGCCTTTTATGAAGCCCCCGAATTCGGCACGGTCCTGAAGTCCTCCGGCCACAATAACCCGGCCATCGGGCAGGAGTGTCGCCGTATGGGCGAAGCGTTTGTCATGCATGGCCCCCACAGGTTTCCAAACACCGGCCGCATGAAGCGGGGGCGACCAGGCGATGGGGACAGCGGCGAGTAACACGATAAAAAATAAGAAGAAATGCAAGGTGTTGCCGTGTTGGCGCTCAGTTGTAGATTTCCGCTCAGTTGTAGATTTCATGCGATGCCTCCTGATTAGGTTGCACCCATCCATAAATGGCTATTCTCCGCAATCTCTGCGTCAGATTCGGATGTTCATCCCCGAAATACTTCAATGTATTCATCTGGTTAAAATCTTCATCTTTCTTGACCTTGCAAAAACGATCTCATTTCTGGATGGGCACGAGATTTTTGTGGGACGATCCGGCAGCGGCATTCTGCAGCCGACCATCGCCTATAAAGATTATCAACAATCATGCCATCCCGGTCTCCGCCCTATCTCCAGGAGGCGGTAGGATCTACCGAAAGGATTGAACGGGGCAAACAATCTGATATTACAGAAAAAAGATGTTTTTGAAAAACCGCGGTTGAGGAGTGGGGTTCCTCACACAGGGAAGTTATGGCGGGGGGCAGAAATACATTCTGCATAATCTCAGGTGCAGAGGGCACTGCAAATTGTGCAGTGCTGGAAATTCATTCCGGGGTCATGCTGGGAACCCTATTCGGCGCTGTCCTGATTCCCGGGTGTGCTTTTGCCCTTTCCTGCTTTAAATCAACATATAATGAAAAGATAGCGTTCAAAAACGAAATCCTGAAAATGTCCCGTCCAGAAGGATTCGGTCGCTGTCGGTCTGCAGTCGAGCCCATCAGCGAAATGGGTGGTGGCTGCTTTTCAAAGATTTGTCCAAGCTTAATATGGCGTTTATTTTTATTCTTTTCAGGATGTTAAATGTTTTTACAGAAAATCGGACGGAAATTGTATCCGAAGAGGGGATTTCTCGGTATGGAGCATTATATCCTGAAACCCACCGGATAATCACCCCATGAGGCTTTTCATAAACAATTCATTCGTTCGAAAGAATGTTGAATTACGAAAAATATTCTTGACATTTTTTGTTGTTGTGGTACTAAATTCTCCAAAAGTTTCAAATTCGAAACGTTATCTGCCGGACCGGAGTTCAATTTCCGGTTGCTGAGTGACTCAGCAACACTCCCTTGAGCCAGCGATCTTCACTGCCGGAAGTGCTGAATGCGTTCAGAGTACGACATCATCATCATCGGTGCGGGGGTGGTGGGCTGTATGACGGCCCGGTGGTTATCCCGTTACGCCCTCCGGATTCTGCTTGTCGAGAGGAGTTCGGATGTGTGTACCGGAGCCACCGCGGCCAACTCCGCCGTCGTCCATGCGGGCTACCACGCAGTTCCCGGTACGCTCAAGGCCGAGATGAATATCAAGGCGAATCCCATGTGGGATCTGCTTTCCGAAGAGCTGCAGTTCGGGTTCGCACGCACGGGCGCTTACATTGTGGCCGTGGGCGAAGAGGAACGGCCGAAACTGGACATGTTTCTGGACCGTGCTCAGAAGAACGGCACGCCGGCGCAGATCATTTCCGCCAAAGAGATGCGCAGGCGCGAGCCGGGCCTCAATTCCGAGGTGTCCGGTGCGCTCTTTGTGCCGGCCGGCGGTATTTGCGATCCCTGGGGCGCAACCATCGCAGCCGCCGAGAATGCCGTGATGAACGGCGTCGAACTCCGTCTCGGCACCGAGTTTAAGGACTTCCTGTGGTCCGGTGAAGAAGCCAGGCGCATCGTCGGGATCAGGACAAACCAGGGTCGGTTTACGAGCCGGTGGGTGATCAATGCAGCCGGTCTTTTCGCGGACGAAGTAATGCACAAGGCGGGTGTACGTCCCGAATTCAGGATCACGCCCCGCCGCGGTGAGTACTTTGTTATGGATCGTCATCAGATTCAGGTTCAAAACGTGCTCTTCCCGGTACCCACTGCCGTCAGTAAAGGGATCCTGGTCACGCCGACCCTTCACGGCAATACCCTGGTCGGCCCCAATGCGGAGAATATTGAAGACAAGACAGACATGGATGTGACGCCCGAAGGGATGAATGAAATCTGGGATGGCGGCAGGAAACTGGTGCCGGGCCTTGACCGGCGACATGTCATTGCGGTTTTCGCGGGGTTGAGACCTGCGGGCAATGCGCCGTGTCTCAATCCGGATGTGAACTACCATCACGATTTCGTGATCGACATCCCGGAGGAGGTCAAAGGTTTCGTCAATCTGGGCGGTATGGAATCTCCCGCGTTGACCGCGGCACCGGCCATCGCCGAGAGGGTGATTGGGATGTTGCGGGATGCCGGCGAGACTATGGCGCCCAAGACGGATTGGAATCCGATTCGGCCGGCACGGCCGGTTTTCCGGCACCTCACACACGAGAAGCAGGCTGTGCTCGTCGCTGAAGACCCGCGATATGGGCGGGTGGTCTGTCGCTGCGAATATGTCACCGAAGGGGAGATCGTGGCGGAGATTCACGCGCCGATTCCTGCGACCACCTATGACGCCATCAAGCGCCGAACCTGGTTGGGCACAGGTCGCTGTCTCGGGGGGTTTGACATGCCGCGCGTCGTTGACATCCTGGCTCGGGAGTTGGGAAAAGATCCACTGGAAATCAGCAAAAAGGGCCATGGCTCCGAATTCCTCTTCCGCAGGACAAAGGAGGCCGGCTGATGGCCAAGCACCTCAAATCCCAATACGACGTCATCGTTATCGGGGCCGGTCCGGGGGGACTGGCCGCCGCCATTTCCGCCAAAAAAAACGGAGCGGACGACGTGTTGATGATCGACCGCGACCTCGAACTGGGAGGAATCCTGCTGCAGTGCATCCACAACGGCTTTGGTGTGGAAACATTCAAGGAGGATCTGCCCGGGCCCAGCTATGCCCAGCGCTTCGTCAACGAGGCTCGGAATATCGGCATCGATTATCTGCTCGATACCATGGTGCTCGATGTGACGCCCGGGCGCAAGATCTTTGCCACGGGGTCCCGGGCCGGGTTCAAGGAACTGGATGCGAAAGCCATCGTCATCGCAATGGGATGCCGAGAGCGCACGCGCGCCCAGATTCTCATCCCGGGGCCGCGCCCTTCCGGAGTCTATACTGCGGGGCTGGCCCAGCGGTGGGTCAATGTCGAGGGATATATGCCCGGCAATCGCTTCGTCATCCTTGGCTCAGGCGATATCGGCATGATCATGGCGCGCCGTTTGACGTTCGAAGGGGCGAAGGTGGAGCGGGTTTTGGAGGTCTTGCCCTATCTCACGGGCTTGAGCCGCAACTATGTCCAGTGCCTGCAGGATTTCGGTATTCCGCTGCAATTGCGACACACTGTCAGGCGCATCATCGGCAGGGACCGTGTGGAGGCTGTTGAGGCGGTCCGGGTAGATGAGAGGCGGCGGCCTGTTCCCGGCACTGAGGAGATCATCCCCTGCGATACCCTGCTCCTTTCTGTAGGCTTGATCCCTGAGAACGAACTCTCGCAAAAAGCCGGCGTGGCGCTTGACCCGGCCACCAGCGGGCCGTATGTTGATGACGGATTCGCCACCAATATCCCCGGGGTTTTCGCCGCGGGCAACGTGGTGCATGTGTACGACCTGGTGGATTGGGTCACAGAGGCAGGCCTGACCGCGGGCACGCGCGCAGCCATGTTCGCCCGGGGCTGCTGTAACAAAAAGCCGGACTTTGTATCCACCGCTGCCGGTCAGAATGTCCGCTACGTCGTCCCGCATAAAATCGATCCGGAGACCCTGACCTGGGACACGGTCACGCTTCAGATGCGCGTGGCACAGCCGATAGAAGAGGCGGTTCAGGTGCGAATCACGGACGGCGACGCGGTCATCGCGAAGAAGCGGAACAGGTACGCGCGTCCCGGTGAAATGATAAGCCTTAAGCTGCGTGGACGGGACTACGACCCGGTCCGCAAAGCGAAAGAACTCAGGGTGAGCGTGTTGCCTTTATAGGCGCCGTTAAACCGGCTTTGGAACGGGGGAGCACTGTGCCGGCTACAGAAGAGATGATCTGCATCACCTGCCCTGTGGGTTGCAATCTGGCCGTGACGCACGAGGGAGCGACGTTGCTGGGTGTGAATGGCAACATGTGCAAGCGCGGGCTGAAATTCGCAGAGGCGGAGTTAACCGATCCGCGGCGGATGGTGGCGACGACGGTGCGGGTGAGGGGCGGGGTTCACCCTCTGGTCCCTGTTTACACCAGAGAACCCTTTCCCAAGCCGCGCATTTTCGAGCTGCTGCGAGAAATTCGCCGGTTGGAGATCGAGGCGCCCGTGACAATGAACCAGGTGGTGCTGGACAATGCCCTGGGCGAGGAGATCGATATCATTACCAGCCGGGATATGCCCGAGGCAGGCACTTAAAGGAGCGCGTCCTTTGCCCAGGACTTCCTCACGTTGTCTTTCCAGACCCCGGCGATTTACGTTTCCGTCGTTTCCCCCCGGCCGGTTCCTGATCGCCGGATGCGGGTTCATCCGCAACATACAGTTTGACATCTGCGGCCGCGAGCATCTCACACATCTCTGGGGGAGGCATCTGATCTGTAAACAGGGCATGCACTTCACGGATGTTACAGAGGCGAACCATGGCCTGCCGGCCGAATTTGGTGTGATCGGCCACCAGAAAAACTTTCCGCGAGGTTTCGATGATCGCCCGTCCCACCCGGATTTCATGGTAATCAAAATCCAGCAGAGTGCCGTCTCCATCGATGCCGCTTACGCTGATGACGCCGAAATCGAATTTGAACTGCCGGATGAAGTCAATGGTGGCCTCGCCTGTCAGCCCCCTGTCACGGCCGCGCACCGCACCGCCCGTGACAATGACTTCGAACTTTTCGTTGTCGCTCATAATGACCGCTACATTCAGGTTGTTGGTGATCACCCTCAACCTGTCGTGGCTCAAGAGGGCCTTGGCCACCTCCTCCGTGGTCGTTCCGATGTCGAGGAACAAAGAGGCCTCATCCGGGATATGCCGTGCCACCAGGCGGGCGATCTGGATCTTGCCCGGCAGGGCAAACATTTTGCGGGTTGAGTATGCCACATTTTCTACGCTCGAGGGCAATCCGGCTCCTCCATGATGCCGGTGCACCAGGCCCTTTATGGAGAGTTCATTGATGTCCCGGCGAATGGTCTGGGGGGTGACCATGAAGGTCTGGGCCAGGGCCTCAATGGACACAAAGCCCTGCCCTCGGACAAGGTCCACGATTTTGGACTGGCGAAGGGCAACGTTTTTTGACTTCCCGTTTCTCGGCGATTCCACCCGCATTCTGCCTTCTGCGGCGTTGCCGGATGGTGTTTCAAAGGCCATCAATGGTACCTCCGGTCGGATTCCTGCATTCTTGCATAAAAAAACAACATATCACCAACCAGTCCATTTCGCAAACGAAATTTTAAAAGCATTTCACCCACGCAGTCCTTGCGGACTGTTCTTAGACCAGCTAACGGAAATGGTGAAGGCCGGCGTCCTCAGAGTCATGCTGAATGCAGGGAGGCAGCTATTCTGTCAGGTTTTTATCTCCTTGGCCGTTCGGCGAGGCGCCGGCTCGGGGTGTTCTTGGATGGGCAGAGTTCCCTCCTCTTCGTCTCTTTTTTCACAAACGACCGCTGACCGAAAAAAATGTAATTTTCCGAAAAAAATTGTTGACAATTCTTGCTGGTTTTTATAATCAACAACTTGGCAAAGTTTACACTTGAAACGCAATCTACCGGATTAACCTCCGGTTTCCGGGTGACCATGAAGCATCCCCTGGCAACAGAGGTCATCACCACTGGCGGCGATGATGGATTCGTCCACAGGGCCGGACGCAATCTATTTCGGGATATCCGGGTTGCGAGGAAATGCCGAAAAAAGAAAAAAACCCCCAAGAAGCTTGTTTCCCGCTACCTAAAAGACGCTATTACCCTTTCTGGAGCCATTGAGGGAAATGATGAAACATATGGCGCATATTCCCCCTACCTTTGTCACGACTATGGCATTCCATGCCAGCCCCTCGATCCAAAAGAAACCAGAGACCTGGAACCTTGCCTCTACATCAAGACCATTGCAGGCTACCGGGTGGATGATACCGATATCGATCCCTTTATTAAGAATTCCCTTAAAGATATCGGCCATGCCCAGGCACTGGGCGCTATGCTTTTTTACCACACAAGAGTAATCGGTTTCGAAAAAGAGAATCAGCGCATCAAGACCCTTCATGTAATGGAGGTACACACCGGCAAAGCAAGGCTTGTCGAACGGGAACAGGTGATCAATGCGTCCGATACCGTGATTCAGGTCATTCCGAATCACCTTTACGCTCGCACCAGGCGAAAAGATAGTGAGGCCGACTTTGCCGAAATTACCCAGTTTATGGACCGGCGGGACCAGCCTATCCCGGGCGGAACGGGCATAACTTGGAGCTGATGATGTCTGTGGGGACTACCAAAGAGACCTATTGCGCAGCGGATTGTATGGCCGTTGGGATACGCGCACTTGCCGAATGGCAGCGAAAAGATTCTCTATCCTGCGGAGGACATCCGGTCAACAGTTCGGGCCTTAAAATATACCCCTTCTTCCGCTCCTTTAACGCGGCCGACAAACCGGCGTTCGAGAGACTGTTCGCAGCTGGTTTCATACTGACACGCCAGAACTGGATGCGTAGGAAATGTGGCTCCGGTCTCGCCATAAGTAGCGCTTATGCAGTTGTCGATTCTTTTTTCAACTCACGTTTAGTGGTCCTTAGAAACCCTGGTCCTTTGGGGCAGGTCAGAGTCCTCACGGCCCCGCCGGTTGGACTGCTGTTAAAATCGCGGTGGCGAAGCCATGAATCGGGCGTAAAGGCGGTTTCTCTCGCCCGGGATAGTCAGTATCAAGCGATTTCTTTTCCGGTAAAGTGAAATTTTTTGATTTCACGAGAAAATATTTTTGTTTCATGAGTCAATAGATTTTGACCCTTTTTGTAGATCCCATGGTATTTTCTTGTGAAAGGAGGTGATGGTCTGTAAAATCGAATTGTACCGGACATTTTTTTGAGGAACCACATTTAGTAACAATTTTACTCCGCGGCATTTCTTGAAGTTAGGGATGAAGAACAAAGTAAATGAAAATCCAACGTATAAGGCCATTAGGTTAAAGGTTTCGAGTTGCAAAATTTACTGTTCACAAAGAGTTATTATTCTTTGGGAGGATGAAATGAAAAAGCAATTAGCGCTATTTATTTGTATATTGGCCTCAATGATTGTGGTCAACTCACCCGTCTTGGCGACGAGCGATAAGGTTATAAAAATAGGCGTTGTATATCCTTTGTCTGGCGCGATGGGCCTTGTCAGCGAGGGAATCATAGCTGGCCACCGGACCGCAGCCGATGTGATTATGAAAAACGGAGGATTTCAGGGCCACAAGGTCGAATTTGTGGTGCGTGATGACACTGGAAATCCGGAATTGAATACCCGTTTTTGTCGGGAACTCATAATCAATGAGAAAGTTGACTGGATTTTTTCGGGCTTTGGTAGTTCAGTAGGACTTTCCGCTGCAGCCGTTGCCAAGCAATTGAAGACGCCCACCTTTATTATCGGAGGGGCTACGGAGAAAATCACCTGTGAGGAATGGAATCCCTATATCTTTCGTTATCGCCCCACGAGCATGGCTGAAGCGAATGCTGTCGCTAAAATCGTCGCGACTCAAATGACAAAGGGAATCAAGGATCCAAAGATCTTTTTCATTTCCTGGGATTATGAATATGGCAAAAGTCTCCATAAACCGTTTATGAAAAAAATCAAAGAATTGAAACCAGATGTGAAAATTGTGGGGGAGGCATGGCCGCGAACAGGCGAGACTGATTACGGCCCGTTTATAAGCCATATGATTTCCACGAGACCGGATGTCGTTGTCAATGCAATCTGGGCAGGAGGTGTCGTCTCCTTGTTAAAACAAGGGAGTGCCCGCGGACTTTGGGAAATTACGAAGTTTATCGGAACTGCAGAACCTGCAAGTATTGAGTACCGGAAGGCGATGGGTATGGATATGCCTGAAGGAGCGTGGGGTAATACTTACGATGATCCCACATGGCCGGATAATGAAATGCAAAAAAAGCTTTATGATTCCTACTATCAATATACCGGAAAACCCAGATCCGACCCACCTCCGGCTGTATATAGCCCGGGCTATTACATGGTGCAACTGGTCAATAAAGCAATGGAAAAAGCTGGGAGCATCGAGCCTGAAAGTGTTATTAAAGCAATGGAGGGCTTGGAGATTGATACCCATCTAGGACGAATAAAAATAAGGGATTTTGATCATCAAGTTACTTCGTATTATATATGGGGGCCGATGGTTACCCAAAAAGGACTCCCTTATAAGGTTTTGGACAAAGATCGAATACAACTTCTTAACTGCGAGCCTGATCTTTATAGCAAAGAAGAGTGGCTGAAAATTAGAGAGGCAGCCGGCAAAAAGTAAATAGCCTGCCTCCTTCTCTGCTGAATGGGACAGAAGGAGGCAGCACATCCATATAGCAGAAAGAGAAAACTATGGAAGTCGTCATTACGCTTTTCCTGGATGGTTTGAGCCGAGGAATGATCTACTTCTTGCTTGCGGCTGGTCTTACACTCATATTTGGCGTATTGAACGTCATTAATTTTTCTCACGGCGCCTTTTATATGCTCGGGGTCTATTCGACCTTCCTGGCCGTAAAGTATATGAATATGGGGCTTGCCTTCATCGTAGTCCCTATATTTTTGGCATTGATTGGAGGAGTAGCGGAATTTGTTCTTTTTAGACGGATTTATAAGTCAGAGCATGTCATGCAAATTCTGCTCTCCCTGGGCGTGATCTATATTATTTCAGATAGCATACGGCTTATTTGGGGCGTTGCTCCTAAATCCGTTACTATGCCTTCCTTTTTACAAGGTCTTTTTCGATCCGGCAACCTGCTCATTCCAAGATATAATCTTTTCATTATTATCGTGACACTCAGTATCGTGATCATTATGTTTCTTATTTTGTATAAGACAAAAACCGGCAGCATTATCAGAGCGTGTACCATCAACCAGGAACTTACCAGTTGTGCTGGAATAAATGTCCCGAGTGTTTTCCTGCTGGTTTTCATGGCAGGCGTGGGATTGGCTGGGTTGGCTGCAGTTATAGCCGCCCCGGTCGTGACGGGTATGCTAGGAATGGATGCTCAGATGATAATCATCGCCTTTTCTGTAGTGATTATAGGGGGAGTCGGAAGCATCGCCGGAGCCTTAATTGCAGCACTGATAATAGGAGTCGTTGAATCCTTGGGGATCTTGGTTCTACCAGGATTTGCGGAGACATTCATGTATATTATCGTTGTTGTGGTGTTATTTCTAAAGCCTGATGGTATTTTAGGAAAGCCGATGACTTAGGGGTGTAAACACACGGTTTAGGAAGGGTCAACAAATGAGCAAAATTTTCAGTTATTCCTTCACGCGTTCATACTTTAAGTATGTTTTTTCGGCTTTGATCCTTATAATTTTGATCTTACAGCCTTTTTTCCTGCCTCCTTTCTGGACATGTCTGGCGACTGAAATATTGATTATGGGGCTTGCAGGTATGTCAGTTAACCTTCTTCTTGGCTATGGAGGGTCTCTCCCCTTCGGCCACGCCGCTTTCTACGCCACGGGGGCATATGCAACGGCAATACTTATACAGAAAGCTGGCTTCCATCCTTTTTTCGCCTTTTTGTGTGCACCATTTTTTGCAGCAATTATTGGTGGAGTATTCGGATTAGTTATAGCCAGGCTGTACCGGTTCTATTACGCTATGATTTCCCTGGCCTTTTCAATGCTCCTTTGGACTATCATCCGCAAGTGGAGCTCAATGACAGGTGGGGACGATGGTCTAACAGGAGTGGATACCATTCCCATATTGACTGGAATCAATAACAGCTATTACTTTGCTTTAATAGTAGTATTCATCTCCATTGCGCTCCTCTGGATTATTATCAATTCGCCTTTCGGCTGGACAATGAGAGCAATTCGTGAGAATCCTGTGCGATGCACTTTCACAAGCATCAGTGTGGTAAGGCACCGATATGTGGCATTCGTTATTTCGGCCTTTTTCACTGGTGTTGCAGGCGCTCTTTTCGTCATATACTCGCACAGCACGTTCCCAGATTATGCATATTGGGTGAAGTCAGGTGACTTTGTAGCGATTGTAATTCTAGGGGGGATGTTTGCTTTATTGGGCCCCATGATAGGGGCGTGCATATGGATTTTGCTTCATACTATCCTTACGGCTTCAACGGTTTATTGGCTCATTTTCATGGGTATCTTTATCTGCGCTGTCGTTTTATTGATGCCGGAAGGAGTAGCAGGGTTGTACGCTAAGATTCGAAATCAGTACACACTTAAATACCCTTTCCTCGAGTTGTCAGGTCTGGCGAAGAAGGAGCCATGAGAATTGGTCGTAGAACGTAATAGTACACAGGAGCAGAAATGTTTTTTGAGACAAGATCTTTAAGAAAATGGTTTGGGGGGCTCAAGGCCGTTGATGGGGTAAGCTTTCATGTTAAGCCAGGAGAAATCTGCTCGGTGATCGGTCCGAACGGTGCTGGAAAGACGACCCTTTTTAACCTGATTACGGGTTATATAAAGCCCGATGAGGGTGAGGTTTATTTCAAAGGAGACAACATTACGGCTCGGTCCCCAGTTTACATTACTCGAAAGGGTATAGCCAAGTCCTTTCAGATAGTCAACATTTTTCCCAGGCTGACGGCATACGAGAATATAATGGTGGCTATGCTTTCTCAAAAAAGGAAGAGCTTCAAGATTTTTCAGTCGGCGAAAAGTCTATTCCGTGATGAGTGCTACGCGATTTTAGAGAGTATTGGTCTGGGGGAACATGCTCTTACGTCAGCCGGGCAACTGCCCCATGGAAACCAGAAGCGATTGGAAGTAGGGATTGCAATGACCATGAAGCCGTCGCTCCTCGTTCTTGATGAACCAACAGCCGGAATGGCGATTGAAGAGAAGGCCGGTGTTTTGTCTACAATTAAGAATATGATCAGAGACCAAGACTGCACAATTCTGTTGATTGAACATGATATGAACGTTATTTTTGGGATTTCTGAAACAATATGGGTGATGTATAATGGCAAAATGATTACTAGCGGGTCTGTTGGAGATATTAAGAACAATGAGGAAGTTAGAAAGATTTACTTGGGAGAAAAGGAATGATTAACGGCACCCAAAAGGTTTTGGAAATTGATGCTATTAATAGTTTTTACGGGCTCAGCCATATATTATTCGATGTCAGCCTAGAGATTCAGAAGGGGCAGATTACTTGTCTCCTAGGTAGAAATGGCAGTGGTAAAACAACGACCATACGAAGCGTGGTAGGGCTTATCCCTCCGAAATCAGGATCAATTCGCTTTTTAGGGCAAGACATCCAGAAACTGCCTGCACACATCATTTCTAGGAAGGGCATCAAAGCTGCTTTCAGCGACCAAAGAGTTTTTGGCGATCTGACGGTTAGAGAAAACCTTGACATCAATAGACGATCGAAGGTTGAAGGCCAGGACGACTGGGACTATGATCAGATTTATAATCTATTTCCGATCCTAAAAAAATATCAGAGCCGGTGGGCAAGGACGCTCAGTGGAGGAGAGCAGCAGATGCTATGCATAGCCAATGCGCTGATGGGAAACCCGACCTTACTTCTTTTGGATGAGCCAACCATTGGGCTAGCGCCAGTAATTATTGATCTTATCGAAAAGCACATCCGGCAGCTTAAGGACAGGAATATATCTATCCTCTTGACTGAGCAAAATGTGAAGTTTGCGCAAGAACTTGGAGACGACTGCTTCATTATCGACACCGGGGAGATTCGCTACAAGGGCACATTCAGTGAATTGTTAAATAACGAATATGTCGTGAGGACCTATCTGGCTGTTTAGGAGTTAATGTATGATTTACGATGATGATCCATATAGATTATTAGCAGGCAGATTGGGGTATCCTGAGTCAGAGACATTGAAAACAATCCTTAAAATGTTGATGCCTGAGAACGAATACGCTGAAATAGTTTTGGAATTACCAGCGCCCCTTGATGACCTCGCCCGTAAATACTGTCGCCGGGAAAATGATCTGGAAGAAATACTCTGTCACATGCGAGATAGGGGAGTGATAGGCAGAGGATCCATGGGGTATGCATTCTCAAGAAACATAAAGGGACTTTATAGAAACAGCAATTCGGGGGCATTAAAAAACAACCAGGAATTGAAGAGCCTTTGGCGGAAGTTTTATGGGCAACAGATTGAAAATAGGGAATTATTGACTTTTGAATCCCTCTCTGTCGATGATGAGTTTGGACCCATGGAATGGGTTGTTACAACCGAAGAAGTGAGAAAATTCCTGGAATCTATTGGCAGAAAGGACTCGATGAACTATAAGGACGGCTCGAGGAGAGACTCCTTTGTCCCAAATACCATGCTGGCCAAATGCTACTTTCGAATTTTGCAGTCTAAATACGAATTGTATGGTCCCCAACTAGCGACTGGGATTCACTACAGTCAGGAGGATCATTATTGTCGGCCCATAAGGGTAGGAGAAAAGGTGATTCTAAAGGCGAAGATTCTGAATAAAATATCACGCAAGGGAAGGAATTATATCGAAATCGAAGTGACTGCAAGTGACAGCAAGAATGATATTCTCGGGACATACAAGACTATTGAAGAGATTGCTTGTTGAGATCAGTAATTTTCTCTAGACATTCCAGAAAAAGATTTTAAGGCATATCCCAGAGATATGTGGTCGCTGAGTAGATGCAAAAAGTAATATTCGTTTTGTCTGTTGCAGTGTCTGCGTTATTTGTAGTTATATCCTTTGAGTGTGAAATTTGGATAGGGAACGGGGAAGAATATTATGGCTCACGAGACGCAACAAATAGATATTGGAACTGAAATATCCTCCGACCCTGTGCAGATCACTCGTGAAATGATGATGCTCTTTTCAGATTGGAACTCCATTCATGTCGACCAGCAGGCTGCCAGATCTTCAGGGTTTCCGGACGTATTGGTAGAGGGGCTGCAACTCCATGCAATTATCTGTGAGATGCTGTCCGATTATTTTGAAAAAGGCTGGGCAGAGGGGGGGCAAATATCGATAAAATTTCTAAGCCCTGTGTGGCCAAATGATATTTTAACCCCAAAGGGAGTGATAAGAGAGCGAAGGGTTGAAAAGGGAAAGCTGCGGATCATCCTGGGGGTGTGGATAGAAAATCAATGGCGTTTAAAGGTGGCAGTAGGTAGTGCCAGTGGATTGGTTGACAACTCATTAAGAGATAAGCATTAATAACGGTTCATAGTGGAGAAGGGTAGGATGAAATCGATTCAAACCCTATTAGGAGAGGTAAGCCAGGAAGAGGAAATCATAACCAGGCGAGTTGAAAAATGGGCAAGGGAGATAGGTGACAATAAATTCCTTTTTTACGGAGAAGACAATGTAAGCATTACATTTAGGGAGTTCAATGAAATGTCCAACATGGTTGGGCACTCTTTACAGTCCATGGGAATAGAAAAAGGTGACAAAGTATCGGTGCTGATGATTAATCAACTGGTGACGACGGTCTTGATGTTTGCCATATGGAAAGTTGGTGCTATCTATTGCCCGATAAACTACAATTACCGGGGGAAGCTTTTAGCCTACCAAATTAATGATACTATGCCAAGAATTGCTTTCACGGAAAGAAACTGTGTACATCTATTTAACGAAATCAGGGGAGACATCCCTAAGCTGGAGATAGTCGTTCATAACCCAAGGGTCGGTGAACACGACTATAAGAATGATTTAGGGGACGTTGATTTGCAAAGCTATTACCAGCAAATTCCCTTGCGTTCCCTCATGTGTGGTGAGAAATCCGATCTTGGAACCGATTTGAAATACACTGACGTTGCGAACATAGTTTATACATCCGGTACAACAGGTGCTCCCAAGGGCGTTGTAGAGACTTATCGATGGATTAACAATTACCTTTTCACGTGGAAAAAAATCTTTAAACAAGAAGACGTGATGATGAATTATCTTCCGCTTTATCATGTAGGAGGGGCGCTGTTTAATGTAGGAATGACTGCATGGGTTGGATGCCAGGCCGCCCTATGGGATCATTTTAGTACCAGACAATTCTGGGAAAGAGTGAAGTCCAGCGGGGCTACCGCGACTTTATTGATGGATGTCATGGTCCCCTGGCTGATGCAGGCTGAAGAGAATCCGGACGATCATATGAACAGCTTGAATAAAGTTTACATGCAACCGCTGCCCTTGTATCACCATCGCGTCGCTGAAAGGTTCGGTTTTGAGTTCGTTATATCAGGCTTTGGGCAAACAGAGGCCGGCCATGCCGCTTTTTGTATTATAGACGAGCTTGATAACGGGACGCCCCCAAATATTTATAAGGGATATACCAAGGAAGAGATTCGAACTATAGCCCGAGAAAACGGAATTGCGCTCGTGCGGGGTAAATCCGACATCAAAAAAGGATTTATGGGCAAAGAGTCACCTCTGTATGAGGCCTCTATTCTGGATCAAAATGATGAAGAATGTAAGAAGAATGAAGTGGGAGAATTTTGTTTGAGGCCCAGACTACCCCACATGTTATTCAAGGAATATCTAGGAAAACCAAAAGAAACCTTGGAGGCCTTCCGTAATCTTTGGTTTCACACGGGCGACGCATGCTATAGGGACCAAGAGGGGTGTCTGCATTTCGTTGACAGAATGCGTGGGGTGATCAGAGTAAAGGGAGAATTTGTATCTTCATATCAAGTTGAGGATATTATAAACAGCCACCCTAAGATCGACCACTGCGCTGTCTTTCCAGTCCCTGCACCGGAGGGCTCTGAAGATGAAGTGGCTGTATGGGTAGTCACGAGGAAAGGCGAACCGTTAAGCGAGGAGAATTTAATGGAGTGGATAAAAGATCAGATGCCCAAGTTTATGCAACCAAAAATCTTGCGGTTTGTAGATGATATTCCGAAAACGGCTACTGGCAAAATACAAAAATACAAACTTCGGGATGCCACTATCAGGGAGTTTGATAGGGAATCATCAGAGCATCCAAAGGCGTAGATATCAGGAGGAGGTCAAATAATATGGAGCATTATAAGAAGGTTTTTTACAATGAAGTCGATATGGTCACTCAGGATTTTGCAATTGTCTCGCTCGCCAAGATGCCCAGAACTGTCGTTACCCCGGTTGTGAGAGATGTGGATACAGGCTATTTGAATGTTGCTCCTTATAGCGCAGGAGTATTTAGCGTCGATCCATTTCAGGTAATATTTGGTGTAAAGAGTTGGGATTCGAAATTGACGTATTCCAAAGCGCAAGAGTTTGTTGTCGCCGTTCCTAGCAAAGGATTTATCAACCACATGTGGGTTATGGCATGTTCCGTTCCTCATGGAATTAATGAAATGGAACTCGCAGGGCTGAGCGAATTAAAATCACATGAAATAACTACCCCTGGCATAAAGGAATTTCCACTCAATCTTGAATGTAAAGTGGCAAAATTTATTCAACTCCCCCAGCCGCTAAGAGCTATTATTATTGCAGATGTTGTTGGGATTAACCTTGACAGTAATTTGATGTCTCTTGATCGATCAGAGGTCGTTAGACAGTACCCTATGCATGAGGCAAATATTGAAAATCCGGATACGGGGCTGTATGGGCCAAGTGTTTTGAGTGGAGAACTTATCGGTGGTTCAGGGACGACGACCTTCGCTCCTGCTAAAGAAAGGAAGGCTAAGAAGTCTTTTATTGGCAGGGCAGATTTTTTTAAATCCGAAAACCAAGATATTTTTATGAATGCAGTATTCCCAAGGCCGTCTTACATCGTTTTGAGCGGGGATAGAAATGGGAAGGCAATTGCACTGCCAGTATCCGGGGGATTGTTGATGAATAACAGGCCTACTATCCAAGTACCTGTTCGCAAAGATAGCCCTTCCTATAGGAATATCAAGGAAAGCGGTGAGTTTGTTGTTTCCATTCCATTGAGATCACAAATAAAGGCTTTCGAAAAGCTGGAGGAAACGGGCGACTATGAAACTGCTGGATTTTCTCTGATCGAAGGGAACCAGGTCAAAACGAATGGTTTGAAGGAGTGTCCGATTAATGTCGATTGTAAGGTCGTGATGATTGAGGATGTTCCCGGCAATGATCTTGTTTTGGTACTGGGAAGGAAGGTCGGGTTAAGCGTTGATGAAGAGATTCTACAGGTTAAGAACTACATGAAGTTGTATAGCCAGTACCTGTATGCTGTCATCGATAGAGGGATGGTAAGAAAATGGGGCTTCCACGATGAAAAGAACCTCAGTGTTAGGCCCCTTCCCAGTTGGGGTAGTCGCCTTCACGGTGGATACTGGACGGGACCTGAACAGTATCAGGCGGGCATGCATTTCTGGCTGATCGAATTACTTGAATCCAACTACATTAATGAAAGTGATTACTTTAAAATTCGGCGTTGGATCTCTTGGTGGAGGAATGAAGGGTGGATGCCACCCGAGCCCTTGAGGTCCGAACTCAGAGAGCGATTGACAACTGTGTTGAAAATGATGCTCTGGGCTCATCGGGACATGGGAAAATGGAAAGAGGTTCACGAATTTTTTGAAAAGTATCCTTATGAAGGAAAGTGGCAATCTACATAGAAACCTCATTAGCCTTTACTATACCTTATGAATATTAAGGATCACAGTTACGTCGTTCAGGTTTCAAATTCTTCGGGAAAAATTTGTGCGAGTAACAATTCGAAGGTAAGTGACCTGAAGGAATAATCCTCTTGTACTAAATTATCAAAGAAGACAATCAATATCTCAATGACTGAGCGCCTTGTTCCAGGATACAAGAGTAAAGGAAATTATTTGTAGATTTGAATGAATTCATCATGAGCAGACTGTTGTCCGTGCAGTTATAGAAGCGGAAGAATCTAAATAAGTTCAAGCGGACTATGATCAATGCCGACTTCAACTGTCTCGTGGCTTATTGCATCCGGATTAATATAACGGGCAATCAGCTTATGCCAGGAAGAACATTTCATCATAAAATCATAAGACAGCAGTCTCTGGTTTTTTGATTTACCAATGAATTTCTTAATCACAGCTCAGGCACTATCCGAGAAGCGGTTTGCCTGCCCGGTACCAGCCGTTCTGCCGGGAAGGTGTGGCTGTAGAGGTCGTTGGCTAACAGTGTTTTGATAAATGGGACCGGACAATGGCTGAATATGTTGGCGCAGTGGATCAGGGGACGACCAGTACCCGGTTCATTGTTTTTGACCATGCGGGCCGGATAGCGGGTCTGGATCAGAAGGAGCATGAACAGGTTTTTCCCAGGCCCGGTTGGGTAGAGCACAACCCCTCTGAAATATGGCGAAACACGCAGGACGTTATCCGGGGCGGCCTGTTGAAGGCAGGAATACGGGGGTCTGATCTGGCCGCCATCGGGATAACCAATCAGCGCGAGACCACGGTACTCTGGAACAGACATACGGGGGAGCCCTATGGCAACGCGATTGTCTGGCAGTGCACCCGAACGGACCGGATCTGCAACAGGCTGATCCAGGAGCGGGGGATAGACGGGTTCAGGGACAGGACCGGTCTGCCCATTGCAACGTATTTCTCCGGCCCCAAGATCCAATGGATCCTCGAGAACCATCCGGACGCCAGGACTGACGCCGAGAGAGGGGATGCCTGCTTCGGGACCATGGAGACATGGGTTATCTGGTGGCTTACGGGCGGACCTGAAGGAGGGCGCCATGTGACCGACGCAACCAACGCGAGCCGGACCCTGCTCATGGACCTGAATACCCTGGATTGGGATGAAGAGATTCTACAACTGCTGGGAATACCGGAACAGATCCTGCCTGAAATCGTCCCCTCCATGGATACCGATGTTTGGGGCATGACTTCAAACAATGGCCCGGTGGGTGCGGTCGTTCCTGTGTGCGGGGCGCTGGGGGACCAGCAGGCGGCTCTTGTGGGTCAGCACTGTTTCGATAAGGGACAGGCCAAGAATACCTACGGCACCGGGTGTTTTCTCCTCCTCAATACGGGAGCCCAGCCTGTGCAGTCGAGCCATGGCCTGATTACCACGCTGGCGTATCAGATGAGAGGCCAAAGGCCGGTGTACGCTCTTGAGGGGTCCATCGCCATTGCAGGGGCCCTGGTCCAGTGGCTCAGGGACAACCTGGGGTTGATTTCCAAGGCCCCTGAGGTGGAAAATCTGGCCCGCACCGTCGAGGACAGCGGCGGCGTTTATATCGTGCCGGCATTTTCCGGGCTCTTTGCCCCGTACTGGCGTTCTGATGCGCGCGGCGTTATGGTCGGTCTGACGCGATACGCCAACAAGAGTCACATTGCCCGAGCCGTATTAGAGGCCTGCGCCTATCAGACACGGGATATCGTCGAGGCCATGAACAGGGATTCGGGCGTCAGCCTGGCCCATCTGAAAGTGGACGGGGGTATGGTGCATAACGATCTTTTGATGCAGTTTCAGGCAGATACCCTGGCGGTTCCGGTCATCCGGCCCAGGGTGGCAGAGACGACTGCACTGGGGGCTGCCTATGCAGCCGGACTGGCCGCGGGTTTCTGGTCGGGGTTCGAGGAACTTCATCTGAACTGGGCCACAGACAAGACCTGGGAGCCGGGCATGGGCGAAGAGGACAGAGAAAAGGGATACCTCGGATGGAAAAAGGCCGTGGAAAGGACCTTTAACTGGGTGGAGTAATCCGTCTTCAAACCACCTTATCGCCCAAGGCGGAACCGAACGAACGGGCCGTTCGAAGGATCAGTCTGCGAAACATGAAAACGATGGATGCTTGCCGATTCGGAAGGGTCGTGCCGAGACCTACCATATGGTTTTCACGTGGGGATAACCCAGCAGCTTTTCATCTTTTGTAATGACAGGGGCTCCTATGGTGATGGCGGTCGCAATGATGATGCGGTCCGCAGGGTCCTGATGAAGGAGTTGTGGCAGGTTAACCGACCTTACCGTGACGGAGTTGTCAACGGGTACGAATTTGAAGAAAGGTAATCTTTCCGACTTCCCTATCCAGTCCGTTATATCCATCGTGAGTTTGAGCCGTTTCTTAGCAACCAGCAGGGCCACTTCCCATGTACTGATGCAGGATATGTATACTTCATTATTTCGAATGGCGGCATCCACGGCCTTTTGTGCCTTCCTGGAGAGATGTTCGGGGTTGCTGACAAACCAGACCCATACATGGGTATCCAGTACGATCACTTTAGCGACTCCCAGTCATTCATCCCTACAGGATCCGTAGGCTTCTCGTACTTGATAACGGAGTTCCTCAACATTCTCAGAGCGTCGGAAGGCTTTTCATCATAGGGGATTATCTTCAGAACCGGTTTCCCGCGATCCGTGATGATCAACGCCTTTCCGGTGCGTTCCACCTCTCGAAAATACTCCAGGGCACGGGGCTTGAATCTTGACTTCGTGACTTGTGTTTCCACAGGAGACTCCTTGCGTTGGGCCAAAAGATGCTTTTTTAATGACATGGTCATGTTACCATGGTCATTTTTAGAAGTCAAATGCAAGGGTCCTGCGGGCCTCGATGCTCACGTCGGCGACCTACCATACGGAAGTCAGAGGGGTATATTCAAGGGCGAGCGCCTCGGCCACGGCCTGATAGGTGACTTTTCCCCTGTAGACATTGACGCCCTTTGCCAGGGCAGCGTCGCTCTTGATGGCCTGTAAGATCCCTTCCTCTGCCATTTTCGCCAGGTAGGGGAGGGTGGCATTGGAGAGGGCATAGGTGCTGGTTCGGGGAACAGCTCCGGGCATATTGGTGACCCCGTAATGGAGGATCCCATCCAAAACATACACCGGATCCGAATGCCGGGTGGGCCGGATGGTCTCGCAGCAGCCCCCCTGGTCCACGGCTACATCGACAACGACGCTTCCCGGTTCCATTCTCCGGATCATATCGCGATTCACCAGCCGGGGCGCCTTCGCGCCCTTGACCAGAACGGCGCCGATCAGGAGGTCTGCCCTCCTCACGGCCTCCGCGATATTATACGGATTGGCGCTCAAGGTGGTGAGCCGGCCGTGTAGAACCTGCTCGAGATAGCGGAGCCGATCGGCATCGATATCCAAAATGATGACGCTGGCCCCCATGCCAAGGGCAATCTGGGCGGCGTTGGCGCCCACCACGCCGGCGCCCAGGATGGTCACATCCGCGGGTCGGACGCCGGGCACCCCTGACAGGAGCTTACCTCTTCCGCCGTTCTGTTTTTCCAAATATTTCGCCCCCACTTGAACGGCCATTCGCCCTGCCACTTCACTCATGGGTGTGAGCAACGGGAGAGTGCCGTCAGTCTTTTCCACGGTCTCGTAGGCGATCCCCGTAACGCCGCGTTTAAGCATTTCAAGTGTGAGCGCCTTTTCTGCGGCTAAGTGGAGGTAGGTAAACAATGTCAGTCCGTGCTGCATCAGGCTGTATTCAGACGGCTGGGGTTCTTTGACCTTGACAACGATGTCCGCTGCCCAGACATCCTCGGCCCGGGCAACCATGCGTGCGCCCCCCCATCGATACTCCGCATCCGAAAAACCGCTCCCTTCACCGGCTTCCTCCTGCACCAGGACGTCATGTCCTGAATCCACGAGCTGCCGGACGCCGCCCGGCGTAATGGCCACTCTGTACTCATTATCCTTGATCTCCCTGGGCAAACCGATGATCATGATTCCCTCCGTATAAGTGATTAAAGTGAGCTAAAGTAAGCTAAAATGATTAAAGTGGCTGAATTTTGGCGGTTGGCGCTTGAAGTTGCCGGCGTCCATTTTCATGTGAGTTTCCAGGCTGTTTCCGTTCGGCGCCCCGATCCGGAAGAACCTGGGAAACCGTTGTGCTCCTTGCATGTCCGCGGTTCAATGGTTGAGCTGCGAGTTTAGCCAAAAACGGATGGTGGAATCAAGCCTAATCCGATTCAGTGGTTGATACGGATCGATTCTGTGCTTATATTAAAGACTTGGGAAAAATGATGATGATCGAGACAGCAGGACTTTTTGGATTCACTGAGAGAAAACGGGTGCATCGTTCACAGGGATCTTTCCTGGCCCGCGCAGGTGGGACGAGGCATGTCTATTGGATGGAGGCGAAGGCTGAATGGATCGGGCAGAAGAGGACCGGACCCACATTATTTTGGACAGCATTGCTGAAGGCGTTTTCACGGTAGACGCTGACTGGAAAATCACCTCTTTTAATCGAGCGGCCGAGAAGATCACCGGGATCAAGCGGGCCGAGGCTGTCGGCAGGCATTGCTGGGACGTCTTCAGGACAAGTATCTGCGAAAGCAGTTGCGCGCTTCGCCAGACCATGAAGACAGGTAAGCCGATCGTCAACCAGCCTCTCTTTATTATCGATTCCAAAGGCGATCAGATACCGATCAGCATTTCAACGGCGCTTTTGAAGAGTGATTCAGGCAAGGTCGTGGGCGGTGTGGAGACCTTCAGGGACCTGAGCGTGTTGGAGGAACTGAGAAGAGAACTGGCGGGTCGGCATTCATTTCTGGACATCATCAGCAAGAACAGTGAGATGCAGCGCCTCTTCAGACTGCTGGAGCAGGTTTCTGAAAGCAATGCGACAGTCCTTCTCGTGGGTGAGAGCGGTACCGGCAAGGAGCTGTTTGCAAAGGCCATCCATTCTCTGAGCATGAGAAAAGAAGGTCCCCTTGTAACCATCAATTGCGGCGCCCTGCCGGATAACCTGCTCGAATCGGAACTCTTCGGATACAAGGCCGGAGCCTTTACCGATGCCAAAAGGGACAAACCGGGGCGGCTGGCCCTGGCAGAGGGCGGAACGGTCTTTCTGGACGAAATCGGCGATATCTCCCCGGCGCTTCAGGTTCGACTGCTCCGGGTGTTGCAGGACAAGGTTTATGAGCCCCTGGGCAGCACCCGGTCCATGAAAGCGGATGTGCGGATTGTGGCGGCAACCAACCGGGATCTGGAAAAGCTGGTGAGCGAGGGCGCCTTCAGGCAGGATCTCTATTACCGCATCAATGTGGTCAAGCTGCTCCTTCCCCCCTTGAGGGACCGGAGGGAAGATATCCCGCTCCTTGTGGATCATTTCATTCGAAAGTTCAATCGGCTGAACGGAAAGGAGATCCAGGGCCTTTCGCCGGATGTGCTTGCCCTGCTCATGTCGCATGCTTTTCCCGGGAATGTGCGGGAACTGGAGAACATTATCGAGTACGCGACGGTCGTCTGCAAGGACCGTCTCATCGGTATCGAGCATCTTCCCGACCACCTCCGGCAGGGGTTGGAATCTATGCCCATAGCGGTCGCTGGAATGGGGGCCGGAAAAGAGGCCTCCTGGGCGGAAGTGGAACGGAACTTTGTATATGAGGCCCTTAAAAGGAACAAATGGAACCGATCCGCCACTGCCGCTGAGATGGGAATCCATACCACCACCCTGTGGCGCAAGATGAAGCGGCTCAATATCGAGGCGCCTTCGGGTCGGTGAGGCGAAAGGCGTGAGGCGCTTGATCTTTATCCGGGACCTTTGCGACCAATCCAATAAATCCGACAAAATCAGATCCAACATCCCGGCCATTAATCTTTGCAATTCTGCAGCTCTATCGGGGCTGTCATTGCAATTTTGAAAGGATTGGCTCCCGTTCAAACCCATGCTGACGATGTGGTCCCTTAATAACTACGTTAACTCAATAGGTTAAACGCTGAATCCCGGCTTTGTGAAGTTTGGCACAAAACATGCTTGACATCCACGCGGATAACTCCTACCTTACGCCATCACACAAGCAGAGAGACCGGCACGGTCTTGAATGATTCAACATAAGGAGGTTTCTTGTCGATGCAGAATGGAAGAATCGCCATACCCAGTATGGCCCCGGGTGGTCTTGACGGTGAGAGGTCGGGACATTTTGGTCACTGTGATGTATTTACGTTTGTGGATGTGGAGAATGGTGAAATCACGCAGGTAACGACCATTCCCAACGAGAGTCATGTTCAGGGGGGCTGTATGGTTCCCGTAAATCTGCTGGCAAGCCACAATGTCAAGGCCCTGATCGTCGGGGGGATCGGCATGCGGCCCCTGATGGGATTCAGGCAGGTCGGTGTGGATGTGTATCATGACGGCGTCAGGCCTCAGATCCGGCCGGTGGTCGAGGACTTGATCAATGGAAAGCTGCCCATGATCAGTGAGGATCAGGTCTGCGGAGGGGGCGGCGGCGCTGTTCATTGATTTCACCAGCTATCGTTTACGCAGCAAGAGGGTACTGTTGATGGACAAAGGAAAACCGAGCGACGATGTGTATCGAATGCTCTCTGAATCGGGGTACGCCGACAAGGCCATTGAATACTTTCAGGCAAAGGAAAATTTCGGTGTTATTCAGGATGCGGATCAGATAACGGATCTCACCGGCCCCTGTGGCGACACCATGAAGATATCGCTGAAGGTGGATGGCGACAGGATAAACGATGCCAAAATTCAGGTGCTGGGCTGCCCGGGCGCGGTGGCCTCGGGGTGTGCCCTGGTGAGTCTTGCTAAGGGGAAGACACTCCAGGAGGCCGCAGGTATTGACTTGGATGCGTTGTACCGGGAGCTCGAAAAGATGCCGGAGCAAAAGGTCCATTGCGCCCGCCTGGCGATCAAGACCTTGCAGAAGACCCTGGAAGAGTACCAGGGCCGGCAGTCGGCCCGGAAGGCTGTTGGCGAGAAATAGAGAGGGAAAAATGAAAATTGCCGTAACGTCGACAGGAACCGACTTGGATGCTGAGGTGGATCCCCGATTCGGAAGGGCCGCTTACATCATCCTTGTTGATTCCGAAACGTTTGAATTTGAAGTTGTGGATAACGCGGAAAATGTGAACGCCCTGAAGGGGGCCGGCATCCAGGCGGCCAGGGCCGTGAGCGATAAGGGGGCTGATGTTTTACTCACAGGCTTTTGCGGGCCCAATGCTTTTAAGGCAATGAATGCAGCCAGGATCAAGGTGGCCAATGACGCCAGGGGAACGGTCAGAGAGGCTGTCCAGGCATACCTTGATGGGAAACTGCCGCCGGCCGATGCGGCAAATGTGGAAGGGCACTGGTAAAAGGAGGAAATATGCCCATTTATGAGTTTGAATGCCTTGATTGTGGACATAACACCGAGATCCTGATGGCCAGCAATGAGACGGAACTGGTTGTCTGTGGGAATTGCGGGGGCCGGAACCTCAAGAAACTGCTGTCCGCACATGCTTCCGTGAGCCCCACAGGGAGATTTCCCGAAAATCCGGCGGATCGATGCTGCGGCAGTGCGGGGCCTCCGTCCACGTGTGCAGGTCCCGGGAGTTGCTGTGGCCGTGCGTGAGCTTTTCCTCCTTTCCTGATGCTGCATATTTCCACCTCAGCGGCATCGCTGACTGCCGATTCCGGGCTTTTTAGAATCCTTTAACCAAACGATCTTCTCTTTCGCTTTTCAGGGCCCCTGCAGGCCGGCCTCCGGTCGGCGGCAACGAAACTTCTGACAGAGGCCCGGTGCCTTAATATTGTCCTGCCTGCCCCGTTTCGTATCGAAGGAGTTGCTACGCGGGGAGAGCTCCGGCAGAGGTTGCCGGGGACAGATCCGAATGGTAATCCCTAACAGGGTTTCCTGCCTCTTCCGAAATGCGATACATCCAAATCATCACCTATCCCTTTTTCAAGCCGTCGGCTTCTTCCCCGGCGTTTTTTCACGGCGCCGTCACAGGTCCATCCAGGGGTCTTATTTTCATGAAGGTCTTGCGGTTTTGCAATGAACTGCTTATGCGTTGACTGCGATCGTGAAAAAGTAAGACCCGGCCTCCTGCGCTTTTTGGTTTTAAGCCCTGATTTATTATTCGAGTCAATGGGTTAGCCAACCATATCAAATCATGGAAACTGTGGCATGAATGATGCTTACCTTGTCAACAGGGTTTTACGCATATTCGCGGCGCCTGGGCCAATCAAGCCCTTAACGGCCCGCAGTCAATCAAGATAATTTGTCTTCAGGAGGAGATCTGGATGAAAGTCGTTGTCAGTTCAACCGGGAAAAATTTGGACTCGGAAATCGACCCCCGTTTTGGAAGATGCGCGTACTTTATCATGGTGGACACGGACACGATGGCTTACGAGTCCTTCGATAACGGAAACCTCGCTCTTGGCGGCGGCGCAGGCATCCAGTCGGCCCAGCTGGTAGCCTCCAAAGGCGCCAGGGTTGCCATTACCGGCAACTGCGGTCCCAATGCTGTCAGGACTCTCGCGGCTGCCGGTGTAGAGGTCATTGTCGGCCAGTCCGGCAGTGTCAGGCGTGCGGTCGAGGCGTTCAAGGCAGGAAGACTCAAGACGACAACCGAGCCCAATGTATCGGATCACTATGGAATGGGAGGCGGCGCGGGGCAGAGGAGCGCCTCGGCCCCATCCTTAGGCATGGGCATGGGCCGCGGCGGCGGTATGGGCGGCGGCATGGGCTGCAGAAGAGGAGGAGGACAGGGGATGGGCCGTGGCGGGGGGATGGGCGCCTATGCGACGCCCACTTCTTCCAATGCATTCGCGTCCGTTTCCTGTGATCAGGAGGTCGCATCCCTCAAAAACCAGATAGGCGATCTACAGGCGCAGATTGCGGACCTCAGATCCCGGCTCAAGGACTCAGGGTAACCATCGACAGGAGAGTGGGTCTCCATGAAAATAGCTGTCTCGGTCTGGGAAGGAAGGGTATCGCCGGTCTTTGATACTGCTTCCAGATTGCTGGTTCTCGATGTGGAGGAGACCGGCGAGGCCTCCGGCTTTGAGGTCTTTCTGGACGAACAGACCTGTTCTCAAAAATGTTCACGCATTCAGGTCCTGGGCGTGGAGATCCTGATCTGCGGCGCGATTTCACGCTATTTTCAGGGAATACTCACTGCATCCGGGATCCAAGTGATACCATGGATCTGCGGCGCCGCAAGCGAGGTGGTGAATGCCTACAGGGACGGAACCCTTTCACAGCCAAGATACCTGATGCCCGGTTGTCGGCCCAGAGAGGACAGCAGAGACATCACAGGGAATGATTCGTTAGAATAAGGAAAATGCAATGAGCGATAATTTTGACGATTTTGCCCGTAATTTACAGGCGCAGATTTTTGAAGAGACAAGGGGGACTTATGGCGTCGCGGCATTCGAGCGGTGGCTCCACCCGCTCTATATGGGGAAGATCGATCGCCCGGACGGGTATGCCCGCGTCACCGGACCGTGTCAGGACACCATGGAGATCTTTTTGAGATTCGAGGACGGCAAGGTGGCAGAGGCCTCGTTTCAGACAGACGGCTGCGGATCCAGCGCGGTCTGCGGATCGTTTGCCGCAGAGATGGCCCTGGGAAAGATGCCGGATGAACTGCTGGATGTGACCGGCGAGGCAATCCTTGAAAGACTCGGCGGCCTGCCCAAGGAGGAAGAACACTGCGCCTTTCTTGCCGGAGAAACCCTGCAGGAGGCACTCAGTAATTATATGAAGCTGCAAGTCAAAAAGTGAGCGGCACCCGGGATTCCAGCCGGTGTGTCCGTTCTTCGCAGTAGCTCTGTTGTGGCCGGCTTGACCCGCAACAGGGCTTACTTTTTAAACGTCTGCCGGGGGGTCGCAATTCTGCGAACCCCCCGAATATGTCCAATCGTCTCTTTCGTTAGTTAACCGGAGACCTCGAACCTGCCTGTCAGGTTGATTTCGTTCACCCCGCCTTCCTGAAGCGAAGCCTTGATGCGTGTCGAAGGTTCCACCCTGAGAAACCGCATGCAACCATCACTGCTCGAATTTTAAAAGGGCTGTTGATGCGCCTGTAATGCGGGGCTTGACACCAACAGGGAATGATGGAATAATCCTGTGCCGCAAAAAGTGTTTCGCTGTTCCATTTTCACCCAGCTACTGTAGAGAATGGGGCACGCTTTCGCCTTTTGGTACGATCGATCGCAGCCGGTCCGGCCCATGGGCCTCTTGCCATATTTTCACGTGAAGAATGGGATTACGGAATGGCATGTTCAGGTCTGTGGTCTTTTTGCTCCTACGGGCGCCGGGCCTGCGGGTATTGAATGAACAGAAATGGGAACCGAAAAGGCGGAGTTCTGAATTGAGGAGAATGGCATGGAATCGGAAGTATACAGCCTATGTTTTATGTGTTCGGTGCGTTGCCCCATAAGGGTGATCACAAAGGACGACCAGGTAAAGTGGATCGAGGGCAATCCCCATGTGGCGGGGATGGAGGGCAGCCTGTGCCCGCGGGGGGCGGCCGGGATCGCCCTCCTGCATGACCATGAACGGGTCCGGTCTCCCATGATCAGGACCGGCCCCCGCGGATCCGGACAATGGCGGAAGGCCACATGGGAAGAGGCCCTGAATACGGTGGGTGAAAGGCTCGGTAAGATCATAAAGGAATATGGTGGACACAGTGTTGTTCTGGGAGAACGGACCCAGCTTGCTACCCATGTGAGCAAGACCTTTCTCAAGGCTATCGGATCGCCCAACCATTTTACCCACGACGCACTCTGCAAGGGATCGGTCAACACGGCCGCACGCTCCCTTTTCGGCTATACCGATGCCCAGATGGGCATGGACTATAAAAATACCCGGCACATTGTCATGTACGGCCGCAATTTTTTCGAGGCCATTGAAGTGAAGGGGGTGAGAGCCCTCACTGAGGCCATGGAGAGGGGTGCAAAACTGACGTATATCGATCCGAGGGTGAGCGTTACCGCTACCAAGGCGAACCGGTACTGGATGATCCGTCCGGGGACGGACCTTGCCCTTAACTATGCCCTGATACATCTGATTCTCAGAGAAAGATTGTACGACGCCGAATACGTGAATCGCTGGGTCTCCGGGCTGGACCAGCTGCAGGATTTTATCCACCCCTATACACCCCGTTGGGCTGAACAGGAAACAGGCATCGCTGCGTCGGAGATAGAGTCTCTGGCCAGGGAACTGGCCGAAGACAGACCTGCGGTCATTTTTCACTTCGGGTATCGAGGCGCCAATCACACCAATGAGTTGTATCAACGCAGGTCCATCCTGATATTGAACGCTCTTATGGGCAGCATGGAGGCAAAAGGCGGCATTTTCTTCAAGAAGGGGCCGGGGGAAGTGGGCAGAAAACCGGCCCGCAAGCTCACGGAACAGACCTTCCCCGAAATCCATGTGCCGCGATTTGACAAGGTGGGGACGCCCGACTTCCCGTTGCCTGATCCCAATCACGGTGTCGGGCAGATGCTGCCAAAGGCTATCCTTAACGAGGATCCGTATCCGATCAAGGCGCTGATCAGCTACCGTTTTGATCCGATTATGTCCATACCGGACAGCAATATGACCAAAGAGGCACTGGAAAAGCTGGACCTTATTGTGACCATTGATGTCAACTACAGCGATATCGCGTGGTACTCCGACGTTATCCTTCCCGAATCCACCTACCTGGAACGTACGGATTCGGTTCAGCAGGCAAACGGTCTCAAGCCACAGATGTTTCTGAGGCAGCAGTGTGTGACGCCTCGTTATGACACCCGTCCGGGAGCGATTATTCTCAAACAGATCGGTGAGCGGGTGGGAACAGGGGCCTATTTCCCCTATAAGACCATGGAGGACCTGGTCCGATGGCAACTGGAAGGCACCGGATTTTATCTGGAAGACTTTGGGCCCAGGGGATTTGTAGCCTATACGGATAAACAGATTTTCTGGGACAGGAAAGCATCCATCAAATTCAAGACGCCTTCCGGTAAGATCGAGTTGGCATCATCCCTGCTGGAAGATGCAGGTTTTCCGTCTTTTCCTGATTATGAACCGATGGGTTCACCGCCGGAGAACCAGTTCCGGTTGATTACCGGGCGCTGCGCGCTGCACACCCATGTTTCAACCCAGAACAACCTGTATCTGAATGAGCTTGCCCCTGAGAATATTCTCTGGATAAATTCCGGAGAGGCAGAGAAGCTGGGGATCAAGGACCGGGATATGGTGACGATCTCCTCCAGCCGGGGTTCAGGGGAGATGCGCGCGTTCGTGACGGATCTGATTCATCCTGAAGCGGTCTTCATGCTGCACGGCTACGGACACGAGTCTCAACTGGCTTCGAGGTCCTTCAATAAGGGCGTGAGCGACGGGGTTTTGATGGAAAATATCTCTGACAGGGTCGGTGGGAGTCCGGCCCTCCATGACACCTTCGTGACGGTGACGAAGTTTGAAGAAAAAGCGGCCGGCAGACCGGGAGGAAGATGATGAGCAAGTACTACCTGTTCCAGGACACCAAGAAGTGCATCGGCTGCCACAGCTGCGAAGTGGCGTGCAAGAGCAACAAGAATCTGCCGGTTGGTCCCAAACTTTGTGAAATTATTACGATTGGTCCGGTTTTTGTCGGCGCCATTCCCAGGGCAGGATATACATTCATGCCCTGCTTTCACTGTGAGGATCCCTGGTGTGTGGCTGCATGCCCGACCGGGGCCATGCAGCGGAGGGCAGAGGACGGCATCGTTTTCGTGGATCCGTTGCTTTGTGTCGGCTGTAAGACATGCATGTCCGCCTGTCCCTGGGGCGCGCCCCAGTGGAACCCTGAAACCGGCAAGGCTGTCAAATGCGATTTCTGCATGGATCGCCTCGATGAAGGTCTTCAGCCTGCCTGTGTCACGATATGTACCACCAAGTGCCTTCAGTTCGGTCCTGCCGAGAAGGCGCCCAGCATAAAGCGCGAACGCTATGCAAAGGCCATGGCCTCCCTGGAGTAGGCCATGCATTCCCTGTTATCCGACAGCTCTTCTGGGGAGTCCCAATTTTAGGTTCTTTTCCGGCTTGTCCGGTTCAGGATGAAATTGACCATGCCCGATAGGATATGTCCTGTTGCCGAAGCCATAAAACGGCTTTCAGATGCCATCGCCGGAGGGCATCTGAAAAACGCCAGAGGCAGACAGCTGGCTGAAGAGATATTGAAGTTGATGCAGGACATCTCCTCCGGCAGGGGAGGACCCGAACACCTTCCGGCCATGGAGTCCCTTGCGGAAAGGCTTTTAGATACGGTTAAGGACCGATCCTGCCAGGAAACTGCGAAAATCCTTCAGGCTGCTTTCAGGGAGAACAGGGAGGTTTTCCTGAGTCATCTCGATACGCGGACCTGTCCGGATGCGGACTGCGTCAGGCTCGCTCCTGCGCCCTGTCAGATGGCCTGTCCGGCCGGCATCGATGTCCCCAGTTATGTGACTCTGATCGGCGAGGGCCGTGACGCGGAGGCGATCGATCTGATTCGAAAGGACAATCCTTTCCCGTGGGTCTGTGGGCTCGTATGTACCAACCCATGCGAATTCATGTGCGTGCGGGGGCGGATCGATACCCCGGTTTCCATCAAGTATCTTAAAGGATTTGCCGCAGAAAAGGCCATGTCGGACCGCCTTTACAAGAATCCTGAAAAGGCGCCTGACAACGGCCGTAAGGTCGGCATCGTGGGCGCGGGTCCAGCCGGGTTGACTGCCGCCTACTATCTTGCGCTCAAAGGATACCGGGTAACGGTCATCGACGCCCTGCCCATGGCCGGAGGGATGATGATGGTTGGGATTCCAAGGTATCGTCTCCCCAGGGAGGTTATTGATCAGGAAGTGGCCATGATTGAAGACCTGGGCGTTGAATTTCGTTTCAATACACGCATGGGAGAGGACGTAACCTTCGATCAACTCAGGCAGGAGGGATTTGAGGCCTTTCTCGTTGCGGTGGGGGCCCACATCTCTTACAGCATCGGCATTCCCGGAGAGGAGGCATATCCTCAGGTGGTCGATGCCATCGCCTTTTTGCGCCGGGTTGCCCTGGGTGACAGGCATATGCCAGGAAAACGGGTCGCCATCGTAGGCGGGGGAAACGTGGCCATGGATGCTGCCCGGACCTGTATCCGGCTGGGGTGCCATGAAGTGTCGGTTATTTACCGGAGGACACGGGCGGAGATGCCGGCCAATGAAGAGGAGGTTGAACAGGCTGAGGAAGAAGGCGTCCGGTTTTCCTTCCTGACGATTCCCATTGAAATCCAGGGGACTGACAGCGTGCTCACCTCCCTTAGATGCATGAGAACAGAACTGGGTCCTCCGGATGAAAGCGGTCGCCGCAGACCGGTTCCGGTCGAGGGGAGCGACTACGTGGTTCATGTGGATGCGGTGATCCCGGCGATCGGTCAGGCCGTAGATCGAAGCGGGTTGACCGGTCTTGAAGATCTGAAATGGTCCAGACGAAATACGATCGGTGTCGACATTGCGAGTATGGAAACCTCCATGGAAGGCGTCTTTGCCGCAGGCGATGCTGTTTCGGGGCCTGCCACCGTGGTGGAGGCCATTGGAGGGGGTAAGCGGGCAGCCGGGGCCATCGGCCGATATCTTTCCGGGATCCCACAGCCCAAGATGCCGGCGGTGCCCGTGCGCCGTCGCCGCATGGCGTTCACCCAGGTCCCGGCCTCAACCAAAATGGTTCTGCAGCGGCCGGATATGCCCATGCTCAACGATGAAAGAAGAAGGGTGACCTTTCAGCAGGTGGAGCTCGGATATTCAGAAAACAACGTCAGGGAAGAGGCCCGGCGCTGTCTAAGGTGCGATGTCTGCATCCGGTGTGGGCGCTGCGTAGACATATGCCGCGACAAAATGGGGGTTGACGCCCTGCAGATGGGATATCTGGATTTCGATCATCCGGTGTCCACGGATTTCAGGCTGACCTCCGAGAGGTGCATCCTGTGCGGCGCCTGTGCGGCCAACTGCCCGACCGGGGCCATTCGAATGGAGGACTGGGGCGACGAGAAGGTGCTCAGCCTGTGCGGGACCATTCTCAACCGCCTTAAGGTGGAAAGGTGTGCGATGTGCGGCACGGTCATCGGCCCGGCCCGATATCATGATTTTATCAGGAAACGGGTCAGGGGAATCAATCACCGTTTGACAGACAGGGCGCTCTGTCTGGAATGCGCCCGGAAATCGGCCGTTGAAAGCCAAAAGGAAACAGGACCGCCTAAAATTCTGGTTTAGTTCGAAGACAAGCGAGGGAGTCATGACGTTTCGGAAAGGACAGAAGGTCGCGGTGTACAGGCGATCTCAAGATGAGAGCTGGCAGGCGTATATGGATCGATATGTCGGCCTGCACGGTGTCGTGACCGATCCGGACACGGTCAAGAACGATCCGGATGCCCTTATTGAGGTAACGCTCGACAAGGAAGGGACCCACCGTTTTCCTCAGGACTGCCTCCGCGTCCTCGGTGAATGATATCAACGTCCGAGTGCACTTTTTTCTAAACAGGAGGGGTACCTGTGTTTATTCAGGATGTGTTGGATCAGGAATGTAAACCCGCTGTTCTCATGGATAGCGGTCTTTCCGTGGAAGATGCGATCAGCCTGATGACGGAAAAAGAAGCCTCCGCGGTCGTCGTTACGGAGGATGAACGTCCGGTCGGCATCTTTACCGAGAGGGACGTCCTGCTCAGCTATGTGAGATCCGGGAAGAGGCCTTTTTCAGAGATCGGGCTTGGAAGGGCCATGACCAATAAAGTGATTGTGGCAAGGCCGGAGGACGAGGTTGACGCCACCATATCCCTGATGATCCAGACAGGCATCCGGCATATGCCGGTGATTGAAGAGGGAAGGATCATTTCAATGATCCATATCTGTGATCTTGTGCACTATCAGGTGGGAACGCTTTCGACGGATCTGCACTATCTGGAAGAATATGTGAGCCACCTTCACGAGGCGGGCCGCGATTAAGTTCCGGACAACCGGGGATCGAGAAAATGCCAAGAATGAGAATCGATGGCAGTGAAGTTGAGCCTGACGAGGGGATGTCCGTGCTTCAGGCGGCGCGTTCAATGAACATCCGGATCCCCACCCTTTGCTATCATGATGCCCTCAAGCCGATCGGCGCGTGCAAACTGTGCGGCGTTGAAGTCCGGGGCCGAACCGGAAAAGCGAGGATTCTGCTCTCCTGTATCCTTAAGGTCAGGGAAGGTCTGGAAGTGACGACCCGGAGTGAACGGGTAACAGAAGCGCGAGTATCGGCCTTCAGAAACCTCCTGGCCATGGCGCCCCAGTCCCGGGTCATTCGACATCTCGCGGATGCGTATGGGGTGGATCCGGGGCCTGTCGCCGACGGCTGTGTCAGGTGCAGGCTCTGTATCCGTGTCTGCAAGGAGATTGTGGGAGCAGGGGCCCTCAAAATGGAAAAGCGGAACGGCATGAGTTTTGTGACGCCGGAGAAGGGACGCTGTATCGGGTGCGGCACGTGCGCGAACATCTGCCCGACCGGGGCCATCCAGGTTGCGGACAGTGACGGCACCCGGACCCTGTCCATCCGTGACGAAATCATTGGAGTCCATGTTCTCGAGCGCTGCAGGGCGTGCGGCAAGTATTTTGCTTCGCAAAAATTCCTCAAGCATGTGGAAATGCAGACAACGACACACACGGCGGTGAAGGAACACCATCTTTATTGCCCAACCTGCACCAAGCTGTTTTCAAGCCGAATAAAGTCGTCATCAAAGCTCAAGCGTATGGGGTAGCATTCCAAGCATTACGGCCCGGCAGAGAGGCGAATTCAATCGGTTCCGGATTGCGTCAAGAAATGGATTGGCATCATACCGGTCCAATCGACTGCGGTCTTCCAAAAAGAGCAGAATGGCTGGAAAAACGCTCAATGGCGTTTTTCGGCTGGAATCTCTGATAAGGACTTGATCGGCAAGACGCTGAAGACCCGTTAGCCGGTAAAGAAATTACTTGAATCGGACTGTTCCCGGCCATAGGTCGTGGCCTTTTGCCCGATTCATGGCCCGAGATTCAACCTCACTGGCAGGGGATGAACGTCATGGTGCCTGTGGAATAACGGATTTCCGACTGGCCTGTCTTTGAAGCCCCTGTGTGCAGCATATTGTAGGAACCACTGAGCGTGGCCGGGTCGAGAACGGCGGTTCCATGGAGCGTAGTCATGGCATTATTATTTCCATCACCCATGATAACACTCATATGAAGTTTACCTTCGATGATCTCTGCGTTCCCTTGCGCAGGGTAGGTCCCGTCGGTGCCGGTCTGTGCTGTTCCGAGGAGTTGATAATGGCCACCCCCCATGTGAAAAACGCCCAGCTTCACCGTGACGCCGGATCCATCCTCCGGATGTACCGACCAGCAAAAATCGCCAAGAAAATCACCGGCCGCCCGGACACTTCCAAAGGTCATGAATAAAAAGATGTTAACCAAGATAGTTGTGACGATAACGCCCCTTTTCATACGGATATCCTCCTGTCTTGAAATCTGTTAACAAACAATAATTGATGCATACGCAAAAGGTGAATCCCGCCACCGCTGGACTCGCGCAAAGACGCACGAAAAGAAATCTTTAGTATTTCAAATAGATCAACTCTGTGTTCTTTGGGAGCTCTGTGAGAAATATCACTTTTTGCGAGACCGTCAATAATAAAAAAGCCCGGAAGCCAAAATCAACAATTCTGTTAATACCGTTTAGGGTTGCTTGCGACCCTTACATCGCACCAGGATGCCTGTCACGGTTGCTGGATCTGTGCAGTCATCCGGTCCATGTCGCGGCTCAAACCGATCAGGTCGCTGAGAACCGGGGAGAGGTCGGTCTCTGCCGTTGGATCAGGTCTGACCCGAAAGAAGTATCTGTCGCGCCGGAACAAGATGACGCTCTTATCGGTCCAGGCCGCGTCGCCGATCCCTTGCACGCCGGCGCCGCCCTCACGGGTGTAAACGGCAAAAATCGCCCGGGCCCCCCTGGAAGAACCCATGTCATAGGCCTCCAAGAGGATTACCGCGTCGGTCCCCGGCTTTCGGTAGCGTCCAGTGTACAGCAGTGTGAACCCGAGGGGCAGGTAGACCTCGGCCTCGCCGTCCATGTAATCAAAAAGGGTGCTCCTGTTGTAAACCTCCACGGGGCCGCGCTGTACGAATTCCTTCGGCCCGGCGCCGTACAGAAAGGGATTTTGATGCCCCGGGCAGCAGCCGATGGAGAGTCCCAAAAGGACGATTGACAGGAAAAAGACGCTGCGCCCTCTGCCAGGATGCCGCCAGATTCGGTCCGCAAAGATCAAGCGGATGCTGAATGACAGGTTATGCGGGTTCAATGATATTTCCCCCGTTCGGCAGGTCGGATTCGCTGTATCCGAATTCCGTCAGCATCCGACGCGTGGTCTCCATGTCCGGTTTCCAACCCATTCGTTCCCCCCTGAATTTTGTGGCAAGCACATAGTCAACGACGGGGGACATGACGCCCATGCTCAGGAAATTGGGCTGATGACTCGGCCCGCAGGTAGGCCCGTCTTCGCTGGCCCACAGGGCGTCCACCAGGCAGAGCTGCTGCCTCGGATAGAGCACCTTGCCGGATTTGGGGTCCATGGGCCCCAGGACTTCAGGGGTCTGGTTGATGCCCATAAGGTAGTCCACGCTCCCTATCCAGTGCCCGAAGGCGGGCGAAAATGTCCCGAAATGATTCTTCATGGTCATGGTGAATCCGCCGAACCGGCTGCTGTGGCCTTTGCACATGGCCACGTTGACGAGGATGTCCACGGTGCCCTTGACCAGGTGTGAGAGGCACTCCGCCTTGTCTTCACCTCCCCGCCAGGGCTTGGGAATCCTTGCGTAGGCATGGCTTCCGCCCCAGCTGCCTTCGATCCGGCATCCCTCCGGGAGGCCGGCGAATGGGGTGTCCCGGTTCATGTCGCCTCCGTGGCAGGCATCGTAGATGTGTATGTTGACCGGCTTCACACCGATGATATCCGTAAGGACATGGCACACCTTGGCCATGACCGCGCTCCGGGTGTGCTGCACGCCGATATGGTTGGTCTTGACGGCCACAACGGTCTCGGACCATAGCTTGTCAGGAGGGCGGACAAAAACGGTCCGCCATGCCTGTCCCGGGTCCCCGGTCTTCGTAAGGGTGCATGCCAGCCGGTCCATGTTTTCCCAGACCGTCTTCCGGTTGACGAGGTCATTCTGCACAGACCAGGAGGCCGATGGCTCCGTTTGCTTTGTCATCCCGGGATCCATGATGCCGACGACACGCAGATTGTCCACGTTGGGATGGATAACGGTTTTTCGTTCCCACGCGGCCTGTGACCGCCTGACAAACACGAAAGGAAATCCTGCAACGCCTGCCCCGATGATCGCGGCATCCTTCAGGAAACTTCTTCTCGAGATCATGCCCTGATTCGCCTCCCCTTTTCCGCAGCGCCCCACCACACAGCCCCTTTGCGACTCGCCCGCTGAACCCTCATCACGGGCTTTCGCCTGTCACGATGATGATGTCACAGAAGTGGGGTGAATCTTATCCAATTGATCGATGCACCGTCAAGCAGTAAAGTGGCGGCATGATTCACTTGATTTGTCTTGACGCGTTCCCTCGATTTCCATATGGTTGTGACGCCAACTGGATGAAAGGGGATTGTCATGATCGGGAAGACAGTGGATCAACTTAAGATCGGTGATGCGGCTGAATTCGGGAAGACTGTATCCGAATCGGACATCTATCTTTACGCGGGTGTCACGGGGGACTTCAACCCGGCACACATCAATGAAGCCTATGCCGGAAAGACCTTTTTCAAGACACGAATCGCTCAGGGGATGCTGACGGCCGGGTTTATCTCAGGACTGCTCGGCGTCAGCCTGCCGGGACCGGGGACTGTCTACATCCGGCAGGAACTCGATTTTCTGGCCCCGGTCCACATTGGCGATACGATTACGGCCAGGGTAGAGGTCATTGAGATCCTGGGAGAGAAGAACCGGGCAACATTTCGGACGACCTGTGTCAATCAGGATGGCGCCATGGTCGTGGACGGTAAAGCCGTTGTCAGTCCGCCCAGGGCTTCCAATGCCTGATAGGGGTCCTGTGTCGGGGCCAGTGCCTTCGTCACTCTGGATGGGATATGGGACTCCGGTATTTGTGATCACCTGCCGGATCCGCACGTTGTCTATGCCACCGCCGTTCTTGATTCCCCCCAAAGTCAAACAGGTCGTGTCCGGCATCCTGAAATGAAGCCTGAATTAAATAGGCATATGAGGCGGGTTCTATCTCGTTAGCCGGAAAGGGGTTACCATGGAAAAGTGGCAGACTCGAGCAGCGATATGGTTTCTCGTCGCTGCAGTCCTCTTGACCCTCGGTCGGAGTTCCCGGGCCGGGGAAGATGACAAGGCCCGATCTTTACCTCCTGAAAAGCCGCCTTCACTCACGCTGGTCAAGGCCCTCATGTGTGAGGAGATGAAAGAATTCGAACCTCAAAACGAGACCGTCGTTTTTTCAGCGGCACTTGGTCAGGCCGTCTGTTTCACAGCCTTTGATCCGGTCATTGAGAAAACCGAGATCTACCACAACTGGTATAAACGGGACATTCCCGACGCCAAATTCAAATTGACGCTCAAGCCGCCCAAATGGTCCAGCTTCAGCAAGATTCGTGTTCGAAGTTTAGATGCGGGTCCCTGGAGGGTCGAAATTACCGATGCGGACGGAAGAATTTTCCAGACCCTGCGTTTCAGTGTAACGGAGTGATCATCGTTGCAAAAAATTCTCGCATTTATATACAGCATTCGGTGGCAGGATGTCATTGATATCGCTTTCAACAGCTATATCCTGTTTCGTCTCTATGCGCTTTTTCGAGGAACGGATGCCTTCCGGGTTTTGATCGGCATTGCCTTTCTGTGGGTTCTGCAGCGAATGGCGGTCTCGATGGGCCTTATTCTGACCAGCTGGATGATGGAAGGCATTATCGCTGTGGCCGCCCTCATTGTGATCGTTGTTTTCAGAAACGAGATTCGTTCCGTTTTTCGGGCCAGGAATATCTGGGCCATCCTCTGGGGTCTGCCCTATAAACAGGCCAAAACGCCGGTTGAGATTATTACGGAAAGCGTTTATGACCTGGCTCAGCGGCGTATCGGCGCCCTCATTGTTCTGCCCGGCAGGGAAGACCTCGAAGAGGTGGCTCTAAAGGGCGTGCCCTGGGACGGGAAGATCTCCGTGGAGATGATCAAAAGCATTTTCTGGCCGAACAACCCGGTGCACGACGGGGCCGCCATTATTCTGGGAGACCGGGTGGTGGAGGTGTCGGCCATTTTGCCTCTTTCTCAGCGAAAGGATTTGCCTACCGCTTACGGGACGCGACACAGAGCCGCAGCGGGATTGTCCGAAATGACGGATGCCCTTGTGATTGTCGTGTCCGAGGAAAGGGGCACGGTGACCCTGACCCGGGGCGCCGATGTCCGCCGTATCCATTCGGAAAGAGACCTCAGCCTTGCCATCAAGAAGCATCTGGGCATCCGGGAAAGCCGGGCGAGCTATCTGAAAAAGAGGCGGATTGAACTCTATACGGCGGCCGTCATCTCCTTCCTCATCGTGTCCGTTGTCTGGTTCAGCATCAGCAGGGGATTTGACACCATCAAGACCTTTGAAATTCCCATCGAGTATGCGAACCGCGATCCAAAGCTGGAACTGCTGAACACATCCGCCACCTCCGTTCGCCTCTACGTAAGGGGTTCCAGGGCGCTACTCAGGTCGATCCGACCCGAACAGATCCGCGTGAGAATGGACCTGAGCAAGGCTGTTTCGGGTACCAACACATTCGCCATCACCAATGAGCACCTTTCCATACCGCCCGGGCTTTCCCTCAAGGAGGTCAGACCGATGGTCGTGGATGTAAAGCTCGATGAACGTGCCCAGAAAGCCTTTCCCGTACAGGCGGACTGGTCAGGGAAACTGCCGCCGGGTTTGATTCTGGTCCGATCCAGCATCACCCCCAGGGAAGTGGAACTGATGGGTCCCAGGACCGTCCTCGACAGCATGTCAACCGTCTACACCACCGGCATTCCCCTGAACGAGATCACGCGTACGGGGAAAAGAGAGGTCAAGGTGGTCATCCCTTCCGCATTTCTGACAATGAAGCCGGGTTCCAAGGACAAGGTGGTCGTGGAATTCGAGGTGAAGGAAAGGAACGAACCATCACCGGGTTAGAGGTCATGTTCGTAATCCCTCCTCGCGGGACAACAAGCGAGGATGTCTTGTTGTCGAGTTTCTGTGGTGAACAGATCATTGTCCTTCCCCATGAGACGTCTTGGGGTCCCTCATTACGGCAAAGACCTGGAGCAGGGGGGCTATACCCCCGGCCGAATTTCGCCGCGCATGCTGCCGTTCGCACGAGCGACGGAAAGAGTATGCAGCCCTTGAAAAAGGCTCCCCATGGGCCGAACCTGTTGCAAACCATTTTATCAAGAAGAGTTAAGATTTTTCTTGTTTTTCATGACAGAAAACCTGGAAATAAGGGCCTAACGTCAGCCGTTGGTTTCCATTGAAATAAGGTTTTGTTTCAGATATATTCCCACTTGTCAAAACACTGCTCAAGCGTCGCGAAAAAAGAACCCCTGTTTTTGACCCGGATCGTTGACAGATCGGACCAGGCGCACAATGTACACAGCATATTTCGGTCTCAATGAAAACCCATTTTCCCTCACGCCAGATCCCCGCTTTCTGTTCATGAGCCAGCGGCATCGCGAGGCCCTGGCCCATCTCCTGTACGGAATGGGCGAGAAGGGGGGCTTTGTCCTGCTGACCGGTGAGGTGGGGACCGGCAAGACCACATTGTGCCGCAGCCTGTTGGATCAGGTCCCTGAGGGAGTGGAGGTGGCCCTGGTTCTGAACCCGAAACAGACCGCTTTCGAACTGGTGGCCTCCCTGTGTGACGAGTTGAAGATTTCATACCCCGCAGGCACAGAGAGCCTTAAGGTCCTGATCGATCTGCTCAACCGCCATTTGCTGGATATTCATGCCGGCGGCCGCCGGACCGTCTTGATCATTGACGAGGCCCAGAACTTGAGCATTGACGTGCTGGAACAGGTCCGTCTGCTGACCAACCTGGAGACCTCCACCCGCAAACTCCTTCAGATTCTCCTCATCGGTCAACCCGAGCTGCAGGTCATGATGGCCCAACCGGAGCTGCGCCAATTGGGGCAGCGGGTTACGGCCCGTTACCACCTGACGCCGCTCCTTTCCGATGAAACAGCCGCCTATGTCCGGCATCGCCTGGAAGTTGCAGGCTGCAAAAGGCAGTTGTTCACAAAAGGGTCCCTCCGCATGGTGCACAGCCTGTCCGGGGGCATCCCGCGTTTGATCAACACGATCTGCGATCGGGCCCTGTTAGGGGCCTATGCCAGACAGCTGGAACGGATCGACAGGAGATTGGTGGGAAAGGCCGCATCAGAGGTCATGGGTCCGAAGCTTCTCGACAGGTCCTTCAGGCTCCTGGGCTGGGCCATGGCTCTTGGGGCGTGTGTGCTGTTATGGGCAGGCTGGCACTTCTTCCTCTCTCCGATGCTTGAAGAGCCGGCGATCGTGTCGGAGAAAGGACCGCCGGGCGCCCTTTCCGCTCGCGGTTCTGAAGGACCGAAGCCGAAGCCGGAAAAATTGAAACAGGAGGCGGCAATGGCGCCGTCCGGGCGGTCAGGCGGGTCGGAAGAGAAGCCGTTGGAACCGGTGCGGCAAACAGAAACTGTTCCGGCAACCGAAAAAATGGCCGGTCCGCTGCATGTTCTGGGTGGGTTGCTGACAACAGAAAAGGCAAAGACCGACCTGGATACGGCGGTAACAACACTGATGAGGCAGTGGCAGACGGCCTATCCTCTTCTGCCCGGAATGGCCGCCTGTGAACGGGCAGCCAAGGCCGGACTTCGCTGTTTCAGGGACCGGGGCAACTGGACAACCCTGCGTCATCTCAACCGACCCGTGATACTGGAACTGGTTGACGGCGATCAGCACCGACATCACGTCGCAGCGGTGCATATGACAGACCGGAATATTACGCTGGATTTCGGTGATCAACAGGTGACGTTGAGTCAGGCCTCGGCTGAACCCTTCTGGTTTGGGAACTTTACGCTGTTGTGGAAACCGCCGCCCCTGACCTCCCCTGTGCTGAAACAAGGGGATAAGGGGCCTGACGTGTTATGGCTTCGCGCTCAACTGGACCGCGCCCAGGGAGCCCAGGCTGCGGAGGCCGGTCAGACACCCAGTCCTTTGTTTGATGAAAAGCTGAAAAAACGGGTCATGGAATTCCAGCGGGCCAACTTTGTGGAAGCGGACGGCATTGTCGGAGAGCAGACATTGATTCAGCTGAACCAGGCAATTGCAGGCAGTGCCATCCCTCGATTATACCACGGGACACCGAACGGAGAGAGGCATGTCTTTTATCCTTGATGCGCTCAAACGGGCTGAACGTGAACGCCGCCTCAAGAAACCGCCCGATTTGCGTGCGGTATATGAGGAGAATCATCTCCCTCGACGGGGTATCCAGCCATGGTTCTGGTTGAGCGGTTCGTTCCTGATCGGCGCCATCGTTGTCGCGTTCATCCTTTGGCCCGAGGGTCCCGGTCCTGAAGGGCCCCCTGCGCCGACGGCCGCTTCTGTAACCCGGTCGGCATCTGTGACAGCATCCATCGGAAAGGCAGGGACACCTCCTTCACCCCCTTTACCGGACAGCGGTTCCATGAAGCCGCCGGAGGAGCAGCCCCCCCGGTTATCCCCGCCTCAGCCTGTCCCGTCCCCGGCGCAGGCGGCGTCGGCGTCTGCCAAGGCCGAGGAAACAGGAGCCAAAACCGAGGGGAAGTCTGTGCCGCAGACAGGATCCAAGCCGGCCGCCGACCTGCCGGATAAGGCACCTCAACCTTCGGATGGAACCATTCCCGCCACCCCGGCCGGGCCCGGCTTAACGACCCAGGGGACCGCACCTGTGGAACCCGCGGCCGCGGCGCCATCGCCACCGGAGGTCACCCGGATTGAACCGGCGCCGGCACAGCCGCCTCCACCTTCCCCGCCCCCTCCTGACCCCGGGGAGGAGATCGCTCGAAGCAAGCAGGCGCCCATTCCCCTGATTACCGAACTTCCCGCCGAGGTCAGAGAGAAATTAGGAAAACTCCAGATCAATGTCCACTCATACTCGGAAGTCCCGGCCGAGCGTCTGGTCTTCATCAATATGAGACGTTACAAGGTCGGGGACCGAATTGGGGAAAAGGGGCCGATCTTGAAAGAGATCACGCCTGAAGGGGTCATCATTGATTATGGAGAGGGTCAGACCCGGCTGGAGGTCTGGAGGTAAGCGGATAGGAGCCTCAGGTCCGGTCATAATGGCTGAACTGCATGGTAAAAGTGCCTCTTCCGTGGGTGACGGAGCGAAGGGCTGTTGAATACCCGAACATCTTGGAGAGGGGGACCCGTGCCTTCAGGACCTGAATCGTCCCGGTATTGACGATCTGTTCGATCTTTCCCTGCCTGGCATTCAGATCGCCGATCACCTCGCCCGTGAATTCCTCAGGCGCCAGGACCTCTGTTTTCATGATCGGTTCCAGGAGCACGGGCTTGCCTTTCTGAAACGCGCCTCTAAAGGCCATATTGGCCGCCGCCTTAAAGGCCATAACGTCGGTAAGATTCTCTTTTATCTGAACACCCAGAAGGGTGGTTTCCACATCGCATACCGGATACCCCAACAGGGTCCCACCCGCCTGGGCCTCGCTAATCCCGCTGCTGACCGCCTCCAGAAAGGCCTCCGTGAGCATCGGATCGGTGCACTGGTTGACAAAGCGGTGGCCGGATCCCCTTGGCAGGGGGGATAGTTGAATCCGAACGCCTGCGACATGCTCCTGCCCGGCCAGTTCTCTCCTAAAGAGATATTCCTCCTCAACAGAAACGGTGATGGTCTCCCTGTATACGACCTGGGGCTTCCCCTGATTCACGGGGACCAGAAATTCCCGCTTAAGCCTGCCGACAATGATCTCTATATGGAGTTCACCCATCCCGGAAATGAGTGTTTGACCTGTTTCCTCGTCGATCCTGAACCTGAATGTGGGGTCTTCGTCGGATAGCTTTCCGAGGGCATCCAGAAGCCTGTCATGGTCCTGGACGCCTTTGGGTTCCACAGCCACGCTGATCACAGGCTCATTGAATTGGATCTTTTCCAGGAGGATGGGGTGCTGCTCGTCGCACAGGGTGTCGCCGGTAGTCGTCAGTTTGAGACCCATGGCAGCGACGATATCCCCGGCAGAGGCCTCTGAGATCCGTTCCCGCTTGTTGGAATGCATTTTCAGCAATCGTGCAGGCTTTTCACTGAGGCCTCTCGCCGGATTGTAGACCGGATTCCCGGCCTTCACGGTACCGGAATAGACCCTTAGATAGGTCATCTTCCTTCCCTGGTCCATCATGACCTTGAATGCAAGCGCGGAAAAAGGCCCTTTAGCCTTTGGCGGCCGTGACTCCATCTCTTTTGTCAGGGGATTCATTCCGGAAATAGGGGGAACATCGAGCGGCGACGGCAGATAGTCGACAATTCCGTCCAGTAAGGGCTGGATTCCCTTGTTTCTCAAGGCAGCCCCGCAGAAGACAGGGACCAGTTCCATACGGATGGTGGCATTACGGATGGCCGCTTTGAGCTCATGAACCTGAATCTCCTCATCCGCCAGATACCGCTCCATGACGAGATCGTCCTTGTCGGCCAGGGTCTCAAGGAGGAGATCCCTGTAACGGGAAACCTCCCCGGCCATTTCTTCCGGTACCGGCACCCTGCTGAATTCCGCCCCGAGCGTGTCATCTTCCCAGATGATTCCATTCAGGGTGACGAGATCAATCACCCCTTTCAGCCCGTCTTCCACTCCCCAGGGCAACTGGAGGAAAAGGGGAACAGCGCCCAGCCGGTCCCTGATCATCTGGACAGCCCTGAAAAAGTCCGCTCCGATCCGGTCCAGCTTATTGATGAAGACGATCTTGGGGACCTTGTATCTATCGGCCTGGTGCCACACCGTCTCGGATTGAGGTTCCACGCCCCCTACTGCGCAGAAAACACCGATGGCCCCATCCAGCACCCTGAGTGAACGCTCCACCTCAATGGTGAAATCCACGTGACCGGGGGTATCGATAATGTTGATCGTATGCCCCTGCCACCCGCACGATGTGACCGCAGAGGTGATGGTGATTCCTCTTTCCTTTTCTTCCACCATCCAGTCCATGGTGGCTTCGCCGTTGTGAACCTCGCCCATCTTGTGAACGCGGCCCGAATAGAAGAGGACGCGTTCTGTCACGGTGGTTTTGCCCGCATCGATATGCGCAATGATCCCGATGTTGCGTGTCTTGTTGAGGGGTTGACCTTTTGCCATGGCAATTCACTTTTTCCATACAGGGTGAAGAGGGCGACTCAATTCATGTAAGGAGACCTGGAATTGAGAAGGGATATCTGCTGCTTCCTTGACACGAGGGCAAAATCTAAGGTATCTTCATCCGCCTGTCAAGCCATAAGATCTCTATTTCGGGAGAACATGCCTTGGAACATGTGCCTTACACCGTATTGCCAGGAGAGGTTCAGCCCTTCAGCCCCACTACCCTTACCGGACAAAAGCTGCTGGAGATGTTTCAACGTCTCCTGTCTCATTTTGGCCCCCAGAACTGGTGGCCGGCCGATACACCCCTGGAGGTGATGATCGGAGCGATCCTCACACAGAATACCAGCTGGACGAACGTGGAAAAGGCCATTTCAAATCTCAAGGAAAAGGGACTCATCTCCCTGGAACGTCTCCTTTCTCTTCCAGCAAAGGATCTGGCTGAAATAATCCGTCCGGCAGGCTACTACAACATTAAAACAAAACGACTCAAGAATCTGCTGACGTTCATTGCCGGTCAGTATGACGGAGACCTGGTGCGTTTTTTCAATCAGGAGACCGATGTCATCAGGGAAGGGCTCCTTTCCGTCAACGGTGTGGGGCACGAAACTGCGGACAGCATTGTCCTGTATGCCGCCAACAGGCCGCTCTTTGTGGTGGACGCCTACACCCACCGCATCATGAGCCGGCACGAACTGGCCCCGGAGGAGGCGACCTATCACGACATACAGTCACTCTTTATGGATCATCTCCCCGAGGACGTGTCTCTTTATAACGAGTTTCATGCCCTGATGGTACTGACCGGAAAGGACTACTGCCGCAGGAATCCGCTTTGCCGGGACTGTCCTTTGAACCGATGGGAGGGTCGCGGGTGAAGCAGCATGGCGGTCCCCGCCGCCGTGAAGGTTTACATCCCTACCAGGTCCCCTTCTCGAAATCGAGCATAGCCCTTCTCCGTCATCCGTATGAAGGGGATGGCCGCCGAGGTCAGGGTGCACAGGGTGAGATGGGCCGATTCGAGGCTCGAACCCAGATCTGTCAGGATCTCCTGGAATCTCTTTAGCTCTGCGGCCAGGGCCCCGATCTCCATGCCGGATACATATCCGCCCGCTGCACAGGGGATATCCACAAGCAGGGTTCCATCCTTTACCAGCGCCGTTCCGCCCTGAATCTCGATGACCCGGTTAATGGCCGCAGCAAGATCCCGGTCATTGGCGCCGATGGCCATGAGCCCGGAGGAGTCCCAGCAGAGGCTGGTGGCCACAGCCCCCCTTTTCTGGCCCCATCCCCTTATAAAACCGATAAACTTTTCGGATGCGCCGCTCGCCCTCTCAATGAAAACGCATTTGCAGAGATCATTTTCCGGATCCGCCGAGAGTTCTCCTGCAACAGCCGCCGGCTTTGCCTTCCCTTCCCTGGTAACCAGGCCGCCCTCCTGTATATCCATGGTTCGAACATGTCCATGGCCGCGGGCGGCGGCGGACGAAACCCGCAGCTCTGAAACGGAAATGGGATCAATGTTGAGGGTCTTCATAAACCGGGCCGGATGGGGCACCCTGGACAGGGGCACGGTGCATCGCCCCATCCGGGCGACCACACGGCCGTTGGATATGACCAGGTCGGGCGTCATCCTGCCCGGTTCCGGCAGGATGAGGATGTCGGCCATACGCCCGGGCGAGAGGCCCCCCACCAGGTGATCGATTCCCAGATGCCCGGCCGGATTGAGGCTCGCCATCTGGACCACCCTCGCAGGATCAAGGCCTAGGTCGACCGCCTTCTGAATCACATCCACAAAATAGCCTTTCTCCACCAAAAGCTCAGGGCTGATCCCGTCCGTTACCAGTCCCACCCGTCGGGTGTCCAGTTCTTTTCCTATGGATGAGATGATCTCAAGGTCACCGCGGATATATCCTTCCCGAACCATCACAAAATAGCCCAGCTCCAGCCGGGACACGACGTCTTGCGTTGAAATGGCCTCGTGGCAGGATAAGGCCCCGGCAGCGGCATAGGCGGCCAGTTTCCTGTCAAAGCCCCCTGCAGCGTGTCCCTGAACAGACTTGCCGGCGGAACGGGTTTCCTGAATCAGTTCCAGGACCCGGTTGTCGGGTGTCAGTATGGCCCCCTGCCAGTAAGATTCTCCAAGCCCGATCACGTCGTCGGACTGCAGAAGCCCTTTTGCCTCCGCCCGGGTGATGTGCCAGAACCTCGATGCCGGGCTGAGCGTGATCATGGGCGGTATGAGACTGTAGATCTTGACAGGCCGGTTGCGGCTCTGCTCCAGGAAGATCCTGAATCCTTCGGCGCCGAGGGCGAAGGCATAGCTTTCCGCTTCGGTGACATAGGTGGTGGTTCCTCCCGGGATGGCGCCGGCCAGAAAATCGGAAAGGTCAAAAAGGTAGGGCAAATGGGTGTGCGCATCGATATACCCGGGAGATATGATCCGACCATCCGCCTGGATTACCTCAGTATGGTCCCCGATGCAGTGCGAGGCATCCAATCCCACATAGGCAATCCATTTGTCTTTGACGGCCACGGACCTGTGAGGGAGCGTCCGTCCGGTATAGACATCCATCAGGATGCCGTCCCGGATAACCATATCGGCCGGTTCATTGCCCAGGGCCGTCTCTACAAGCCTTCGGTTGGGAAGATCTTCGGGAGATATCTTCATCTGCTCCTCTATCCTTTCGAACGGGTCTCAATGAATTGATACGGCATTTTCCTGGGATTTGCACCTTCCAGGCATGCCCCGGGTATTCTCAACTACACCGCTTCGATGGTTGAAGGCGGTTTCGTCGCGATATTGTACGTCACGCTGACAATGCCGGGTACCTCATGAATAATGTCGCCGGCAAGCTTTTCAAGCGTTTCGAACGAAAGACGTGTCGGCGTGGCGGTTCGCGCATCGACGCTTTCCCAGCAGCGCACCTCGATCTGCTGGCCGAAATCCCGCCTGCCGTCGCGCATGCCGGTCACGCGATCTTCATGAAGAATTCCCATATACTGGAAGGCGCCGGTGTTTTTCAGCAGCCGCTCCACAATGACGGTTGCCCTGCGGACCGTCTCGATGCGCTCCGGAGTGGCCTCTCCGATCACCCTTGCGGAAAGCGCAGGCCCCGGGAAGGGAATGCGCTCAAACAGTTCGGAAGGAAGGCCAAGCGCTTTGCCGACCACGCGAACACCGTCTTTGCGAAGCTGGATCAGCGGCTCGATAATCTGATAACCGAAGGCCTCCTCTGGATCGATGCCCAGCTGTTCGAAGACATTGTGTTGCCGCTTGATCCCCGCAACGGTTTCATCCACGTCCGTCAGGATCGTCCCCTGGAGCAGGTATCTGGCGCCGCTTTCTCTGACAATGCGCCCGAAGACAGTGCTGTAAAAGGTCTGCCTGATCGCCTCCCGCTTCTCTTCCGGGTCCGTGACGCCCTTGAGCGCCGAAAAGAACGCTTCCCTGGCATCGACCACTTCAACGGCAACACCGAGGTCTCTGAAAAACCCAACCACCTGTTCGGGTTCCCCTTCCCGCATGAGGCCGTTTTCAATGAACACGGTCTTCAGCCGGTTTCCGAGGGCGCGATGCCCCAGCATGGTAACGGTGGACGAATCCACGCCTCCCGAGAGAGCGTTTATCGCCATCCCTTCTCCGACAGCGGTCTTGATTTCCTCGACTTTTTCAGCGACGAATTGTTCAGTGTTCAGATCTCTCACAGCGATTTCTTTGATCATGCGGCGCCCTCCTGTAAATGGTGAATTTTCAATGCTTCGAATGATAGAAAATCGTTAACTTGTTCAGATGACTCAAGTGTTACCGAATCCTGTTGAAAATTAAGCACAGAGTCACGCGTACGGGTTTCCCGTTGGCAGGGGTGGCGATTTCCCGGCGCCAGGTCCTCATTCGTAGATCTTTTCATCCTGGGCAAATGCCTCCTGGGCATCGGCCTCATAATCCCGCTCTTGGGCCGGGTCTTTGCGCTTCAGGCGTTCCCGGTACCACTCATGGGCGATGATCATGCTCATCACCTCGCTGGAACCGGTCCAGATGGATGCCAGCCGGATATCCCTATGGATCCGTTCAATGGGAAAGATGTTGGTGTAACCAATGCCGCCCACTACCTGCATGGCGTTGTGAACCACCTTCTGACACGATTCGGTGATGAACTTCTTGGACTCGGAAACCATCCTGCGCACCCGATGCATGTCGACGCCCGAATCCACGGCCCGGGCCGTGGCATAACCTAAAGCACGGGAGGCATCCAGGAGGGTTGCAGCTTCGGCCACCTGAAAGCTCACACCCTGAAAGGTATTGATGGCGGCGCCAAAGGCCTTCCTTCTGGATGTGTACCGGGTGGCCACGTCCAGGGCCACGCGGGCCGACCCGATGCCCATGACCGAAGATCCCAGCCGCTCCGGAATCATCATGGTGTTAAACACGTCATAGGCGCGGTTCTTTTTGCCCACAATGTTTTCCCTGGGCACTTTGACATCTTTAAAAACCAGGCGGGCCGTGCCCCCGCCGCGACACCCCATGAGGCCGTAGAGGTATTTTGTCTCCACACCGGGCCCGCGATCCACGATAAACGCGGTCAGGGAATCCTGGGGCCGGGTGTCAGGGTCGAAGTCGGTGCGGGCATAGACCAGAAAATAATCGGCGCCTTCACCCCCCACGATAAACCGTTTCTGGCCGTTAAGGAGGAAATAATCCCCCTTGTCTTCGGCCCGAGTGGCGGCCCCGAAGAAATCGGATCCTCCCCGGGGTTCGGTCAGGCACTCGGCCGCAAACATCTCCCCTTTCAGCAGAGGTTTCACGTATTTTTTCTTCTGCGCGTCCGTGCCGTGCAGGATAATGGCATCGCAGACCAGTTCGGCGCCCACACCGAACACACAGGCAAATTCATATCCAAGGGTGCCGATTTCCTCTAAAATAACGCAGGAGGTCACCCAATCCATGTCCCGGCCGCCCCACTCACGGGGATATCGGCACCCCAGGAGATTTCGCTGCCCCGCCTCCTTCAGAAATGCCTTGGGGAAACGGATGCGGTCTGCATCCATGTCGAGAACCATTTCGCGAGGCACCCAGCTTACCAAATCGCGTACCTCATCCCGGATCTTCTTCTGGGCGTCGTCCAGCAGATAATCAAACATCGTTCCTCCCTCCTTCCGTACGGCGCTATGGCTGCCGAAAATTTTTTCCACCAGGCAGGGCAGGGATAAATCCAGGCCGGCGGTCATTCCTGAGGAAACTCATGCTGCATTCTTCCCGATGTCAATCCGGGCCGGGCCGATGTAAGGCGACCGGCCCCCGCAGGCCCGGCACACGGCTCCATGGTTACGGGGGTATGCCTCCCCGCAGACAGGACAGCTTGCGATCTCCCCTTTACCCTGCTTGGTCAGGAAAGCAGGCAGCACCTCGACATCCTGAAACCGGCAGAGACTGACCCCCGCCTTTAGAATCTGATTGGTGAGCGCTTCCCGGTCCTGCTCCTTCTTTGGCTTGAGCTTCAGGTACCAATTCCGGATCTCAGGCCACTGGGCGGTTTTGTCCGCGCTGAGAAACACCCGCACCCCTCTGCCGGAGTCCTTTTCATAAAGGGCCAGGGCGAAACGTCCCAAATCGACGATGTGCAGCCATCCATTGCCGACAGTACAGGGCGTAAGAAGTTGAATGGCATCGGGCAGGCAACTGGACGTTTCGCAGATCGCATCATAAAATTTCCTGTTGTCGATGCGGTCAAGAGCGGCATCTACCATGACGCCGCCGATGAGGAGTCCAGGTGCGATACTCCCGTGGAATGATTGAATAAGACGGGTATATTCATCAAGCGTATATTGTCCAATATTCATCGAATGCCGCCTCGATCTGCAAAAGAAGTGGAGCAGGTGGATTGACATGCTGCGTGAACTTGCCATATGTTGTCGGTGCCGGCACAACAGACTATGCAGGGGTGGTAACCATGTCAAGGGAAAATCGGAGAACGATGACATGGCGCCAGGTCGGGAGACAAGTATGGGGTACATAGCCGGTCCGGTCAAGGCTCACTGCACCCTTTCTTGGAGAAGGAGGCATCTGAAACATGAAGGAAGAGATTCGCTGGGTAAAGACCCACTGTGCCAGGATGGACCATGGCGGCTGCGGACTCCTGGTGGGGGTCAAGGATAATCAGGTCGTCCAGGTCAAAGGGGATCCGGAAGGGTTTTTGAACAAAGGGTACACCTGTTACAAAGGAGGCGTATCCCATGACCGCCTGTACCATCCCGATCGCCTGCGCCATCCCCTGAAACGCGCGGGAAAACGGGGCGAGGGGAGGTGGCAGCAGATCTCCTGGGAGGATGCACTGAGTGAGACCGCGGGCAGTCTTCTTAAGATCAGGGAGGCACACGGGGCCCGGGCGGTCGGATTCGGCGTGGGCATGCCCAAGGGCCTGGAGCATTTTGTCCTGATCCGGCTCGCCAATATCTTCGGCTCGCCCAATGTCATCGCCTCACAGGACGTCTGCCATGCCCCCAGGGAGGTCACGGGCGTTCACACCTGCGGGTTCTATCCGGTGGCCGACTTACACCATCCGACCCGGCTGGTCCTGTCATGGGCCAGCAACCTTCTTTCAACCAGCGAAGAGGGGCAGATCGCCAGTCTTCTGCTGGATCAGCTTCGAAACGGGGCCGGACTGATCGTTGTGGACCCTCGAAAGACCGAGCTTGCAGAGCGTGCAGACATCTGGTTGCAGCTTCGACCCGGAACAGCCCAGGCCCTTGCCCTGGGTTTCCTCCATGTCATCATCGAGGAGTCGTTGTACGACAAGGCATTTGTGGAGGACCATACCTATGGATTCGATGATCTTTCCCGGCATGTGAAGGCCTACAGCCCTGAAGCCGTGTCTGAGATCACCTGGGTCCCGGCAGGCCTGATCCGCCGGGCCGCCCGCCGCTATGCCGAAGCCAAACCTGCGGCCCTCCAGTGGGGCAATGCCATCGAGCATGATGTCCATGCCTTCGACTCCGCCCGTTCCCTGGTCTGCCTCATGGCCGTCTGCGGAAACCTCGATGTATCCGGCGGCAATGTCCACGCCCACGAGCCCGACATTATGGGCCTGGGGGAATTCGTGCGGGCCGATCTCATCCCGGACAAGCGAAAGGAGATGATCGGGGCGTTTCACCACACCATTCCAAGGTTCATGACCGTCCCGCCCGCACTCTTCCGAAAGGCGGTTCTGGAAGACATGCCGTACCCCATGAGAGGATACTACGGTATGTGCACCAACCCCCTGGTGGCCTGGGCTGACAGCAAACTCACCCATGAGGCCTTGAAGCGCCTCGACTTTGTTGCAGTAGCGGACCTGTTCATGACGCCTACGGCCGCCATGGCCGATATCGTGTTTCCAGTGGCCCACCAGTACGAGATGAACGATATCGGTCACTATGGCATCGGACACGGCATGATTCTGGCCCGGCCCAGGATCGTCGATCCTCCCCCTGAATGCTGGCCCGACATAAAAATCATGAACGAACTGGGGAAGCGTGTCTCGGATCCCCGGTACTGGCATGACGACTTCGAGGATTTCCTGGAAGATGTGCTCAGGCCGTCGGGTCTTTCCTATCAGGAGTTCGTCATAAAAGGGCATCTGAAAGGTCCCGACCGTTTCAAGTTCTATGAACGGAAGGGGTTCCGCACGCCCACGGGAAAAGTGGAACTGAAGCTGAGCACGGCTGATAAACTCAAACTGAAGTCACTGCCTGAATTCGCCGTTTTGCCCGAACCGGATGATCCGGACTATCCCCTGATCCTGATCAGCGCCAAGAGCCGGTATTACCTGCTTTCCTCTTACAGGTGGGTGAAGCGGCTGCGTGAGAAACGACCCGTTCCCCTGGTGGAAATCCATCCCGAAACAGCAGCGGCCCGTGGCATTGTCGAAGGCGACGAGGTGCGGGTCAGCACCCGGTACGGCGAGATCACCCAGACGGCCCGGGTCACCGAAAAGATTCACCCCCGGGTCGTGAGTGCAGACCTCGGATGGTGGTTTCCGGAAGGGGATCCCGCCACGCAGTATGAGTGGCAGCGGTCCAATTTCAACATGTTGACGTCTATCGAGAGGCTGGGAAAGGAGTTCGGCACGCCCAACATCGCGAACCTGCCGTGCAAAATAGACAAAAAGTGAACGGGACTATGGCAGAGCGCATGAGAAGCGGACTACGTGGGAGAGCATCGCGGGTTGGAAATGGTCCCTGCAGACACATCGACAGAAAGGGTTGCTGCCGAGGATTTGAACCTGTTTGCCATATCATTGCTCCTTGAAGCCACACTATGCTGCCTTTAACATCCGTGAAGGGCCCGAAGCTTTAGGATGCCGTAAACGAAATCCTCGGGTGAAAGAGAAAGGGCCTGGGCCTGTTCCGTGGTCATCTGTGCATGCAGCTGATGGCCTTCCACCATGACCTCCACATAGGCCATGCCACCCGCGTGCCGGATTTCCCTGATCCGGCCCCGAAATCGATTCACCTGCGGGCCCGGGGGAGGATACGGCGAAATATAGACATGCCGGGGATGAATGGCGACCTTGTTAAAAGATTTTGCGCCGTCCTCCGGCACAAACAAGCTCTGTTCAGCCCAGCGCACATGAACCAGGCCGTTTCCCAGACTCTTCTGATAGGTGCAGGAGAGCAGATTGGGCCTTTCCAGAAAACCGCCTTCAAGGGATTTTTCCTGAAACATGATTTCCTCAATGCTGCCCACCTGTTCGAGGCGACCCCCGGTCATGGCGCCCAAGCGGTCGCCCAGATCCTGGGCCTCTTCCAGATTGTGGGTGACAAGAAGCATGGTCGTCCCCAGTTCTGATTGAATCCGCTTGAGGTTGAGACGCAGGTAACGGGCGGTTCGAAAGTCAAGGCTGCTGAAGGGTTCGTCCAGGAGCAGAAGGTCCGGGGATGACACGAGGGCCCTGGCCAGGGCGACCCGCTGTTTTTCACCGCCGCTCAACGCATCGGGCAGCCGATCCGCCAGAGGGGCCAGATGAAACAGTTCCATCATGCGGCCAACCCGCCGTTCCTTTTCCTGGCGGCTTAGCCCGAGCCGTTTCAACGCTGTCAGAATGTTTTTTTTTGACGACATATGGGGGAATAAGAGCAGATCCTGAAAGAGATACCCGATATTTCGCTTAAACGAGGGAAGGGCGTCCACGCAATCTCCGTCTACCAGAATATGGCCGTCATAGGGAATGAGACCGGCCACCATATTCAGGAGCGTCGTCTTGCCCGCACCCGAGGGTCCCACCAGCACAAAGAGTTCTCCGTCCCGGATTTTCACGGAGATCCCTTTGATAATGCTGTTTTGAATATTCTGTAGCGTTATCTCGGCCATGGGGTTCACCGGGAAGGCAAAATTTCAGGCCGCGGTACGTGTCCGATCCACCGAAGTACCAGCAGGAGAACAAAGCCCGTGGCCGTCAGGACCCAGGCGCAGGCAAGGGCCGTACCCAGTTCACCGCTGGAGATATTCAGGAACACGGCAATGGGAAGGGTCTCGGTCTTGAAGCGGATGGCGCCCGCCACCATGAGTGTGGCCCCGAATTCGCCCATGGCCCGGGACCATCCCAGGACAGTGCCGGCCAGGATCCCCTGCCGGGCCAGCGGCAGGCTGATCTGAAAAAAGACCTGTGAAGGCCTCAGCCCCAGGGTGGCTGCTGCCCACTCGTATCGGGGGCCCACACGCTCAAAGCCTGCCCGGCTGCTTCGCATGACAATGGGGCATGCTACGAATGTCTGGGCCAGAACCGCGCCCCACGGGGTAAACAGGATGTGGATGCCCCATTCCCCCAGGCGGGCGCCCAGCATGTTCTGCCCAAACAGGAAGAGAAGGCCCACCCCGGCGATAAGAGGGGGTATCACCAGGGGCAGGTCGAGAAAGGTATCCAGCATGACCTTTCCGGGGAAGTCTGTTCGCGCCAGGAAATAGCCTGTGGGCACGCCCAGCAGCAGCGCCAGAAGGGTGGAACCGATGGAGGTCATCAAACTGAGGTTCAGTGCGAAACGGGTCTCTTCCGTTTTCAGGGCCGTGATGATTTCCCCTGGGGACAGACGTAAAAACAGGGCGAGCAATACCCCGGCTGTGAAAAGGAAAAGCACCAGGAGAGGGAATGCAAATACGCGATTCATGGCTTTGTTTGTTGATTCTCCTTTTCGCGTAACTCTTTGGCTTTTTGATAAAATGGTTCGCAACAGGGTCGGCCCATGGGGCGCCTTTTTCAAGGGCTGCATACTCTTTCCGTCGCTCGTGCGAACGGGCAGCATGCGCGGCGAAATCCGGCCGGTTCCAGCGCCCCGGGTGTGTCCTTTCACGGGACGGTCGATCCAGCTGCCTCTGAGCAATGGGTATCCCCATCCAAAAGGGCCGGTCCCGGGCGCTGCGGTCCCTTATGGATGCGGCCCTCAAAAAAGGCGCGCCATGGGCCTCCTGCCATGTTTTCAGATGGCTGAAATGTTACCTTTTCGCCCAGGCGCAGAAAACCGAAATGCTCAAACACGGCGATGCTCTTTTCGGACGCCATGAAATCGCGAAACCGGGAGGCCGCTTCCAGGTGCTTTGTGTCCTTCAATACGGCGATGGCGACGGTTTCGGGCTGAAAGTATTCCTCAGGGATCGGAACCATTTTGATGTGGTCACGAAACTGAAAGGCGTCGGCTCTTCCGATGATGGAGGCATCCACATCTCCCTGTGAGACATACATGGCCAGTTGTTTGACCGTTGCCCCATAGACCACCACATTTTTGAGTATGGCTTCTCTCAGGGGTGAACGGCACAGGATCTGCCGGGCCAGGCGGCCGAATGCCATGGCCTTGGGATCTCCCATTGCCAGCCGGACGCCGGGCCGGGCCAGATCGTCAAACGAGCGAATCCGATTCGCCCTGTGGATATTAACGCCCACGACAGCGGTATGGGCCACCAGATTCCTGGCAGAATCAATGCACCCCATTTTTTTGAGTTTTTCGATATAAAACAGTGCTCCCGGCATGAACAGATCCCCCTGACCCGATGCCAGGATGGATGACAGAAGCTGACCGCTGCCCGCATAGGTGACGCGTACCGTGTGCCCGGTCTCCATTTGAAATGTCTCAATTAACCGGTCCGTAGGCTGACGAAGACCGGCTCCGGCAAAAAGGAACAGATCCGCTGAGAAGCCGGGCGGGCACCAGCTGAAGGTCAGGGCGAACGCAGCGCTTAGCACACGGAGGATCTCAGGGATAGATGATAATCGTGTGCTCATGAAGAAGTCCTAACGGCTATAGGGACAGAACCGTTCCCACCCCATCAAGTGGGCGGCGCCCGCGATGGTGGTTCCGTAAAAAATGATCGGCTTTTTCCCCAAGAGCGGTGCGATCGTGCCGTTGGCAAGGGTGGTCCCCGTAACCAGCAGCAGGTCGGCCCAATCAACGGCATCTTCCGTATTGTCAGCGTGTTCAATGGTCACCCCGTACTTTCGAGTGCCGATATTGTCCGGATCCATATCGAGCACCCGCAGGGGATGGGCAGCGGCCAGGTTTTCCACCATCCGCGGTTGAAATCCCACCTGCGTAATCCTGGCGCCGGCGTAGCGGTCTTTCAGGTAAGGCGCCAGGGCCCTTCCGCAGGTGGCCGGTTCCTCGTCACGGCAGTGGAGGGATCCTTCTATTCGGCCCAGATATCTGAGCACCGCATTCAGCGAGGCCACAAATACGGCCCTCTGATGATTGTTTTCCATGGGCAGTTGCAGAACCTGATCGAGGGTTCCCTCATAATCCCCGTACATGTCCGTGAAGGCCTGGCCCCCGGCACCCATAAATGTGGCCTGCATGAGTTTTTCTTTTCCCTTTTGAATGGGAAAATCCTGGTTTTCAGGGTTGCCGATAGCCTCCTTTGTGCTGAGTGCCCGCGCCCGAATCTCTATCCTTTCAGACAGAAGCCCTTCTTCTTTCCACAGGTCAAAAGCGCGTTTCTGCAGTTTTTCATAAAAAGAATTCATAATTCACCTGCCTCGCGCCCATCCATTGGTTCCGTTGTGGGCGCTATGGGTTTCTCATTCATCAATAAGACATTTTCCTTCGTTTCCACGCTTTTTCCCCCGTTTCCCTCGTTTCCACGCTTATTCCCTCGTTCCCACGCAGAGGGTGGGAACGCATCCCGGACGCTCCGTGTCCGGTTCAGGCAAAGCGGACAGGGGCCGCTCATGTGACAAATGAAACGGCCTCCTTCCTCAACCAGTTGAGCCATGCCGTGAGCGTCGAAATCCGGAAACCGTAAACCAGCCGTTTGTACGCGTCCTTTTCCGCCCTTCTTTTTGCCATGAGAGAAGTCTTTATCTGGTTTAAAAGGGCTACCTGTGAATCTACCAGAGTATTGCCCCCCGGAAGGCCTAAATGCCGAAAGAAGAAGAGTTTGGCCAGAAACTCAATGCGAAGATCCCGCACGTGATCGGTTGGCCTTCTTAACCATTCCAGAAATGTCATTTCGCCCGAGGGCGTGAGGGAAAAGACCCGCCTGGATGGACGGGTATCCTGCATTTCAACTATCGAGTTCAGCAGACCTTCCCCTTCCAGCCTTTTGAGAAGCACATAGAGCTGGCTCGTGCTGACGCTCCAGGCCGGCCCAAAGCCTGTCTCCAGTAACTGGAGGATCTCATAGCCATGCTTAGGACCTGAAACGAGTACCCCAAGCAGGGCATATTCCGTCGCAGGCTTATCTTTCATCTGTGGCCCTCCGGTACCGGTTGGGTCTTCACCCAGGCAACTTGAAACGGCCCTCGCCATGAGCTCAAAAAGAAATGTAACTCTTTGGCTTTTTGATTGAATGGTTCGCAACAGGGTCGGCCCATGGGGCGCCTTTTTCAAGGGCTGCATACTCTTTCCGTCGCTCGTGCGAACGGCAGCATGTGCGGCGAAATCCGGTCGGTTCCAGCGCCGGGTGTGTCCTTTCATGGGACGGTCGATCCAGCTGCCTCTGAACAATGGGTATGCCCATCCAAAAGGGCCGGTCCCGGGCGCTGCGGTCCCTCATGGATGCCGCCCTTGAAAAAGGCGCCCCATGGGCCTCCTGCCATGTTTTCAGATGGCTGAAGTGTTACAAAGAAATGAATTTGCATTGGCAGGTTGCCATGCTACTCTACGATAAAATATTCCAGATTAATATGTCAAGAACTTATCGGCCTGTTTGAATTTCGACCTGCACGCTAACCTGGAAGCCATTCCTTTCAATTTTTTGATGTCAGCTTCTCGGATCGGCGTGTCCGAACCTGAACGGGTGCCACATCCAGACCGCTGTAATTGGGTCGCAAGTGGTTATTTTGAATGCGTTAAAGAAGGAATAAAGGAACATTTGCCTGATTGGGAAGGACCGGCGACGAGGAAGGAGTCTGGAACCGAAAGCTGATCCGGAGATCCTGAATGACGTCGCGCATACGGATACGAAGCCGGATCGCGATGACGCCCCTTCACAAGTGAAACGCCTTCCAAGCCGGCTGCGTCTGATGTCGTGACAGGAATTTCGATAGACGTTACCGCTTGTTTTTCTTTTTCTTGAGCGCCAGGTATACCCTTTCGGGAGACAGGGGAAGTTCCCATATGCGCACGCCGGTGGCATCGTAGACCGCGTTCAGGATCGCAGGGATCGTCGGCATGATCGCTCCTTCTCCTACCTCTTTGGCCCCGAAAGGCCCGTTGGGTTCATTGCTTTCCACAATGATGGTGTCCACCGGAGGCATATCCAGCGACGTCGCTATCTTGTACTCACCCAGGTTGGCGTTCAGGATACGGCCCTTTCCGTCAAACTTGACCTCTTCGAACATGGCCTCGCCCAGTCCCATGGAGAGGGACCCTTCCATCTGCGCCTCCACCGAGGTCCGGTTGATGGCGAACCCGCAGTCATGGGCATCGGTCATCCTGTCAACCGTCACCTTCCCGGTTTCCATGTCCACACTGACCTGCACGACCTGGGCGGAACATCCATAGGCCGGCGAAGTGCCGACCGCCGCTCCCTTAAACCTGCCGCCGAGTTTTTCAGGCTTGTATTTGCCTGTTCCCACGATGGTGCCCTTTGCCAGGTAGGCCATCCTCGCGGCCTCCCTGAAGGTGAGGTCATCGCCGCTCGGCTGATCGCGCCAGCCCCTGTGCTCTTTCTTATAGCGGGCCCTGATCACTTCGAAATCAGGCTTTCCGTTTTTGAAGACGATCCGTCCCCTCTTGACGTCCATCTCCGCTACGGGGACCTGGAGGGTTTCAGAAAGAACTGCAAGCACCTGCTGCTTGACGTCCTCTGCCGCCATTTTGGCCGCATGACCGGTCATCAGTGTCTGCCTGCTGGAGTAGGCCCCCAGGTCAACCCCGAACTCCGTGTCTCCGGATGACAGGGAAATGTCGCTGAGGGGGACTCCCAGGGCCTCGGCTGCAATCATGGCGATGGTCGTATCGGACCCCTGTCCGATCTCTGCCGCGCCCGTATAGACGTGCGCGGTGCCCCCATCCTCACTGAGCTTCATCGTGACCGTGGAGTGATAGGTCTCGGACCGGTAGATCGGATATCCCGCTCCGGAGACAAAAAACCCGCAGGCCATGCCGATACCCTTTCCTTTGGGCATCCTGCCCTTCTTTTCTTTCCAATTGGATGCGTCACGCACCGCCTCGAGGCATTCCTTCATGCCGAGGCTGCTCATGTTGAGATCGTTGCAGGTCACATCCCCTGCGGACATCATATTCTTGAGCCTCAGGTCAATGGGGTCCATGCCCAGTTCTTCGGCAATGGCATCGAGCTGCTGTTCCCAGGCCGCCCGTGCCGCCACCCCGCCGTGCCCTCTCTGGGCCCCGCAGGCCGGTCTGTTGGTGTAGACCCGGTAGCCGTCATACTTCATGTTGGGCAACTTGTAAGGGGCTCCGAGAAGGGAGCCTGCGTAATAGACGGTTGCAATGCCGAAGCTCGCATAGGCGCCCCCCTCCAGGTAGCATTCGTTCTTGAGTGCCATAAGGCTGCCGTCTTTTTTTACGCCGGTCGTCAGGACATGGGTAAACTGGTGCCGCGCCCTGGAAAAAAGAAATACGTGCTCTCTTTCATAATTCATCTTGACCGGCTTTCCGGTCTTCATGGAAAGGAGACTCGCGGCCAGTTCCATTGGATTTGCCGCGGCCTTGGGGCCGAAGCCGCCACCCACATAGGGCTTGACCACCCGCACCTTGCCCAGGGGAAGGCCCAGGACCATGGAGACGGTCCGCTGCACGTAGTGAGGGACCTGCGTGGATGTATACAGGGTCAGATGACCCGAATGGTCAAAGTCTGCCAGACAGCCGTTTGGTTCCAGGAACGCCGCATCCTGACGCTTGTTCCTGAATGTATCCGTGCGGATCAGAGCGCATTCCTTAAACGCGGCCTCTACATCGCCGAATTCCTGGTGGACCTCGGCACACAGATTTCTCGAAAAACCCTCATGGATCAGGGGCGCCCCTTCGGCCATGGCCTCTTCAGGCGTGAACACGGCGGGCAGTTCCTCATATTCCACCTTGATGAGCGAAACCGCTTCCAGGGCCGTCTCCAGATCCACGGCCGCCACCGCAGCGATCTCGTCTCCCACGTAACGGACCTTATCCTTGCAGAAGAGGTTCTCATCGTAACGGGCCGGGCTGACGCCGTATCGTGTCATGCCCGCATCCTCGGCCGTTACGACGGCCTTGACGCCCGTAAGCCTCTTTGCCCCGGAGGTATCCATGCTCAGGATTCTGGCATGGGGCAGGGGACTTTGCAGCAGGGCCCCGAAAAGCATTCCCGGCATGCGCATGTCGTCAATGTATTTTGCCCGTCCTGTGGCCTTGTCCGGGGCATCCAGTCTGGCCGCCCGGGTGTTGATCACGTCATATTCACTCATGTTGCATCTCCCCGTCGGTTCGCTTAAGTTTTCAGGAGGGTGAGCCCGGGTCCTTGACGCTCGCAATCGCCTCCACGATTTTCTGGTAGCCTGTACACCGGCAGAGATTCCCCGATATGGCGGTTCGAATCTCCTTTTCATCAGCCCCGGGATTCCGGTCCAGGAGGTTCTTTGCCGAAAGAATCATGCCGGGCGTGCAAAAGCCGCACTGGATGGCGCCCTTGTCGACAAAGGCCTGCTGGATCGGGTGAAGCCCCTCATCTGTTTCCAGACCTTCGATGGTCAGGACGGTCCTGCCATCGGCCTGGGCTGCCAGGACAAGACAGGAATTGACCGGTTTTCCATCCAGAATTACGGTGCACGTACCGCACTCACCGACCTCGCACCCCTTTTTGGTCCCGGTAAGCCCGATCTCTTCGCGAATCAGATCTGCCAGCGTCTGGTTCGGTCTTACAGCTATTTCGTAGTCTTTTTCATTAACGGTCAGACGTATCAGTCTCTTCATGCCAGTCTCCTCCATCAACGGGACGTGGCCCTGTTAAAGGCCGTTTTCAACGCCCTTCTGGTCAGCACGCCCACCATGTCGCGCCGGTATTCGGCTGAACCCCTGAAATCATCGATCGGTCTGGCGTCCCTGCGGGCAGCCTCTCCTGCCCTTTCAAAGAGCGCCTCAGAAGGCAATTCCCCTTTCAGGATGTCCTCTGCAGACCGGGCCCGGATCGGGATGGGGCCCACAGATCCCAGCACGACCCGTGCGTCTGCGATCGTCCCGCCTGGATCTTCGAAGGAAATGCAGGCAGCCAGATTCACCAGAGAGATTTCGAGCGTCTGCCTGACGCCCAGTTTGATATAACTGTCGCCATGGCGCCCCCGGGGCGCTTCAATGACCACTTTTGTCAGGATTTCATCCGGGGCCATGAGGGTCTCGCCGGGACCTATGAAAAAATCGTTCAGGTCCACAGAGCGTTCGCCGGAGCGTTTTGTGAGGACGGCTCTGGCCCCATAGGCGATCAGGGGCGGCGGGAGATCCGCGGCAGGCCTTGCCGTGACCAGGTTTCCGGCTATGGTGGCAAGGTTTCGGATCAGCGGGGATCCGAGGACACCCGCGGCTTCGGCGAGGGCGCTGAGTGATTTCCTGATGACTTCGGAAGCGGCAAGATCGGCCGCCGTTACACATGCGCCGATCTTCAACAGGCCATTTTCCTGGACAATACCCCTCAGGTCATCGATCTTTGAAAGCGAGACCACATGATCCGGCCGAATCTGCTTTTTTTTCATGTTGACGACCAGGTCGGTTCCCCCTGCCAGCGGACGGGCCTTTTCTCTCAACGCAGCCATTATCTCACACGCTGCTGACAGCGTTGTCGGTTCGTGAAATTCAAATTCAGGTAATAGCACGTTCATCTCCTGGAGTCATAACGTTGACAATCATTCGCAACCCTTCTTTTCAACTGCCGGAAGGGTTGTATCCATTTTGCCTGAGAACCCGGGTTGCATGTCTCTCGGTTGTCTGAATAGACCTGACTTGAACAGGGGCTAAACTCTATGTCGGCTGTCGGATATGGTATATGTTAAAGCTGAAACGGCTGTCAATCGAAAATATTTCGGCTCGGGTTCGGGGGAGTTCCAATGGGCGGGGGTTTCGATCATCACGAGGGAATCGCCTGCATGCAGCGGAATCATAAGCGACAGGGCCATATGGCACATCTCAGGATTCAAACCTTCACCTCGTGAGACAGGGGGATGTCGTCCAACCTGCACTGAGGACTTCTTCGAAATAGTCGATGGTCTTTCTGAGACCCTGCTGGATATCCACCCGGGGTTCCCAATGAAGCCGCTCAATGGCCAGAGAGATATCAGGCTGGCGCTGCTCCGGGTCATCCTGGGGAAGGGGTTTGAAGACGATGCGGGATCGGCTCCCGGTCAATCCGATCACCTTCTGCGCGAGTTCCAGCATGCTGAATTCATATGGATTTCCCAGGTTCACAGGACCCGTGAAATCGTCGGGTGCATTCATCATCCGGATCAGGCCTTCGATCAGGTCATCCACATAGCAGAAAGAGCGTGTCTGGGACCCGTCCCCATAGACCGTTATGTCCTGCCCTGTCAATGCCTGTACAATGAAGTTGCTGACCACCCGGCCGTCGTTCGGGTCCATCCGGGGGCCGTACGTATTGAAAATCCGGACGATTCGAATATTGACCCTGTTTTGCCGGTGATAGTCGAAGAAAAGGGTCTCCGCGCAGCGCTTTCCTTCGTCGTAGCAGGACCGGGGGCCTATGGTATTGACATTGCCCCAGTAAGCCTCATGTTGCGGATGAATGGTCGGGTTGCCATAGACCTCGCTGGTGGAGGCCTGAAGGACCTTGGCCCGGACCCGCTTGGCAAGACCCAGCATGTGGATAGCGCCCATGACGCTGGTCTTGACGGTCTTGACCGGGTTGTATTGATAATGAACCGGGGACGCGGGACAGGCCAGGTTATATATCTCATCCACCTCGAGAAATATGGGATGGACCAGGTCGTGACGTATGAGTTCAAAGTTGGGCAGGCCGATGAGATGGCGGATATTGTTCTTGGTTCCCGTGAAGAAATTATCCAGGCACAGCACGTCCTGCCCGTCCCGGGTCAGGCGATCACAGAGGTGGGATCCTAAAAAGCCGGCGCCGCCGGTGATGAGAATTCGCTTCTGATGGGTTGTCATTTGGGCCGCCTTTCTTAGAAATGCGTCAGGCTGGGCTTTCCGATCGGAAAGACGTTGAAGCCGATCTCAAAGAGCTTCCGGTGATCCAGGATATTCCTGCCGTCGAATATAAAGGCCGGTTTGGCCATTGTGCGGTATATCCTTTCATAATCAAGTGCCGCATAGGTCCGCCATTCCGTCATGACGGCAATAGCGGTGCAACCTTCGCATGCCACATAGGGGTCTTCAACGTATGCGATGTCGCCGGCGACCCCCTCCATGTCCTTCATGGCGTTTTTGAGGGCCTTCGGATCGGTGATGACCACACGCGCCTTTTCTTCGATCAACTGCCTTGCCACAAAGATAGCCGGGCTCTCCCGGGTATCGCCGGTATCGGCCTTAAAGGCAAACCCGAAGAGGCAGATCCTCTTATCGGCCAGCGTGTTGAACAGGGCGTCCAGAATCTTGAGCAGGAACCGGTCTTTTTGATAGTCGTTGATTTTGACAACGCCCTCCCAGTAATCGGCCACCTCCTTGAGGTCGTAATAGCGGCAGAGGTAGACCAGGTTGAGGATGTCCTTCTTGAAACACGACCCGCCAAAGCCCACGCTGGCGTTCAGGAACCTTCCTCCCACCCGGCTGTCCATGCCCACAGCCCGGGCAACCTCCTCAATGTCTGCATCGGCCTTCTCACAGAGGGCCGATATGGAATTGATGGAAGAAACCCGCTGGGCCAGGAAGGCGTTGGCCACCAGCTTGGACAGTTCGCTGCTCCAGATATTGGAGGTGATGATCCGGTCTTTAGACACCCAGTTTGCATAGATCTCCACCAGGACGTCTCTGGCCCTGAGCCCGTTGGGGGTCTGGGTCGATCCGATGAGGACCCGGTCCGGTTTCTCCAGGTCTCTGACGGCGGTGCCTTCTGCTAAAAACTCCGGATTGGAGAGGACATCGAACCGGATGCCGTTAGCCTCAGAGGTGAGAATCCGCTTCATAGCCTGGGCGGTCTTTACCGGGAGGGTGCTCTTTTCGACAATAATCTTGTTGGACGTGGCGTATGTTCGTATCTGCCTGGCGGTTTTGTCCCAGTACTGCAGATCCGCCGCCATCCCTGCCCCGGCGCCGAACGTCTTGGTCGGCGTGTTGACACTGACAAAGATGATTTCAGATTCGCGGATACCTTTTTCGATATCCGTGCTGAAAAAGAGGTTCTTTCCCCTTGTGGCCCTGACGATTTCATCGAGGCCGGGTTCATAGATGGGAAGATGGTCCGAATTCCATTCGGCAATCCGCCCGGGATTGATATCCACGACGGTCACCTTGTAGCGCGGGCACTTGAAGGCGATCATGGCCATGGTGGGTCCCCCCACGTAGCCTGCCCCGATGCAGAGGATATGTTTCTCAAAGGTCATATGGGCGCCTCATGTGAACCGGGTATCGGATACTGGATGCCGGTTACCCGCTTTTTTGCATTTCAAGCTGCGCGTTTGTCGTGCTTGAAGTTAACGAAGAAAGATTGTCATTCGAACTATTACCAAAATAACAGGCAGGCGTCACTGAAAAAGTTTGACGGCAAGCCCCTGGATATTCTAATTTGGCGCCAAGATCCAAGGATGAGGGGAGATCCGCTGATGGGTCCGCTTTACAGCATCTACAAGGTTGTGACCGGAGGCCTTTTCATTGTTCTGCTTCCGTTATTCCTGGTGTACGTCCATATCACCGGAAGATACCGGAACCATCTCAAAGAACGTATGGGGCTTATTCCCCCGGAGGCGATTCAAGGCCTGGGGGGTGGACCCAGGATCTGGATCCATGCAGCTTCTCTGGGCGAGGTCACGGTGGCGGAATCGATCATCGGGGCATTACGCCGAATCATGCCCCACTGCTCCGTGATCGTCTCCACCATGACCGAACACGGTCGCGCTCTGGCAGAGGAGCGGTTCAAGAAAAATATCCCCGTAATATACGCACCGGTGGATTTTGCAGGGTGTGTATGCAGCGCCCTCTGCCGGGTCCGGCCTGATGTCATGATCTTCCTTGAGACAGAGATCTGGCCTGCCTGGCTCCTGGAGGCGCGGCGTCTCGGAATCCGGACCGGCCTGATCAACGGCAGGATTTCGGTGAGGTCGATCAATGGATACCTCAGGCTGCACCCTTTCTTTGAGGCGGTTCTCAGACACGTGGATGCGTTCAGCATGATCTCGGAGCAGGATGCGGTCCGTATCCGGTCCATGGGCGCCCCTCCCCATCGCATGGAGGTGAACGGCAATGCCAAATATGACATCCTCGGCCAGGTCCCGGACCCGCGTCTGGAGATGGAGATGCGGCAGGCCCTGGGCATTGACGCAGGCCAAAGGGTGATTGTGGCCGGCAGTACCCGCCAGGGAGAGGAGGAGATCGTCTTGGATGCCTATGTGAAGGCGCTCGCGGCATTTCCGGAGACGATGCTCATTATCGTGCCCAGGCATATCGACCGGACTCACGACATCGGCGCCCTCATCGAACGGCGGGGCTTGACCTATCAATTGCGTACCGAGATCGGTGAGGAAAGGGCCGGACGGACCGAAAAAGTGATCATCATCAACACGTTCGGTGAGCTGTTCAAGGTCTACAGCCTCGGGACTGTGGTGTTCTGCGGCGCCAGCCTGGCGCCTTTAGGAGGCCAGAACCCGTTAGAACCGGCTGTCTGGGGCAAGGTGGTGCTTTACGGCCCTTCCATGGAGGATTTCCTGGATGCAAAGGATCTCTTGGAATCGGCCGGGGCCAGCGTCCCGGTTTCAACCCCTGAGGAATTGGGTGAAAAGATCCTTTGGCTCCTGGGTCATCCGGAAGAAGCCAGAGCGTATGGCGAGCGCGCGCGGTCGGCAGTACTCAAAAACCGGGGGGCCGCTCTAAAGCATGCGAGGGTGATCGAAAGACTGGCCGGAAAAAATGCGAATACGGGCCGTCTCTTTACCCGGTAAACGGCGCATGCCTGATAACGGAATGGATATGTTCGCTATGAAGCCAAGGTAACCGAACGATGGATCATATACGCAATTTCAGCATTATCGCTCACATTGATCATGGAAAATCGACTCTTGCGGACCGCCTGATCCAGGCGACCGGACTGGTGGAGGAAAGGGACTTCCGGGACCAGATTCTGGATACGATGGAGATCGAGCGGGAACGGGGGATTACCATCAAGAGCCAGGCCATTACCCTCCCTTACGTGGACAGACAGGGCCGTTCATTCGAGCTGAATCTCATCGATACGCCGGGCCACGTGGATTTTTCCTATGAGGTCTCCAGGGCCCTGGCATCGTGCGAGGGCGTTCTTCTCCTGGTGGACGCGGCACAGGGGGTGGAGGCCCAGACCGTGGCCAACGCATATGCCGCCATGGAGCACGATCTGGAGATCATACCGGTGATCAACAAGATTGACCTCCCCTCTGCCGACATCGAACGGGTCAAAGAAGAGATTGAAATCGAACTGGGCCTGGACTCCGACCATGCGATCCTCTGTTCCGCCAAGGAAGGGACCGGCATCGAGGATGTGCTGGAGGCTGTCGCCAACCGGATTCCTCCCCCCGCCGGGCCGGTCGAAGGGCCGCTCAAGGCCCTCATCTTCGATGCCCACTATGACCCGTTCCGAGGAACCATTGTCAGCTGCAGGCTCTTTTCAGGGATCGTGCGGGCCGGCGACAGGATACGCCTCATGCATAACCGGGCGGTCTACAAGGTGGAAGAGGTCGGCCTTTTCCGGCTCAGCAGAGAGCCCAAAAAGGAATTGTCAGCAGGCGAGGTCGGGTACATCATATCGGGGATCAAGACCGTCAGCGACACACGAATCGGGGATACCATTACCCTCGAAAACGATCCGGCTCCCGCCCCCCTCCCGGGGTTCAAGGAGGTCAAGCCGGTGGTCTTTGCCTCCATCTATCCGGTATCTTCGGACGATTACCGCTCTCTGGCCGATTCCCTGGAGAAATACAAACTGAACGATGCGGCCCTTATGTTTCAAAAGGACTCGTCTGCGGCCCTGGGCCTCGGTTTTCGCTGCGGGTTTCTGGGGCTGCTCCACCTGGAGATCGTCCAGGAACGGCTCGAGAGGGAATTTGACCAGTCGATCATTATGACCTCCCCCACGGTCCAGTATCGCTTCGTTTTGTCAAACGGCGAGGAAATCACCGTGGACAATCCGGTCTATTATCCGGACCCGGCCACCATCTTAAAGGGGATGGAGCCGTACATCCGGGCCGGCATCATGATCCCTGAGCGGTACATGGGGGCGGTCATGGATCTCTGTCTGGAACGGCGGGGCGTGAACGCCCAATTCAACTATCCCACGCCCGGAAGGATCGAGATCCGGTTCGACATGCCCCTGGCCGAGGTGATCTATGATTTTTATGACAGTCTAAAGACCGTGACCCAGGGATACGGGTCCTTTGATTACGATCTCCTGGACTACCGTGACAGCGACCTGGTGAAACTGGACATCCTGCTGAACGGCGAACGGGTGGACGCCCTGTCTCAGATCGTTTACCGGGAAAGCGCGCGGCCCAGGGCCCTGAACGCCTGTGAAAAGCTGAAGGAAGAGATTCCGAGGCACATGTTCAAGATCGCCGTCCAGGGGGCCATCGGCGGTACGATCATTGCGCGATCCACCATCTCCCCTTTCCGCAAGGATGTGACGGCCAAGTGCTATGGCGGGGATATTACGAGGAAACGAAAACTCCTTGAAAAACAGAAAAAAGGGAAAAAACGGATGAAGATGGTCGGGTCGGTCGCCATCCCCCAGAGCGCATTTGTGGCTGTGCTCAAAACGGATAAAAAGGGATCCTGAATGTCCCCGGGTCTTTATATCCACGTTCCCTTCTGCCGGAGTAAATGTCCCTATTGCGCCTTTTATTCCGTCCCCTCGGCTGTTCCCGTACCGATCTGGTTCAAAGGCATCCGGAAGGAAACCCTTTTATACAAGGGGCGCTTTGACCGGTTTGACAGCCTCTATTTAGGGGGCGGCACCCCCACATCTCTGGACGACCGGACTCTGGCCGGCTTGATCGACCACATCTTCTCTCACCTTGATTTTGCTGTGGATACGGAATTCACCATCGAGGCCAATCCCTGCGACCTGTCGGAGGAAAAGCTCCGTCTCCTGAGGGATCGGGGGTGCAACCGGGTCAATCTGGGGGTTCAGTCCTTTGACGACCGTGCGCTCGCCTTTTTGGGGCGAAGCCACAGCGCAGAGGACGCAAAAACGGCGCTGACGCGTCTGCGGCGGTTCGGATTTGATAACGTGGGCGTGGATCTCATCTACAGTCTGCCAGGTCAACCCCTTGAGACGTGGCTTCACACCCTGAACCGTGCCCTGTCGTTCCAGCCGGAGCATATCTCCTGCTATGAATTGACCCTGGAAAAAGGGACGGTCTTCGCAGGGCTTCATGAAAAGGGAAAGATCCAGCCCCTGAGCGAGGCGGACATGCGATCCTATTACCTTGCCACTGCGCAGCGCCTTGTGGAAAGCGGGTATATCCACTATGAGGTCTCCAACTTTGCCAGGAACGAGGCCTGCTGCTCCCGGCACAACCAAAAGTACTGGCAACGTGTCCCATACCTGGGTCTGGGCCCTTCGGCCCATTCATTTGACGGAAATGAACGCTGGTGGAATGTCCGGTCCATCAGGCAGTATGGGGCCGATCTGGACAACGGTCGACTGCCGGTTGAAGGGAGGGAGACCCTGACCGGGGAACAGGTGCGGCTCGAAACCCTGTCCCTCGGATTCAGGACCCGGGAAGGGGTCGTTCTGAGACAGGTCGCATCGGTCCCTGAATCGTGGGATGTCCTTTCACGGATGGAGACTGCGGGACTGGTGAAGGTCCGGGAGGGAAGGATTATCCCGACCGAGGAAGGATTCCTCGTGGCTGATCATCTCCCTCTGTATTTCTCTTGAACCTGTTCCCCATGGGCTGAAGCCTGCTTTGGAAGATGACCCCCCACTCGATGAAAAAGACGCAAACGACTCAGGCGGCCGTCAGTTTTCCGGCGGCGGCCAGCACGGGTGCGTAATCCGGCTCTTGGGTCATCTCCTTTACAAGCTGGATGTATTGGATGACGCCGTCCCTGTCCACCACAAAGATGGCCCTGGCGAGTAACCGGAGCTCTTTGATCAGGACACCGTACGCATCCCCGAACACGGCGTCCCTGTGATCGGACAAGGTAATGACCTTGTCCACGCCTGCGGCGCCGCACCAGCGGGCCTGCGCAAAGGGAAGGTCCATGCTGATGGTCAGGATGATCACATGGTCACCCAGACCGCCGGCCTCCTGGTTGAAGCGCCGGGTCTCCATGTCGCACACGGGCGTATCCAGAGAAGGTACCGCTGAGAGGATACACACCTTGCCGCGGTAGGATGACAATTTTACAGGCGATAGATCGTTCCCCAGCAGCTCGCAGTCGGGTGCGGTATCGCCCACTTTCAGCTCATTTCCCAAAAGGGTCAGGGGATTTCCCTTGAACGTTATGGCTCCGGCTCTTTCTGTCATGTTCTTTACCTCCGATTTACATTGCTGGATTATCGGTTATTGGACATGGGGGATGGGTCGCCCCCTTACCCGGCACAAAGCGCTCGTGGAGTCCATCACCGTATCGAACCCGATGGTGTGGGCGCCATGACCTTGCCCGAGACCCCTGAATTCGAGCTGAACAACGCCTTTATGCATGCCTATCGTTAAGCGGGAACTGAATATCGTTTCTCTCGGAAATGCACCTTTGCCCTCTGGCACCGGGGGCATGTCAACTGGTCGCGAAGTGCTCCAAAAGGGGTTCCCGGCTCGCAGCCGATCTCTTTGCAACCCTTCTCAGGATCATATTCATAACCACAGGGGCAACGGTATCGGCGAACTTTTTTAAATTTCTGACCAATCATCTCTTCCCTTTCTGATAGATATCCACCTTTACACATCCATACCATATCAGGTGCGCATTTTCATAGAAGAAAGGTGAACATCCCAGACTATGGATATGGAAAGTGACGGATAGGAAGTTGGCCCACGGAGTCACCTAATAGTATATTTGCAAGAAAGTGCTTCGATCCCCTTGTCGTCTCAACATTGACAAAAATTTCTTTCGTTGTAACTCTTCAGCTTTTTGATAAAATGGTTCGCAACAGGGTCGGCCCATGGGTTTCATAAGTGGTTGAGAAAACCGGATTCCGGCCCCCGGATCAGAGTCCGGGATCCCGCCTAGGCGGGACCGGAATGATGGAAAAAGAACGCTTTCGACTTGTTACGAGACCATCAGATATCAGACATGCATAAGGCCCGCTGCCTTCCCTGCGGTTGGGAGCCTGCCGGGGCAGGGAACAGGAGGTCGGGTGCAGAGCGAATGCATTAACATTTATGGGGCGGAGGAGCGGACCCTATGAGAGATTTGATTCGTAAGGGACATGGTTGGGTGTGGGGCCTTTTGGCTGGCCTGATGGGAGTGGGCTCTTTTTTCATGGTCCTTGAAGACGGTTGGGCCAGGCCTCACCGTGTAGGAAGAATGCCGGCCGCAGAGCTCGGGTGCGGCGCCTGCCACGTCAATCCGGCCGGAGGAGGCCCCCGAAACACCTTCGGCCAGGACTATGCGGTCCTTGGGCTGCGTGCCGGGGATAAATACACCCATGAACTGGGGGCCAGGGATTCGGATGGGGACGGCTACTCGAATGACCAGGAGTTTGCCGCAGGCACCCATCCTGGAGACCCCGCATCCAGGCCGTCAAATTGATTTCCTGATGAAAAAGGCCTTCCTTCTGATTCTTATTGTCGTGTGTGTCGGCATCGGTGTCTGGTTCTGGCTCCGTATGGTGGCAGGCGGCCTGCCGTGGCCGGTCTATCTGCACGACACCGGAAGGCTCTTTGCGCTTACAGGGTTCATCCTCCTTGTCTTTCAGTTTGTTCTCAGTTCCAGGATCAAATGGGTTGAGAAGGGGATCGGGCTGGATGCGCTGCTCGTCATGCACAAGTTGTGCGGCGGGCTTATCCTGGCACTGGCAACGGTTCACCCCCTGCTGATCCTGCTCTCTGAGAGACTCCAGGGGTATGCCGCCCCGATGGGGTTTTTAAAGATCTTGGGCCTGCTCGCGCTTCTCCTGGTCTGGGTGACGGCCGGCGCCGCCCTGCTTTACGGCAAAATTTCCCTGGCCTACGAGACCTGGAAGGGTATCCACCGCGTCGGCTATGTCATTTTACCCCTGGCGTTTCTCCACAGCCTCTTTATTGGAAGCACCTTGCAGCGAGGCCCTCTGAGGGGATTCTGGATGATCCTGGCCTTGATCTATGTGGCGGTCCTGACCGGAAAGATCCGGAAGCAGTATGTCCTGAGAAGACATGCCGTTGCGGTGAGCGATGTGAGAAAAGAGACAGAGGATATCTGGACCCTTCATTTTGAAGGGGATCACCCGCGTTATGACCCCGGACAGTTCCTGTTTCTCGGGCTTGTCAGAAAGGGGAGGGTATCGGCGCCTCATCCGTTTACCATCGCTTCCAGCCCCATGCGAAAAAGGTTCTCCATTTGTGCCAAGGCAGTGGGAGACTTCACATCCAGCCTGGAAGAGACAAGGCCTTCCGACCCGGCCTATGTGGATATGCCCTACGGGGTGTTCAGTTTTCTCAACCATGATGCCCGGCGGCTTGTATTCATTGCCGGCGGCATCGGCATTACCCCTTTTCTTAGCATGTTACGGTACATGCAGGACCGGGGTGACTGGAAAGAGGTCATCCTGCTCTGGGCCAACAAGCGGGAAAAGGATATGGCTTTCAGGGCCGAACTGGACAGGATGGCCGCCGGAATGCCTTCTTTCAAGGTCGTTTATGTTCTGTCCAGGCAGGAAGACTGGCCGGGAGAAAAGGGGCACATTGACAGGGAAAAGCTGGAGAAATACGTGGAAAATTTCACAGAAGGACACTTCTTTCTCTGTGGTCCCCCGCCAATGATGGCGGATGTTAAAAACACGCTTTGCGGCCTGGGTGTCCGGAAAAGGCGTATCCATGCGGAGCGCTTTGCGCTGCGCTAAAAGAACCCGTTACGGGACCCTCATGCAGAATGTGCTTGACATAACAAAGCCCGAATAACCTTTACCCTGAGTCTTTCGCCATCCGGTCGCATCTTTTCTGCGCCGGGGTCGAAGCTGCGGGAGGTCTTCAAATCATCCTGAACTTGACCTTTCCACCCCATTTCATTGCGGGATTCTTCCTGCTGAGTCCACCCGATGCTGTGCGGGTTCTCCCAATTTCTCAACCATAACGCATTTTCCTTGACTTTTGCATGGGTTCAGGACTATCTGATCGCACTGTTGTGCAATGAGACCGGGCATTGAATTTTAATCAGCTTAGCATCTGAGGAGGACCCAAATGAGAAAAGACGAACTGATAGGGTTGGTTTCAGAAAGCGCATCGATTACCAAGAAGTCGGCAGGAGAAGCGATCAACGCGTTATTTGAAGCGCTTGCATCTGCCCTGGAGAAGAGCGAATCCATCGCTTTACCAGGCTTTGGGAGTTTTAAGGTTGTAAAGCGATCTGCTCGAGAAGGGCGAAACCCGAGCACGGGCGAAAAGATACGGATCGGGGCCTCGAAGGGTATTAAATTTACCCCGGCTGCAGCCCTGAAGGACCGGGTCAACAAATAACAGTCAGGAACTCCTCCCAAAAACAGAGAAGGGTTCACTAACGCGGATAGCCGCGACCTGGCCTTTGGCCCGGCCCGCCGTTTCTGGATCAGGGGACCCGGATTGCCGCCGGAGGCCGCGGTTGCCGGTAGCCGCATCCTGCGGGACCGCGGTCGTATGGACGACAACAGCCATGTTGGCGTGAGCGGCGCCAGCGTGACGCAGGCCCTGCAGATGGTCTGCTGCGTATCCGACGTTTCTCGGCACGTGGTGGGTATGAAAGGCGCCAAACGCGTTACTGTCATCCATAGAGATCCCCGTGCCCCATTTTCAACGGGGCGGATATCTGAATTGTGAAAGATATCATCCGGTCCATTCCGCTGATTGAAGATGCCTGCGGCCGGCTTGACGACCCCACGGACCGTTGTTTTCACAGTACGGAACGCGGAGGGAAAAGTCGGATGATAAGGAGAAGCAAATCATGCAGGTGAAAGACAAGGTCGTCATTGTAACGGGCGGTTCGAACGGTATCGGCGCAGCCATGTGTCGACGGTTTGCACAGGCGGGGGCCAGGACCGTCGTGGTAGCGGATATCGATGTGCAGGGGGCCCGGACCCTGGCAGCGGAAATCAACGGCCGGGCCGTCCGGTGCGATGTGGCCAAAGAAGAGGACGTCATTCAATTAATCCGGCAGACCGAAGCGGCGTGCGGCCCCATCGACCTGTATTGCTCCAATGCCGGCATCATCTTGCAGGGGCTGATAGAGGTCCCCAATGCCGACTGGCAGCGCATCTGGGAGATCAATGTCATGTCCCATGTCTATTCGGCCCGGGCGCTGTTGCCCGGAATGCTCGAGCGGGGTTCGGGGGGATTTGTCATCACGGCCTCGGCTGCAGGGTTGCTCAACCAGATCGACTCGACGTCGTACAGCGCGACCAAGCATGCGGCCGTGGGACTGGCCGAGAATCTGGCGATCAACTACGGTGATCGGGGCATCCAGGTATCGGTGATCTGCCCTATGGCGGTTCGTTCGCTCATGACCCGGAAAGGGGGCGGGATTGCCGCTCTGGACGGGATACTGGAAGCCGAACAGGTGGCTGATGATCTCATTGCTGCATTGAACGAAGGACGGTTCATGGTCCTGCCCCATCCGCAGGTAAAGGGCTATCTGGAACACAAAGCGACAGACTACGAAAGATGGATTCGGGGTATGCAGCGTCTGCGGGCCCGACATCTGCCGAGCCTTTAAAGCCGGTACGCTTGTCGAGCAAATGGGATACCCTGCTTTAAATGACCGGTGTGGTGCGCCGCCGGATGACGGCTCATTAATGAGGATGAGATAAAACGGTAAACGCCTTGAGGCTTATAAAGGGCCGGTACATGGAGTGGCGATATGGAAGAACTGAAGGCCTATTTTGAAAACGTGAAGGGTCTTGGCGTCATGGCAACATCCGATGCAGAGGGAAAAGTTGATGCGGCTGTTTATTCAAGGCCCCACTTTATGGAAGACGGCACGGTTGCATTCATCATGCGCGACCGCCTGACCCACCACAATCTCCAGTCAAACAGGTATGCAGCCTTTCTCTTCGTGGAGGAGGGACCTGGATATATCGGAAAACGGCTTTACCTGAGCAAGGTCCGGGAAGAGGAAAACAGCGAACTCATTGATTCCCTCAGGCGCAGGGAGTATGGAAAGCCGACGGGCGACAATCGATTTCTGGTGTTCTTCAATATCGATAAGGTCCTGCCGCTCATCGGGGGAGATGACGGAGGCGCATCGTAGCATCGCCTGCACCTTCAACCGTGACGCAGCGGGCATCTCTTAAAGGACCGGGTGGCGGGCTTTCATATTCAGTAACACTTTAGCCATCTGAAAACATGGCAGGCTCCCCATGGGCCGAACCCGTTGCGAACCATTTTATCAAAAAGAGTTGCCATATTTATATTAGTTATCAAGGGTTGACATTCAGTCTCCACAGCGCAAAATTCAGGTAAACGGCAAAGGAGACCCAGGACAGGTAGGGTGTCACGAGAAGGCCTGCAGGCCTGCTCTTGCGCCAGAAGGAGACGAGCATTGAGGCGATGGCGGCCCACAGGACCAGGATCTCCACAAATGCAAGCCCCGGATGCTTAAGGCCGAAAAACAGGAACGACCAGAGACCGTTGAAAAAGAGCTGAATGCCGAAGAGGAGCAGGGCGCCGTTGATGGGAGCATGGCGCCTTTGACGCCAGACAAGCCAGGCCGAAACGCCCATGACACCATAGAGCAGCGTCCACACGGGTCCGAATATCCAGCCCGGGGGATTCAGGGCCGGCTTCACGAGGCTTTCGTACCACGCCTCCGGTCTGAACAGGGACCCGAAAAGGCCGGGAACGAACGAGGCGGCCAAAAAAATCAGGAGGGCGCCAATGGAGCCTTTACTCCCCTGTTTCGTGTTCATCTCGATGGTTCCGAAGATCTGTCATGTCTGAGGTGATATAAATCCCAGCCGTTCTCCCAGTTTGGCAAAAATCCCTGCCGATTCCGGATCCAGCGTCCTGTGAAAGCTCTGCTCGCGATACAGGTCATAATAGGTGTTTCGACTCTCCCAGAGATCCGGTTCAACCCCGATCTCCATGCACATGTCTAAAAAGCCGATGATGTCTCTGATCTGCCCCGGATTCGGTGCTGACGTCATGGCCGCCATGAGATAACGGAGGATCGATTGGGCGGTCTGCTTCATGAATCGATCGTCAAATTTGATCTGCTGCAGGCTGGTCTGTCTGGCCAGGATGTCAAGCCAGGTCCAGTCGATGTCCGCCTGCTCCCTTGCATCGTTGGAAATCTTGCCGAGTTCATCGGCAATCAGGATGCTGAGGATGTGGTTCGGGGCCTCGGGCAGAGGTCCACCGGTCTTCTGAAGGAGAGTCAGGAAGGCCTCGGATTCACTCCTTTGGCCGCCGATGGTCATTCCGATCTGCTGGTCCAGCCAGGTAAACATGCCGCTTACCAGGGTATTGCGCATATCCGGAATGAGCTCGTGGATCGTGTATGACCGCACATGAGTGACATGGTGTTGAAAGAGCTTCTGTATCCCTTTTTTTTCCTCTCCTGAAGATTTTTCGGATAACGCTATTACCATCTGGTGCAGATCGCCGTTTTGAAGCGCCTCTCCCACCATGCAGCCAAAGCCGGTTTCAGGATCGTGATACGCCAGGTAATTCCGGGTCGCCTCGGAGCCGGTCCCCGGCTCGACAATGGCTGCTTCTCCCACGATGCCTTCAACATCTCCGGCCTGAAAAGACACCTCTTTGCGGGGGAGCACCATCTCCTCAAAGAAAGCATCTTTCCGGGCTCGGGTCGCCGTCACCGCAGTCCATCCCAGGACAGCAAGGGCGTAGTTGGCAACGGCCAGCGAGGGTCCGATGCGGGACGGGGCGACCTTTTCTCTGTAAACAACGGCTCCGTTTCCATAGGCAGGGTCATTGCTGGGGGCACGGGACAGGAACTCCATGAGGCGGGCTTCCAGGTCCTCTTTTGCCCACGGTCTTACGAAATCGATCCCTCTCGCCGCGTACCTGAGAACCTGGGTTGCCTCAAGGCCCGAGATATCGTCAAAAAACCAACCGCAGCTGGTGAACATGAACAGAGCCATCCGCTGGGACTCCAGGAGTTGGAGGGCTTCGGTTCGCTCGGCTGCTTCAAGGCGTTGTTTTGAATGATGATTGAGAAAAAGTTCCCGGTTTTCTGAGGATGAGTGGAGCACAACACCGATATAGTCATCCCGGGCCTTCCAGGGATCCTTGAAGAGCCGGCCGCCCCTCTCCTCAAAAAGGGCGGCCATTGCCTCCGCCAGCCGGTCCAGACCCTGGCGAAGGGGCGCCCTCCAGGCCTGATTCCATCCGGGCGTATGACTGACCGTACAGCCGCAGTCCGAAGACCATCTTCCCACACCGTGGGCACAACTCCAGGCGCTGTTCTCGACAATCCGGACCTCGTCCTCCGGCGGAAAGCGGTCCAGGTATGCCCCGTGGTTGGTCAGGGTTATGGGGTCCCCTGCTTCCAGATGATCGAACAGCCACGACAATGCCATGTCTCCGAACTTAAAATGATGCCCGTAAGATTCCCCGTCTGTTGCCAGGCTGATCAGTTCCGGTCCATCTCCATCCCCGTTATAGGCCTGCTCGATACGGGTCAGCAGCTTTTCTCCGGAGGCGAGGAGCTTTTCGTAGGCCACGGCCCGCGAGATGGCGCCGTGATAAAAAAAGACCGCTATGGATGTCCGACCCGCTCCGTCGAGAAGCACGCGGTAGGGCCTGGTGACATCAATCCGTCCTCCGGAGACGTCTTTCCATGGTTCAGGCCTGCCGGATCTCTTAATGGGCCGCACCTGTGCAGCCTGATCCGGAGACAGGATGGTGAATGTGATCCCTTCTCCGGCCAGCAATCTGAGTGTCTCGGAATCCACCGCGGTTTCAGCCAGCCACATCCCTTCTGCCGGCCTGCTGAAACGGTGTTGGAAATCGGCCAATCCCCACCGGATCTGAGTCAGTTTGTCCCTGCGGGATGCCAGGGGCATGATGATATGGTTGTAGACCTGGGCCAGTGCGTTGCCGTGGCCCTGATAGCGATCCCTGCTGAGGCGGTCCGCAGTAACGATCTGGGCGTAAATCCAGGGATGGGCCTTCTCCAGCCAGGAGAGCAGGGTAGGGCCGAAGTCGAAGCTCATATACTCGTAATTATTGATGAGTTTACTTATTCTTCCGCCTTCTCCAAGCAGGCGGGCCCGGGCGTTCGGACCGTAGCACTCGCGCGTGACCCGTTCATTCCAGTCATGATAGGGAAGGGCGGATGCCTGGAATTCTATACGGTTGAGCCACGGGTTTTCCCGGGGCGGCTGATAGAAATGTCCATGTATGCATAGAAATTGCTGATGACTGGCCATTCATTCCCTCGTCTGTGTATTTTCCGTCTTGTCATGGGTTATTGGCAAACCTGGCAATGCCCCTATCATAAATCGTGAGGGGGGAAAACGCCATATTTTAGAATGCCCCCGGCACTCATCCACTCCCGGATATGGTCTGTTCAAAAAGCGTCAGGTACGCCCGGGCCGACCGACGCCAGGAAAAATCCTGTGCCATGGCATTCTGTTGCATCCTTTCGAAGAGACGGGGTTGTTCCCAGACCTTTATGGCGCGGGTGACCGCCGTCGCCAGATCGCCTGGTTGAAACCGCTCAAATTTGAACCCGGTACCCGCTCCCTTTCCCTCATCAGGGTCTACAATGGTGTCCTTGAGACCTCCGGTGGCCCGGGCAACAGGGATCGTCCCGTATTTGAGACTGTACATCTGCGTGAGCCCGCACGGTTCGTAACGGGACGGGATCAGAAACATGTCGCTGCCTGCGATGATCTTGCGGGCCAGCTCAGGGTCAAAACCCAGTTTCAGGCCCAGACGATCGGGGTAACGGGACTGTAGATCGAGAAGGGCCCTCTCATATCGGGCGTCGCCCGATCCAAGGACCACAAGTCCCATGCCGGCAGCGATCAGCTCGGCTGCGGCCTCTGTCAGGAGACCGGAACCCTTCTGCTCCACCAGACGCGTCACCATCCCTGCAACAGGTCTGACTCGCAGCTCTCCAGGAAGCCCCATGACGTGCAGGAGGTCTTCTTTACACACGGCCTTGCCCGAGAGGTCGGCCGGGGAATAGTTGCGGGCCAGATGCGGGTCGGTTTCCGGGTTCCACATCCGGTAATCCACGCCGTTCAGGATCCCGTGAAGTCGGCCGCTGACGGCGCGCATCAGCCCGTCCAGCCCGAAACCCATTTCCGGGGTCTGAATTTCCCTGGCATAGGTGGGGCTGACCGTCACAACGCTTTTTGCATAGACGATGCCGGCCTTGAGCAGGCTCATCTGGCCGTAGAATTCCAGTCCCTCCATCCGGTAGCAGTTAGGCGGGAGACCGATACTGCCCGTTCGTTCAGGAGGAACCTGTCCCAGATAGCCCATATTGTGGATTGCAAACACCCCGGCCGTACCCGGAAGGGCCCCCTGGTCAAGGAGGGCCATGACAAGGCCGGTCTGCCAGTCGTTTGCCAGGATCACGTCGGGCTTAAGTGAAAGCGTTGCGCAGAGAGACGGGATGATCCTGGAAAAAAAGATATACCGCTCCGGGTTGTCCCAGTACCCCCCGTCCGATGTCCCGTAAATGCCGCCCCTGTCAAAAAACAGATCGCACCGAACCAGATAGAGCGGCACGCGGGGCGCCAGTTCGCTCAGGAGAATGTCCCCTGACACGGTATCCCGGCCCATGCTCACCGATAGACCCTCGACCGCCACATCCCATGTCTTGATCCGGTCCAGGGCGGTTCGATAGCCAGGCAATACCACCGAGACCGAGCATCCCAGTTCCGTCATGGCCAGCGGAAGGCTTCCGACCACATCGCCCAGGCCCCCGGCCGCCGCAAAAGGGGCGGCCTCAGAGGCAACGATCACTATCTTCATCCTATACCCTGCTCCTTCTGTTATTGTGTCCGCGCCAGGCCGGCATGATTCAAAAAAAAGCCGCGATCACCTGCCTACTCATACCAGCAGTCCGATCGTTTTGCAACATCGGGGTGCATTCTTAACAGAAAGACGAGCTTCGGATATAAACCATTGCACCTCCGTCACAGGCGGGCATGAAATAAATCGGCAATCACTGTCCGGCAACCAGAAACAGGAACCCGCTTTCATATCAGAGCCCTTGAATCTCTTGACATCGCCGGCACAGCCCTCTATCCTGATTGCCGATTTGCCTGACGGCGATCCATCCGGGCCGCTTTATCCCTTTTGAACGGAGGTCTTATGGAGATACTGGATAACCTGCACTTTTTCCCGTGGAACAGCATGAGCGCCAATAACTGCAATACCTATTTCATCAATGGCAACAAGAGGGTCCTGGTGGATCCAGGCCACTATCACCTGTTCAATCACGTAGGGGGTGAGCTTGCCAGGCTTTCTCTCTCCCCTGAAGACATGGAGATGGTCATTATCACGCATGGCCATCCCGATCATATGGAGGGGGTCAGCGTATTTCAACGGTCGGATACCCTTGTGGCCGTCTCCGCTTTGGAGATGGAATTCATCCAGACCGTTGCTCCCCGCTATGGAGAGGCACTTGGGATTTCGGGCTTTGAACCGGATCTCCTGCTCCAGGAAGGCAACCTGAAGGTGGGCGATCTGGACCTCGAGGTAATCCACACCCCGGGTCATTCGCCGGGTTCCATATGCCTCTACTGGCCTGAGAGGAAAGTGCTTTTCACAGGCGATGTCGTCTTTAACCAGGGGATTGGAAGGACCGATCTGCCGGGAGGCAACGGCGGGGAACTCAAGGAGAGCATTAGGCGGATCTCCAGGCTTGACGTGGAATATCTGCTGACCGGTCATGGCGATATTGTGACCGGCAGGGAGGCCGTTAAAGAGAATTTCAAGGCGATAGAGGCCTACTGGTTTGCGTACCTGTGAGTTGTCAAGTGCCTAAAGTGAACTCAAGTGCATAAAATGCCTGACGTTAAAAGGCAGGAAGCAGCAATGAGCTGAAAGCTCAAAGGTGAAAGCAATCAGCGACAGGCCATGGAGGCCGGAGGTCAGTGGTTGGAGGTTAAAAAAGACCTCATCCCGGCATCCTGCCGATGAAGAAGGAGCGAAAAGCAACTGGTGGAGGAGGCGCCAGGGTTTGATCCAGTAACCCGTATCATTTAGAGCCATGCCCCGGCAAACGCCATCCATTGATTTTGATCTTCGTCAGCTGGAGATCTTCCGTAAGGTCGTTGATCTGAAGAGCTTTTCAAGGGCCGCAGAAGCGGTCTTTCTTGCCCAGGCCTCTGTGAGCGAACGGATCGCGACCCTCGAAAACATGATTGGGACAAAACTCCTCGACCGCCTGGGGAGGGAGGTGGTCCCCACCCGGGCTGGTGAACTCCTCTACAAACATGCTGTGCTTCTCCTTGAGATGAAGCGGACCGCATCCCTGGAGATGGCCGACTTCCTCGGCATCAGGCAGGGTGAGATCCAGCTTGGAGGGAGTACCATCCCGGGCGAATACATACTCCCCAAGGTTGTCGGACGATTCTGCCGGAACTACCCCTCTCTGTCGGTGACGCTGACGGTTGGCGATACCGGAGACATTCAGGGCCGGGTTCTGGACGGGCGCCTCGAGCTAGGCGTGGTGGGTTCCAGGGGCGCCCGGAAGAGCCTCATTCATCATGAGCTCTGGAGGGACGAACTGGTGCTGGCCGTGCCTGCCGAGCATCGCTGGGCAACAAAAAAGGAGATCCCGGTGGATGCACTGTATGAAGAGCCTTTCATCTTCAGAGAGCCCGGATCAGGCACATTCAAGATTCTCGATACCTATCTCCGGGAAGTGGGTTCGGCAGGTCTGGCAGCCCTCAGACCCGTTGCCTGCTTCGGAACGTCCACCGCGATCAAGGAAGGAATCAAGGGGGGACTCGGTGTTTCAATTCTCAGCTCGAGGGCTGTGGATACCGAACTCAAGACCGGTATACTCAAGGCCCTGCGGATAAAGGGGCTTCCCATGTATCGAAATTTCTTCCTGATCAGGGACCGAAGGAGGATCGTGTCGCCACTCTGCCAGGCGTTGATTGATTTTCTATTAGTCACTTGTCTTACTTGACCCTGGTCCCGGGAACAGTCTCTGTATCCGGTACCAGGAGGTGAAGTCCGGACCTGTCGCCGGCGGCCAGCACCATGCCGCGGGATTCCACCCCCATCAACGTCGTCGGCTTCAGATTGGCCACCAGCAGGACCGCTTTTCCGATGAGGTCCTCCTCGCTATAGCGCCCCTTCAGACCAGCTACCACCGTCCGCTTTTCACCCATATCTACCGTCAATTTCATCAGTTTTTTGGATCCGGGGATCGGCTCTGCCCCTGTGATGGCGCCGATCCTCAAGTCCATCTTCTGGAACTCCTCAAGGGTGATCAGGGCCGGTGCACCGGGCGATGCTGCGCCCCGATCCTTCCGGGGTGAGGGTTTTTCCCCGGGCGTTGGCGGTATTGCCGAACCCTTGTCCTCTACGGTATCGACACGGGGAAAAAGCGGGGGCGCCTTGGTGATTGTCCGCACAGGCCTTTCAGCGCCCCACACCTTGAGATTTTTTAAGGTCATATCCTTCCCCCTGGTGGACAGCCCCAACTGTTCCTGGATCTTTTCCGCCGAGGCAGGCATGAAGGGCCAGACGAGACCGGCCACAATCCTGAGGGTTTCAAAGATGTGGCAGATCACGGTTGAGAGGCGGTCCCTGTCAGATGTTGCCAGGACCCAGGGCGCCATCTCGTCGATGTATTTGTTGACCTTCGCGATGACCTCCCATACGGCCATGAGCGCCTTGTGCAGGGCCATGTCCTGCATCAGTTCCCCATAGGTGTCCACCAGTCCGAGAGCGCTTTTTTTCAGGGTGTCATCCGGCGCACGGGAGGGCCCCGGCACGGGCAGCGCCCCCTTGAAGTATTTCTGGACCATGGTGAGACTCCGGCTGACAAGGTTCCCGAGATCGTTTGCCAGATCCGCATTGAGACGCGCAACCAGTGCGTCCTCGCTGAACTCGGAATCGAGCCCGAATACCATATCCCTCAGGAGGAAGTATCTGAACGGGTCCAGGCCATAAACATCCACCAGTTCGAGTGGGCGGACAACATTTCCAAGGCTCTTGGACATCTTGCCCCGGCTGACATTCCAGTACCCGTGGACATTGAGATGCCGGTAAGGTTCGATGCCGGCCGATTTGAGCATGCAGGGCCAGTAGATGCCGTGAGGCTTCAAGATGTCTTTGGCGATCACGTGCTGGACCCAGGGCCAGTATCGCTCGAACCGTTCGCCTGAGGGATAGCCCAGGGCCGAAACGTAGTTGATGAGTGCGTCAAACCAGACATAGGTCACAAAATTATCATCAAAGGGGAGGGTAATCCCCCAGGTCAGCCGCGACTTGGGCCGTGAGATGCAGAGATCCTCGAGGGGCTCGGACAGAAATGAGAGCACCTCATTTCTGTATCTCTCCGGCCTGATGAAACCCGGGTGTGCATGGATATGATCGATGAGCCATTGCTGATACGCGCTCATCCGGAAAAAATAGTTGGCCTCTTTGATCACCTGCGGCTCGGTCTGATGGTCCGGGCACTTCCCATCCACCAGTTCCCTTTCCGTATAAAAACGTTCGCAGCCAAGGCAGTAGAGGCCTTCATACTCGCTGAAGTAGATATCGCCCTTTTCCTTGACGCGACTCAGGATCAGCTTCACGGTCTCCTGGTGATCCGGGTCCGTGGTCCGGATGAACTGGTTGTACGAGATGTTCAACCTGGGCCAGAGGTCCTTGAACATCCGGCTGACCTCATCCACATACTCTCTGGGAGAACGGCCCGATGCTTGAGCGGCCAGGGCGATCTTGTCCCCATGTTCGTCCGTGCCTGTCAGAAAGTAGGTGTCCATGCCCGAAAGCATGTGGAACCGATTCAAGACATCCGCCACAATAGTCGAATAGGCATGGCCGATATGAGGTTCCGCATTCACATAGTATATGGGGGTTGTGACATAAAATCGCTCAGACAATGGCTTTACTGGTTACTCCCTTTCGGTTTTTTTCGTTGGAACAGCGCCTCTTTCGACATCATAGGGCTTCGCTGGAGGTCCTTTACATGGAGTTCGAGCTCACCTCCTGCATCGAGGGCCACGGTCACGGTTTCCTTCAGCACGTTCTGGCGGATGATCTTTCCTTCTCCTTCTTTGGTCATGATCCGCTTGCCGGTCTTGGGGAATTTCTTCTTGGCCTCTTCGTAATACTCGTGCTCATAGGTGAGGCAGCACATGAGTCTCCCGCACATCCCGGATATCTTGTTGGGATTGAGGGAGATGTTCTGTTTCTTGGCCATCTTTATGGTCACCGGGTCGAAGGCCGTGAGGAAAGCGGTACAGCACAGGGGACGACCGCAGGTGCCCAGACCCCCGACCATCTTGGCTTGATGACGGACCCCGATCTGCCTCATCTCGATCCTGGACCTGAATTTTCCCACCAGGTCCTTGACCAGTTGTCTGAAATCGACCCTGCCATCCGCCGTAAAATAGACGACCATCTTGCTGCCGTCAAAGCGTCTTTCCACAGAAACGAGACGCATCGGCATGGACCGTTCCTTCACCTTCAGATGACAGTAATCGTACACCTCCTTCTCCAGACTGCAGTCGCTTTCGTACCGCTTAATCTCTTCCTGTGTCGCCAACCGAAAGATCTTCTTGAGGTTCTGATCAGGGGCTTTTTTGGCCACATTTTTAGGGGTTGCGCAGACGCAACCGATTGCAGGCCCTTCATCGGTGACGACCATTACCCTGTCGCCTTTATTGAGGACAAAGTGACCCGACTCGAAATCATACACCTTTCCATGCGGCCTGAACTGTATTCTCACGATCTTATTCATATTGAGCCAAGTGAACTAAAGTAGTCGTAACATTTCAGCCATCTGAAAACATGGCAGGCTCCCCGTGGGCCGAACCTGTTGCGAACCATTTTATCAAAAAGAGTTACAAGTAATCTAAAGTCATTAAAGTGAGTCCCGCAAGGCGGGATGGCTCAAGTTTGAACTTCTGAAAGACGTTGTTTGCTTTCTATCCTGCCCCATCAGATGGTGGCCTGCCTGTTTAACGGGGCAGCCCCATCATTTTTGGTCGCCGCAAAGTCTCTGAAGACTCAGAAGCGTATGTCCCATGATGAGTTGGGTGTTTCCCATCCTGCGCAGATCCCTGACGGCCCGGTCCACAACGACAAGACTCTCCGTCAGGGTCACTATGGTAACGTTTCGCGCAAAAATTTTCAACTGGTCTCGGAAATCGACATTCATGATCAGATCTTCCAGGCCCCCAACCTTGATCAGCAGTAGGTCTCTGTACCACCCCGCCCACAGGGCCAGCATCTCCAGCAGGCCGGGTTCACCACCGTCTGCATCGTCCAGTCCTCGTGCCTTTTCTCCGGTGGCCGTTTCCACGGCCATTTTCAGGGCGTCTCCCTTGGACAGGCGCGGGAGTGTCAACAGTCCCGATATCCACACAAGCCTTTTTTCCAAAAAGGCAGGTTCACTCATTCGAAGGGCGCGTCCCAGACTCCCGCCCGAGGCCCTGGCCGCGATGGTTGCCCCCTGCCTGTCCATCTCCTTTTCCTTGACAAGCCACTCGACCATCGCCTCAACGGGGAGCGGCTGAAAAGGGACCCTCTGGCATCGGGAGACAATCGTTGGCAGAAGATTCAGCGGTTCAACCGCATTGAGCACCAGTATGTTGCCGGGGGGAGGTTCCTCCAGGGTTTTCAAGAAGGAATTGGCCGCTTCACCGGTCATGGACTCGGCCTGCTGGATAACGCATACCCTGTATTTTGCCGATACCGGTGCAAAGCTGAGCCTCCGGTTGAGCTCACGGATCTGTTCGATCTTGATGCTCTGACCCTCCGGTTTGATGGATATGAAGTCCGGGAAATTCCCTCCCAACATCGTGCGGCACGGGGGACATGTCTTGCAGGCCTCAAGTCCTGCCGGCCTGTGGCAATTCAGAACCATGGCCAAGGCGGTTGCTGTGCTCGTCTTTCCGATTCCCGGAATCCCCGTGAAGAGATAGGCATGGGGGATCCTCTCCTCGTCCATCACGCGGCTGAAAAACCGTTTGGCCTTTTCCTGGCCTATGATCTCGGAAAAACGCATGGTAAAAAATCAGGCGCCTCTGCGGTCCAGGTGAGGCCGGATATGGTCAAAGATCAGCTCTGACAGTTCTTCTTCGCCAAGTGTGCCATCCAGCACCACAAATCGATCCGGCTCTTTCCGGGCTAAGGAGAGGTATCCTTCCCGAACGGCTGTGTGAAAATCCATGCGTTCCTTTTCAAAACGGTCCTGGCCAGGGTCCTCAAGGGATGCGTTTCTTTTAAGCGCCCTTGCAATCCCCACCTCTACGGGACAGTCGATGAGGAAGGTCAGGTCCGGCGTGATCCCGAAAGATGCCCTGGCATTCAGGCAGAGGATCATCTCTATATCCTGACCCCTGGCAACCCCCTGATACACGGTGGTTGCATCAAAAAAACGGTCGCATACGATCCACTGTTCACGGTCAAGGGCCGGTCTGATCACCATTTCCACGTGCAGCGCCCTGTCTGCCTCATAGAGAAAGAGTTCGCAAAGCGGGGACAGGTCCTGATGATCCTGGTTCAGGAGAATACGCCGGATTTTCTGCCCGATGGGCGTTCCTCCCGGCTCCAGCGTAAGGAGGCATGGTATTCCTGCAGCCGCCAGCCGGTCTTTAAGGCGTCCGGCCTGGGTGGACTTTCCGCATCCTTCTATCCCTTCAAAAGTTAAAAACAAACGCGTCCCTCCGGAGCCTGCAAAAAAACTGTCCCGCCTACCGGCGGGACAGAAACGGCGTTTCCATGATCCGTCATCTTATGCGGTCTTGCACACCTGTTCGATGGCCGCAGCCATGGCCGCATCCTCTTTTCGAATTTCCTCCAGCGTCTTGGGCTTGACTGACCGGGGTTTTTCTTCCAGTCCATACTTCCATTTCAGGAACTGTTCGCCGGTGGTGGGATACAGGGCATAGATGAGGAGATCAAAATCGTCTTTCGCCAGATCGCCGACCTTCTTCCTGTCTCCTTCCAGTTCGGGTTGCAGGTAATCGGCCGCGCGACCGGTGACAGGGGTGTCTCCCCGCTTATACCCCTTCAAGACCTTTTTCTGAACCTCCGGATCCACCGGTATGGGGGTCTTGCCATAAAGCCCATAGACCAGATCTTTGACCTCGTTGGTGACCATCTTGTATCGTCCGAACAGGACATTCAGCACGGCCTGAACCCCCACGATCTGGCTGGTGGGGGTCACCAGCGGGGGCATGCCCAGCTCCTTGCGGGTCACGGCCACCTCCTTGTACACCTCCGGCAGGCGGTCAAGGGCTTTGGCCTCGGTCAGTTGACTGACCAGATTGGAAATCATGCCGCCGGGTACCTGGTGCGCCAGAACACCGGTATCGATCACTGACATCCTGTGCTTTGCGAGATAATCCCGATACTTGGGGGCAACGCTCTCCATGTAGTCGTCCAGCTCCAGGAGCGGAAGCAGACGGAATCCCGTGTCCCGGACCGTCCCTTGCAGCGTTGCAACGATCGGCTCGATGGCCGGCTGCGATGTTCTCAGGGCAAACGGCGCCAGGCATGTGTCCACAATATCCACCCCCGCCTTGATCGCCTCTAAATAGACCATGGAGGCCATGCCGCTGGTATAGTGCGTGTGAAGGTGAATCGGAATGGAGATCACCTTCTTGAGTTCGGTGATGATTTTGCCAATGTCGAACGGGGACATAATGCCGGCCATATCTTTCAGACAGAGGGTGTCAGCCCCCATGTCCTGGATCTCTTTCCCTTTCCTGATGTAATAGTCCAGATTAAACACCTCACCGCCCATGCGTCTCTGGGTTAGAGAGTAGCAGATCGTGCCCTGAAAGTGTTTGCCATTGGCCTTGATTCGTTCGACCACAGTCTGAAAATTGCGGAAGTCATTGAGCGCATCGAAGACCCGGAATACGTCCATGCCGGCCTCGCAGGCCTTGTCCACGAACAGACGGGCCACATCGTCTGCATAATTCCGGTACCCCACCAGATTCTGCCCCCTCAGCAGCATGGAAAAAGGGGTTTTCTTAATGTGTTTTTTCAGGGTTCGGATTCTTTCAAAGGGGTCCTCAGCCAGAAACCGGTGCATGGTATCAAATGTCGCCCCTCCCCATACCTCCATGGCCCAGAACCCCACATTGTCCATCTTCTCAGCGATGGGAATCATATCCTCGGTCCGCATCCGGGTAGCCAGCAGGGATTGATGTCCGTCCCGAAAGGTATTGTCCTGAATTCTAAGCGGGTTTTTGGGTCCGTCTTCCAAAAAAGGGTCCATTTCCAACCTCCGTGTAATTTTGGTGAATCATTGCGAAAGGGGGGCCTTCAGCCGGCAATCCCCTTGTCCAAGCCTGCTTCCATCATGGTATTGGTTTGAAATATAGGGTAACTTCATCTGAATGGTCAAGGGAATTCATTTCGGTTCCGGCCGGAAACCCGGTTGCTTTTTCTGAGGCGTCATGATATCCTGATCGCCCCATCCGGGGGTTTTGGTATTCAGACTTCTGACTTGACGTTGTTCCAGTCATCGATCGCCCATCATCCACAGTCAATATAGAGAAGAGGAGGGCTTTTTTCATGCTGTCCGAGACGGCCAGTGGACCCAGGATATATACGGTCGGCCAGCTCACCGAGGCGATACAGGGGCTTCTTGAGGAAGAGTTTGATTTTGTGTGGCTGGAAGGGGAGATATCCAATTTCAGGGCGCCGGTCTCAGGCCATTACTATATGGTCATAAAAGACGAAACGGCCCAGATACGGGCGGTCATGTTTCGTCTTCAGGCCCGGTATCTCAAATTCGTTCCTGAAGACGGCATGAAGGTGATCGTCCAGGGGAGGATCAATATATACGCCCCCCGGGGAGAATACCAGATCGTCCTTGATTATCTGGAACCTGTCGGCGTGGGCGCCCTGGCCCTGGCCTTTGAACAGGTCAAGAAAAAACTGTCCGAACAGGGTCTCTTTGACCCGGATATCAAAAAGCCGCTTCCCTTCCTGCCCAAGAAGGTCGCTGTCATCACGTCCCCCACCGGCGCGGCGATCCGTGATTTCCTCAAAATCATACACAGGAGATTTGCCAATATCGAGATCCTCATCGTCCCGGTCAGGGTCCAGGGAGATCAGGCCTGTGAGGAGATGGTAGCGGCCCTCGATCTGGTTAACCGCGAGCTGGCCGCAGATGTCATTGTCCTGACACGGGGGGGCGGCTCCCTCGAAGACCTGTGGGCGTTTAACCAGGAGGAACTCGCCTTAGCCATCAGGCGGTCCCGCATTCCGGTCGTATCTGCGGTAGGCCATGAGATCGATCTGACCATCTCTGACCTGGCAGCCGACGTCAGGGCGCCTACGCCTTCCGGGGCCGCAGAACTCCTGGTGGCTGAGAAGGAAAGCCTTGTCAACCGTCTCAATCAGGCCAGAACGCGCCTGATATCGGGCATGGGGATAACCATCAGACGCCGTACCGATGAGCTGTACCGCCTGAAGAACCGGATCCAGGACCCGAGGAAACGGCTGGCGAATTTCTGGATGCGTCTGGATGAGATGCACGGCCGACTGCTCCGGCTGATGGATCTGAACCTCCGGGGAAAGAAGGGAGCACTTGCGTCGGAATTGCGCGCACTGCGCCTTCATTCTCCGGTCGGCAGGATACAATCCAGACGACAACAAGTTGATTTTCAAAGGGAAAAACTCATCCGGACCGCGCAGGAGAAGCTCAGAAAGATGCAGATGAACCTCTCCCACCTGGAAAGGCGGATGACAGACCTGAGCCCGCTGTCCGTCCTGAAACGGGGATACAGCATTGCCCTCAAGCTCCCTGAAAAACAGGTGTTAAAGGCCGCTTCGGGCGTTAGGAAAGGAGATCCGCTCCAGGTCCTTTTAGGAGAAGGGGAGTTGGAATGCCGGGTTGAAACGGTAAAGGGGTAGCCGGGCGCGATATTCACCGCAACAGGCCGGTTGAGGGAATGATTGTGATGGAGCCACCGTGCGGAGTCGAACCGCAGACATCCTCATTACGAGTGGACCCAGAGGCAAATCCGGAACATATTGAAATGAAATAACATATTGGCTTTTTTATGCTTGTATGATATATACAATATAAGCTGGCGTTTCGGGTCTGTAAAAACAGGATAGCGAGCAAATGTCGACATTACAAATAGTTGCGCTACTCCCGAAAAATTGGCGTGTGTCTACAAAATTAGGGTGCTTTCAGGGCTTTTTCTCTATTTCCAGAACCTGTTTTGGTGTGGAGATCTTCAGTGATTTGAGTATGTTCACCGTTTCCGGATC